>Ga0114951_10000821_pt1 | contig 41522 bp, 28 predicted proteins | sample AM7aDNAmetaG_FD_88677 | JGI IMG/M metagenome (GOLD analysis project Ga0114951, IMG submission 88677) | Freshwater microbial communities from Finland to study Microbial Dark Matter (Phase II) - AM7a DNA metaG | ecosystem: Environmental > Aquatic > Freshwater > Lake | place: Finland: Lake Alinen... | reverse complement strand
TTGATGTTCGGGTTGATATTCCCGAAAAATTCCGCTTCAAAGTAGGCGGATGTCTTTGCCCCGATTGCATCCGGACCCCAAATCGAGCCGCAGAGGCGGGTCTGTATCGAAAGAATGTTGTATGCCGATTTCGCGTTGATATCATTGCCGTCGGCATCGGGCTTTACAGGTTCGGGGAAAAGCAGGAAATGACCGTCACGCAGCCCGTTAGTTTGCCTTGTGTCGAAGAAGATATCCGTTTTCACATAACCCGAAAAAACAATTCCGAAGGCGGGTTTCTTTTCGGGGGCCTTTTGTTCCGGAGCCTGAGCAGGGTTTTTGTCCTGGGCTTGCTGCAAGGGAGTCTGAGCAGGATTTTTGTCCTGGGCTTGCTGCAAGGGAGCCTGAACAGGGTTCTTATCTTGTGCTTGCTGTTCGGGAGCCTGAACCTGGATCTGAAGATCATTTTTTTGCACGGTGTTTTGTGCAGTTACGCTAAAACAGAGCAGCAGCGGAAGCAGTCCGCAGAATAAAATTGTTTTCATCGGGAGGTTGGGGGTTAAGGGTTAGGGGTTAGGGGTTAGGGATTAGGGATTGGGGGGCCATGGATAGAAGAAGCTACAAAAACCGGAGGGTAAAAGAGTTTTTCCTAACTTTGATCCGCCATTGTTAAATTATAAACATCAAAAATATGCAAAAAATAATTCTGACACTTACACTCTTACTGGGTTTGACGATGTCATATGCCCAGCAGCCTAAACCTTATAATGAAAACCAGGATGCCCGGGCCGATATTAAGAAAGCGATTGCCCAGGCTCAAAAAGAGAATAAAAACGTCATGATGCAGTTCGGAGGCAACTGGTGTCCCTGGTGCATGAGGTTTCATGCGCTGGTAACCAGCTATCCGAAGCTTGACTCGCTCATGAAGGCCAACTATGTCTACGTTCTGATCAACGTTCCCTCCGCAAAAGACAAAGCCAAACGGGACTACACCCTGTTTGCAGAATACCAGTATCCCAACCGTTTCGGGTTCCCGGTTTTCGTGATCCTTGATTCAAAGGGCCAGCGTTTAAACACCGTCGACAGCGACGGCTTCGAATACCCCAATCCAAAAGTTCCCGGTTACGACACTCTTAAAGTCGAACGTTTCCTGAAGATGTGGAGCGTGAAGGCGCTGGATGCGAAGAGCTATCAGGGGAAATAGACTTAGGTAGATGATCTTTCAATTGGGTTATGGTTTGAAAGTATATCTGTTTATCTTTTGCCTCCCTTCTGGTCAATGTACGTCTAAGCAGAAAATCATACTCAGTTAATATCAATCCCTCCTTTAAAAGGGTTGCTCTTGCTATAATATGTTTTAAATGAAGGTTCTGTTTGCTTATAATATATTCTTTTATTTGTGAGAATTTTTCTTCAGGCAATTTCATGGCTAAGGTTGAATGAAAGGTAAAATAGTGTTCATGATCGTAAGAACTAAGTGTGCAATAAGGGCGGATAGATTCAGCAAACTGCATTCGAAATTCTTTTAATTTTCGACATGGTTGCACAACAAGAAATAAAACCTTCCTTTCCTCAAATGTACCAAACCCATTGATTTCAAAATTCATTAAAGGAGTTTCAGAACATAAGCGGATAAAATCCTTGATTAATCTTTTTTCGTCATTAGTAGTAAATGGACCGGCTAAAGTTATATGTGGAATAACTCTTGTACTTGATATCCCAAAATTTTTATAGATGGCATTGACTAATTGCTTGATAAGAAATTTTGCTTTCCCCTGAAATCTGAAAACGAGGAGATATTTGTTCTTGTTATTTCCATTTCGTGGGATTTCCTTGAAATTGTCAAGATCTTCGTTCAGACTGTCTTTAATAATTCTAACTGTTGAAAATTGCTTTAGGCTTTCTATAACCATCGATGAATGTGCTTGTGCCTCTGCTTTGGAACAACTGGATTTATCATCAGGAGTTATTCTTATCGTGTAGATAATATTTTTCTTTTGACCGCGCTTGATATCTGTTATATACAACCCATTGTCAATGATAATTCCATGGTCTAAATTCTGAAGATTCTTTTTTGCCTGACTAATAATTTTCATAGATTCTTCGTGCGATAAATTCTCCAAATATTCATTTCTGATGGCCGTTATCATTTGTTTTTTATTATACATGCCACTGCTAACTTGTTTTTTTAATCCTAACGTAACAGCCATAAGTGCGACTAATTCCATCTCAATTCGAGATGCATGATCCAAATTATTCGCAATAAACTCGGCCTCAAATTGTGATTTCTTCATTTTTCAGTCATATTCACTTCAGCTTAAAGACTATTTTATTCTGCTGAGTTTTTCCTTGGCTTTAGGTTCATATTCTGAATTGGAGTAGTAAAGAATGAATTGCTCCCAGGCATCCTTTGTGTTTATTTTCTCGGCCTCCTTAAAGGCAATTTGAGCCTTGGTCTTTAAAACCAATGGATGCTGAGCCAACGATGGATACTGCTCCATGTATTGGTCAATAATTTTTATATCGTTCATCAGGGATACCTGCACAAAAACAAGCGAATCCCTCAAATGAAAAGCTGCTGGTATTTGCGCCGCTGCCGGAAATTGGTAAATGAATTCTTCAAAGCCAGATATTGTATTCATTCGGGTAGCTTCATCAAAAGCTTTTTGATCTCTTAACCTTATTGCATCCTTCTTTCTTTGTGAGTTAGGATACCAGCTAATGAACCTGTTATAGGTTTCAACTGTATTAGTTGTTTGTATTTCCTGAAAAATGAGATTATCCCTCAGAGAAAGTACTCCTTCGGCAGGTTCTGAACGGAGGAATCTGTTAAGAAAATCTTGGTAATCCTTTGATGTATTTCTTTCCTGAACCTGCTCATAATATTTCAGAATAAATTTTTCAATAGCCTTAGCATTATAATTAGAATTAGGGAAATGAGAGAGATAAGAGCTATATGAATCAAGCGTATTGTTTTGCAAGGCTTTAACAAATTCAAGCGAATCAATAATTACTGTTACTCGTTGAAATAATTCACTTGTTGGATACTTTTTCATATAATCATATGCATTCGTAAGAGTCATCTCTTTGCACAAATCCATATATGCTGATTTATTCCGCAACCTGACAGCTTCGTCACGATCCACAGCGTTGGGGAATCTTTCAATAAACAAATCATATTCCTTGACAGTATTCGTTTTTTCTATTTTCTCAAATTCAGCGTGATTCCTGAATTGAATAATATCCTTAAAATATATTGAATTGGAAAATTCATTAGAAAAAATCTCTGCATTTTCAAGAGTCGGACTTTTCTTGACAGAATCATACAATTTCCTCTCAATAACTTCATAATCCTGAGATATCTTCCCTTTAATATCAGGGAGAGTTTTATTGAATTCTGCCAACTGAATATCATTTTGTTCATTTACAATATTTTTTGCTTTTCTGATATATCGGAATGCGGAAAAATAATCATGCTTTTCATACATGTTATTCGAACAAACAAGAGCCATACCGTAGTTTGCAAGAAGATCCTTGTCATCTTCAAGCAATGATTCCCTAAATATTATAGAGGCTTTTATGAGATCATTCTTATTTAACTTTGCAAAGCCCTTTGCAGATTGCTGGCTTTTACCAGAAAAAGATATTAGAATTATTAAAAAGAAAGAGAAAATGATACGATTCATACATTAAATATTTTTATTTTTACTACAATTTAGAATAAGAGATGTTTGTCAAAGATATTACATTTTATATAAAAACAGATGTGCCATTTTGCACTTATATGTCAAAATACCGTACTATTTTTTTTCTAATATTCTTTTTAGTTTATTCTCCGATAAAAGGCAGCTCTCAGAATGAGAAGAATTTCAAACCGATGGGTATACCAGAAGTTTTTATCATGCCTTCTCCAGGATCTGATAATGAAAGCATCATGGGGGTAATTCCGGGTTCATTATGGCAAATCTATTCTGATATAGATGAGAATTTGGTATACTCAGGCAGTGATGGACTTATTCCAATAAACAGGGTTAAATTTCTGACAGCCTTCCTTGTTGGAAATGAAAAGAACGGTTTTCTGCAAGTTTATAATTGCCCAAAATCACCCGGTACAGGTTTTTTTTTGACTAATTCAGCTATACAAATTGGTTGGATTAAAAAAAGTTCAGCCATTCTGTGGTCTCACTGTCTCCTTGATTCAATTACTGGCAGTGAATTGCATCTACTTACCTATTCGACTTCAGGGCCTCTTAAACTAATTGAAAATGAAAAGTATCAGGATGGGGTTGATCTATTTCTTGACCCCAGTTTAACTAAAAAGACTGGTAGAAAGACTTCCTCCAACCAGCTTTACTTTGTTTACAAAATAACGGCAAAATCGGTCCTCATAGGAAATGACAGAAGAATCAGTGGCAATGATAATCCCAATCAAATTATTTTGGGCTGGATTCCTGTTAACTACTGTTTTTTCCTATCAAATCGAATCTGGCTAGCACCAAATGATAATTCCGAAGCAATTGAAGAACGAAATAAAAAAGGAATTTCTCCGACCCTTTTTATTGATGAAGAACATGCACGACAGTACTCAGAAAATAATCCTGTTCAAACAAGGTTTATTCTTTGGAATGATCAGAGGAATGCCGCATATCCACCAGAATTGTTCAGATTTCCAGTGATTTCTGAAAAAAATCATATCCTGAAAGTCACAATTGTTGATGATGATTTTAAAAATGCCTTTACCTCGGAAAAAGCTTCCGGTTTGAATTATCCGGTGTTCAAAAAGGTAACCTTAATAAGCAATTATGACCTCAATAATGTTTTATCAAACATGAATAGATTAATTGAAGCCTATAATTCACCTGAACCAAGAACCAATGTGCATCGTGTCATTACAAAATTGCTTTCGGATGATTTTCAGAATATTGAGGAGGAGTTCGTCAATAATATGACATTCAAAGAAATTTTTAAAAAACTATTTTGGATTTGTGATCAGCAGTCTCCTCTTTTAACTTATAAACTGCGACGAATCGAAGATCGAACAATTTTGACAGATAAAATACTTAAGGATTTTTTTGCCGATCTTAAAGGTAAAGAAACCCATTTATCTCTTATTTCTGTAAAGGATTACGACCAACTCTCTTTTATCTCAAATAATAACAGATATTTTTGGATTGATATCAGCTTTTTCCTTTGATTTTATATTCCGGTCGAACCAGATTCTGCCATCCATCCCTATCATTTGGCTGGTGTGAACCTGAATCCTTTGATAATAACTTCTATCTCATCCTTTGCCTGGACTGTAAGAGTCTGATTGTTACCAAAGAACCACAGGCTTATCCTGACGTGTTCATTGAGGTATTCCGGAACTTTGTCACTGATGTATTTTTTTTCGGATATAAGTTTATGCTTTTCTGAAGGGTTTGATGAGAAACCTTGGATGCTTGAAAACTCCACAGCGATGGTTTTTCCGAGCTGTTTGGACCAGATGAATTTGTGAGTAGATTTATTACTTGGCGGTAAATCAGGTGAAAAGCAATAAATACTTTTATAATCCGATGGGGGTGGACAAATGCCTAAGACATCATCAGGAACGGAACCAACGATATACCAGCCTGCATTTGTTGAAGGTTTGTTCCATCTGCTGAAGCTGATCTCAATCGGTCCATAAGTTGATTTTAAGTCAATGTTATCAGAGACAGGGTGTTCAGAAATTCCCAGAGTGAAGACAATTCTGGGATCTAAATGAGACACATCGCTTTGAATGTAAAAACAATATTCCCCATACCCAAGTGATGATGACAATTCGACTTCAGAGCAATAATAAACACCAAATATCTTTTTTAACTTCAAGTGCATTCTTCCCTCCACATCAACAAACTGCATGGAAGTGTCATCTTTCCAGGTGTTGTTTTTATCAGGGGTAGGATGATTATCGTTTACCTGCCAGGAATAGCCGCAAAAAGTCAGCTGACGCTTTTGCCCAAAGCTGGAAAGAGAAATGTTCAGGCACACAAGCCATGTTAAGATTGCTGAAAAAATAACGCTTCTGTTCATTTCTATTGGAATTAACATCAATTTAATGGGAATGTGACTGTATAAGTATTACGGAGACTTATCTTTTGATTGTTACAAGACCCGGGATTCCAGTGCCCCGGCAACCTACAAAATATTTCCAGTATTTTCGGATCTATTTCAGGGGTCAATCCCTTTAATACCGAGACATTTCTGATCATACCAGAGGTGTCAATAGTATATTCGATGATTATAGATCCTTGTGGAATGTTTAACCGTCCGGACATGTTCCTCACATTTTCAGAAATAAATTGCAGTATTGATGAATTACCTCTATCATAACTAGCTTGTATGGTATCATGAGGAACTTGAGCAGGGGTTTGAGGGTTTGTCACTGCCGTGATTGTATTCTTTATGGAGGTAGTATTAGTCACCTGGGATGTTGTGGGTTGAGCTTTATTCCTCCTGAAAAGAAGGATGCCTGACAAAATAATCAAACCAGCCATAAGAGCACCCAGAAATATAATAATGAATGAATAGGATGGCATTGTAATTCTTTTATGAGGAAATTTCAGGATAAGTCTAATAGGTTTTCGTTTTCTTTCGATTGATCTTGTTTTCCTCATTGGTTCTTCAACCACCCTGTTCAGTATACTGATAAATTCTTTACCGGTACTTGCAGGTCTTTTATCCGGAGATTTTTCTAACAACTGTAACAATAGGTCCCCCAGTTTCTTTGGAACGGAAGGATCAATATCTGAAGGATGCTCTGGCTTGGAATAAATTACTTTATTGATTGTAAGAATAGAGGAATCACCTTTCAGTGGGACCATTCCTGTAAGGCATTCATATAATACTACTGCAAGGCTGTACAGGTCACTTCGGTTATCCAGCATTTGTCCCTGAGCCTGTTCAGGACTCATATATTCAGGTGTTCCGAATATTTCACCCACTTGGGTCATTTTAGGGCCATCATTCGCCCTTGCAATACCAAAATCAGTCAGTACGCTTCTCCCGGATGTTGTAATAAAGATATTGCTGCTTTTAACATCCCTATGTAATAGTCCCTTTTCATGAATATAATTTAATGCTTCGGCCATGGAAACAACGATTCTGAGGTTGTCTTTGAGTTTTAGCCTCTTTCCTGACCTGAGAAGACTTTCCAGATCGGCGCCATCAAGGAATTCCATTGCCATATAATGGATTCCATGAATCTCCCCTTCATCATATATCCTGACTATATTGGGATGATCAAGTGAAGCTGCAATCCTGGCTTCAGCATGGAACCTTGCAAGAAAATCCTTGTCATGTACAAGATTGGGATGTATAACTTTCAAGGCAACGGCCCGATTCAATTTTTTCTGTACTGCTTTGTATAAAACAGCCATACCGCCTTTACCCACTTCAGAAATGATTTCGTATTGGTTGACTAAAGCTGACCGGATCAGAGTATCGAAATCCTGGAAATTATTTTTCATTCCTTCATTCAGGATTGAGCCACAAAACCTACATTTAATTGCGACCGACTTAATAGTTTCTCCGCAATAAGGGCAAATTTTCGTATTGATCATCGTATCCCGTCGTTTTGCCATTGAAATCTGTCAATTTCAACGAAATCACCCGGTTGGACATGATTGTATCCTCCGAAATATTCCTGGATTTCTATTTGACATTCCTCCTGTGTTACGGATGTTATAACGCCATTTGCCTTGATGGACCTGCTGTTTAAGCCAGACATGAAGATGCTGCATCTTGTACCAGGCATTATTCCGTATAATTTCCCAAGTGGAGCTTCCGCTACTCCTCCAATTACAGAAGTTATACCTGCCTGTAGGGAATTGTTTCCGCCACCAACTAATATAGACCTTTCAAAATGGATCTGTTCATTCGTTCCAATTGGATCAGTCATGGTCAAACTGAATCCAATTTTATAATCTCCTGATCCTTCATTGGGTACAAATGACAATGTTGTACCTGAAAAATTTCTGGTAATATCTATAATCCTATGATTTGGGGTCTCTAATGTTATATTTGCATTGATCCTTTTGTCGGCCAGATAATGAGTGACATCTTTTATTTCATACCTTACCAGATTATTATTGGCAAATCCCTGGCTGATATCGAAATTTTTAGGCCGGTCACTGCTAATATTAAGTGTACATTTTTCTCCTTCCGGTGGCAAACTGACTCCCCTGATGATTGCATTCCATTTACCCGGGACAGGATTCTGAATCTTTCCTGAAATGTAATTTCTGGCTAAAATGCCTCCAGGGATTGATCCTGCATTGTAAATTCTTCCATGAGGATCCTTCAGTTGAATGTCACAGCTGCTGCCTGGCCAGTTCAGAAAGAAAATAATTGTACCCAAAGCCAGCTTAGGGCCAATGAAAAATGGGACTTGTAGCTCCTGGCCTTGATGTATGATATCAGAATACTTGCAGATCCATGTATCGTTCTTACACTCCATGATAAATTGATAAAATGAAGAAACAATATCTAGCTCATCATTAGCTTTTATATATTGGCCGGAAGTTTCAGATGCAATGTTCCCGAGCAGATTCCCATCAGCAAAATCCTTGTAGCTTATTGCATAAATTGGAATCTGGTGTTGCTTATACCAGTCGGCCTCATTGTGATAATCTCCCTTGCCATCTGTAAATAATAGTACCGCAGTATGTTCAAAAGTATTCCTTGTGCTTTCAAGTGCCCGCTGTAACTCACTAAGCCCACTGCCAATATTGGTATTCCCATCAGCATCGATGCTATTAATTTGTTGAATAAGATTATCCTTGTCCCAGTTCGAATAATTGTTCTGATTCAGCCATCGACCAGAATTGTCGAAATCTATCAGGTAGAGATCATCAGACCTGTCAATATAATCCAGCAATTGTATAAATCCGGTTTTCCTGATATTATGCGGATCTGAGGAGGACATGCTTCCTGAGGAATCCAGGATGAATCCTATATTCACTTTGGGTTCTTCATTCTGGGCAGAATTTTGTGTATTTATAAGAATAGCTTGTAAAGCATTCAGGAACTGCTGAATGTCATCTGTCGCATCCAGATGGAACTTGTCGGTATGAAAATAATACGGATTTAATTCGTTCCCGTTTTTAACAGCCCGTTTGATATCCTGTGAAGCTACAGTAACTACACCATCAGTGAGATCAACATCAAGCCTTTCTGAATATAGGTCAAGAGGGACCGACTGACCTCTTAGAATATCCATTCTTCTTCCCTCACTGTTAATATAATCCAGGATATCTTTCATAAATGGATGTAAATTATCTGTAGGGGCGTAACGGCTAATAATAATTGATGTTGGCAGTGTTGGGGGAAAAACCTGGCTATACAAATGTTTCATTTGATCAGAAGCCGGTTTCAGATATTCTGGTGCTTTGGATTTCAATATGTCAATCGTCAAAGTAGCGTTGATTATAGATTCTAATCTTTGTTTATCAAAGGGATTTATAATATACTTGTTGATCATTTCCTTGGCATACCCCAGGTAAGATCCTAAATGAGGAGTACAAATCGTGATCATCCCTGCCAAATGGCTGCTCCCGTAATCCATGATATAGCTCCTTATGGCAAGGCCACCCATGGAATGGCCCACGAGAACAATTTTATCTATAAAGGTGAAATCCTGTAATATCCTTTGTATGACACGATTGACCTCATTGCCCTGATCCTGAAATGTAAGATTTTGATTTTCGGAAAAATCCAGTGTAAAAAGACATAGCGGATTTGTGATATAGCCATTTGACGTTGAATAATTTCCAGCTGATTGAAAATCAAGACTCCAGCTATCTTTCACAGCATAATTACCCTCATAAATATTCCCCATCGCTGTTAGGGTTGAAATGGGTTTATCCCATCGGGTATGAGAACCCCCTAGACCATGGACAAATAGGATTCCGATTTTTTTACCAGGATCTGAGATAAAAGGAGAGCCCTGCATCATTATTGCATTCATGATTAACAAACATAACAGGGCAAAATTGATGATCCTTTTCATAAGCATTCTTTATTTAATTTCAAGTGATATCTCTGAATGTTCAATCTTGAAAATATAAGATGGAGATACTGATCGGATCATCATTCCAAGCACCACGATATCACCATGTTTAATTTCTTTGGCATTAAAATCTTTAAGAGTGATATAGGAGGTAGTTCGGTCTTTTTCCACTGACTTTTGAATACCGTGATAACGAATACTAAATATGATTTTAGCAATTAATTCAGGATATTGAACCGGCGAAAGCACGATCTTCTGATTTAGTGACACTACCTGCTTTTCAACAGATTTAAAACCTATGATGAGGAAATGAAATTTGTTTGCGTTTACATTGGTGGTGTATCTATAAGATCTATTTCCATCTTTTTTATTCGGATGTATAAGGTAATGACTATGAAAGTAATATGCAAAAGTTACGCATAAAGCAATTATAATAACTCCCAGAATAAGCCATAGATTTTTTTTGATTTTTCTTGGATTGCGAACCGTATCTGGTATTTTACGTGGTACGTTCTTGATCCTTAGGGTGTTTTTGTCGAGGCTAAAATTTGCGACCTGAACTGAGTACCGGGCAGCAACAACTGTGATATTATCAGTCGAGCCAGCTTCAAATGCTTTTTTTACAAGTTTACTTGAGATTGCTTCAGTGGTTTTATTCTCACGGATAGTCTGTTGAATCCAGCTAATGTCTTTTTCGTCGTACTTGCTGGAGATCATCCCATCCGAACAAAGAATGAAAATATCCCCATCTTTACAGTTTTCTGATTTAGAATTTTCGGGAAATATATCAGGTTTGTCTCCCCTTCCGTCCAGCGCTCTGGTGATAATGTTACTTTGTTTCTTTATCTGTTCCGGGATTTCCTTGCCGAACTGCCTGATATAATCTTGGATCATCGTGTGATCGATTGTCAGCTGAGCAAGCTTCCCTTCGCGAAAAAGATACAGCCGACTGTCGCCTATATTGCCCCAAACGAACTGACCTCTATGAACCAACAAACAAGTAAGTGTTGTCCCCATCCCGGAAAGTCCGGGGAGATCTTCAAGTTTTTCCACTAATGTATTATGACAGGACCTGAAGACCTCCCCGAGAATGGATTTTAATTCTCCGGGCTCCACATTTTCCGTAAATCTTGATTTCAAATAGACTGAGGCAGCCTCAAGAACTGATAAACTTGCAATTTCACCACCTTGCGTACCTCCCATGCCATCAGCAACTGCGAGGAATGTAGTTTGGTCGTTGATATTAACGGCAAGAAAATTGTCTTGATTTGTAGCACGCCTTCCCTTAATTGTGAGCCCGTGAAAGAAAATCTTACCCATATTAATGACTTGCGATTACCCTTATTCAATATATTTCAACACCATGGCTCCTGCCTGGATGGTTGATCCGATGGACAGTTCAACCAGCTTGTCTTTAGGGATATCCGTACCATTAACAGTTGTAGGATTTGAACCATGATGGCGGATGAACATTCGGTCATTATAGATCAGCTCAGCCTGAAGCCGGGATAAGGTTGAAGTCGGATCACTTACCAGAATATGGGAATGAAGTCGCTCTTGAGTGAAGAAATTTTTAGATATCAGGTAGTCTTTCCAATCCTTGGTATCCCTTCCAAAGGATAAAACAACGCCATCAGCCGTCTGTATACCGGTAAGTGGGAAAATTTTTCCCGAGTCAGGTCCAGCCTGAACCTGGAGCTTACCGACTCTGATTATCTTCAGCGTTTCCGAGCTATCAGAATAAACAGGAATTTTAAGTGTCTTGAATGATTCATCATACTTCATCTCTTTTGCTTCAAAGGACAAATCGTGTTCCTTGGTCTCTCCCTTAGTGAATGAAGATTTCTCATGAAACAGTTCAGAGCTTTTCTTTTGCTTGTTCAACATTAGTACAATGATGATTATGAGTAGTAAAACCAAAGCAATCCCTATCAGAAGGAATGGAAGAATTCTTTCCCAAACGGAAGTTGATTCCACTATTTTCATTTCACAATTCAAACAGACTTTTGATTTTTCAACAATAACTGGTCCAGATGGCTGCATGGATACAACTCCGTCGACCTTGTATCTGTAATTGACTAAAGGTGACTGACTGCTTGTGATCACACGTATGATAGATCCATAATAACTTTTGAGCAGATAAAAAGACGTGCTGCGTGTTGTTGCAGGCACAAACTGTGTGATGATCCCTTCAACATTGATGGATTCATCCACATATTTCGCCGGATTCTGGAAGATGCTGTCTATACGGCTGCTCGCCAGTTTGTCCTCAACAGGTCCCTGGTAATTATTCTGTTTTTCCTGGCATGAAGACAAGATTACAATGATTATTGCTAAAGCAATTGTTAGAACGTTTTTCATGATTCCTCCTTTTTAAAATGATTTGGTATTTTGTTATATTCTGTCATATAAAAGATTACCTGGTGTTTGCTTGAAAATCCTGGATGTTATTCTCCTGATCACAACATAGCTGATAATGAGTATGACCCCGATCAAAGGGTAGGTCCATTCCGAGAATTGGTTAAAATATGATTCATTCTCTTCAAGTTTGATTCCCAGCATCTGGAGGACGGCTCTGAATGTTCCGACAGATCCTATGATCCAGGATAATAGTATTCCAATTGCCATTGCGACGACCAGAACAGAGACAATAATTGTCGTATAGATCTTTTCCAAAGCTCTTGGATTGATTCCAAATGCAAGGAATGTCCCAATATTTAAGCGGATCTTTTCAAGGTGGTTACTGAGCAGATTAGAGATGAATGTACAGATGCTCAAAATGCTGAATATCATCAAAATAATAGAAATTATCCTGGTCAGTTTGGTAATGAAATTATAATTTGACAGGGTATCAATCTGCCCCATTTCCATTGGCAGTTCATATTGTTTATCCATAAAGACCTTGAATTCATTGATATGGTCAAGGTTTTGAAGCTCAACAGATAACTTGTCATAAAGCTTAATTGATTTATTGGTATTCGACCAGTTTGATGAAAAATCATAATAACGAAAAACGGCATTATCCCTTTTAAGATCTGTATTATTAATAATGCGCTCAAAAACATGATTCCGGAAAGAGAATGAAGTGTCATTGAATATATTGATTTTAATTAAAAAGTAATCTTTGTAGGATTGAGTAAAACGATTAGTCCAGACACTCATGCCCAGACCCTTGAACTCCTGGTCCGATGAAATAAATTGGTTGATTTTAGTTTTAATTTTTTCAGTGTACGTAGAATCTTTGAGGCATATGAAATACACACCACGGATGTTTTCAATCAAAAATGGATTGCTTTTTTCTGTTGGAATATTCCGCTGATCATGGAAGAAGGGGGTGCAAATGAATTGGGTCAATCCAGGCAGGTCTGAGACCACAGCCACGATAGGGATAGGGATAACAGCCCGTTCTTTGATGGTGTCTGAGAAGTTCATGAAAATAAAGGCAGCATCTTCAGGATAATTCAGGGACCGGAGTAGATTTTTTGTGACAATAAGGCCATAATCGTCAGGTGAAGAAAACACTTTACCATGAAGAATGTATTTATCACTTAGGATCTCATTAAGCAGGGGATTCGATTTTTCAATTGTTCTTCCAAAAAATCTTTTCGTGCCAGAAATATCTTTTTTCCAAAAATGCAGTGCGAAAAAATTAAAACCTGTAACAGAACGATACCTGAATTTTTTCTGGTTGTTCTTGTCATTAAGCATGCTTTTCTGGATATCCTCACTGCCTCTTGATTTGCTGTGAGGAACATCTATATTTACCCAATTAATAAAGGGATCATTCATTTTTGTTCTTAAATATTCCAGGCTGCCGTTTGCCAGTCCAATTGCAAAAAAAGTCAGAAAAAAGATGCCGATCAGAAAGTAAAAATTTATAAATCCTTTGCCCAGCAATGCTTTGCCTTCTTTCTTGTAAAACAATAAAATGAATTCCTTCCCTAGTTTTTTACCACTCATTTTTTCTGGTTTTATCATGTCAGTTACAGTCAAATTTCAGATTATTTTATTATTTCAGGACCATCTGTATTTTTTGACCCAATTCCTCCGATGAAATAGAAGCGGATGAATGGTTTTTCCAAAATTCCTGCTCTTCCGATCTATTGAAGATATATGAAGGATCTATTTCGCAAAAATGGGTGCTGTTTATCTCATTGCCTAGTAAGATGATCATATCTCCAAATTCCATAGCAAGAGAGATGTTATGAGTGACAATGATTGAAGATTTTCCTGAATTTATTAAATTGCTTTTCAAAAAATCAATAAGTTCTCTGGAATTGAATTCATCCAGATTACCAGTAGGTTCATCTCCAAACAGAACATCAAATTTAGAGGCCATAGCTCTGATAAAGGCGATGCGTTGTTTTTGCCCTCCTGAAAGTTCTGATGCTTTTCTTGTCTGATCGATCTCTTTAAGGCCAAGTGCAGCCATGAGATTTGTGATTTTTACACGAGTCTCTTCAAATGAACTTCCCTTGATTAGTTCAGTCAGGCATGCATTCTCGAATGCAGAAAAATTGGGCATCAGGTTTGTACTCTGAAAGATAAAGCTGAAATGGTCATGACGGATTTTCGCCAGCTGAATATGATTGCGGGTCTCCCATAGGGAAGAATAAGAAATAGGGGATGTCAGCCCATCGGGATAGAATAAAACATCACCGGAACTGATGGTATGATTCATCAGACCCAGAGTTTCGAGGAACGTACTTTTCCCGCTTCCCGACTTGCCTAGTAATATAATTAGCTTCCCGGTGGGGATTGTAAGATCTTCAATTCTAAGTACAGTTTTGTTTTTCTGATAAGCACATTCCAGGTTTTTAATTCGAAAGAGGTCTTTGTTCATATAGCTGGGGAGTGAAGAATTTGATAAAGTTTATGGTAATAATTTATTAGGAATCCAGAAGAACCTTTGATCATTCGACAAAAAGGAATACTGTTCAAAGTGATAGCTAAGATTGCATATTTTTTCAATGACATTAAGATTTTGACCGATCAATTCAATCCATTCTTCCAGAGCATTGTCATTCATTTTCGTCTGGTCGCTCAATACCATCAATCTCATTTATACATATTTTGAAAATGTTAAAAGGTCAAGGAGGATTCTTCCTCCATCAGCCTGGTTTATGAAGCCAATCTGCATCTCTGAATTTGATGAATCCTTTTTGTCAAGATCGGATAGTACAGGGAACCTCATCCTGGAGCCTGGAAAACTTTTTGAATACCTGTCATTATCCCAACGAATGCATGATGAATCAACAGCCTTTCCCGCAGCATAATTTCTAGCTTCTTTTTCAGTGCAAAATATAGAGGAACGAATCTTTTTGTTCTGCCGTTCATTTACCGCTGCTTCATCTGAATTTGGCAATACTGCGACTCGATAATCCCAGGTTGATAGCATGTTGAATCCGACCCAACCCCATATATCATCCTTAGCTGTTGAAGCATTAATGATTGTTCTGGCCCCTATTAATGCTGATTTCGGATTTAAAGCACTCGGAAAGAATTTATAAATATAAAATATTGAAAGAGGATCTGCAACTTTTTCATTCTGGACCACAAGATTAGGGTCTTTGTAGAATCGTACAAGCGAGTCCCTGCCTTTGATCATTGCTTTTTGTAACTCTTCAGCTTTGTTTAGCAGGATGGCCTTTCTGTATGAGTCTTGGTTGTTTACCAATGGTCTTCTCCAAAGCAGGATTTGTTCTTTTTTTATCCATCCAAAATCTTCTGCTCCCTTGCTAAGGGAAGTGCCGGGATCAGGATCACGGTAAATATGGATAGCATCCTGCGTCTCATTGATAACATAAAAAACATCAAGGAAATCAAGGGATTTTAAAACAGTTTGACAATTTTTTTCAGTAAAGGTCCTGTTGTATTTTCTGTCGGAGAAAACTACCCATAGTTGACGGGTTTTTTTTTTGAAAACAAAAAGATTATTGGTTTTTTCCAATGTTGTAGAATCTCCTGCCCGGGTATATTTAAATGGCACTTCCAGAATTTTTTGCGCCGATGAGGTGATAGTTGACAGCATACTGAATATTGCCCAGAACATAAAAAAGCTTAACTTAATTGATGATTTGAAAAACCTGGCGTTCAACATCTACGTCATGGTAAAAAGGTCTGAGGAATCCAAAAATATCTTTGATCATTTGAGAGGAAGGAATATTCTTCAAAGCCTTTGGATAAATTCATGATCCTCTCGATCTTTGATTTATTGCTTTCTATCTTATAGATCCATATTTCCAGTTCCTGGTCAGACAATTTGGCTTTGTCATCGATATCCCTAAACCTCAACTTCAAAAAAGCACTAGTACCGGGAAGCCCAAACACCTGTTTTTCGATCTCCTCGATAGTCATGTTTTCAAATTCTTCAGGATTTATATTCCCAATATGACCTTTCAGCAAGGTTTTCCATGCCAACTGAAATTTTTCTCTCCTTTCGGCTCCTGTTCTCCCATTCACAAGTGCATTAAAACTGCGGCTTAGCTCGTAAATCTCGTCGCTCGTATAAAAAAGCTCATACTGCCATAGTGGATTTTTTAACGATGCTTGTTTCTGCGGAGCAAATCCTTTGCTATAAATCTGGTAACGTTCACTTATCAATATTTCCAGATTTTTAGCGGGCATCGATATCTTTGAAATGTGTTTCCAAAATGGTGCCTCCGGATTAAAGGACTGTGAGCCCTCGCTTTTAAGTCCAAGACAATTTGCGATGCTACCACCTCCATTGATAACACAATTGACAATATCCAGCAAACGATTGGTGGAATCATTGATGGCTTTTATCGAAGTAACTATTTTTTTCTTCAATGTATCAGCTGGGAGTGATGTTTTTGCATCGCAATAATACACCCCACCGAAAATATACGGGTGTTCGGAACAGTAAAGTCTTTTTTTCCTGTCAGGAAGGATGTCAGTCTCAGGAGCGACCAACTGCTGTTGCATGGGATTCGCCATTTTTAGTGAATTCAAGTATTGATTCTGGTTGACTTTTATAAGAATTAATTTCATCTGACTTGTGAAACTGTAATAAGGAGGAGTGCCGGAATTATGGACCTGGAAAGCGTAAAAATTATAATTGTATTTTGTAAGGAGTTCAACTATTTCATTTTCCGGGACCTGTGAATCGTCTTTACGTATATGATTTCCTGCGTCACCGATGAGAAACATATTATTTGTTTCTTCAGGCGGCAGGTTCATTGCCTGTATGGCAGTCTTGATGCCATAAAAAACAGCTTCTGGTTCATCCTTGTCCTGAAAGTCTTTTGCATTAACTGCCCTCAGCTGTCTAGCTATCTCTTCAGGGTCCTTGGTCAATTGGATTATTTCGGTAATCCTGTTCCCTTCCGCATAATCCCTGTATATTACTGCACCGAAACGGAACTTGTTGGAAGTTTCTTCGGAATTTAGTTTTCCCATTGCGCTAATTATTCCTTCACTAATCTTGGGATAATAAACTCCCATGCTGGTAGTTCCATCAATGACGAATATAATATTGATATTCCTGGACTTAAGATGAAGTTCATTCGCTTTCTTCTGAAGTAAAGCGTAATCATGGGGATCCACAAGATCGCCTTCCGACCCCTTGATATCACCTATAAATCCTATCTTCATATCACCCTGCCGGGCTTTTATTTTAGCAATATCTTCAAGAACAGGGAATCTCATAAAATTTCCAACATACTGATTTTGAGTTTTATAAAGATCATTACTCCATAATTCACAGGATGCGTCATAGGAAGCACCTGTTCGAAATAACCGGGCTTGTGTTTCGTCGCAGAAGACTGAGGATCTTATTCCCTTGCTTTTGCGCTCTGCTATTGCCGCTTCATCAGTGGTTGGAAGTATTGCTACACGGTGATCCCAGGGACTGAGTTTCGAAAAACTAACCCATCCCCAGATCGCATTCTCAACCGTGCCTTTGTTTACATTAAAGTCTATTCCGAGCAATGCTGATTTTGGATTGCTTGCATCGGGATAAAGCTTATAAATATAAAAAATGGTATATAGATTAGATATTTTGTCATTTTTAATACGAAGCTCCGGATCATCATAAAATTTCACGATAGACCCCTCACCTTTTTCAAGAGGTTGCTGTAAAGCGGCTTCGGTGTTCAGAATCATACCTTTACGCATGATATCATTCTCATTATATAAGGGCTTTCTCCAAAGCAATAACTTATCCTTGGCAACCCAGCCATAGTCCACAGCAGAAGGACTAAGATTCGTACCAGCATCTTCATCTTTATAAATGTGAACAGCAGCATCAGTCTCTCCAACGACATAAAATGGTTCAAGGAAATCCATGGTTTTCATCTGGACCGTAAAATCCTGCGCGGTATAGGTTTTATTTCGGCCCCTGTCAGAAAAAACCATCCATTGCTGTGAAGTTGTTTTTTCGTTTTCTTCCTTGGCCATGGATATATTCTCATAGGGCTTTGTATACTTGAACGGCACGAGAAGGATAGTTTTTCCGTCCTGGGCAACTCCTTTAATCCCCAGAAATAATAATGGGATACACACAAAGCAGATTAGTCTCATCTGATTCCTCATAATATTTAGTTTGTTGTTAAAGGTTCATAGATAATTCCATTAATCCTTTCTGCGGCCGGAATTTCTGCCTCGGAATACACGGTCACCTGTGTATTCCTTTTCAGAATAGCTGATGAAAGTTCATTCCTGATATCCTGGATCATATTTTTAAATTCAGAATAATCAGGCTTCGTGATGATATAATCCAGATGGATCAGGATCTTGGAATCAATAGAATCTAAAGGTATTGACCCCAGAATGAAGTTTTTATCTGTTTCCGGAGTTTCCCTGTCCGAGAGAATATGCATTGCTTCTCTTAACAGTCTTTGAATTGCGGAAGTATCCCCTGTGATTAGAGGTTCACTTCCATTTGATATATAAAGGACGAACCTTTCTTTTCTCTTTGCAATATTCTCACACCGTTTGTGCAAAATATGGATCAGCTCTAAATTAGCTGAAATCATGTTCTTATCAAGGAATATAAAGTAAAATGCAGCTTTCGGATTAAGTTGTATATTCAAAGTATCCCTAAAATCCAGGTCAGAAATGATTTTAAAATAATCGAAATATGCAGGATTGCTCACTGTAAGGCGGTATCTGATTACGGGATGGGCGAAAAAGTTATTTTCGATTTTGAATGTTGAGCCATAAACCCCATTGATAATATTTCTGGAATAATCTATAAAAACCTGACATCCTTTAACAGCCAGACCCGATTCCTTATCAGTGATCCTGAATACTAGTGAAGATTTTGGAAAATTCACTATGATCCTTAACATAGATACAATACCCTGATTCCGAATTACCTCACATGATGAAATTGAGAACATTGAGGTAGCAGCATCAGCAATTATTGGAAAATTCTGTGAAAGGAACAAGTCGGGAATCCTTATATATCCAGATGAATCAGCGCAAAGGCTAACCCCATTGCAGCTGAAATTGAGGTTCCTGATCAGGAAATAATATAAAGATGAAAATTCGACATCACTTTCGGTGGCCCTTCTGGATACTATCGATTCCTCCATTGCAATCTTTACTCTTTCTTCCATCAATCTACAGGTTGCAGTGCGACTTTGCCCTCTTGAATCCAGGTATGTAATTATTACGTAATTTTTGCAGGCATCCAGGGTGCATGAAGATATAGTACGCTTGTTACCAATAATTTTTTTGTCAGGTTCATATATATATTGCAGGATGAGTTCCGGAGATAATTTAGATTCGTTTTTAGAAATAGATGGCTGTAAGGAATGGGGAGGCATTAAGGACGTTGCGTTTTTGGCTGATTGTGAAGTGTTTGCAGGAATCGCAGGAGAAACTGGCCTGTTGTCTGCTTTTGCAACAGATTTTGTTGTGTTAACTGAACTCGAAGCCAGTGTTTCAAAATCTGCGAAGGATGTTTCCTGTAATATCAAAGGTGGTTCGACAGGGTCCCCGGCAGTGTTGTACAGAAGGATATATATTTTGCCGTTATCATCTTTGCTCTTGTTCGAATTGACAAGCCGAAGTGTCTTATTGCTAATATTGTTTCCGATTACGGTTTTTATTTGTGCAAGATCTAACATGTCATCGATATCATATTGATTGGAACGTATCAACTGATAAAGTAAAAAGTTTAGGCTGATTGGTCCTTTCAATGGGATGTAAGCATGGATGTTTTCAAGATTTTTTACAGTCGATGGCTTGAATCCCCAGAATCCCAAATAAACCCTTGTTATATTCTTATGGTTTTGGTCAGATTTATCCTGTAATATAATATCGTATGGCTTAAAGGTGATTTCCCCGGCAGGAACAACTTGTTCTGGTGCGGGTTTCAGCAAACATTTAACCTCATTGCTGCCATCCTTATTCGCCCATTCTACCGTAGGATTCAAATTAACCAGAGTCTGGCTCCTGACCTCAGAAGTGTTAATATTCAGCATAAGGTATATAGCCAGCCAAATACCATATTTCCTCAGGAAATCCATATCTTCTCCTAATTTTGATTGATAAGTATAATCTTTACTTCATCAATATCTTCCCGGTATTCTACAACCGATCGATCAGATTCGATCAGGATGCAACGGTATTCCTGGGATCCCATTTTAAGTTCATAATCGCTGGTCAGATATGGTATTTCCGCATTGTCCCCTAACAAATAAAGCATCATTGAACCATTCCCGTTTTTTTTCTGCTCAAAAGCATAATTGATGAAGTTCATCAGTTCTTTTTCTGTCGGTAACCTGAAGGAATGATCATCATTCCCAATCATCTTGAACCTGCGTAACGAAATAGGATTGTCGGAAAACAATTTCCATTTTGTTCCGGAACTTTGATCCTCAACAATATTATTTTTGATTTTTGTGGAGCCCGTTGGTTTTTCAGTCGCTGAATATTCGGATGCAACGGCTGGGGCAAGCACCTTGTTTTCAGTTTCATATATCTTCGTGGTAATTTTCGTGTCTGCCTGAGCGGGGACTTCGTCGGTAGGAACCTCTTTTATTCTGGATTTGTGTTCACCGTTTTCGACCATTAGCTGATTACAGTCAGAAATCCTTTTCGTGACCTTTTCCATATATTTTTTGTTGGCAGTTTTCCCGGCTGCAGAAACAGTATTGCCTTCAAGAACTTTCGATGCTTCTTTAAAATAAGTCAAGGCATTATCTGATTCATTTAGTAAAAAACAGCATTCCCCGGCATTCAATAAAATTCTTAACTGACCGGGATAGTTTGTATTCAGGTTTTCATAGATTTTCAGAGCTTCACTGTACCGTTCTTTCTTGAATAAATGTTCGGCTTGACTGAGGGAGTTTTGATCTTGTCGATTGATGTTCTGGGCTTGACTCCTCCCAAAACAAGTTACCAAAATCAGGATTAAATGAAGATGAAATAAATATTTCATAAACAGTGAGATATGGTTTCAATTTTCAGTTCAGTGTAATTCCAATTCCAAAATTTATTCCGAAGGAAGATTTTAGAATCTTGTTCATTTTCAGAAGGCTGGATACTTCATCCTTTCCATAAGAAAGGACATTATCTCCGCCCGATTTGGTCATACTGTTGAAGCCTGTAATATAAGTGAAGCTCAAAAAGGCATTTATTGAGCGGGAAAACTGAAATCCCAGTCCGATATCGGAAAACCCAGACAGTACAAAGCTGTTCAGATATTTTTCCTTTTGTTTCTGTAAGGAAGTATTATAAGTTCCAAATCCATAATCACTTAATTGGTTACCCCACAGAATTATGTTATTATATTCATAATATCGCCCTTTATATTCGCCGGTATTTACCGAATTGTATGTACTGTTAGCAAGCAAACTAAACTGCACTCCAAGGTTGAACAGCAAAAAACATTTTTTAGAGAAATTATACCTCAGGCTGCCAAATATCGGCACATCAGCATAGAATCCATGAACAGTTTCCTTGAGATCCTTGAGATCATAAAGTAGTGTGCACGCCTCCTTGTCAATATCGATCTGCTCTGCAACAGAATCTTTATAATCGGGAACAGACAGGTTCATAGTCAGATTGTGAAACCCAAGGCCTGCACCTACCCCGATTAAAGTTTTACCTTTTTTATCCTTGTATAGCATCTTGATGAAATTCAGACTAAAACCTATCTGCATACCTGCTGAAATATCCGGTGTAAAAGAACTTTCAGAACTGATATAGTAAAAGTCGAAAGCCGGGCTAAGCTGGATGGTCATATAAAATGGCTTGTATTTCTGTTCGCGTAATAAATTGGAAATAAGAGTATATTGTGATCTGGCCTGTTCGATTTCCTGCTGGTCTCCACAATTTTTAATTGCATCCTGGTAATACTGTAAAGCTTTCTCATAATTCTGCTCAGCGTAATATTTATCGGCAATACTCAGAACCTGACACCTGTTTGTCTCAACCTGGTGGATATCTTTTATCTTACATGAAGAAAGGTCTTTAGGAAAAACAAGGTTGAAGATCTCCACACATTTGATCTCCATACGGCCATTGTCATTATGCCAGCCGATAATGTTTTTTTCAAGCCTGACATCCAAAGTAACGAGGTTAACAGCTTTGACAGGATTCTCAATTTTTTTATTTGAAAGCTCTATACTTAGCCCCATGTTGAACCATCGTTTTACATATTTCACGTAATCGTTTAGAATTATTTTTTTAGGAGAATTTTCTCTCTGATCAAGGTCATTATAGACATATGCATCCGGTTTGCTGAACAAGGATTTGAAAGCCTCGACATAGCTTTCCGAGATCTTTGAATTATCGGCCGTGAAGGACCCATATTTTACATATAGTGAAACAATTGAGTCAACCTGCTGTGTAATCAGTTTGGATTCTTTCACGGTAAACTCTTGTGCGGCAACTCCTGATGCCAAACAGTAAAGAATTAAAAAAATGGAAAAGTATTTCATATGTGGCACAGTTTCTTGTTAGTATTTTATGATTCTTGACTTGAATTGAGCACAATTCCCCCAGTTACAATCAAAGATATAGATGCCTGGTGACAGATTATTAAGGTTCAGGGGAAACTCCTGAAACTGCTGGGTCTTTTGAAAAATGAACCGGATAACTTTAACTCCATAAAGAGTTAACACATCTGCTGTTATTTCTCCCGACGTATCATCGCTGATACTAAGGACTGATTTGCCTGAGGATGGATTTGGATAGATCATTACGGAAGCTTCTGGCCCTGATGCGGAGGTCTCAAAGTAAATTGTCCTTTTAGAACATCCAGATATAGAATCATTTAATGGGAATTCCTCTACAAAATATGACAGAGATGTATCATACGACTTGAAGCGGCAGAAGTTTTTGTTCAAGTAATTTGTATCATAAAATGGCTGATTTTCATACCCGGTCTTGTAATAACCCCATTTGTAACCCAAACCATCCGAAATGGTATTTTTTTGACATAACAGGAAAAGAACAGTCGGATCAGCAGTTTTTTTCCTGATCAGGGACTCAGCATCAGGAACAGATTTTCCTGAAATACTGACATTTAGGGAATCTTTACTTGCACATGAATAAGTATTAGTTTGATTACAAATAAGTTGAGCAGTATATAGCAATGGATCCTTCGGATTCCATGTTATTTGGACGTTTCCCGGACTTGGTATTTGGTCGATTGTGCCTGCAGCTGAAGGATCAATCTCCCAATTATAAGTCATATTGAGGAAAATATTGTCAAGATAATACAAAACTGTACTTTTTCTGCATACATCAGAATATCCTTTAATCGTGCATTGTTTTGGTACTGGATTCACTGTAAAGCTTGCTGTCTGGGTAGAAGTACATCCGCCATAAGCAGTTATTGTAAGAGTTACTTTTACGGAAGGTTCCGAGGGTGAGAACATTTTTACTGTACCAATGATTGTGGAGTTATTTCCACTGTCGGGGATACCTGAAATTTTATCTGCCTGATCCCTGGTCCATTTCAGACTGTCGGAATTCGTGGCATTAATCGTGATATTTATGTCCGAATTGTCACAAACAGGTTTAGCCCCATCGACTGTAATGACAGGTTTATTGTCAACTTTTAGAGTGCAAATTGAACTTCTTACAGGATCACAAACTCCGGACTTCACTACCGCACGATACTCGTATGTGCCTGCAGATGATTCAGATATCGTTATATCTTGACTGTCTTTGTAGCCAATATTCTCCCAGATTGTGGAGGGTGAAACTGATCGTTCCCAATTTTGAACTGACCCAATATTAGCAACAAGGCTTAACTTTTGCTGGGTCCCTATGCAAATTGTGCTGGACCCGGGATTTATATTTACGCCAATACTGAGAGGTGAAACTAAAAGAGTGACTATATTGCTTGTATCTGTGCAATTATTAAACGAAACGACTCTTTTATATTTATAATTAGTTTTTTCAAATAGCGGTTTTAATATTAGTGTATCAAATATCCTGTTATTCATAATGGTGAAGGGTAAATTATCGATAGAAGAAAGCCAGGAATATGAATATCCAGACTGAGGTGACCCAAAAATTACTTGTTGATTGGTTTCATTTTTACATACAGTATCGATAACTTGTTGAGAGTTCTCGAAATAGATATTATTTGTAATACTGCAATCAGTAGTGGCCTGGGTAGTGTCGTAAGGGCTATAATAATATTTTCCTTCATCCTGGTAGTATGCATAAATTTTGTAGTAATATTTTGTCCCTGGAGGCAATTCATTGTGAGTATATGTCGATCCTTTGCCAGAATAAATCTTGTCTGGCCCATTGTAAAATGTGTTGTCCCCTTGAGTGGTTTCTGTGAAAGTCTCCGAAGTATTTCCTAAGATCAGAACGTTATCCTTACTTGTCCAATTTAACGTTATGCTTTTGGATGATGGAACTGAAGCAAAATTATCGGGAGTAGAAATATATGTAATTCTTATATTTGGCCTGTACCCATTTGTGCCCAGAGGTAAATTGTCCAGTTGACTTTTATTATCAGCCGAATTTTGAGCATGAAGACCCGGAGAATACGAATATTGAAATTGTAATGATTGACCGGAGGATAAACTTCCACCATAATGTCCGCAATATATCAGTAGATTATTTGTTAAATTCTTCCGTTGAAAAACATTATCCAAAAGTATTGAGTCCCAACCGGATTGTTGGAATGAGTTATACTTAGTTGTATACCCATAAGCAGTGTCCCAAGCCGGTGAATCAGAGAACTTACCCAAGTCAGTATTTTTCATGAAAACAGTGATGTAAAATGAGTTCACGGAATTGGTTACTTTTACGTTCCAGGCAAGTCTGGTAATAGTTACGTTCTTGAGATTGTGGTCATTATCAATATACAAAGCAAGGGATCTTGAATAAGGCTTCGAGCCGTCAAAGGGCGGGTTCTCATATGTTGTTGACGAATTATCTCCAAAAGTAATATAGCTCTGGGCATGAATAATTAATGGGATTATAAGGGAGTAAAACAATACCAGAGTTCTCATGATATAAATGTTTTTCATAATCTTATGATCTTAAGAATAATATAAACATAATGGATTGACAATTTGTCAATTAGTAAAAGGAAGCAAATAGGAAGTATATTAGTAATCGATAAACCGTTTTAGCTTGTTGATAAACTTTTTGGTTTTCACAGTGAATTTCTTCTCGGCGACCCAGATATCGATTTCATTATTTCCTGAATGGCCTATTGCCTTGCGGAAACTGATATACAAATCAGTTGATGCCGTATAATCATGATATATTTCTTCGCTGGGGATTGGTTGCTCTTTCATATTTGCATCCTGCAGCTGATGGTAATTTGAAACAATACTGTTGCAATCGCTAAGATCGAGCATGACATAGGTCGGCGCAGATACGACAAAGGTACCTGAGCTGAGATTGACCTTGCCAACAGGCTGAATATCAGTACCTATGATTAATTTTTTCATGTCATGATATTTTATCCCGGTCAGCTCGATATATGAGCTTGCATTTTTATTGGGCTTGCTGGTCCCCTGGTAGATAGAATAGGTTTTGATCGTGCTTTGCTCACCAGGCACATGTTTTTCAACCTTGTTTTTAATATAGTATTCCGTTATATAGCCGCTTTGTTTACAACTAGAGAAACATATTCCGGTAATCATTGTCAGGGAAAGAATTAGTTGTTTTGCATTCATATCTAATAAGTTAAGGATTATGTGGGTTTTTTAAATAGTAACTTATCCCCTAAAAACAGAGTTCGGTGTTTTTTAACATGACTCATCATTCGAGGAAAATTGGGGATTTATTATCGCGGGAAAACCAATTGTTCGAATGGGCTATGCAGATATATAGTTTATTGTAGGAAACCCTGTTCTAGGGCTATAAATCATTATCGGTGGAACGAAAAGATAGTTTGTTATTATTGACTGCCTTTTCCCCTTGTTTACAATCCCGTTTACAAATTGACCAATGAAAATTGTCCTGAAAAGGAATTTAAGAACACAGGCATGAGTTAATGCTTTCAAAATGAAAGCCAAACTCGAAAGAGAAACTCGCAAATCCAAAGACAATTACTTTTTGGGAATAGATTTATAAGAAAAAGATTTATATTTTCAAAGGGAAACTTGCATTTTGATCAATTCATCTATTAAAGAGCGATCTTTTTTTTATGAAATTCCACTCCATCAAAATTAAAACTATCTTTGTTCTTAGAAGATCAGCTATCAGATGTCAATTAAAAAAGTAATCCTTAGGTTTCTGATTCACCCCGCCTTCCTTTCTCTGGTTGTTACTGCGTTTATTGTTCTGTTGTTTATTCCAGCACCAGGCAAGTACATTCTGCAGATTGAAGATGAGATTTACCATAATTACACCTCTTCCATTCTTTATGATGACCTGGATGGGAATGGTTACAGCGATAAGATCGAGACACAGTACTATGCCGGGAAAAATAATGTTGCATCTCTACAGATCAGTTGTAATCCATTTCTATCTTTCAATGAATGGGACTTTAAAGGATCATATTCGTTTGCCGATCGATCATTTTTAATTACGGGTGATTATAATAATGACGGGAAGAAAGAGATCTATGTTTTCACTCTAAGGTCGGATTCTGTTTTTTTAAATATTATAAAGGATCCGAAATCAATAAAGCCTGTCAGTACGAGCAGGTTCATTACTACATACAAACCCTGGAACGGGAAACCCCAGCTTTGTGTCAATATCGGTGGTATGGTCGACATGAACAAGGATTCATTCAAAGATCTTGTCTTCGCAATAAACAGCGGGTTTTCGTTGGATCCCAGAAATTTATATATCTATGATATCCGGAATGATTCCCTGAAAGTTTCAGAGAAAATAGGTTATTATGGTAAGCCTACAGTGATCCAGGATCTTAACGGAGACGGCTACAATGAGATCATCCTGAATGGATATGCCGTGCAGAATGTTAGTTTTAAAGACACTATTACCACCCCGATTCACGACAGATGCTGCTGGCTTATTGTTTACGACCACAATCTGAATTATCTTTTCCCTCCCAGGAAATTTCCTGATATCGGGTACAGTGCGCTGACCACCTTTGCAATACCAGGCAAAACCGGGCACAATGAAATGTTTGGTTGGTATATTCCACCGCAATCTTCAGGGAAAAGCCTGAGTATAAATCATTACGATATGGAAGGAAAAATCATTAAATCATGCTCAGTTCCAGGGAATAATCTTGGGGGTTTTGCCAACGGACTTCTTTTCAGCCGCGGAAAGTCAAACTACCTGGCACTTTGTTTTTCAGAAAATGAAATCAATTGTTATGATACAGCATTAAACCTGGCCTTCAAAATAAATATTAAGCCGGGCATGTTCAATTACCCTGATACCTTTGATGTGGATGCTGATGGCGTTAAGGAGTATTTTTCAATGGATCCATCAAGAAATATGGTTACTGTATTCCGCTCCGACCTCAGTGATCCGGCTTCTGTTAACCTACCGGTTGAAAATTGGGATCATATCTTAATATCCGGGATAGAGAAACCGGGAGCCATTCCTCGCCTGGTCATTTTCAACGGAACAAGCGAACTCCAGCTATCTTACAAATACAATCCATATTATTATAGCCGTTGGGCAATATACGTGGCGATCTTTCTTGCAATTTATCTTTTTATTCTTCTTATCAGGAAAATCCAGAAAAATCAGATTCTTAAACAACAGCAAACCGAAAAAAAGATCACCGAGTTGCAGATGAAGGTTGTAAGAAACCAGATGGATCCTCACTTTACCATGAATGCGATTAATTCTGTCATATCCGCCATCAATGAAAATGAAAAAGAACAGGCGACCAAACACCTCATCTACTTTTCCAAAATGTACCGACATTTGGTTTTGACGGCTGACAAAATCAAATGCACCCTCGCCGAAGAACTTGACTTTACTCAGAACTATCTTACTATGGAACAGTTCCGCTTCAGGGACAAATTTGATTTCGATTTCGAGATCCCACCTGAGCTTAACCTGAACCTTGAAGTTCCGAAAATGGTGATTCAATCCCCCGTCGAAAATGCAGTAAAACACGGTCTGATAAACCTGCCGGGAAAAGGACATCTGAAGGTGAGCGCAAATACTACCGATCACGTTCTAATTCTTGAGATCACTGATAACGGGGTAGGCAGAGTTAAAGCTGCCAAATTGAGCCTGCATTCAACAGGAAAAGGAATGAAGGCCATGGAGGAGTTCCTTAAGCTTTACCAGAAAGTCACCGGATTAAAAGCAGAAACAACTATCGAAGATCTCACCGACAAGGAAGGAAATCCCACAGGGACTAAGGTAACAGTTAAAATTCAAATCATCCGGCCGGCTTAAATTCCTTTTTCAACCCCAGGGTTTTCATTAACTTGCACCCTTAAATGTCTTTTACATTTCATGAACTCAGCACTGCGCACTATTATCATCGATGATGAGGAGAAGGCTATCCTTAATCTTAAATCCTTACTAAAACAGTTTCCACTGATCAAGGTAGTTGCACATGAGACCGGCTCGGCCAATGCACTGGAAGTTATCGAAAACTTCAAGCCCGACCTGGTCTTCCTCGACATCCATATGCCCGGCAAATCAGGATTTGAAATTGCAGGCGAGCTTTACCGGGAAGGCAGTAAACCTGAGATAATCTTCGTTACGGCTTTCGACAAATATGCCATCGAAGCAATCCACCATGCTGCATTTGATTACTTGCTTAAACCTGTAAAACAAGAGGAACTTGCAGCAGCAATAGATCGCTTATTAGTAAAACAGTTGCAGCAGGATCGCGAGCAACAAATCAAACGTCTTTTTGAACATTCGTCGAATAAAGGAAAACTTAAGATAAGCACAACAGGAGGTTTTTCATTGATCAATCCGGCCGATATCCTCTATATAAATGCTGATTGGAATTATGCCGAAATCTATTATGACAGCGAGAAGAATGAGTTGGTTACCATGAATATTGGTTCTCTGGAAGAGTTGCTGCCCTCTATGGATTTCTTCAGGATCAACCGTTCTACGATCATCAATGTGGCTTACCTGGTTAAAGTCAGCCGGAAACACAGAACCGCCTGCCTGGTAAAGGATGGCAAGGAATATACCTTTAAAATACCCATTTTAAATATCCGGAAACTTGAACGCTTTCTGGAAAGGTAATGTAATGATGATTTGTCTTCAGGGTAAGGCTGTCCGAATATAACAAACCTAAAACTTTACCCCCCCCCTTGATTTGATTCTTTTAAAGTCATTCATGCTGTCTGTTAAACCCGATAATTTTCCGTTTTGCCTGGTCTTGTTGTTGCTGTTTGGCCTGCTCGAGTTGCTTCAGGTATTCGAAGATCAGCAAAATATTGTCATCATGATCAGCAAGTTTATACTCCATAAGTGTAAGCTTCTCAATGATATCCTTATTAGCTAACAACATTTCTCTCATCCGGGTAAAAATCCGAATGATCTGAATGTTTACGAGAATAGCTCTGTCGCTATTTAAAACGCTTGATAACATTGCAACTCCCTGCTCTGTAAATGCCATAGGAATGTACCGGGCTCCTCCCCAACTTGAGGTGCCAATTTGGCACCTCAAGTTTTCAAATTCCGCAGTTGATAATTTGAACATAAAATCTACCGGGAAGCGATCAATATTTCGACTGACAGCCCTTTTCAGTTGTTTAGTTTCGACTCCATAGAGCTGGGCTAGATCCATATCCAGCATTATTTTCATTTCTCGAATTAAATAGATTTTGCTCATGATCACTTCTGCGGGAACTATAATCTTATTCTTGTTTTTCATCTGTTAATATTTATTTTTTACCAATAGGTCAGATGGAATACCCATATTATCATTGGCGTTGTAAAATTTCCGCCTCCAAATATTCACTGTCAATACGAAAAATATTGCCATTGATTACTTGAAATTGTTCATTAATTAATCCGGCCAAATTTTATAAGTGATAGGGTTTTTTAAAAAAATATTCCAGATGCGACTTTAGAGCAGCTGATCAATGAGTTCCCTCCGACTTTTTTATGTAAGTTTGAAGCACTTAATAAACTGCAACTTTTGGAATAAACTGATCAAGATGCAAACATTCTCATCCACCCTGATTCTTGTGATTATCACCTTGTCGGGAGTATGTCAAAAGGCCACAATGTTGCCCAGCGTTGATGAACGCATGGAATTATTGAGCATTGTATTCCGCCTGGCAGGGGCAAAGGAATACGTCAATAATAAAATCCCTGATTACACAGGAGATATCGACCGGTATTTTGCTCCTTATAAAGATTCTGAACTTGTAAATTTTACCCGGAAACTCTGGCAAACCAACGGAGTTTCATTTGATGCCGTGATGTCAATGGCTGTGAACATTGAAATCAAAGACGGGATCAGGTTTAAGGAAGGTCTTTCGGATGAAAGCCTGGACGATCGCTGGGGTCAAAAAAGCGCAAAAAAGTTCATTGCATTGCTGAACGGGTTTTATACCGATTCGAAATTCCACGAATTCTTTTTAAGCCATAGTCCTTTATATGCTATTGCCCAGGCTAATTTCAGTAAGCTGATAAACCAGGTTGATTTTAAATGGTTTCAGTCATTTTACGGGGGAAGCCACGGCGGGGATTTTCACCTGGTTGTCAGCTTGACCAATGGGGGCTGCAACTATGGGATGAAGGCAAAGTTTAAAGACGGAAGGGAAGAACCTTATGCCATTATCGGGACCTGGAAAACCGACAGCCTTGGCCAGCCTGTTTATTCAAATAATGTTACCGAAACGATTATTCATGAATATAATCACTCTTTCTGTAATCCTTTAGTTGATGGTTGTTTCAAAGAGATGGAACCAATGGCGGAAAAGCTTTACCGGAAATCATCCAAAATTCTTCAGAAGCAGGCATATGGAACGGCCAAAACAATGACCTATGAGATTCTCGTCAGGTCATGTGTTATTAGATACTACCAGGAAAAAAATGCAGGAGACGGCAAAATTAAAAGCATGCTGCTTACTGAGAAAAGTAAGGGATTCCTGTGGATTGATGAACTCGTCAGTGCATTGTCAACTTACGAAAACAACCGCGTTAAATATCCAGCATTAAAGGATTTTATGCCTGAAATTGTAAAAGTGCAGAACGGATTAAATCCCGATCTTGTCGACCAGGGAAAGTAGCTTTAGGGGTTATTCTGAATGCCATGAGGCAGTAGCTGAAAAAAACCGTAACTTTACTTTGGTAAGTATGGGTATTTTATTAGCCGAAAAACGAGTCTGAATATGAACAAAACCTTGCTGTTTATTTGCTTCATGTTCTCTGGTATGCTTCAGGCCCAGGTTAACTTCAATCCCGATGAGCTCAACATCATCGCGAAGGGAGAAAGGGATTCATTTACCCGGAGAATCATGCCGGGGTACAGGACCACAATATCCGCTTACGATGTAAACTATTACCGGTGTTTTTGGGTCGTTAACCCATCGATAAGGCAGATTTCGGGTAATGTCACCGTTCTGTTTAAACCCATGCAGCCGGGTTTTGACTCCCTGGTGCTCGACATGAACCAGGCGCTTACGGTTGAAAGTGTGTTCTACCATGGTCAGCCTGCAGTCAATTGGCTCCATTCTTCGGACCTCCTGACTGTGCACTTTCCGAATTCTTTACCCCGGAATCTGCTTGATTCCCTTACTGTTTTTTATCACGGCGTGCCGCCGGATGACGGGTTCGGCACCTTCGTCCAGGCCACCCATAACGGGGCCCCGGTGCTATGGACTCTCTCTGAACCTTACGGGGCAAGCAACTGGTGGCCCTGCAAAAACGACCTGACTGATAAAGCCGACTCGGTCGATATTTTTATCAGCGCTCCATCCGTATATAAATCAGCAAGCAATGGATTACTGGTTGAAACCTATCAGGCAGGCGCCAATAAAGTGTATCATTGGAAACACCGTTACCCGGTTGCAGCTTACCTGATCTGCCTGGCCGTGACCAATTATGCCAGCTTTACCCAGCTGGTTCCTTTTGGCGGAGACAACCTGCATGTTTTAAATTTCGTATATCCTGAAGATTCAGCAACGGCCGCAGCTCAGCTTCCATCAATTATCCCGATGATACAGCTGTACGATACGTTATTCGGGATCTATCCATTCCAGCGCGAGAAATACGGGCATGCCCAGTTTGGATGGGGAGGCGGCATGGAACACCAGACCATGACATTCGTAGCCGATTTTCAGTTTGAGCTGATTGCCCATGAACTGGGGCATATGTGGTTCGGCGACAAGGTCACCTGCGGGAGCTGGACTGATATCTGGCTGAATGAAGGATTTGCCACTTACCTCTCGGGACTCTGTTACGAACATCTCTTACCGGAATTCTGGACGCGGTTCAGGGAGGTGAGAATTCAACAGATCACTTCCCGGCCGGGAGGTTCGGTTTACTGCAGTGATACGAACAACATTGACCGGATCTTCGATGGCCGGCTTTCCTACGCAAAAGGAGCCATGGTGCTGCATCAGCTGAGGTGGATCATGGGCGATCAGGCCTTTTTTACAGGGCTGAACAATTATCTCGATGATTTCAGTTTAGCCTATCAATTCGCACGCACGGAAAACCTGAAAGCCCATCTCGAAAGTTCCTGGGGGCAGGATCTGACATGGTATTTTAATGACTGGTATACAGGGGAAGGTTATCCGCAGTACCAGGTAAACTGGTCACAAACAGCTGATACCGTTGCTTTCAGCCTGCGACAGACCCAGTCGAGCCCCACGGCCTCCTTCTTTGCTTTGCCTGTGCAACTGAAACTGAAAAACACCGGCCATGATACCCTGATCAGGGTTACAAACACCTTTTCGGGAGAATTGTTTAAGGTTCGCATACCTTTTAATGCCGATTCACTGATCTTCGACCCGGAATTTCAGATCATTTCGGGCAACAACATCGTCAGCTCCGTTACTGAACATGGCCTGCAAGCCAGGCTTCAACCGCTTCCCAACCCGGCCACAGACCATATTACTTTCCGTTTCGGCGGACTGCTGAGCGGGAACGATGGCAGGATTGTTATTTATGATGATTTTGGACGGATGAAGGATGAGGTTTCACTTGCTACAGGTCAAACTGAAATTACTGTAAACACAATTGGTTATTCACCCGGGCTTTATCTTTATGTTTTTTTAGGCCGGGACTTCAGAGACAGCGGGAAATTCATAATAAGCCGGTAGAGATTCTTTAATCTCTCGTGGTAAATTCATCGCAGCCCACTGCGGAACCCGGGGCAGGGGCTTACCCCGGGGTTCATACCATTGATTGAAAACCAGGATATAACCCTCAGCTCCTGACACTTCTGCTGATGGATTCCATAAGTTCATCTTTCCGTACCGGTTTGCTTATAAAGCCGCTGCATCCTGCTTCCATGGCACGACTTTCTTCTTCAGACTGGGTATAGGCCGTAAGGGCAATGATCAGGATATCAGGATACATGGCTTTAGCTTTACGAGTGGCTTCATATCCATTCATGACAGGCATTTTCAGATCCATCAGGATGAGATCAGGTTTCAGTCTTTCAAGTATGGTCAGCACCTCGGCTCCGTTTTTGGCACGGATAATGTTTTTTGCTTTTTTTGACAGCAGAATATGCAACAGTTCATAATTATAATCTTCATCTTCAGCTATGAGAATGGTAAGATCCTCAATGGAAAAAGGTTTTCTGTGCTCGACGGTAACAGCAGCTGATCCGGGCTCCTGACAGGGAATGTTCAGAAAGAATACTGAACCTTTTCCCGGTGATGATTCAACACGTATGTTGCCGCCCATTACTTCTGCAAGCCCTTTCGCAATGCTCAGTCCCAACCCGGTCCCCCTTAAACCTGTTAAGGCCTCATGGTTTATCTGGTAGAATCGGTCAAAGATCTTGTCCTGTTCCTCCAATGGGATTCCTATACCGGTGTCGCGAACATAAAATTCAATTTCCTTTTCAGTAATGGTGCACCCGAAACTGATTGTTCCGGTTTGGGTAAACTTGCTGGCATTACCAATAAGACCGGTAATAACCTGCTTAATTTTCTCTCTGTCGGCGATCACCTGTTCAGACCCGCCTTTGTTATCTATCGAATACCGGAATTGAATTCCCTTGCTGACAACCATTTCCTTCATTGAAAAATGAATGTCTTCAATCAGTTCCGGAAGTAAGAAGGCATCCGGATTGAAAGGTATTCTTCCACTGTCCATGCGTGATATCTCGAGCACATCGTCTATGATGCTCAGCAACTGTTTCGAATTTGAGTTGATGATCCCAAAATACCTGTCCTTCTCGGAACCGGTAACATCATCTGACTGTAAGAGTTCGGTGAAACCTATGATTGCATTCATAGGCGTCCGCACTTCATGTGAGATGTTATTAAGGAAAGCAGTCTTCAAGCGGGAAGCTTCTTCTGCAGCTTCTTTCGCACGGAAGAGTTCACGTTCAGCCTGCTTCATTTCTTCAATATCCCTTGTTATCGAAATAATGTTCGGAACCCCGTTCAGATGGATAATTGAGGCAGACATCAGGCCTGTATGCACTGTGCCGTCCTTGAAACGGAACGCCGCTTCGAAGTTTTGAACTTTTTCATCTTTTTTCAGAATCTCGACCAACCTGCCGCGGTCGGCAGAATCTGCCCAAAGGTTGATCTCTAAAGAGGTTTTGCCAATCACCTCCTCCCTTGTATATCCAGTAAGACTGCAAAATCCTTCATTGACTTCAATATACAAACCTGTTTCAAGTTCATTAATATTGATGGAATCAGGGCTCGTGCGGAAAGCAAGTTTGAACCTTTCTTCAGTTTCCCGTAAAATGATTTCTGCCTGTTTCCTGTCGGTGATATCGCGGGAAACACCGTGAGCCCCCAGGATTTTACCATCCTGGTCGAAAACGGGGTTGGTGTGTACCTCCGATGCCCGCAAAGACCCGTCTTTACAATAATGTTCCAGTTCAAGGGTCAGCGAAAAATCCTTTGGCAGTTTTCTTTCGAGGGCGAGGGCAAGACTGCTTGAATAGAGATCCTTAATCTTATTTAATGAATCAGGAGGATAGATATTGGAAAGTTTGAGATTGAGGAACTCTTCAGGAGTATATCCCCTTTGTTTAAAAATCGAAGGGCTTACATAAATATACTGCATTTTATCGTTCATCATCCAGATCACATCTGAAGTATTATCTGCGATCTGCCTGTATTTCTCCTCGCTTTCTCTTAGGGCAGATTCAGTTTGTTTGAAGTCACTGATATCTCTCCCAAAGACGACAAGGCCCTTACGGCTGCGGTCAGGAAAAAAGAGCGGAACTTTTACAACGTCAAAAACATGAATCTTCCCATGAATATCAGGTATTTTTTCAACAGTGCGTGAAGTAGTCCCCGAATCCCAGGCCAGGTCATCTGAGCCCTGGCAGTTGCGGAAAGCATCCCGGTAAATCGGGGCTGTGAAATCGGAAAGCTCAAACTCCGACTTGCCTTTATAGTCTACCCCTTTCAGGCCATAAAGATCGAGGATGCTGTCATTTGCCTGCATCCATCTTCCCTCGGCATCTTTGAAACATATAATATCCGGGGATGAATTGATGAGAGTCTGCAGGCGTTCTTCACTGGCCTGGAGCGCTTTTTCCCGCAAACTGGCCTTGTTAAAGAGAAAATTGTATAATGACCGGTAAGCTGATTCTTTCATCGTTCTTGCAGGTATTTTGGTAATACAATGCGACAAAGTTACTGTTTTTGAACGACTGAAAAACCTGAAGGATGAAATTCATTACTGTATCTTTGCAGTTACATCTGTGATACAGAAATGAATATCCATAAACTCAACAACATTTTCAATCCCAGGCGGATCGCTTTGATAGGGGTGACAACAAACCCCAATTCGGTAAGTGGTAAAGTGCTGATAAACCTGGTTAGCGGAGGATTCCGAGGGGTTGTTTACCCTGTGAACCCGGATCATGAAGCAGTGATGGGAATACCATGCTACCCTGATTTGAAAAGCCTTCCGAGGGCTCCTGATTTAGGGATCATCTGCTCGCCGGCCGAAAAAGTACCGGCAGTTGTGAGGGAATGCGGGGAAGCAGGGATACTTGGGATTATCATTATTTCAGCCGGATTTAAGGAAACAGGTGAAGCGGGGAAAAAACTGGAGGAAGAAATTCGCAACGAGGTTAAACAGTATAAAGGCATGAGGGTGCTTGGCCCAAACTGCCTGGGGATCATAGTTCCTTCTCTGAAACTCAATGCCAGCTTTGCCGCCGAGATGCCGAAGCAGGGGAACATTGCTTTCATTTCACAGTCGGGAGCTCTTTGTACTTCGGTCCTCGACTGGGCGATAGAAGGAAAAATAGGATTTTCGTATTTTGTCTCTATCGGGAACACCCTCGATGTGGAGTTCGGCGACCTGATCGATTATTTTGGTGAGGATGAGAATACGCATTGTATCATACTGTATATCGAATCCATTCAAAACCCGAGGAAGTTTATGACCGCGGCCCGTGCCTTTGCGCGCAAGAAACCGATCATCGTATATAAAGCAGGCAGGTTCCCCGAGTCGGCCCAGGTGGCGGCATCACATACAGGAGCTATGGCTTCGGAAGATGCAGTCTACGATGCAGCTTTCCAGAGGGTGGGACTTGCCAGGGTTTACGAGATAGGGGATATCTTTTCGGTAGCCGAGCTGATAGGGAGAAACAGGATCCCGCAGGGGCCAAGACTTGGTATCATCACGAATGCCGGCGGACCGGGCGTTATGGCAACAGATGCACTGATTGCTTCAAACGGGGTGCTTGCCAAACTATCCGGAGAGACCATGCAGAAACTCAATGAGAACCTGCCCGGGTACTGGTCGCATGGTAACCCCGTAGACGTGCTTGGAGACGCACGGGCCAAACGAATTTCGAAAGCAACACAGATCGTCCTCGAAGATGATAACGTGGATGCAATCCTGGTGATACTTACGCCCCAGGCGATGACCAATACAGAAGCCACGGCCAGGGAGATCAGCGCCTTGGTCTCCACGACCAGGAAACCGATACTTGCCGCATGGCTTGGCGGACAGAGCATGCACAAGGCCGATGATATCCTTGTGGAAGCCGGGATTGCATCATACCGCACTCCTGAACAGGCGATCAAGGCATTCATGACCCTTGTCGCCTATTCAAAAAACCTGAAAACCCTCTACGAAACGCCAAAGGATATCCCGGTGGAGTTCAGCATTGACCGGGAAAAAATGCGCCAAAAATTCAATAAACTTATCCGGGATAAAGGGGAAGTATTATCTGAGGATATATCGAAGCTTATCCTTGAATCATATGGCATTACAACAACAAGGCCAATACTTGTTCAGGATGCTGACGAAGCTGTAGAAATTGCGGCAAAAACCGGCTATCCCGTCGTGCTTAAAATCCAGTCGCCCGACATCACCCATAAGAGCGATGTGGGAGGTGTCGAGCTTAACCTGGGGGATGAAAAACTCCTGAGAGCCGCTTTTGAACGGATTTTGGATTCAGTGAAACTAAAACGGCCGAATGCCTGTGTTGAAGGGATCACAGTGCAAAAGATGGTAACCGAAAAGGATGCCGTGGAACTCATCCTCGGGATCAAGAAAGATAAAGTATTCGGGACAGTCCTGATGGTTGGAATGGGAGGGATCACGGCAGAGCTCTTTGCCGACAAGGCTCTGGGATTCCCACCCCTGAATGAAAGACTGGCCCGGCAGATGCTGGAATCGCTGAAGATATACCCCCTGCTTCAGGGCTACAGGGGAAGTCCGCCCAAAAACATTGACAGGCTTATACAGACGCTGATCCGCCTGTCATACCTGGCAGCAGATTATCCTGAGATCACCGAACTTGACATCAATCCATTGCTTGTAACCACGGAAGATGTTGTAGCTCTGGATGCGAGGACGATGATAGATACCCATATTGCAGGAAAAGAACAGCTTCCTTTCGCTCATCTTGCATTGCATCCATATCCTGAAAAATATGTCCAAACGCTTACTCTCCCGAAAGGGGAAGAAGTCCTTCTGAGGCCGATCAAACCGGAGGATGAACCCCTCTGGCTGGAAATGCTGGGCAACTGTTCAAAAGAATCCCTTTACAGCCGGTTCAGGTATTTCTTCCAGTGGCAGTCACATGAGGTGGCTACACGTTACTGCTATATCGATTATGACCGGGAGATTGCCATCGTAGCTGAAGTAAAGGAAGGTAACCAGCGTAAACTGGTGGGAGTTGGAAGGCTCATAGCCGATCCTGATCATGAAACCGTTGAGTATGCCATCCTTATCATTGATGCCTATCAGCAAAAAGATCTTGGAAATATCATCACTGATTTCTGCATCAGGATTGCCGGGAAATGGAACCTGAAAAAAATTGTTGCCCAGACTACCACAGACAATAAAAGGATGATCTCGGTATTCAGGAAGCAGGGATTTACAATTCATTCCGATACGAAGGATTCGACAGTCGAAGTTGATAAAGAATTATAATAAAGTTTTTGTCTTTTCGTTTGATAAAAAAACAATCCTATGAAAAAAAATCAGCTCACAGCTTATCTATTACTTTTTATTTCGGTCCTTATCATTGGAATACCTGCAGTGGCTCAGAAGACGGGTTCCGCTGCTGTTCAGATTAATTTCAAGGACCTCACAGGGAAATGGCAATACTTAAAAACGACAACAGTCCTTAATGCATCGGCATATATTAAACAACCTGCATCTTCGGGCGATACAACCAGGAAACAAGCAACCACAACGTCTTCCGTTAACAGGCAGCAGCTGGACAAAAGCAAACTGCGCGAAATTAGTAAAGGCACCTCTGTGTTTAAAAATTCATCACTGGAATTCTTTCCCGATCAGACAGTTGTGAAAACAAATGCGAATAAATCTGATAAATATACCTGGAAAAAGAAGAAAAACACACTGACTCTGAAAAACCTGTCCTCGAAGGAAAAAATCAAGGTCGAAGTCCTCAATCTTAAAAGCGACACTCTGAAGTTTGCAGAAAATTTTGAATCCGGCAGTCTGTATATATTCTATCTCCGAGTTAAATAATTCGCATATGTTGAATTTTGATTTTACCGAAGAACAGCTGATGATCCAGCAATCGGCCCGTGAATATGCACAGAGGGAGCTGATTAAAGATGTTATTGAACGGGATACGAAAGCCATTTTTCCGACACAGCATGTTAAAGTTCTGACCGGGCTGGGTTTCATGGGGATGATGGTCGATCCAAAATATGACGGGGGAGGGATGGATACGGTTTCCTACGTTCTTGCCCTTGAGGAGCTCTCAAAGGTTGACTCCTCCGTTGCCGTGATCATATCGGTAAACAATTCGCTCGTTTGTTTTGAGCTGGAGGAATTCGGGACTGAAGAACAAAAAGAGAAGTTCCTGAAACCATTAGCCCGGGGTGAGAAGTTAGGCGCTTTCCTGCTGTCGGAACCTGAAGCAGGGTCGGATGCCACCTCGCAAAGGACGACAGCCATCGATATGGGGGACCATTATCTGGTGAACGGGGTAAAGAACTGGATCACGAATGGAAATTCAGCTTCAACTTATATCCTGATTGCCCAGACCAACAAGGAGAAAGGGCATAAAGGGATCAATGCATTGATCGTCGACCGCCATTCACCCGGCATTACGCTTGGACCGCACGAAGACAAGATGGGGATGCGCAGCAGCGACACCCATTCTGTGATGTTTTCAGATGTGAAGGTCCCGAAGGAAAACAGGCTTGGCGATGAGGGTATGGGATTTAAAATTGCGATGAAAACCCTTGAAGGGGGGCGTATCGGTATCGCCTCACAGGCTTTGGGAATTGCCCAGGGTGCTTATGAAAGGGCAGTAAAATATGCAAAGGAGCGCAAAGCCTTTGGAACCGAAATAATCAACCACCAGGCGGTTGCGTTCAAGCTGGCCGAGATGCATACCCGGATTGAAGCGGCCCGTTATTTCACTTTGAAATCGGCCTGGCTGAAGGACCAGGGAAGGCCTTACGGCACTGCCAGCGCTATGGCCAAGTACTGGGCTGCAGAGACAGCCATGTATGTTACCACCGAAGCCGTGCAGATCCACGGAGGTTACGGGTATGTGAAAGAATATCACGTTGAGAGGCTGATGCGCGACGCGAAGCTCACCCAGATATACGAAGGTACGAGCGAAATCCAGCAGATCATCATTTCGAGGGCGATCATGAACGATTAAAGCCGGATCGATGAAACTACCCGAACCGTATAAACCGAAGAATCATATCCGGATTGTCACGGCAGCTTCCCTGTTCGACGGGCATGATGCAGCCATAAACATCATGCGCCGTATCCTGCAGGCGAGCGGAGCAGAAGTGATCCACCTGGGGCATAACCGGGCTGTTCAGGAGATCGTTGATTGCGCGATACAGGAAGATGTGCAGGCCATTGCCCTCACTTCTTACCAGGGCGGGCATAATGAATTCCTGAAATACATGTATGACCTACTGCATGAACAGGGCCGGGGGCATATAAAAATCTTCGCCGGCGGCGGAGGCGTTATACTTCCTCATGAGATTGAAGACCTTCATAATTACGGGATTACAAGAATATATTCCCCTGATGACGGCCGGAGCATGAGCCTTCAGGGGATGATCAACGACCTGCTTGAGAAATGCGATTTTGCCCTGGATGATTTTCATGATGTGACTGCGGATGAGATCCTGAATCGTAACATCAATGCGATTGCCCGTTTGATAACGATAGCAGAGAACCAGCCGGAGAAGGCAAGGCCGGTGCTGGAAGAACTGGAGAATGTAAAAAGCGAAAAGCGAAATAGCGAAATAGCGAAAAGCGAAATAGCGAAAAGCGAGATAGCGAAAAGCGAAAAGCGAAATAGCGAAATAGCGAAAAGCGAGATAGCGAAAAGCGAAAAGCGAAAAGGCGAAATAGCGAAAATTAAGATTCCGGTTCTTGGGATTACAGGTACCGGCGGTGCAGGTAAATCCTCCCTGGTTGATGAACTGGTTCGGCGTTACTTAAGCGATTTCGATGACAAGACCATAGCCATCATTTCAGTCGACCCGACAAAACGAAAGACCGGCGGGGCTTTGCTTGG
>Ga0114951_10000820_pt1 | contig 41531 bp, 32 predicted proteins | sample AM7aDNAmetaG_FD_88677 | JGI IMG/M metagenome (GOLD analysis project Ga0114951, IMG submission 88677) | Freshwater microbial communities from Finland to study Microbial Dark Matter (Phase II) - AM7a DNA metaG | ecosystem: Environmental > Aquatic > Freshwater > Lake | place: Finland: Lake Alinen... | reverse complement strand
TACATTGAGCTTCGAGCTCGATTATTGTACGGTATCGGACTTGATTTTTATATCGTGTGTGTATAAATTATTTGATTTTTATGTAAGTTTGTTTATTAATTAAAAAAAATTATTATTATGTCAGGAATCAACAAAGTTATTTTGATTGGGAACCTTGGTAAGGATCCCGACATCATGAAGTTCGAAAACGGGGTAAAAAAAGCTTCTTTCCCCTTAGCCACAACCGAAGTTTATAAAAAAGACAACGAAAAGGTCACACGAACAGAGTGGCATAATGTTGTGTTGTGGAGGGGACTTGCCGAAATTGCCGAAACCTACCTGAAAAAAGGCAGCCAGGTTTATATCGAAGGCAGCATCAGAACACGTTCGTGGGACGACAAGGAAACAGGAAACAAAAGGTACACCACTGAAATTTTCGGTGATACAATGACCATGCTTGGAAGCCCCGGAAACAAAGGAGCAGTTGCTGAGCACCCCATTGAAACAGACAAGGCTCCCGAAGCGGACGCCCCAACTGATGATCTCCCATTCTAAATTTGTGCTCTTCGGTTCTGTTTAAAACAGAACATTTTATTAAATTTGCAGTATGTATTGAGGCTGTCTTGACAGTTTAGTTACAGACAGCCTCAATGCTGTAAATTTTTTATTCAATGCATGAGTTAATGATTGTTATTGCAATCGTCAAACCTTTCTCAACACCCGCCCTCGGCGGTGTTTTTGTCGTTGCTGTTTTGCTTGCATTAAGTGCTGTTGCTTCTGCCTCCGAAACAGCATTCTTTTCGCTGAATTTTCTTCAGATAAAAGAAATTAAATCGAAAAGAAAAGGTAAAAACAACCTGATTATTAAACTATTGGAAACGCCCAAAAGACTCCTTGCCACAATATTGATTTTCAATAACATGGTTAATATTGCCATCGTGATCATTACCACATTTATTGTTAATCAGGTATTTGATTTTACAGGTTATGAGATATTAAGCTTTATTATCCAGGTAGTTGTAATTACTTCTCTGATAATTTTTATTGGGGAAATATTACCAAAAGTTTATGCTGTTCATAATTCCACAAACCTGTTGCCGGTCCTGGCTGTCCCTTTGAACATAATGGTTAAGCTCTTCTATCCCCTTTCATCACTCATGGTCCGGTTTTCATCCCTGATCGATAAGCGGATCTCACGGAAAAACTACGAAATTACTATGAGTTATCTTTCTGATGCCATTGATATTACATCTGACGAGAACACACCTGAACAGGAAAAAAAGATACTGAAAGGGATTGTTACATTCGGTGACATTGAAGTAAAAGAAATTATGAAATCCAGGCTGGAAATGATTGCCATCGACACCGACATGGATTACAGCGAGGTATTAAGAATCATCAGGGAATCAGGATATTCGCGTATACCCGCTTATCATGAAACACTCGATAATATTGCGGGGATCCTCTATATCAAAGACCTTCTCAATCATATTAGCAAGCCGTTTGATTTTAAATGGAAAGAACTCCTCCGTCCTGCTTTCTTTATTCCGGAAAATAAAAAAATTGACGACCTGCTTCAGGAGTTCCGGGAAAAGAAAATACACATGGCCATTGTAGTTGATGAGTACGGTGGAACATCGGGAATATGTACACTTGAAGAAATTATTGAAGAAATCGTGGGTGAAATAAACGATGAATATGATAACGAAAATAATGAGATCTTAAAGATTAATGATAATACCTACATTCTTGAAGGCAAAACATCAATCAATGATTTTTGTAAACTGATCAGCACAGACAATAGTATTTTTGATTCTGTAAAGGGTGAATCTGATACATTAGCCGGAATGATGATAGAACTTACGGGAAAAATACCGGAAAAAAATCAAATCATTATTTTTAACCGTTTCACATTCAAAATAGAAGCCAGTGACAACCGCCGCATTAAAAAAATCAAAGTAACCATTAATCCCGATGATAAAAACTAACTATTTCTTCATAGTAATGGTATTATTGGGACTTGCCTCCTGCACCGGAAACGATTCCTTCCCCAAACCGAAAGCTTACCTGAGAATCGATCTCCCTGCAAATAAATATAAGGATTTTGATACTCTTTTTCCGTATTCATTCGAATATTCTGTCCTGTCAGGTATACATACTGACCTTTCACCTGGCGCTGAACCATACTGGATAAATATATATTATCCCCGCTTTGGCGCAGTGATTCATCTGAGTTACAAGAAGGTAAAAAACAATATTTCCTCTTATTTTGAAGACAGCAGGGAATTTGCAATGAAACACATTCCCAAAGCCGATGCCATTAACGAAAAGACTGTTTACAATAAAGAAGAAAAAATTTACGGACTTATATATGATATCAAAGGCAGCGGCGTAGCTTCTCCCTATCAGTTCTGTCTGACCGACAGTTCTAAAAACTTCCTGAGAGGGTCTCTGTATTTCAACATGTTACCTAATAATGATTCTTTAGCCCCGATTATAGATTATATACAAAAAGATATTGACCACATGATCACTACTTTTCGGTGGAAGTGATCTGATTTTGCCCTTATCTCAACAATTTAGCATTATATTTTTTCAGGGTTTCCGTTACATTGGAACGCATATGAATGAAATCATCAATTCCCTGATCCTGTAGTATTTCAATAGAATCTTTCGGGTAGCCGGCAACAACAATGACAGTATCCGGTCTTTTTTCCTTTATCCCTTTTGCAATTACAGGAGAAATGGTTGCATACTCTTCATCAGAACTGCAGATGACTACAACGGGAGCTTTACTTTTAACGGCCTCGTTAATTCCTTCAAACAAATCATTATACCCGGAAGAATCAATGATTTTATAACCGGCACATCCAAAAAAATTGGTGATAAAGCTTGCCCTTGCTTTTCGCATGCCGAGGTTTCCTGTGGCAAGCAAAAATACAGCGGGAATCTTTCCGCTTTGTGTTTTATACAGTTCCGTTTCCAGCCTGATCTCCTCAAATACTTCGGCACCACGATAGATCTCAAGACCCTTTTTATCCGCAGATACGGGTTCCTCATTCAAAGTCTGGATTTTTTCCAGAGCCGTTTCTTTCAGGTTGGGATATTGGTTAGTTCCCAGCAGTGTTGTTCTGCGCATGGCAATATCCAGGTCTCTTTGCTGCCTGGTTTTTCCTATTTCTTCCACAATAAACCCTGATTTTACGGCCTGTATAAAACCACCTTCTTTTTCCACTTTCCGGAAAAGTTTCCATGATTCTCTGGCAATGGCGTCTGTTATATATTCAATATAATAAGAGCCCGCAGCAGGGTCAACAATTTTTCCGAGATATGATTCTTCTTTTAAAATAAACTGTATGTTCCTTGATATCCTTTCGGAAAGCTCTGTAGGTTTTGTGAAAGCAACATCATAGGGTTGAACGTTCAGTGAATCAATACTGCCTAAGATAGCCGACATTGCTTCTGTAGTATTGCGCAGGATATTGACATGAGCGTCGTAAATAGTTTTATTCCAAAGCGATGTATTCGCATGAATGAACATCATGGCAGTATCATCCTCAACAGGATTGTATTGTATGATCATATTCGCCCATAACATTCTTAATGCTCTGAATTTTGCCAATTCCATGAAATAATTTGACCCGGCTGCCATAGAGAACTGGAACAAATGGCTAACCTCATCAACAGAGAAGCCTTCATCAGTAAGCAATGAAATGTATTCATTCGCCTGCGCCAAAGTAAAAGCAACTTCCTGAACTATGGACGCTCCGGAATTATGATAATAGTGACCGTTGACACTAATTTTCTTAAAATCAGGAATTTCTTCCGAGAGTCTTTTCAAATAAGGAACCGACTCCTTGAAAATCTTTTCCAGATTACCATAAAACTTATTATTCAGCAACAGGAAAGCCAGGGGATCGAAGTTAAAAGAACCTTGAATACCTTTATGTTCAGGATAATTCTTTTGTAAATAGCCGGTAAACAATTCACTGATGTCCTTCAGGCAATTCACTGAAGTAAAATGTATATGGTATTTACTGATGTCAATATTTTTTAACAAGGCCGCCATTTGCTCTTTCAAAATAATATCTTTTGCCCTGAAACCAATGCTACCGGCACCCGAGGCAATTTTATCAAGTGCTGATTTATTAGCTTTTACAGGGTCGGTCTCTTCAATATCGCAACGCACATCCCAGCAGTTCATGTCTTTTTTATAACCTCTTACATATGGAAATCCGGCCGGGTTTGACTTAAGATGCGGGATGTCCTTTATATCTTCTTCGCGGTAATATGGCTTTACATCAATGCCTTCTATGGTTTTCCAGACCAGTTTTTTTTGATAATCAGCTCCTTTCAGGTCCTGAAACAGTATTTCCTCCCATTCCGCTGTAGTAACCGGCGGAAATTCAGTAAACAATCTTTTTGTATCCTTTTCCATGGCAGAATTTTCTTCAAAATTATAACAAAATTTAATATTCTGCAGTGTCACCATGAAAACAAAATTCACTGATAAATGTGTAATTTTGATCCTGAAATAAAACAAAACATGGCTATCATACAATTTTCTCATGCCAACGGATTTCCGGCTCTCAGTTATTCATACCTGTTTGACCTGCTCAAACCACATGAAAGCAGGTATGTAGACAAATTCGGGCATGGTAAATTCAGAATCAGCAATAAGTGGGACCCAATGGTAGATGAGCTGATAGATCATATTGAAACACATTTTACCGAACCTGTCGTTGCATTGGGTCATTCACTGGGAGGTATTTTATCTCTTTTCGCTTCAGACCGGCGACCGGAATTATTTCGTATGGTCATAGTAATGGATTCTCCTATATTCACAACTTATTACCGCCTTCTGATACGCTTTTCGCAAAAAGCAAAAATTGACAGCCCTGTTGCAAAAACAGCAATACGCCGCAGAAAGCAGTTTGGAAGTTATGATGAAGCTTATCATTACCTAAAAGAAAGAAACTTATTCAGGTCCTTTAATGAAAGATGCTTCAGCGATTATATCAGATATGGGTTTGAACCTTTCGAAGGTGGTGTCAGGCTGATTTACGATTCCGACGTGGAATACCGGATATTTCAGTATATGCCGACGTTTTTTGCACCCATTAAAATGAAAATGCCTTCCTATTTTATTCATGCCCTGCATGGTGATGTAGCCAAAATATCCAACGTAAACTGGATCAAAAGAAACTTTGAGGGAATCCGGTTAATTCCTTTCGAAGGCAGTCACATGTTCCCTTTTGAAAAGCCCCTTGAAACAGCGGAACTTGTTAAAAAGCTGATCAGCACACTCACCTAGATTGCAAGTATTTGTTCCTTCCTATATTTGATTTCATAACTTTAAGCCATTTTGTCACTTAAAATAAATCTTTTTTAAATTATTCTGCCGTTTTGTCCTGCTAATACTAATTTTTCGTAATGGTATATCTTTTGAGAATTTCCTGATCGAAAATTAATATTTACAAACATAAAAGAGGAGGACAAAACCATGTTACCCATTTTAAGATCAAAGAGTTATTTTCCTGCATTTACTGATGATTTTTTTGGCAGGGATTTTTTAAGCAATTTTTTAGACAACGAAACTGCATTGAGTACGCCGGCCGTTAATGTGTCTGAAAACAAGAACGAATTTCTGATCGATGTTGCTGCTCCGGGACTTGATAAAGATGACTTTATTATTGACCTGCACAACAACCTGTTGACCATCAGCTCCGAAAAAGAGAATAAAAGAGAAGAAAAAGAAGAAAAGTGCATCAGGCGTGAATTCAGTTATTCTTCCTTTAAGCGTTCTTTCAGCCTGCCCGATACCGCAGATGTTGATAAAATTACAGCTTCACACCAGTACGGGATCCTTCACATCAGTATCCCTAAAAAGGAAGAAGCAAAAGAAAAACCTGTCCGGCAGATAAAAGTATCGTAATTTGCGGAAAAACGGAAAAAGGTCGTGAACAATTTCACGGCCTTTTTTATTGGAAATCTATTTTCTGATCAAGATGCCTGCTTGAAATCTGCCTGACAGGTAACCACGAAGCGAGCAGGCCGATTACAAATACAATGATGAAAACAAACGCAAAGTCAGCCAACTGCATTTCCACAGGATATGCATTTACAATAAAAGCCCCCTGATGCGTTCCTAAGGGAACAAGACCGAACTTTGATTGTAAAAAACAAAGAATAAAACCAAGAATTAATCCGATAATACAGCCTGTTAATGAAATCATTAGCCCTTCTGCCAGAAATATCTTTTTGATCAGCAAATTTTCAGCCCCGAGGCTTTTCATTATACTGATGTCTCTTTTTTTATCAATAATAAGCATGGATATCGATCCCACTATATTAAATGCGGCAATCAGGATGATAAAAGAAAGGATCAGAAATATGCTTAGTTTTTCTGATTTCATTATCTTATATAGAAGCTCTTCCTGCTGAAACCTGTCCTGAATTAAAAATCTGTTGCCAAGAATTACTGCCAGCTCTTTAATGAGTTTCTTCTGGTTTTCCCCCTGAGCAATTTTTAACTCTACTGAGGTCAGTTCATTGGAATATTCAAACAGTTTTCTGGCATAATCAATCGGAACGATGACATATTTCGTATCAAAATCCTGTTGTACTGAAAACACACCGGAAACGGAGATACTTTCCGTCTTAAAAGCATTGACAGGATCATCGCTCAAGGAAGCTGTCCGCTTTGGGACCCAGATCGACAAGGGTGTTGCAAAATCATTTAAATTCACCCCCAGATAATACTGAACTCCGGCACCAATCACCGCACTCGGGACACCGTTTCGTCTGACTGCAAATATGCCCTCAGTAATCATGGTATCAAGACTGTTTAAAACGGTGAAATTATCACTCACACCTTTTATTACTCCAATATGCTGATTGTCTTTATATTTCAATAAAGCATTATCTTCAACCACCTCAACATACTTTAATACACCGTGAAGATTTTTAATCTTCAGCGTTTTTTCAGGAGACATTATAAAAGTTTTGCCAACTACAGCCGTTATTTTCACATCCGGGTTAAAGGAATTAAACAGCTTTGAAATAAGGCTTTCAAACCCGTTAAAAACAGATAAAACCACTATGAGAGCCATTGTACCTGCAGCAACGCCACCCACAGCAATAGCCGAAATGATATTAATTATGTTAAATGATTTCTTTGAAAACAGATAACGTTTAGCTATGTATAAAGGAAAAATCAAAGGATTGATTTATTTAATATGCAAATATAATCAGTTTTGGTCAGGGGGTTTACAGAAGATGGCATAAAAAAAGAGGCTGTCTTCCGGTAGCCTCTTTTCTTAAAGGGTGAAAGCTTATTGCTTTACAAATTTCTGTGTGGTCGATTGACCATTCTGTGAAACTTTAACAGTATAAATTCCTGCATTCAGACCGGAAATGTCGATGCTGTTCGTCATGTTGTTAGTATTAATTGATTTAACAACAGCGCCAAGCATGTTATAAAACTCGATCAGACTTGTCTGATTGTTTTTCAGATTTACTGAAAGGCTGCTATTAGCAGGGTTAGGGTAAATGCTGAAAGCAGAGGAGTTGTTTTCATTCACTGATACAGGAATAAATCCGGTAGTGATGGCAACATGTGGGAATTCATTGGTTATCCAATACCATGAACTGCTTGATGGGAAATAGAATACAGAACCATAATCGTTAGGAGATTTTGTATCTGTCAGGTAAGTTAACTGCATGCCTGAATTGTAAATTACTTCAAAAGCTGCAGAAATCCATGAACCTGCCGACACAAAGTAAGGTGAAATTAAAGCAAGGTCAATTACCTGCGGCTGGGTGGCACCAGTGATGGCTGATGTTGTGAAAGCAGCTGTTGTAGCAACTTCTGTGCGGTCACCTGTTGCCTGATCAACAAGGAATAATTTACCTGTCAGTACAACGCCGGCTGTTGTGCCGTTCCATAATGAAATATCAATTTTGGATATACTGTCATCAACATTAAAATAGTAATTGCAACCAACCATCATTCCTGAACTTCCTGTTATAGGAGATGCCTGAGCTTCCCAGTTTGTAATATCCGATGAGGAGCGATAATACATGGGTCTGGAATAGGCATGTTCAGTAATGCTGAAATTAAGGGTGTCTTTATTGTTAAGAGGTGTTTCTTCTGCTTCTGCCTGAGAAGCATTATATGCAACTGAGTAATCAGCCAGAGTAGCACCGGGAACATAAAATGTGGACAATACAATAGAGTCAATAGCAGCAGGAGCTAAAGATGCTGTTACAGGGGATGTACCAGTAAACACGTCACTTGTGCCATTGTTTATTTTAACATTCAGCTGGCAGTTCGTCTGAGTGGCAGCACCGGCGTTCATAAATTTCTGTCCTACATAAACAGTATCAACCTGTTTTTTCGGTACCAGACCGGTAAATCCAAGCCAGTTGTTCCAGAGGTAAGATTCTGTAACTTTAAGGTCGTTTTGAATCACCGTACCAACCCTGATATTATCAACAGCCAGTACCTGTTTGTAATTACTGGTATGGCGGAAGGCGACGTAAACAGTTCCTGTTGTAAAAGGAAGGCTAACTGAGTGAGGAGTCCAGGCTAATGGTTCCGGGGTACCGCCGGTAGTATAAACCCGTGCAGATACCGGGAAATCAGAAGCGCGTGGTGCCGAGCCGGCAATGGTGTTGGTGGCATATACTTCATACGTTTCACCTGAATTTGCCTGGAAGCTGAAATCAATCGAACGTGCATCCCAGGTTAGTACACAGGCTGCAGAAACAGTAACGGCAGGGGAGAAAAGCCATCTGTCAGCAGTACCGGGAGTCTGGAAATACGAGCAACTGGAAGCAAAGCTGTTTGTTACTCCGGAGATTGAAATGTAGCCTGTCCAGCTCGGCCAATAAGATGCATAAGCTGAATTCACCGTGTTGGCATCTACATTTTGTACGGTCCAGCCTGTTGGTAAGTAAGGTTGAGCCGTAGCAGTTATGTTTTCAAAATCCTCCATCAAAAAAGTGGTTTTTGCATTTGAAACATGCTGTTTATGGCTGCTAACTCCTTTTGCCATTTTTTCTGACCTGGCAGCAGATTTCATACCAGGAAAATTTTTCACCTGTCCAAAGGTAAATGAGGCAAAAATGATTAAAAGCCCCAAAATCGTAATTTTTCTCATGTTTTTAATAAATTTAATGGTTGTGAATTATTTGAATTGCAAATATTTATTTGTGCGCAAATATATGAAAAAAATGTTCTCAAAGTATTAATTTATAATAATTTTATTTCTTTAAACCATTCATTATTCGGAAGAACAGTGTTACATTTCTTCTTTTGCATCAATCGGGTATTTTTCTTTGTTCCTCAAAACAATGCAATGAACGTCAGGAAAGAGGAAAATGCTACTCTCCGCAATTCTGAAACAAGAACAACTGGAAAGAAAAAATAATTCATTATACTTCATATTTTCGCACCATAAGAAAGTAGCAATTTACCAGTGCAACGGGTCATTAAGCACCTTTAAATAAAAAAACGAAAGCGACAAAACAGTTATTGCAGGAATAGGCAGATCAAACATAGTCCTCTCGCAGCAGAGTGGGATTTGGATTAATTTCAATAGCATCAGGGAATATTTTTCCCTCAGAATTGCCAGATTAAGATATAAAATTAATGAGCAGCTTCGTCAGTCAAACTTCAGAACCAGACCTTTCAGATATTCACCCTCAGGATGGTAAATGCTGACGGGATGATCGGGTGGTTGGGAGAGGTGATGAAGGATCACCATATTTCTGCCGGTTTCGAGGGCGGCCGCCGTAACCGTTGATATAAATAAAGACCTTTCAATGGCCTGAGAACAGGAAAAGGTGAAAAGCAGGCCGCCCTTTTTAATCTTTTTCATCGCCTGCAGGTTCAGGTTCTTATAACCAATTACCGCGTGATGACGGTTCTTTATATTTTTTGCAAATGCAGGTGGGTCAAGAATGATAATATCATACTCACTTTCAGCAGTGTTCAGAAAAGTTTTCACATCGGCAATATAGGCTTTGTGATTGCTTTCATTAAAGCCGTTCAGTCCGGTATTCTTTTCGGTCAGCTCAATTGCCGTGGCAGAACTGTCAACCGAATGTACCGATGAGGCTCCTGACTTTAAAGCATATATTGAAAATCCTCCGCTATAACAAAAAGTATTTAAAACGGATTTATTGTTTGCATAAGCTGAGAGTATCTTGCGGTTATCCCTCTGATCGATAAAAAAACCGGTCTTTTGTCCGCTTTCCCAGTCAATAAAAAAGCTGCAATCGTTTTCAAAAACAATGCTTTCTGTTTTACGGCCGAATAAATAACCGTCATCCACCGATAATCCTGTAGCCTTCCCGATCAGGTCACCACCTTTATAATAAACAGCCTTGAGTTTGTTCTTATAAATTTCGATCAAAGCATTGACAATATCATCCTTCAGATTATGAATCCCCAATGACCTTGACTGAACCACTGCTGTTCCGTTATACCAGTCGATAATCAGTCCCGGTAACCCATCAGCTTCGCCATGTACAAGCCTGTAACAATTGGTATGCTGATTTTCAACCAGACCTATATCAAGGCGCAAAAGGAAAGCATGGTAAATCTTGTCTTTCCAGAAATTATAATCAGCAGTTACTCTATAAAAAGAAAAAATTTTTGCGATAATAGATCCTGATTGAAAATGTGCAGTGGCTAAATATTCTCCTTTTTCTGAGAATATCTCAACGATATCACCTTCATTTATATGACTATCCGCACTTTTTACTGCACCGGAAAAAACCCAGGGATGAAACCGCTTTAATGAATGCTCTTTCCCCTGCTTCAGAACAATTACCGGAAGATTTTTCATTTTTATTATTTGATCAGCTTCAGTCCTTCAAGCGCCGAAGAATCACCCGGTTTATTCAGCAGTGCTTTATGAAACAAAACCTTAGCTTCCCTGTAATTACCCAGTTTAAAATTTGTCCATGCAAACATGATCACCGAATCATAGTCAAAAGGATACAGATTCACCACTTTTTCAAAATGTTTCTGGGCGGTGGAATAGTCTTTTTTTCCATAATAAATGAGGCCTAATTTGTAATTGGCAATGGTGTTCTGCGGATCAATTTTTAAAACTTCAGTATATTGAGTAGCTACCTGTTCCCAATTACCCAGAGCCGATGCAGGATAAGTAAACCCGAAGCGGGCTTCAATGGAATAGGGTTTTAATGCCATGGCTTTCTGATAATAGGCTGCAGATTCGGTAAATAAACCTGCTTTATAACTCAACCAGCCCAGCCTGAGGTTAATTTCATAGGAATCTGCCTGGTACACAGCTTTTAGGGTGTCAACTGCTTTGGTGTATTCTCCTTTATTCTCTCTTCTGTAACTATTCAGGAAGGCTTCCTGCTGCACTTTGTAATCCTGTGATTTAACCGTTTTAAACGGGTTTAAGGCTAATATTGTTATGATAACAATTAAGATTGACTTTTTTAAAATTTCCATTTTATTCCTCCGATAATGTTATGTTGTATATAATTAATTGGTTTATACTCAAATTTCGTGTAATCTAATCGGGTTGGATATGTTAAATAATAATCCTGTCTACTGAAAAACTGGTAACGTAATGAAAGTTCAAATTTACTAAATAATGGCGAAATGAAACTGATTTCAGCCCTGAAGCGTGTTTTGTCGGTGAAATTACAAATCACTAAAGCATTTTTTTCAATGTAACTGCTGATATCACCATAGGTAAAATCAAGTTCAGACCATAAGCTGTTAAAGAGCCTGAACCCAAGCATCTGTTCCAGTATAAACCGCCTGCCACTGTGCTGTGACAATGATTTATATTCATATAAATAAGCTACTGAACTATGGGTATACAGGTTCAGATTGCCTAAGGGGAAAAAATCCACAGAAGCCATTGCCTGTGCCTTATAATCATCGTTCATATATGAAAAAGTCCCGCCGAGGCCCAGTTTCATCAGCCAAACATCTTTGGTAAACAAGAGACTTCCTGTATAATTATAATATTCCTTCAGATTTCTTTTTACGGAGCCACCTAAGCTATCATACTGGTAATGAGGCTCCCTGAAACTGACATATATAAAATGAAACGCAGGAGTGATCATCAGTGTTTTACATGCCCTGATACCCGAATTGATATAATACTCATGCTGGACAATATCATAGTTAAACCTTGTTAACACATCATTCCTCTTTATATTTTTCTGCTTGCTGATATCTATGAAGCTGTATCCCTGATATATACTCATATCATTACCTGTTTTTATTTTTAATCCGGCATGGGCATATATAACTGATCTTGTCAGGTTTGATTCTCCATAAATATTTGCTGTATCATCCAGGTCAATGTTGCTGTTTTTCTTTATCTGATCCGTAAATCCATACCCTCCTTCGGTATAAACATTTAATATTGCGATTTTGCCCCGAATTCTTTTTTTATTGAGAGACTCCGGCGATAAATTTTTACTGATGGCCAACGCTTCCCCATCATTGCCGCAATAGATGTATGAATAATACAGGTAAAGAGCAGTGGACTCATCCATCGAATTAAACCGTTGTGCTTTTTCAAACTGTGCTGCTGCCTGCCTGTACATCTTTCTGCTGAAATAGGCACATCCCAAGCGATACCTAAGATAGAAATAATCCAGATGGTTTTTCAGGGCAGCTTTGCTTAAAATAATCAGTGAATCAAACTTGCCTGAATAGTAAAATTTTAAAGTTCCGTTTTCGACTGCATTATAATCAATGGTGTTCTTCTGCCCCATCATTTTAGCACAGGAGAAAAAAACGAGAAAGGACAAAAATATCTTTTTCAGCATACCGCATCAGGATTGAAGGAAGGCTTCATAGTGTTTATTTCCATCGTCAATAATGAATTTTTCGATCTTATTCCTGGTGATATGTATTTCAAAACCGATTTCCCTGTATGTTTTCTTAAATACTTTCATACATGTTTTTGACCTGAACACAGCCGAACTGTTACCGAAATTGTCGTCAAACCTGTGATGTTCCAGGGTATAATCAGCTTTCAGAAAAACATAAAAAGGAGATATGAAGTCCTGAATAACATTTAACAAGGTATAGTTCAATACATTTAAAGGGTATGAATCATTTATTACCAGTCCTTTATAAAAAGAGGAAAGGTATTTGTAACCACCGAGGTAAAAATAAAACAATAAACTGTTTTTATCACCTTGGAAATGAGTAAATAAATGGATATTCCCGTCATTCCTGAAAAAAGCCTTCGATCCGGTTTTTTCATCATTAATATATGCATTATTATATGCATCCGTCATGATCTCCCATTCCACTCCACGTTCCTTATCCGATTGGGCAGATCTCAGAATAAAAATCATCTTTTGCCCGGGAACAAAATGGAAGGCATTATACAGTGATTTATTTACTGAAATATTGGCAACAATATCGTCTTTTTGGGGTTTTTCGAATGATTGCAAATAAAATCCATCTTTCCTTTTCAGGATGTAATTTCCCAGCGGGTAATCAAGTGTTTTAGAGTCGATGAAAGGAGTTGCCTGCAGTTGAAAATGAAGATGTGGCTGGGGTGATCTTCCGGAGCTTCCGCATAACGCAACCGTTTCACCTTTCTTAACAAAATCCCCGGCTTTTACCTTAAAGCTTTCTTTTTTCAGATGCGAAAGCTTTGAATAAAAGAAATCAGCATGCTTAATGATCAGGGTATTCCCCCAGTTTTTCTCCATGTTAACATCGGCAATGTCATTATCATCGATGTTATCTGTGATTTCCTCCACAACACCGTCGGCAGGGGACAATACGGGCTTGCCATAACAGTAAAATTCTTCTTTTGAAGTGCCCTGACCCGAAAAAGCTTTCTTTTCTTCATCTTCAATTTCAAAATCCCATGCATGCCGCCAGTCGCCTTTGTGGGTATAAGCTCCATTGTGTGATTGTGTTACCGTCCATTCTCCGAAGAAAGGAAGAGAAACCGGAAAATACTTCAGGTTACTGAAACGAGCCTTCTGATTGATATGTATATACAGGTTTTTTTCGGGTGAATAATGCTGAAAAAGAACAACTTCAGGTTTATTTGTGAAACGCTCCCTGAATTTAAGCATATACAGGAACAAAAGCACAATAAAATTAAACGGCAGAGAATAGATAGAAAGCTGAAACAAGGAAAGTAAAGCATTCGTGCTGGTTATAGTTACAGATATTAAAGGTGTTAACAAGATAACCCATAAAAACGAATATTTTGACGAAACGAGAAAAAAGCCTCCAATGGCAATGCTTGTCAGAATAAAATTGAAACCGATATAACCATAACTCAGTTCTGCAAAATTTCCACCTATGAAATAGTAAAAATAATATGCTGAAAAGAAACCAACCAGAGACAGTAGAAATGAAAGTCTGGAATAAATAAGTAAACCCAGGGCAATCAGGATTCCTGCAAAGATATTGTATTGAAAGAATATAGCACCCAGCGACCGGAAGTAAATGATGACAGATTTGTGCAAATCAAGGCTGTAAAACCAGTTGTAAATTTTAATCATCGGGGTGCCGCCAATAGCATAGAGATCGTTCAGTAAAAAGATTCCTCTTTCGCTCACGTGAAGCGTTTGGAACTCTCTAGTAGCAAGCGTCACCATCCAGATTGCAACCAGAAATGCTACGCTTAAAAAAGGTAAGCCGTATTTCCCGATAACACCTTCAAACAATACGGTAATGAAAAGAGTCAGTAAAGAAGCAAAGAAAATAACGATGAACAGCTCCAGTCCCGGGGCAAAATAAACGCCGATTCCCAGACCAACCAACAATGAATTAAAACCATAGTAACCCGATTTGATACTGAACCGGTTAAATCCTATCAGATAAGCTGCTGCATTCGATATTATGACCGAGATAATTCCGCATAAACCTGCATAGAAATCAAAAAAACTGACCACCATAAGAATAAGGGAAAAACGCAGGTCATTGGAAAAGAATATTTGTCCATAGCTGTTGACTATACTTCGGATGAAGTTTGGGAAAAGGGCTTTAATTCTTTTCATCCATAATGTTTTAATCGATCTTATTCAGATGTGAAGGGACTCTTTCCAGGTTATTTATTGTTTCAAGAGATTCATTATCCCTGATGACATGAACTTTATCGTCCATGTCAATCATAATTATTTTAGGACGGGTAGTGATAAACTGCATCCATTGCGTCATATTATATGCCCCGACGCTATGAATCACAAAATGATCCCCTTTATTCAGTAACGGGAGGTTCACATTTTCCCTCACCACGTCGATATTCATACAGAGCGGGCCATAAAGGACCGTATCTTCCGTATAATGAGTAAAGGGCTGAGCCGGACTGATTTTATGTTCATACCAGAAAGCTGTGAAAAGGATGTTCACACCCACATCTATTATGGTCGTTCTTCTGCCGTCAGCGCCCCTTTTGTTGGCTACAACCGTTCCTGCAAGGTAGGCCGCCTCATCAATCAAAGCTCTTCCTGTTTCAAGGATCAGTAAGGGCAACTCATTGTTTTTAAAGCTGGCATTGGTTAAGACGGTGGTAATGGCTTCAGCATAGTCATCAAAATTAGGATTACTGTCAGCCCCGGGAAGGAAAGAACCTTTCAGAGTGTTTTTTGAAGTAAATCCACCTCCCATGTCAATATACTTGATAAAATGATCGTATTTTTTCTCAATTCCAATGGCAAGTTCTGCCAGCTTCGCAGCGGCAACAGCATAAGCATTTGCCGACAACATGAAAGTACCGATATGACTGTGCAGGCCGATCAGTTCCAGTTTCCCTGAAGCCATTATTTTATTTATGGCATCCCACGCCTGCCCGTTTTCGTAATTAAACCCAAACCGGTCCCACATCGGGTAAACACCGGTATCCATATTTACTCTTATTGCAACCCTCGGTCTTTTCTTCAGTCTTCCGGCAAGATCTGTAATGCAGTATAACTCATCAAGATGGTCAATATGAATGATAGAATCGTTTGTTATAGCTTTTGTGAGATCATTCTCACTTTTATCAGGCCCGTTAAAAATAATTTTTTTTGTATCTACACCATTTAAAACGGCCTTTTCATATTCGAAAATAGAGACTACTTCCGCCCATGAGCCCTCCTGATGGAACACCTTGCATACGGCATTCAGATAATTTGTTTTGTATGACCATGCAAACTGCACCTTGGGATACCTGGTGCTGAATGCTTTATAAGCTTTACGGTAAGTGGAACGGATCGTTTTTTCCGAGATAATAAAGAGAGGTGAACCGTACTCTTTCAACAATGATTTGACTTCCACGTTATCAATATGTGTTACAGGAAGAAAAGTGGTTTTCATGCCAAATTTACCGGGCATTCCAACTTCCAGTTTTCTGATCATCGGCCTTTCATACCTTTGTTTTTCCATAAATTATAATTCTCCTAAAGTTGATATTTTTTCGAATTCTTTCAGATCTACAATCATATCGTATGAATAACGTACAAACATTTTCCCGACGGCATAATCCTTATAAGGTTCCACTTCTTCACCAAGAGCGAGGCGTACCAGAGCTTCGGGTATATTCTGACCCACACCGACAGCCAGGTATATCCATGCCGGCATGCGGGGGTTTATTTCCAGGAGGTAAAATTCACCATCTTCCGACTTCATTAATTCAAGTTCATAGCCTCCGCGCCATTTGGTCTTTTTGATGAAATTACGATTGATGTCCATCATTTTTGAATCGGAAATGGAAATACCACCCCAGGCTTTTCCTTTATCTGTAATATATTGTTTCCTCATAGGAACAGCAGCGATGATATTTCCTTTACCATCGCCAAGACCGGTCAGATTATATTCCGTTCCGTTGATAAATTCCTGAATAATTATGGGCAAACCCCATTTCGCACTTATTTTATTAAAATAATTCTTCGCATGTTCTTCACTGTAAGCTATTCCTGCCTCATAGTATTTGCCTTTGACCACCAGGGGATAAGAGAACTCTGACTTCAGTTTGCTGATCTCACTGATATTGAATAAGGTTTTGCTTTTAGGAACCCGTATGCCATATTTTTCGCCAAATATATACAGATCCCATTTATGTCTTTCCTCAAACTGATGAAGTGTGGGTAAAAAAGTGTGTATACCCATGCTTTTCAACTTTTTTTCCAACTTTATAAAGGAAAAAAGCTCTGCATCGAAATTGGGAATGATCACATCAATATTTTCTTTTGAATGTATGTATTCCAGCCTGTGTAAAAGGGCATCGGTACCAGCTGAAGGATACGGAATATTATATGATTTATGAACCAGATCATGCATATACAATCCGGGTTCAAGTGATTCGTAGGCAAATCCGATTATCCTGGAATCGAAAGCTTCTGCTTCAAGTAACCCCCTGATGACAGAGATTCCCGGGCCGGGGCTGTCGATGGCATTAAGACCGGTTACGGCTATGGTTAGTTTTCTTTTATGCATTGTCTTCGATTAAGGAGTTATATTCCAGCATTCTGACGAAATCGTTAAAATCCTTTTCAAATGTAGTAGCATCTAATTCATATTGTTGAGATAAAATTTCTTTTATTTCTTCGAAGGTTTTATCTTCGTTCAACATATGAAGGATCTCCTTTCCTATTGGATTTGCAGAAAAGGATTCGCCGGTAGTCGGATTGAAAATAAAACCTGATTCACTGATGGCTATATTTTTATTTATCTTCATTTTATAATTTTTTTGGTGCAATATTACGATATATTATTACTGATCAATAATAAATAATGTTAATCTCTGCAATTCATAGAACAAACTTTTTCCGATATCCGTTTAACATAGTTTAATATCATTATGTTCTTAATTATACACTTAATTCTTATTTTACCCTGCTGAAAGAACTGATGATTTTATACTCCAATTTTTAAATTTTATGGAAGTCAATAAATTACAACACAACTTTCAGATACTTTCTTATTTAAACTCACTTGGCTACAATTATTTTTTTAATAAAACCATCAGAATAGTCCGTTCTTATCTGTAAAAAATAAACCCCGTTCGTCAGGTCACTCAGATCGACATCTGTACTGCCGGTTATGTCAAGTTCTCTGACCTTAAAACCAAAAGTATTATAGATATATATTTTGAATTTTGAATTTTCATTATTTACTGAAATACGACAAATTTTAATTATCGGATCCGGATATACAATGAATGACCGGTTATCCATATTTTCATTGACAGAAGCCGGTACTGCATTTCGGACAAGACGAACAAAATTGTTAATCCTTATCACATCACCCTGCGGGCCTAATCCATAAACAGGGTCCCCGGACTGATTGGTGCCAAGATAATATGATGTTGGGCTTCCGCTTTTAGGATCGCTGCGCTGAGCACCTGCGCCATGAACATCTTTCAGTGTATAGTAGGTTACAGTAGGTGGCATTTTCATATAACCAAGGGCTTCACCAAATGCAATATAAACCCCACCCATATTATCAAGGTGGGTAGTTGATGACCAGTAAAAGGGATAGTTCGTATTTCCCCCTTCATCGGTTAATACAATACAGTTAAAAACCGGGTTTATAGCAGCAGAGGAAGTAGCATCAAGCGAACGGGAATAATCAACTATACTTTGTAATTCCTTGGCATCAGGCAACCTCCAGTCACTGTGTCCCAGGTAATTAAAGACATTTTTTGTTTGCGCATATGCCAGTGCACTTTCCCAGTTCATGCCATTGCCATCGTCGTATTTTGCCCACATCAACCCGGTTGCATTATCTGTAACTGAGCTGTCTCCATTGTCTGTAAAGTTATTTATACCGTAAGTGCTGTTCCCCCGGACAAATCTAACATACATTTTCTGGGGGATGGTATTTGTCGGGGGCTGATATTTAGGGTATCCCTTTATTCTGCCATCTACAAAGTTTACTCCGAATATTGTGGTATCACCGTTCATTGTAAGCCCTGTATATTTGTTTGACGACCAGTCCTGGGCATCAATTATGCGTTCACCTAAAGAAAGATTGCCGGTTGTCCATCTGAAAAAGTTGGTATCAATGTATGCTGTACATTGAGAGGCAGAGGCCCCGGATTTCCCGTTAAAGTTGATCAGGGAGTAAAGTTCCTTGATGGTGGGCACCCGCCAGTCGTTGTATCCTCCGAGTGTGCATTGTGAAGCCAGAATAAAAGCGCTGTCCTGTCCCACCTTAACACTCCTGTTCTGCATCCACATCAGGCCGGTAACCAGATCAGAAACTGTACCGTCACCATTGTCGCGATATGAAGGTGGTGTTCCCTGAAATTGCCCATAAAATGCATCGGAAGTACCGGTCGGACAGTTTATAACACCAGCATTCCCATAACACCGGGTCACTCCGGTTCCGGCTATAGGATATGTAATTTGACAGGATCCTGCAAAAGGAATCAGGGTAAACAAATTGATTACAATGGTTATAAAGCTATACTGTGTTTTCAAGTCTGAACTGGATTAAAATAATTTACAATGATGGATAAATTACTTGTCAAATTTATCAGGTCGTTCTTTTTGCTGCTTTTCAAGTCGTTTGACGACGTCCTCTATAATGGTATTAAAAACAAGCTGTTGCTTGGGAGTACACAATTGCTTCAGTTTTTTAAAATGACGGTAGGTAAGTATTTCAATTCGTTTTTGGTTTTGAGCTATCTCGTCGGTAAAAGATTCATTATCATTATCCGGCCTATCCGATATAAGCCCGTCAAAGTATTTGGTTCGCAGATTCCTTCCTTCCTTCAAAAGCAGCATCATGGAGTCATGGTGAGCTTCTTTCAGCTTAGCAAACCCGGCCTCCTGCTGCTTTGAAAATTCTAGTTTTTCTGATAAAAATTGTCCCGGGTTCCTACCAAACCTCAGGAAAGGCGGCATACCGTCTGGATGTCCGAATATAAGAAAGCAGGCCATTATAATGTTTGATACCAGAAGTACAAAGGCTAAAATCTTCCAGAATTTTAATGATTTGTTTTCCATAAATTAATAATTATAGGTTGTGCTGTTATTCATTTCGCCTGATAAAGCTTCTAATGCAGCCGTATCTTTCTGGTTTTTCTCTTTGGTTTTAAAGATCACCACAGATGAAACATTGAAAGCAATGACCAGAAGAAAAACAAAAGCCCACCCAATACTGTATTTCAATACGGGTGTTGATGATTTTCCCTGTTGATTCAACCGGTCATCTATCTTATAATACAAATAAGGGTTGGACTCCACGTCATTAACTTCTGCGGCAGAGTCAAGAATGCTGCTTATCCATTGTTCTTTATCCATCATATTATTTTAGACGATAAATAAATTCAAATCCTTCCCTGCAGGTAATAAATTCCCAAAGATTTCTTTAAATTTTCTCTGGCTCTCCTGAGCAGAGCTTCAATTGCTTTTTCTGAAAGCTGCATTATTTCAGCGGTTTCTTTCTGCGAAAAGTCTTCTATTTTGCACAATACAAATGCTGTCTTCTGGTTTTCGGGCAGCTGATAAATTGCCTGAAATAATATTCTTACCCTATCCTGATTTTCTAAAACTACTCCCGGGTGTTCGATATGCGGAGCTTCATGCAGTTGCTTACCTGTTAACGGATGAAAAAGCTGAGTGTGTATAGCGTTACGTTTTTTTCTTTTTTTCGCCTTAATAAAATCCAGACTTTTGTTGACAGCTATCCGGTATATCCATGTTGAAATGTCTGATTTCTCATTAAATCCTTTCATTGAGCGGTAAACTTCAATAAACACTTCCTGTGTTATATCCTCCGCATCTTCAACATGTTGAACAATATTCAGGGATATATTAAATACCTTTTTACTATTCGTTTCGAATAAGAGCTTAAAACTATGTTCCTGAAAAGGTCTCAATAAGTATAATATTCAGATGGTTCGGGATCAGACGGCCTGGGCTATATGATCCTTCGTTTAAAAAACAAAATAATATGCCTTTCAAAAGTAATAAAATCTTATTTTTGAAGGATAAGATATTTCCTTTGAATAAATTTGTTTCTTTACAAAAACAAGGATGAACCCGGAAAAAGATCATACCACACGCAACCTTACAGCAGACCTGTTGAAAGGAATTGCTGTACTGGCAATGATCCAGGTTCATCTGATGGAACTGTTTGCAAGACAGGATATTTATGACAGTTCTACCGGCAAGTTGTCATTATTCATTGGGAGTGTGCCCGCAGCGCCGGTATTTATGGCTGTCATGGGATATTTTCTGGTTTTTTCCGGTCCATTATCATCTTTCATAAAAAGAGGTTTAAAACTTATTTTCTGGGGCTTTTTGCTGAATATCGGCTTAAATTTTCATCTCATTTATGATGTCTGGTCAGGAACTAAACAGGTGAACCTGTTGCAATATGTTTTTGGAGCAGATATTTTGTTTCTTGCAGGATTAGCAGTAATATTAATAGGTCTTTTTAAACTCATTTTTAAAAACTTTTACCTACCCTATTTTATACTTGCCCTTGTTTTTTCTTTCTTTGGCCAATACATACCAGTAGTTTCAGATCACAAATTGCAATATCTGATGGCATTTGGAGGAGGAAACTACCCCTGGTCGTATTTTCCTTTGTTTCCATGGCTGGCATATCCACTTGCAGGATATGCATTTGGATTAGCTCAAAATCGGATCAGGAAATCATTATCTTCAAAATACATCCTGTTAATCATTATAGCTATAGTATTATTTATCAGCGGTTTTGTTGCATTCGGTTATCAGGAAAGTTCAGATCTTCGTAAGTATTATCATCATGGCATACTCTTTTTTATCTGGGCTATGACTTTTATCCTCTGTTGGGTCTGGATAAACCATTATATCGCTGAGAAGACAGGTTCTTTTATCATTACACGGTACATCGGCTGGCTGGGAAAAAATGTTACCGCCATTTTTGTCATTCAGTGGCTGATTATAGGAAATATTGCCACGCAAATCTGGAAGACACAGACCCTGAAAGAATTAATTCTTTGGGGCCCTGGTATCCTGATTGTCACTTCTCTTCTGGTTTTTTTAAAAAACCGCATTAAAACATACTATTCTGATAGAAAGGAATTGATGTGAGCAGGTCACTCATCACGACTTCCTCCTAAACAGCAAACAACTAAAGTTTAAAACATATGAAGCAGACAACTAAATCGGGATTTGTTCCCACACTGATCATCGGAGTCTTATTTTTCATTTTCGGGTTTATAACCTGGCTTAACGGTACGCTTATACCCTATCTCAAAATTGCCTGTGAGTTGAACACCTTTCAATCACTCATTGTAGCTTTCGCATTTTACATCTCTTATTTCGTCATGGCTTTACCTTCCTCGTGGGTGTTGAAAAAGACAGGATTTAAAAAAGGGATGATGCTTGGGTTACTGGTGATGTCGGGTGGGGCCTTGTTGTTTATTCCGGCTGCACTGACCAGAACTTATGGATTATTTTTAACCGGCCTTTTCATTATAGGAACCGGGTTATCCATATTGCAAACTGCCTCCAACCCATATATGACGATCGTCGGTCCAATTGAAAGTGCAGCAAGACGAATCAGTATTATGGGAATCTGCAACAAAGTGGCAGGAGTACTTGCTCCCCTTATCCTTGGTTCCGTTATACTAACCGATGCAGATAGTTTAATTAAAGAGTTGCAGGTTATGAACGTCATTGAAAAAGCAGTTCATCTGAACGAACTGGCTTCAAGAGTGATTTTACCCTATATCCTGATTGCCATCAGCCTTGCCGCTCTTGGTTTTATGATATTATTTGCTCCCCTTCCGGAAATTGAACCTGAACAGGAAAATGTCAGGGACGAAAAAGATATGAATGATAAAAAAAGTGTTTTACAATACCCGAATCTTGTACTCGGTGTAATTGCACTGTTTCTTTACGTCGGTGTTGAAGTGATGGCCGGAGATACCATTGGAATTTACGGAAGAGCCCAGGGTATAGCTTTATCACAGGCAAGGTACTTTACTGCATATACTCTCACGGCGATGGTGATTGGATATATTATCGGAATTATCGCCATTCCCCGGTTTATTTCGCAGGCCCGGGCACTTGCCATATCTGCTGTCGTTGGTGTACTGTTCACCCTGATAGCCCTTCATACCAAAGAATATACATCCGTTTTGTTCATCGCCCTCCTTGGACTTGCCAATGCATTGATGTGGCCTGCAATCTGGCCTCTTGCCATAACCGGGCTCGGGAGACATACGAAAGTTGCCTCTGCTATGCTGATCATGGCCATCGCAGGAGGCGCACTTTTACCTTTGCTTTACGGTAAACTGGCTGATATCAGCTTTATCGGGCATAGGGCTGCATATTGGATTATGATACCCTGTTATCTGTTTATTTTATTTTACAGCATTAAAGGGCACCGCATTCTTTCATGGAAAAAATCCTAAACTTTTACATCTGCTGAAATTATTTTTTATATTTGAAACAGAATTGTGATTTTTTTATTATAACCTATTAAAAAAGGAGGAGTTATGAAAAATTTCATCCTGCTGTTTCTAACTGGTTGTCTATTTTTAGGGTGCATGAACTCGTGCAAAAAAAAGGATGACAATCAGGGCGGTAATAAATGGCAACTGACCATAACGGTAGATCTGGGTGGTGAATTCGCTGTAAATGCCACTGCAGATATTACTATCAGCGGCAACAGTTTTACTGCTGCTGTTACAACGACCAAAATAGCAGGTGCCGACGAAGTTCACAACGTCAGTTTGCAGGGTACAGTTACTAACGGTAATATCCTGCATGTGACTGATCAGCATTTCACCATCACTATGGGCAACGATCAGGAACCCGTTACTATTGTAAGTGCTACCTGTACCATTAGTGGAAATAACATTAACGGTACAGGAAATATGGAGGCCTTACCGGCAGGATTGTCTTCACCTATTGCAGGAACATTTACTCTCCAGGGACAGATAAATTGATCGTTGTATAAGGTTATCCGGTGTATAGGTTCATTTCTGAAAAGGAACTTTTACATAAGCAGTGATTTATTCTTTTGGTAACGAAGCTGTTGAAAAATTTGAGCTATAGTAACGGCGGTAACTAATTTTTTCAGAACTTTGCGCACTAATTAATAATGTTTTATGGGAAGAGAAATTAAATTCAGTTTAGTTTACAGGGATATGTGGCAATCATCTGGTAAGTATGTTCCCCGTGTTGACCAGTTGAAGAAAATTGCACCCGTAATTGTTGACATGGGTTGTTTCTCCAGAATTGAGACTAATGGAGGTGCATTTGAACAGGTAAACCTTTTATTTGGAGAAAATCCCAACACTGCTGTTAGGGAATGGGTTAAACCTTTCAATGAAGCAGGTATTCAGACACATATGCTCGAAAGGGCACTCAACGGCATAAGAATGTTTCCGGTCCCGTCCGATGTCAGACGCCTGATGTACAAAGTTAAAAAAGCCCAGGGTGTTGATATATCCAGGTCTTTTTGCGGTTTGAACGATTACAGAAACCTGGAGCTATCCATAAAATACGCACGGGAAGCCGGTATGATCTCTCAGGCAGCTCTCAGTATAACTCATTCTCCTGTTCATACCATAGGGTATTTCATGGAAATTGTCGACCATGCAGTGGCATATGGTGCAGAAGAAATTGCCTTAAAAGACATGGCTGGTATTGGGCGTCCGGTTACGTTGGGGAAACTCGTTAAAGCAATTAAAGACAAATATCCCAACATTATTGTTCAGTATCACGGACACACCGGTCCCGGGTTTTCTATGGCTTCGATGCTGGAAGTGGCTAAAGCAGGGGCCGATTATCTCGATGCAGCTATGGAACCGTTATCATGGGGAATGGTTCACCCCGATGTAATCAGTTTACAGGCAATGCTTAAGGATGCCGGTTTTTCCGTACCTGACATCAATATGAAAGCATACATGGAAGCTCGCGCGCTGACTCAGAGCTTTATTGACGACTTTTTAGGATATTTCATTGATACTTCCAACAGAACCATGACATCGCTTCTGGTGCAATGTGGTTTGCCCGGCGGAATGATGGGCAGCATGATGGCTGACCTGAAAGGCATCCATGAAGGGATTAACCGTCATCTTCGCGATACAAAACAGGACGAACTGTCACAGGATGAGATGGTGATAAAACTATTTGAAGAAGTTGCCTACGTATGGCCAAAGCTCGGTTATCCGCCGCTTGTAACTCCATTCAGCCAGTACGTAAAAAACGTTGCCCTGCTGAATGTGATGCAGCTGATTAAAGGGAATGAACGTTATAGTATGATTGACGGCAATACCTGGGATATGATCCTGGGTAAAGCAGGAAAACTCCCCGGCCCTCTTGCTCCTGAAATTATCGAACTGGCTAAAAGTCAGGGAAAAGAGTTTTATGAAGGCTTGCCTCAGGATAATTATCCTGACGAACTACCTGTATTCAGGAAAGAAATGGCCGATAATAACTGGGATCCTGGTGAGGACGAGGAAGAACTGTTTGAACTGGCCATGCATCCCCGCGAATACCGGGAATATAAATCAGGTAAAGCAAAAGAGAGATTTCTGGATGAACTTGAAAAAGCAAAATCAGCTAAGACCGATGTTTCCGTAAAAAAACCAATAACCAAACAGAGGCAAAAAAACTCAAATGCTGACCAGAAAGAAGTCAGATCATCGGCCAAGGGTAAGATTCTTTACAAACTTCATTTTGAAAAAGGTATTGAACCTGTTAAAATAGGAGACAAGGTGGAAGCAGGTCAGCGGCTTTGCTATATTGAAACCCATAATTATATTGACGAAATCCTTTCACCTTTCCAGGGGGAGATTTTAGAGATATGGGCAGAACAAGGGGAAACAGTGAGCAAAGACCAGCTGATTTTAACAATTATTTAATACGAACTAACTTAACTTTTATGTATAACATAGATCTGGAAAAATACGGAATCAAAGGAGTGGATACAGTTTACCACAACCTGTCTTACGAAGAACTTTTTCTGCACGAAACCAACCCTGAACTTGAAAGTTATGAAAAAGGATATTTGACAAACACAGGAGCAGTTACTGTTGATACGGGAATATTTACAGGCAGATCACCCAAAGACAAATATATTGTTGTTGATGAAGAAACAGAAAAAAATGTATGGTGGGCCGGACCGGGCAGAAAAGGGTCCGATAATAAGCCGATCAATAAAGAAACCTGGCAGCATCTTGTTAACATCAGCAGGGACCATCTTTCGGGTAAAAAATTATACGTTACCGATGCATATTGCGGTGTAGGCCTTAATACCAGAATTAAAATCAGGGTTATATCAGAGGTAGCCTGGGTTTCTCATTTTGTCAAGAATATGTTCGTGCGCCCCACCGAAGAAGAACTGATTGATTTTGAGCCTGACTTCATTATGCTTCACGCCTGTAAAACGGTAAATGAACGCTGGAAAGAATTCAATATGAACAGTGAGGTTTATATTGCTTTCAACCTTACCGAAAAAATGGCAGTCGTCGGAGGCACCTGGTACGGGGGCGAAATAAAAAAGGGATTTTTCTCCATCATGAATTATTATCAGCCATTAAGAGGGACGGCGTCAATGCATTGTTCTGCCAATATGGGTAAAGATGGCGATACGGCAGTATTCTTCGGGCTTTCAGGTACGGGAAAAACAACTCTTTCGACTGACCCCGAACGTATGCTTATCGGTGATGATGAGCATGGCTGGGACGATGAAGGTATTTTTAATTATGAAGGCGGATGTTATGCAAAATGTATAAATCTTGATAAAGATAAAGAACCTGAAATTTATAAGGCTATACGACGCGATGCTTTACTAGAAAATGTTGTTTTCGACCAGGTTTCAGGAGAAATTGATTTTAAATCGGAAGCAAAAACCGAAAACACAAGAGTGTCATATCCGATTTATCATATAGAAAACATAGTTAAACCTGAATCTGTTGGTGGCCATCCTAAAAAGGTCATATTTCTGTGTGCTGATGCTTTCGGCCTTTTCCCACCAGTATCTAAACTGAGTCTTGATCAGGCTATGTATTATTATTTGAGCGGCTATACAGCCAAACTCGCCGGTACCGAAAGAGGAATCATTGAACCTTCACCCACATTTTCCTCCTGTTTTGGAGCACCCTTTTTGTTGCTTCACCCCACCAGATATGCCGAAATATTGTTAAAAAGGATGACGGATAACAAATCTCAGGCTTATCTGATCAATACGGGATGGACAGGAGGCCCATACGGAACAGGAAAAAGGATAGATATCCGCGATACAAGGGCTATTGTCAGAGCTATTCTAAACGGTTCTATTGAAAAAGGCGGGTTTATTGAACTTCCGCTTTCCAGGTTATTGATCCCGACACACATTGAGGGTATTGACAATAATATCCTGAACCCAAGAAAAACATGGAACGACGAAGATGCTTTCAACGAAAAAGCCAAGATGCTTTTAAGTAAGTTTATTGATAATTTCAAAACCTATACTGACACTCCTGAAGGTAAACGGTTGGAAGCGGCCGGACCGCAATTGTAAAATTGCTTTTTTTAATTGTATTATTATTGTGTTTCAGCCTTTGAAATTAAGGCTTGAATTATTTTTCCATGTACATTTTCAAATAAAACTACCTCATAAAAAGAAATTTACATATATTTTTTGTACTTTTGCATATTATTTACTTAAATTAAGCCAAAATCTATGCCGAAAGAAAGAATTTTGTTTGTTTGTCAGGAAATTTATCCTTTTGTTCCGGAAACAAGCCAGTCAAAAATTGGTCGTAAGTTGCCCCAGGCCATTCAGGAGGCAGGTTACGAAATAAGAACTTTCATGCCCCGCTTCGGCAACATCAACGAAAGAAGAAATCAACTACACGAAGTCATCCGCTTATCAGGAATGAACCTGATCATTAATGATAATGACCACCCGCTTATAATTAAGGTGGCATCTATTCAACTTGCCCGTTTGCAGATTTATTTTATTGACAATGAAGATTTTTTCCAGCGAAAATTTATGTTTCATGATAAGAACAATAAATTCTTCAAGGATAATGACGAAAGAGCTATTTTTTATGCAAGAGGCGTGATCGAAACGGTTAAAAAACTGGGTTGGTCACCTGAACTTATTCATTGCCATGGATGGCTTTCTTCACTCGTCCCGATTTATATTAAGAATGCCTACGTTGACAATCCACTGTTTACGGAGACTAAAGTCATTATTTCTTTATATGATGAAGATTTTACGACCACTTTCAACAAAAATTTCCCTGTTAAAATAAAAATGGAAGGAATTTCTGATAACGACCTGAAGCAACTGAAAAACCTGGATTATGTCAGCCTGATGAAGCTGGCAATTGACTTTTCTGACGGAGTTATTTTAGCCAGCGAAACAATAAATCCGGAATTGATCAGTTATCTTAAGAAATCAAAAAAACCTGTATTGAATTATAAAAATGAACTGGAATATGTTAAAGCCTATACTGATTTTTATAATGAAGTGCTTGCTGAAAAACCCGTTCTTATTCAATAACTGAACTTTTATTTTAAACTGATTATCATTTGAAAACTGTCCACCTCAAAACATTAAGCTTTATTTTCCTGATCATTGTTGTTTTTCTGTCATCCTGTAAAAAAGAGGAAGACCTCATTGGTCTTGATGTGCAACCTGAGGATAACAGGCTGAGCAGTAATTATACAGATACTGTCACTGTTATCGCTTACTCTCAATGGGATGATTCTATTACTACGAACAGGTTTGATGCTAATCTTTTAGGAAGTATTTACAACCCTGTATTCGGTATAACCACTGCATCATTTTATACACAGGTAAGACTTCCGGGCGACAATGTTACTTTCGGTGCCAGCCCTGTTGCTGATTCCCTTGTATTTTCACTTGCCTACAAAGGTGTTTATGGCGATTCCACTGACCCTGTTCATCTGACAATATATGAAGTTTTAAAGAAAATGTATGTTGATAGCAGCTATTACTCATATCAAAAGCTGCCTGTAGATCAGTCTCCCCTGGCGGAAACAACTTTTACCCCCGATACCAAAGACAGCATTACTGTTGATGGTGTTAAATATCCACCTCACCTGAGAATAAAAATCACCAACCAGTCTTTTATCAATAAGATTATCGCGGCTTCAGGGACATCGCAGTTGTCGGATAACGACAACTTCAGCAATTTTATTAAAGGATTTTATTTTAGTTGCGGTATGAATTTAAAAGGTGGATCCATAATATACTTTAACCTTGAATCCACTCTGACCAAACTGACAATGTATTATCATAACAGCATCAACAATGATTCTTTAAAATACGATTTCGTTATTAATGAGAAAACAGCACGCTACAATCATTTTGAGCATTACAATTACAATTATTCCTCTTCCGATTTCCGGAAACAGCTAATTGAAAAAGACACTGCAAAAGGAAAAGACCTTTTGTACCTTCAGGCTACAGCAGGAGTTAAAATAAAATTATATTTTCCTCATTTAATGGATCTTGTAAAAAATAAAAAGATTGCTGTAAATGAAGCATCACTGCTTATTTCTCAAAATGATTATGCAACAGATAATATTGCCCCGGCAATCATTGGTGTATTTAAGCTGGATGAAAAAAGAAATATGCTGGCTTTAACTGCTGACATGGCTCTGGGAAATAATTATTTTGGCGGATACTATACTAATAAGACGTACAAATTCAGAATAACAAATTATATTCAGAGTATTCTGAATGGCAAAGAAATTCAGAGAGGACTGGCAATGATCGTTGACAAACGCAGAACCTCAGCTAACAACGTCGTGTTAAACGGTACCGGCGCCGGTTATGGATCTAAGAGGCTACGTTTAGCATTGAAATATACAGTAATACAATAATTTCAATTTATGTGCGGAATTGTAGGATATGTAGGATACAGGGAAGCATATCCTGTATTGGTTAAAGGATTACACAGACTGGAATACCGTGGTTATGACAGCGCCGGTGTGGCTATCCTGGATAATGATCTGAACATTTATAAGACAAAAGGAAAAGTTTCCGACCTTGAAACGCTTGTTGATGGCAAAGGCCTGAAAGGGAATACCGGGATTGCTCATACACGCTGGGCAACACATGGCGAACCCAATGATGCTAATGCACATCCCCATTGTTCTCCCTCCAAAAACCTGGCAATAATTCACAACGGCATTATTGAAAATTATGCTTCACTGAAACAGGCCCTGCTTCAGAGAGGCTATGAGTTTAACAGTAATACGGATACTGAGGTGCTTATTCATCTGATAGAAGACATTCAGCTGAACGAAAATATAAGCCTTTTTGATGCCGTTCTTGCTGCACTTAATCAGGTGGTCGGAGCCTATGCCATTGTGATTATCTCAAAAGACGACCCCGGCAGACTTATCGTCGCTAAAAAAGGGAGCCCGCTTGTCATCGGAATTGGTAATGATGAATATTTTATTGCATCCGATGCCACTCCTATTGTTGAATACACCAAAAACGTAGTGTATCTGAACGATGAAGAAGTAGCTATCGTTGAGCGGGGTAAGAAACTGATAATAAAAACCATTAAAAACCAGGACAAAACCCCTTATATTCAAGAACTAGAACTTAATCTTACGGCTTTAGAAAAAGGTGGGTTTGAGCATTTTATGCTGAAAGAAATATATGAACAGCCGCGTTCCATCAGAGACAGTATGAGAGGTAGACTTAACGTTGAAGAAGGAATAGTTTCATTGGGGGGAATAACTGACTACGAACAAAAGCTGATCAACGCTGACAGAATAATGATCGTTGCCTGTGGTACATCCTGGCACGCAGGATTGGTTGGTGAGTATATCATAGAAGAGTTAGCAAGAATTCCTGTCGAAGTGGAATATGCTTCTGAATTCAGATACAGGAATCCTGTAATTCATGAAAACGATGTCGTCATAGCTATCTCACAATCAGGCGAAACAGCCGACACCCTTGCTGCCATTGGTCTTGCCAAATCAAAAGGAGCCACAATAATTGGAATATGTAACGTGGTTGGCTCCTCCATTGCCCGTGCAACTGATGCCGGCTCTTATACGCATGCCGGCCCGGAAATCGGAGTGGCGTCAACCAAAGCATTTACTGCACAGATTACCATACTGACAATGATGGCTTTGATGATAGCCAATAAAAAAGGCACTGTATCTAAGTCTCTTTACTACCAGTTGATTACAGAACTGGATCAGATCCCAGAAAAAGTGTTAAAGACTCTCGAGCTTGACGATCAGATTAAAAAAATTGCTCAGGTTTATAAAGATTCAAAAAATGCGCTCTATCTGGGCAGGGGATATAATTTCCCTGTGGCACTTGAAGGTGCACTAAAGCTGAAAGAGATCTCATACATACATGCTGAAGGATATCCGGCTGCTGAAATGAAACACGGACCTATTGCCCTCATTGACAAAAATATGCCAGTGGTCGTTATAGCAACAAATAAAGGTATTTATGAAAAAGTGCTTTCCAATATCATGGAAGTCAAAGCAAGAAAAGGACAGGTTATAGCCATTGTTACAGAAGGAGATACCGGCGTTAAAGAAATAGTTGACCATACCATTGCTATACCTGAAACAGAAGAAATGTTCATTCCATTGTTAGCCGTTATTCCATTACAATTACTTTCCTACCATATAGCTGTAATGCGGGGATGTAACGTCGATCAGCCGCGTAATCTTGCCAAGTCGGTTACAGTCGAATAATTTTCTGCTGTTCATATCATCTGGCTATTTTTGATTGAACACATATTGATAAGGTATTATTACGATTAAAAAATCAGTTGAACCGAGTAAGGTCTGAAGAATAAAAACGATTTGTTCCCTGTAAATTTTTAATGCACCCTCAGAAAAACCCGATGCGTGAAAGAGCTAAAGGGGGCAAATCAGGTAGTGTTTTTCATTTTTTTCAAAGGATTACAAATATCTCATTTCTTTTTACAAATTTCCTGCCTGCCAAATAATCTTATATTTACTATTTTCTCGTATTTTTGTTCTTTCATTTTTTAATTATTATTTCACTAAAATTACTTGATACCAGATAATTAATTTTTTTTTAAGAAGTCATTAAAAACATGTAAGTAAAAAAACAATTTGCACATCACTTTGTTAAACAACTTAATGGATCTGAAAAGAAACATGTTTTATATTATACTTTTAAAAATGTGGCAGTAAATTTAAAAAACATATTCACGACGTTAATAAGTCAATTATTCGTATGATGCTGCAAATAAGAACTTAAAAACAAGGTACAATGAGAAAATTATTTATCAAAATTACATGCCTTCTTCTATTTTTTTCAGCAAATACCGGGGTCGTCCTTCCTCAACAACTTACAATGCCACAGTCGAATGCATGTTTAAATGACACTATTCTTATTCCTGTCACATACAGCAATATACTTTCTTTAGCTGCACTTACCTTACAGATAAGTTACGATACAACCGTTTTAACTTATGCCGGCTATGCCAATGTATCCGGTTTAACACCTGGTCTTATGTGCGGAGTTCCGATAAGCGGACCTAATGCATGGCAGGTTGTTGTTGCATGGGTTGACTATAATGGTGTCAACCTGGTTTCAGGAAAGCTTTGTGATATAAAATTCAAATATAAAGGAGGTACTTCAAATTTAAACTTCCTGCCAACATCTGAGTTAACAAAGCCGGATGGCGTAACTTTTATTATTCCAACCTATACAAACGGGAGCATTAACCCTACAATTGTATCAAATCCGGTATCAACACAAGTATGCGAAGAAGGACTCAGCAGTTTTTCAGTATCAGCTGCTTCAGGAAGCACATATCTCTGGCAAATTAAAAATGGTAGTTTATGGGATAATCTTCAAAATAATACGACCTATTCAGGAATATCTACTAATTCACTTCAAATTCTTCAGTCTCATTATACGCTGAATAATAAAATATACAGATGCATGGTGACAAAAACCTGTAGACAATACTCGAATACGGCTACCCTTACAGTAAATCCACTACCTGTTTCAGCCGGAACAATAACAGGTTTATCAACAGTTTGCCAGGGGCAAAATGCGTTAACTTACTCTGTGCCTGCCATTACCAATGCTACATCTTATATCTGGACTTTACCCACAGGTGCATCAGGAACAAGTTCTGTTGCCAGTATATCTGTTAGTTATGGATGGTCAGCAGTTTCAGGTAATGTTACAGTAAAAGGTCATAATTCATGCGGTGACGGGTCCTCTTCAGCAAAAGCAATTACAGTAAATTCATCTCCCGCTGCTCCATCAGTTGGAACCATAACCCAGCCTACCTGCCCCACTCCAACAGGGAGTGTTATTTTAAACGGTTTGCCTTCAGCGGGAAGCTGGACATTAACCAGAACGCCGGGGGGAATAAGCACCGGCGGGACAGGAACAAGTACAACCATAACAGGACTTGCATCCGGAACATATACCTATACCGTAACGAACGCATCTACCTGTACTTCACCATCTTCTGCCAATATTGTTATCAATTCACAACCGGTTGCACCTACAGTATCGTTCAGCGGATTAGATACTGTCTATTGTCTGAACGACAGTCCGGTAAATATAACAGGGAATTATTCGGGAGGTACTTTTTCAGGGTCTGGAGTAACGGATAACGGTAATGGAACTGCTGTTTTCACCCCTGCTAACGCGGGATTGGGCCTTAATTATCCGGTTCTTTACACCTATACCGACATTCATTTATGCACCGGTGTTTATCAGAAACAAGTGGATGTCCTGAGATGTTACATTGAAGTAAAGGCTAAAGTGATCTTACAGGGTGCATATAATTCAACAACCGGGTTAATGGATAATTCCATAAGTATTAATAATTTGTTACCCCTGTCACAGCCTTATAATGTCTCTCCCTGGAATTATCCCGGCAGTGAGCATTTGCGTTCGAACAACACGAATATAGTTGACTGGGTGCTTTTGGAACTAAGGGATACAAGTACAACAATAGTTAAAGATAGGAGGGCCGGGTTTTTATTGACTAATGGTGACATTGTCGACACCAGCCTTACACATGGTCTTTATTTTTATCATGGGAAAAATAATGGCAAATATTATATTACAATTTTGCACAGAAATCATTTATCCGTGATGACGAAGTATATGCAGAAATTGCCTAATTCAACCGCTTTTGATTTTTCAGACACTCTGAATTATCCCCCTTATGGAGGTGGACGCAGAGCGGTGATAGAACTGACCGGAACAGGTGTTGGAAAGTTCGCCATGATAGCCGGAGACATAAACAATGATGGCAGAATAAGATACAGCGGGGCCTCCAATGACAGGGGGCCCGTCCTAACAAAGCTGGTAAACCTGACAGGCCAAAATCTGATCACAGGATCATTCAATAACATTTATCTGAATGAAGACGCTAATATGAATACTGTTTTAAGGTATTCCGGGTCGAAGAATGACCCCGCAATAATTCTACAGAATACGACCCGGCTCAATAATACTACAGCGATAACCAGCCAGTTTTACACTTCAGTGCCAACTGCAACTGTATATAATTATAAACGTTCTAACAATGGTCCTATCAACCTGATTACCAACGAAGATGCAAATAATTATTACATCTTACTGAAATCTGATGAAGTCATAACTGATGAAATGATAGATAATATTCAGTTTACTGTTTCCTGGGCAGAAAATGACAGGGAAACGGAACAACTGCTTTCAGGCTATACAACGGAGTTTAACCTGAGACCACAGGGAGAAATATACACAAAAAACGGTAGAAAATACAGGATCTTTGCAACTGTTGACCCGAAGGAGTTTTCTTCATCTGCAATATCAGGTGACTCTTTTATAATATTAACCTTACCCAAGAATGGTGTCAGCACTGTTCTTTCAAATAGGATATCAGTAATGGATGACCAGACTACAATGGACTTGGGTGGTGAATATTATGTATCTGTATTGGGTGAGGACAAGACAGGAAAAATCAGGACGAATACCTCAGGTTTTGAAGAAAACAAGAATGACGACATCGTCTTTTCGTTTTATCCCAATCCTGCATCAGATGGAAAATTTACAATAAATGTCACTTCTGTATCAGATCAGGTGATCAATCTGAGATTATTTGATGTTATTGGAGTCAGAGTGTATGATTGTCTGCTTGTTATAAATAAAAATGCTGCGTTTTCTAAAGAAGTTAATCTTGAAATTTTTCCAAAAGGGACGTACTTGATAGAAGTCTCAAATAGTAATTTGAAATATTCAGGAAAAATTATCGTCTTATAAATTATCTGAAAGGGCACATTCTGCTTTAACTGTTTTCTTTTATAAACTTTATTGAAGGTTTACCCCTGTTACATATTATAAAATTTTCGAGACCCAACCTTTGATACTTGTCAGGCAGAGGAAAATTATAGTTTAGATCCCTGAATTTCACCAAAATATATTGCATCTATATAGAATTTTTGTAATATTGTCTGGTAATTGCTGAAATGAATAACAATGAAGCAAAGAATTGTATTTATCGCATTAACCGCAATCATTTTTCAATCCATAAAGGCTCAGCAATGGCACCATTACAATCCTACCGCATGGTTCGATGTAAATGCTGTAGAGATACCCGGACCGGGCATAATTGCTATAGGCGGTGGTCAGGAAACTCCCGATTCAATACAGGTCATGTTCAAAAGTCCTGATTATGGGGTGACCTGGATAGAAAATGCACATGATGGCTATGCTCCATGGAACAGATCAATTGCTTTTTCCGATTCTGTGAACGGAATAGCTGTCGGATTCAACGGGAGGATCATCAGGTCAGACGATGCAGGAGGAAACTGGGGACATACTATAGTGCCTGCCAATAGGGATTTCAACAAGATATTTTATGCTGGTTCAGGTATTTATTATATTGCCGGAGGGAACAAAGCTCACGACTCAATACAGACAATAGTAAAAAGTTCAGACTATGGAAATAGCTGGGATGTAATTTATGATACACCAGGACCCTGGTTGAAGTCTGTTTTTTTCGCGGATACCTTGAATGGATTCGCTGTAGGCGATAACGGGGTGATCCTCTCCACAGAAAATGGCGGGATTACATGGACTTCAATCTCTGCCCCTATCCAAAGAGATTTTAATGCTATAACTTTTATCAACAGGGATACAGGTTACATCGTTGGAGGCAGTTTATCCGGACTGTATTACAAAACCATTTTACGAACTACTGACAGAGGGCTGAACTGGACTGTACTCTCAGATAGCCAGGGTGGGATTCTGAGAGATATTTCTTTTGCTGACGCACACGTAGGATATATTGTCGGCGACAGCGCAACGGTATTAAAAACAACGGATGGCGGGCTGAACTGGCCGCCAATTGTTATTGATACCACCCTGACGGAAAATGAAACATTCAATGCAGTTAAATTTTACGGCCGCAATTTTGGTGCTATCGGGGGAAAGGCAGGAATACTTTATATTTATCAGAATGGACCCGTTGAATTGTATACCTTCGGCGTAACTCAAGTTGGGAGTGCAGACGCGACACTGCAAGGTGAGATCAATACTCATTCGGGTAATGCATTATATTCATTTGTATATTCTGACAATATCTCATTTCTATCTTCTTTAAACACAGCGGAAGTCAGCATGCAGAATAATTCCCCGGCCATTATTTCCGGGCATATTCAGGGACTCACTCCCAACACAACATATTACTATTTTCTAAAAGCAACAACCGCCCAGGATACAGTTTATGGTGATACTTTGAGTTTTTTTACAGGCGTTAATCCCCCTCATAGTTTTCAAACACTTGATGCAACTGAAGTCAGTACCGGTGGAGCATACCCTAACGGATTCATAAACAGGTTCCCTGAGCCGGTTGATCTTTTCTTTGAATATGGCACCAGCCCTATCTTTGGTTCACAGATAGTGGCAAACCCCTCCTCGATAAACGATACACTGATGCATTATATTCAAACCTATATCACCCCCGTACTTGTAAATGAACATTACTTTTTCAGGTTAAAAGGAGTTACTCCGACACATACATACTATGGGGACACTAAAATGTTCTTTACTTTAAATCAGCCCTATATAAGAACCGAGGAGGCGACAAATTTTACTGTAAATTCCGTCCAATTAAACGCTACTGCAAATGCCAATGGTTTCCCTTGTGCATTAAAATTTGAATATGGATTGACCTTTTTATATGGAACAGAAATTAATGCTATCCCCGATTCTCTCACAGTTACGAATAATGTGAATGCTTCATGTGTAATAAGCGGTTTATCCCTGTCAACCACCTATCATTTCCGCCTAAAGGCTATAAGTTCACTTGGCACAAGCTATGGCAGGGATATGACTTTCAGGATCTGCAGGGCGACCGCAGTTACTTTGCCGGCTGAGATTTTCAATCCAAATTCTGTGCAACTTCACGGGACTATTGATAACAATAATATCCCGGCAGCTATTAAATTTGAATATGGACCAACAGTATTATACGGAACGGAAGTCAGCGCATCACCTGATTCTGCTATTGGAACAGGAATCTTTAATGCAACCTGTATATTGACCGGTCTGACAACGGGAATAACCTATCATTACAGGATTAAGGCTGTTAACTCTGTCGGAACAAGTTATGGGGAAGATAAAACATTTAATACTGGCATACCTTCCGTTACAACCTGCCAGGCATCAAACATTGGAATAAGTTCTGCACAACTGAACGGAATTGTTGGAGCCAACAACTTTCCTACTGGAATAAAATTTATGTATGGTATGACCAACCAATACGGCAGTGAAATGGACGCTGTACCGGATTCTGTGTCAGGGTCGAATCCATTTAATGTATCTTGTACCCTGACCGGGTTAACTCCATACACAACTTATCATTACCGTGTTAAGGCCTCAAATTCAAACGGTACAGTTAATGGTTCTGATGTGTTTTTCACCACAGGAGCACCCATGGCATCCACTTTATCTGCGACAAATATAACTGTGAGTTCGGCACAATTGAACGGGATCGTAAATGCAAACTATATCCCTACAGCAAATATTTTTGAATATGGTATTTCCCCGAATTTTGGAAATGAGGTTCCTGCCGTGCCCGATTCTGTTACCGGGCACGTTAATGTAAATATTTCATATCAGCTTTATGGTCTGTTGCCAAACACTACTTATTATTTCCGTGTAAAAGCCATTAGTTCGATAGGGACAGCGTATGGAAATAACATGGTATTTGCTACCGCCGGCAATCCGCAATCACTGGTCACATTACCTGCAGATAACATATCTCCAAATTCAGCAAGGTTAAACGGATCAGTGGATGCAGGAGGTATTCCTACGGCTGTTTCTTTTGAATATGGCACCACAACAGCTTATGGGAATGTAATAAATGCTGTGCCGGATTCTGCCTATAATATTGGGAGTATAGATGTATACGCCTTGCCTGCAGGACTGGTACCAAATACCACTTATCATTTCAGAATTAAAGGTTCAAACTCGCTTACCACGAAATTCGGTGAAGATATGATGTTTTATACCGGTGATCCTGAAATACCGAATTTCGATTTTGAAACGTGGACACCAATTACTTTTGCAAAACCGCAAGGTTGGGATGCTGCTTTCGGAAGAATTTCCCAGTTTAATACAGCTTGTTATAACAATTATGCTGTTAAAATTCAGAACAGCATAGTAAACGAGGGAGAGCCAGGTGCAATTATGATAGGCAGATCTAATGATCAGGGAAGCACTTTTACTGGGGGTACACCTTTTAATGCGAGACCTGATACGCTGAAAGGATGTTTTAATTATTCCATACAATCTGGCGATACTGCATTAATATTATTAATCTTAAAAAAACATGGGACTGAAATCTCCAATAATTGGTTTAAAATCTTTGGTAACTCATCCGGTAATTATATACAACTAAAATTTCCCATTACATACAATTCAGCCGGTAATGCAGATTCTTTAATTATAGGGATTGTTTCAACGAATATCCACAACATGACATTACCGCTACCCCTCGCAAGTTATTTAATTGTCGATAATATTCGTTTTACTGGCACTGCCGAAAACATACCCAACAATGACTTTGAAAACTGGATAACAAATACTGTTTACACTCTCAACAATTGGTGGTATCCGAACAAGAATTCTTTCGTTCCCATTTATTCAGATATGCCAGTTACGCAAACAACTGATAAACAACATGGTAGCAATGCAGCTTTAATTCAAAATCTCACATATCCTAATGAACCAATTCCCGGATTTTTATCAACCAGCGTAAAACGAAATGATCCAAGTTTTAGTGTGAATGGCCGTCATCAGTCTCTTACAGGTTATTATAAGTTTCTGCCTGAAAACAATGATACGATGAATATATATATATATATGTACAAAAACCACAATATGATTGGATGGGGTAATTTCCAGACGTCTTCTTCAGCAACAACATATACTCCCTTTTTAGTAGAAATAATTTATAATGATACCATCACTCCCGACAGTGGGCAGGTTGATATTCAGGCATGCTGGAATAAGCCAATGGGCAACTCCCGTTTGTATATTGATAACCTGAATTTTGACGGTTTTCTTTCAGTAATTAAAGAACCTGTATTACCTTCAGCAGGTAATATTGACTTTAATGTCTGTCCAAACCCTTTCAGAGAACAGGCCATCTTCTCTTTTACGTTAAATCACGATGAATCAGTGATGATACGCTTGTTTGATCTTTCCGGGAAACAGGTAGCGTTAATCGCAAATGGTAATTACAAACCCGGAGACTACAAAATTAATTTGTCTGCTACCGGTCTAAGAAAAGGATTTTATATAGGTGTGATGAATACGAAGGATCAGGTCGCTAGCAGAAAGGTGATCATTTATTAGATTTTAAATCATTATTCTCAAGGCTTTGTAAAAAGATCCGGTAATCTGAAATCCGCATAATAACAATAAATCTTCCTGAAAAAGGAAACATAAAAGGTTAAATTGGAAAAGCTATTGGCCTTGATCACCTTTAGCCTGAATAATTTAATCTCTTTTGCCTAATCTAAGTATTTGTTTTAAGATATTCCATGTTATTTCATTTTTACCGGCTATAGATGGTCACGATGCACGGTTTTTGCATTTGTCTCTGTAGCCCTTAGCAGACTGAATTCGAACCTTTTATGGAAGTTTTGAATTTAATATATAAGTTGAGTGTGTTGAAATGGAGCTCTTGGTAAAGGAGTTAATAAAATGAAAAGTAATAAGAATCAATAAAATCCAATTGATTTGCATTTAATGTGTAAATGATGTACATTTGCAATTTATTTTAATTGTAATGAGAACATTATTAGTAAAATCAACTTATTTGGATTTTTACAATAAGAAACAACCGATTTCTCTTGTTAAACATTTTAATAAATTAAAGGAAATCAGGTTTGATAAAGATACTTTTGGTTATTCTGCTTCAATGGCATCTGTATTTTCATCTATGATTGAAGGAAATACGATTGATTTTGACTCTTATTTGAAATATAACTTTGACGGATTCAACACTAAAAGTAAATCTTATCTTGAAATACAGGATTTGATTAAAGCATACGAATTTGCAAATAAATCAGGCTTGAATTTTAATAATATGATAAAAGCTCATACAATTTTATCTAAAACCATAATTAATGACCAAAAATATCGGGGGCAAATAAGGGATAGAAACGTATCCGTATGGGGTGGTGGTGTAAAAGTTTATTCCGGAGCTTCACCTAAAATTGTTGAAGATGAAACAATAAAGCTTTTTAATGATATTGAAATACTAAAAAATAGAGAAATGTCAATATCTGAAGCATTTTATTTCGCCTCAATGTTACATTTGGTTTTTGCTAAAATTCACCCTTTTGGTGATGGTAATGGAAGGTCTGCCCGATTAATCGAGAAATGGTTTTTATCAGAAAAATTAGGTCATAATGCCTGGTTTATCCAGTCTGAAAGATTATATCAGACAAGGCTCAAATCTTATTATAAAAACATTGATATTGGAAGCGATTATAGCAATATCAATTACGATTTATCTATACCTTTCTTATTAATGCTGCCTATGGCACTAACGATAAAAAAATATGGCAGATAAAGTTACAAGGACATTCAGGTTTGACTCTGACCTTATTAAAAAAGCTGAGGTTTTAGCAAAAATGGACAGGCGTAGCCTGAATAACTGGCTGGAAGTACTTATTGATAAAGAGATTTGCGCTGAAATTAAAAATAAGGACAATACTTCTATCTCAAAATAAGAGTTACGAACCTGTCACTATAAATAATTCAGGGATAGTCTTATTTCTATACTAATTTTCAAAAACACAAAAGCCTCTGTTAACGAGGCTCTTATATTTTTCCTGTAGCCTCAATAGAGCTACATGCCTTTATATCTTAATTATATGTATTTAATTGAAATGTCATTAATAACAATGATTTATAAAAATAGATATGTAATATAAATTCAATAAAAGTTAATAAAATTAACCCGTTGTGCTATTAAAATTGTTAAATAAATTGTTGATAAAAGCATCAAAAAAGGTTGTGCATTATACTGAATGTCAGTATATTAGATTAATATTTCAAAATTTATCTATGCACAACC
>Ga0114951_10000819_pt1 | contig 41543 bp, 48 predicted proteins | sample AM7aDNAmetaG_FD_88677 | JGI IMG/M metagenome (GOLD analysis project Ga0114951, IMG submission 88677) | Freshwater microbial communities from Finland to study Microbial Dark Matter (Phase II) - AM7a DNA metaG | ecosystem: Environmental > Aquatic > Freshwater > Lake | place: Finland: Lake Alinen... | reverse complement strand
TCTAACCGGAACTACACTGGTGAGGCTAGCTAAAGTAATGAATAAAAGAATAAGTAGAAAAAAGAATATTGATACGTCATTAGAAAGTTATTAATTCATTCGATTCCGTACCAGGAAACTGTGAGAGTCAAATGCCTATAAGTTGCAATAAAATGCTACGAAATACGGATATTATCATATATTGTTTATTAGGGGTGTAAAAATGCATCCACTTTATGAAGAATTTATATCTTATCTGAACCACGCTGACAAGGAAAATTGTGTCCGTTTCGTGTTTTCTCACCTGGACCGAGCGGATCTGGATATTGTGACGCTTTACAAAGAGCTGTTGAAACCGGCCCAGAATGAGAAAGCTTGCCGAGACGACCAACAGAAGCTCTGTATCTGGGAAGAGCATTTGCGCACTTCGATAGTCCGCACTATTATCGAGTGCTGTTATCCTTATCTGATAAGGGAAAGGGAACATCTTTTTGGTCAGACCTTCAAGGGGAAAGCCGTGGTATTATGCCCACCTGGGGAATCTCATGAAATAGGCGCCCGTATGGTTGCAGACTTCTTTACTTTAAGTGGATTCCAGTCTTATTTTATAGGGGCTAATACCCCCCAGGATGATATAATAGACGCTATAAAATATACCCGGCCAGCCTATGTAGCCATCAGCATCACGACTGCTTTCAATCTGGTAGCGGTCGGTAATGCGTTTCAAAATATCCTTGGCCTCAAAACCGCCATCCCATTCCAGGTTATACTGGGCGGTCAGGCTTGCCAGCAGAATTTATCTATTTGTCACCGGTTGGGAGCCGATCTGGTCCTGCAAACCTTTGAAGAAATTCATGATTTAAGCGAGAATCAACCAGATGTTATCTCTTAGAATTGCAATCCGGTTTCTCAGGTCAGGCCACGGACAGACCGTCCTTGTTATTCTTGGTATAGGCGTTGCTGTCTCCGCGCAGATTTTCATAGGTCTTCTAATTTCCAGTTTGCAATTGACCTTGATAGATCGTACCATAGGTCGTTCTCCGCAGATTACGATTACATCCAATACCTCTAACGTTTATTTCAAAGAATGGCCTTCTATTGCTATTCGCACCCAGACTACAGGGCTGATCAAAGACCTTGGGGTCTGTGCCTCCGGGAACGCCATTATTGAGCATAACAACAAGACAATCCCCATCCTCTTCCGGGGAATGGACGCTAACGCCTTCAATCGTATTTACAAGGTGGGTCCGGCTATCTACCAGGGACAATGGACGACTTCCGCCAATGAAGTCCTGGTCGGCCGGGAGTTGAAAGATGATCTGGACTACCGCTTAGGTGATAACCTAGTGATGCAAACTGCTGACGGCAAAACCGGTACCTATAAAATCGTCGGATTTTATGATCTGGGCACTGCCAGCCTGAATAAGACCTGGGTAATTTCCAGCCTCGCTACCACCCAGGAATTCTTCGGTTATGGCAAAGGTGTTACTTCCCTTGAAATTACAGTTGACCAATTGTTTCAAGCCGATGTGATAGCCGCTCAGATTAAGAATGTTCTAAACAATAATAATCTTACTGTGGACAACTGGAAGGCTCAGAACCAGGAGCTTCTCAGTGGTCTTCAGGGCCAGAGTACTTCCAGCCTGATGATCCAAATCTTCATAATTGTTTCCGTGGTAATCGCCATTGCCTCCATATTAGCCATCACCGTCTTTCAAAAGTCCCGCCAGTTAGGTATTCTAAAGGCTATGGGCATTAAGGACCGTGCCGCCAGTTTAATCTTTATTTTTGAGGGCTTGATCCTGGGTTTTCTTGGTTCTATTATGGGCGTCTTCTTGGGAATATTACTGTTATATGGTTTCTCCTATGGTACTACCCGACCCGGCCAACCAGCTCTCATCAATATCACTATTGATTACAAATTCATTGCTTTGTCATGGGGTATTTCCATCCTGGCTGGGGTACTGGCTGCACTTATTCCCGCCAGGCGTTCTCTTCGACTTAACCCTATAGACGTCATTCGAGAAGGATAAAATGACTGACATCATTGAGCTTAATCAGGTGGACAAAATCTATCCAGGAGTTGGGGGCACCCAGGTGCTTTCCGGCATTGCATTAAAATTTAGGGCTGGATCCTTTAATTCTATCGTGGGACAGTCCGGTAGCGGGAAGACCACTTTACTTAATATTATCGGGACCCTGGATCAACCATCTCACGGGGAAGTCCTCATCGATGGTAAACGCACAAATCTTATGTCCAGGGACCAACTTGCGGAACTGCGCAATCAAACCATAGGGTTTATCTTCCAATTTCATTTCCTCCTACCAGAGTTTACCGCTCTTGAGAACGTCTTAATGCCCTACCGTATCAAACAGAACCACCTTCCTAAAGAGATACTGAAAAGGGCAAATGACCTTTTTGAGATGGTCGGCATCGCCCAAGTCAAAAACAACCTGGCTACACGCATGTCTGGCGGCCAGCAGCAACGTACTGCTATAATCCGCGCCCTGATCAACAACCCCAAAATTGTTTTAGCGGATGAACCATCCGGCAACCTGGATACCCTTAATACTGAGGGTATCTACAAAACCTTCCGTGATGTTAACCGAGAGTTCGGCACCACATTTATTATAGTTACACATGACCGGCGTATTGCCGAACAGACTGACCGCATCGTAGAAATCCAAGATGGAAAAATCAAACTGGACATTCAACGGTAACCATTTCTATTCAAAGTCTTTAATTTCTTTATCTGCGTAAGGTACTTGTAACTTTTCGTAGTACCTTTAGGCACTCTCCTGATACGATAAGTTGCAAGTACCTTTTAACGGCTAAGCTTGATATTTTACATATTTTTAACATTGCCTTTATCTTCTGTTAATCTCAGGTTGTTATGATTAATACTGAGTAAGAGGAGGAAATATGGTAACAGATACGAAATTAATAAATTCAAACGAAGCACTTATATCAGCCCATGAAGTATTGACCGCAGATTGTAAAGACCTGCGGTCTTCTTTATATAAGGACCTGGTGGTGAACGCTTTAAAGTGCAAGCGGGACGAACTGGATATCCTGGACCTGAAGGTGATAAGCCGGGCATTATCTGAATTCAGACACGCCGCCCACGCCTTTAAACCGTACCGCAACATACGCAAGGTATCAATGTTCGGTTCCGCCAGGGTCACTCCTGACTCAACGTATTACCAGGCCGCCGTTAAACTAGGACAATTGGCTGCCGAAGAAGGCTACATGGTGATTACCGGGGGCGCCGAGGGCATAATGCGGGCAGGGATCGAAGGAGCAGGGCCGGAAAAAAGCTTCGGAGTAAATATTCAACTGCCTTTTGAACAAGAAGCTAACAAAATAATTCAGAAAGATCCTAAATCTATCAGTTTCAAATATTTCTTTATTCGCAAGGTTTTCTTTGTCATGGAAGCGGACGCGGTGGCACTTTTCCCCGGTGGGTTTGGCACCCACGATGAAGGGTTTGAAGTACTGACACTCCTGCAAACGGGCAAAGCTCCCCCGATGCCTGTCATCCTGATAGAATCTCCGGGCGATAATTACTGGGAAGAATGGGACCGCTTCATCCGGTTGCAATTACTGTCACGGCAACTTATCAGCAATGAAGACCTGTCTTTCTACACCATTGTAAATTCTCCGGAGCAAGCCCGGAATTACATCAAGTTCTATTATTCAACCTACCACTCCCTGAGGCAGGTGAAAAATACCCTGGTGCTGCGGCTGGAAAAAGAACTACAGGATGATCAAATTATTGAATTAAATCAAAAGTTCGCAGATTTGGTTGAATGGGGAGAAATCAAAAAGACCCTGCCCCTGGCTGAAGAAGTCGATGAACCGGACCTGTTAAATAAGCCCAGGATCAGTTTTATGTACAACAAGAAAAGCGCGGGGCGCTTGAATGAGATGATACTCGCTATAAACAAAATGGGCATGGAGAATTAATGTATTGGCTGAAAAAACAGTATTAGTGGTAGAAGATGACAGCACCCTGCAAAGTGTCCTTCTTTATAACCTTAATAAGGAAGGCTACCGGGTTGAACAGGCATTGGACGGTTTGGATGGGCTGGAGAAAGCCAGAAGCATCAAGCCGGATCTTCTTGTTCTGGACGTGATGCTGCCAAAATTGAACGGTTTCGAGATATGCCGCACCTTGAGGCAAGAAATGGCCGTTCCTATTTTAATCCTGACCGCAAAAGATGATGAGATTGACAAAGTGGTTGGGCTCGATTTGGGGGCGGACGACTACATGACCAAACCTTTCAAAATTCGCGAGTTACTAGCCAGGATTAGAGCTATTTTGCGCAGAGCGGAGCAGGCTGCAATAAAACCGCCTGATACCGGCAGCCTGATAAAAACCGATACCATGGAAATAGATATCGCACGGCACACGGTCAAGGTAAGAGGCAAGCAGCTTGAATTAACCCCTAAAGAATTTGATTTACTGACATTATTGATCCGCAACAAAGGCATGGTATTTAACAGGGAGCAACTGCTCGAGAAAGTATGGGAATACGGTTACGCCGGAGATACCCGTACTGTAGACGTCCACATCCGCTGGCTCAGAGAAAAAATCGAGGAAAACCCGGACAACCCGGCCCATTTGATAACACTGAGAGGAGTGGGCTACAAATTTGAAGTGTGACCCGACTTTGAACAATTCAATTATTTAATAAACCCCATCTGTCTTAACAATCAAATAATATACAATCCCTTCTAATTCACAGCAGGTTGCAGAATGACAGAAAATTTACATATTTTTAACAGAAACTTATCAGCGTTTTAAACTGGCCTTAATATTGGGGTGTTACTATAGTACCAGGTGATCAAAATACCGCTTCAAAAAACCAAAGTGCATAAAAGCAAAGGGAAGTCCTTCAGCGACGCGAATCACTACAAGACTTCCCCGCGGCTCAGGTCGAACCCAAGCGTTACGTAATTTTAATCCTCACACTCGATGACTGTCAAGAAGCTTGGAATGCACATTTTACCTACCGGGAGGCATAAAAAGAGACGAGGAACGCAGACAATCCAGACTTCAAATGAATTACCGGGGGGCGAAACACAAACCAAGGACAAATTTTATAAAGGAGACAAAATTGAAAAAACTGCTATCAAAGAAAATAATACTTGCAGCAATGGCCGTAACGATGATCATCGCAATCTTACTACCTATGGCTGTTTTTGCAGACAACCAGAGCCCTGTAGGCGTCCAGGGAACACTTAAGTTCCAGGGTTCCACCACCGTCGGGCCCATTATCGTTAATGCGGTTACCGGTTACAATAGCTACCGGGGCACCAGCGTCATCGCCACCGGCGATATCATCCAGAACGGTTCAGGTCCTGGCAAGGCCGCAATGGTAGCTCATCAGACCGATATCGGTATGGCGTCCAGTAAAACCAATCCGGCCGAGTCCACTTTAAACTACATCACCGTCGCCCGCGACGGCATGGTTTTCATTGTCAACTCCTCGGTCACCAATATCACCACCCTGACCAAAGCTGACATCCTGGGCATTTACAACGGTTCCAAGACCAACTGGAACCAGCTGGTTGACGCGGCTACCGGGTTGGCCGGACCCAACCTGACCATCGTGCCCCGCGCCAGAATCATCGGTTCAGGCACCCGCGCAGCCTGGAAAGATACCGTTGGATTTTCCCTTCTCAGCCCTGATAACGATCCCACCTCCGGCTCCAAGGCAGACTACGGTATACTCGCTAACGGTATAACCACTTGGGCTGAGAACTGGGTTTGCAGCCCTTATGCCAACAACGGACTGGAAAGGTTACCCGAAAACGTCGACATGCAAGCGGCCATCAACAGCCCCACCGCTACCGGGCAGTGCGGCTATGTCGGCCTGGGTTTTGACACCGGCGCGAACATCAAACAAATCAGCATCCGGACTGCCGCCTACGGCACTGCCGGCACTGTATATGCTCCCACCGGCATCAATATCTATTCAGGAGTTTACCCTTTCGCACGTTTCCTGTATGTCCTGACTGCCAATGACTGGACCCCCGCCAATAAAACCACTGACGTGGATAATTTCATCACCTGGTTAAAGGCCACCGACGGCGCCGGACAGACCGCAGTGGCTACCACCGGCTTCCTGAAACTGGTACCGAACCAGGATGTAGACGGCAATAATTCTGTTAACGTCCTCGACCTGATTTCTGTGGGCAACAAAGTGGGAGCTTCCAGCAACCTGGGCCGCTCTGATGTAGACCGCAACGGCTCTGTAAACGTTCTTGACCTGATCTCAGTCGGAAACTGGGTCGGAGTTTCCATCGTCCCTGCCAGCTAGTATTGGCGCCACTTGAGCACACTATCCCGGCAAAAAAAGAATACGTTAAAAATAATAAAGGAGAATAAGTTGAGATTTTCGATAAAAAAGATAATAATCAGCGGTTTACTGACACTCAGCGCCCTGTCGACTACTTTAATGGCCGCAGTTCCGGCAGCCGCAGCCAATCCCAGCAGCCTGACATTGGAAACCAAAGCAGTGGCTAATGCCGCCACCTTCACCGTCACTGTAAACGCCGCATCCACCATAGCAGTAGCCGGCGGACAGGCCGTCATATCCTTTGATGCCGCAAAATTAACCTGCAACAGCGCAGCCTACAACACGGCAACTCCATTCTTCGGCGCCGATGAGTACAATGTCAGCGCAACTGTTGCCAACGGCAACATCAACAATACCACCGGTATCGTCAATTTGACCTCCACCACCGGCGGAACCGCCACCGTAACCGGTTCCGGCCTGTGGGCTACCCTGAGCTTCACTGCCAAAACAGCCGATACGACCACCAATCTTTCTTTCAATACCCTTAATTCCTATCTGGCCAACAACATCCCGACTGCAGTTGCAACGGATTTAACCGACGGGGTTATCACCATCGGTACTCCTCCCCTGGCTGACCTGACAGTATCCAATGTAGTCGCCAACGGCACCACCGCCAATTATACCGTCAGTTTCACAGTAAACAACACAGGCACCCTGGCTGCCCCCGCTTCCTCTGCCACCATCGTTGGGGATTTAACGGGAAGCCCTATCACGGTCGCAGTTCCTGCCATCGCCGCCGGCGCTAACACCACTGTCACCTCACCTTCTATCACCATCAGCGGCCAGAGCGATTCCTTCGTAGTGGCTGTAGATTCTGCCAACATTATCACTGAGAGCAACGAGAGCAACAACACTGCCACCGGTTCTTACACCTATATTGCTCCTCCAGATGGGCAAACCACTGACGTGAACGGCACCATCACCCGCAGCCTGACCTTCACCAACCCCGCTGCCATCAACTTTGGCGCTATGACGTTGGGCAATAACCATCAAGATGGAACTCTGAACGTCAAGACCAACGCTCCCTGGCAAGTCACAGCCGCCAGCGATATCGCAGACGGCATGATGACCAAATGGAGTATAGCTACTCCCCACACCTACACTTCGGCTGTCAAACTGCACAATGCCTTGAGAGTTATGACCACCGGCGGTTATTTAACCGCTCAAGCCGAGCAGAATGCCCCGGTTAACAGTGCCGATATCAGCCTTTCCAGCACTGCTGCCGTTATGGCCCTAGGCGTTACCAACGGCCAGGTTACTGCCGGAGACGGGGTAACCAACAATGGCGAATCCAGAACAATCAATTTTAACCAGACCCTGGTTGCGGCAGATGCCAACCTGGCTTCGGCCTACACCTACCATATCGTGGTTTCCTTCCTGGCTTCAAACACTAACTACTAAAATCAGCGAGCCCTGCCTCGAGCGGTTTGCGCTGCTCGAGGCAGGGCCCTACAGGCATAGAACGCGGCGGAGGTGACGAGTGAGAATAGTCAACAAATGGTGGTCTGCGATCCTGGTTGTGGCGATTATATTGATCAATTTTATGCCGGTAGTCTCAATATATGCAACTGCTCCCAGCTTAACCGCAACCCCCAGTGTTTTAGACGAGTCTTTAGCTTCGGGCACATCCAGAACTTTCTCTATCAGCATCTCCAATGACATTGCTGTAGATATGGAAGTAGGAGGTTTAGGGCAGACGCCTTCCGGCGGTACCCAGAGCGTAGCCGCACAGCAAGATACTTCTCCTTACAGCGCCCGGTCATGGGTAACTATCGACAAGAGCCACATGGATATCGGCAGTAACCAGACCTTAAAAGTCACCGTTAACGTTCCAGCCGGAACCAGCCCGGGGGAAAAATATGCCTCTATCACCCTGTACAACCAATCCGCCGGACAGGGCAGCACTTCAATTATCTCCGGAATTATCATCCCCCTGATTTTTACGGTTGACCCATCTTCCTTCACCGCCAGCCCCAGCGGGCAAATCACAGATTTGCAGGTTAAAAATACATATAGCGGAAAAGCCATTGACCTGCTTACATATTTTACTAACACCGGCAACGCCCGTGTGACCGGAGCCAAAATAAACGTATCAATTAAAGACAGTTCCCAAATTGTGAAATGGCAAAGCAGTGATTTGAGCATCGCTCAACCTTCAGTAATACCCAATTATGCCAGGGAAATAAAGTGCAGCTACAATGTGGGCCTGCCCCTGGGCAGCTACACCACAACATCGATTATTACACTGGCCAGTGGGACGCTATTGATCCGGACAGTCAGCTTTACCGTGGTGGATCCTCCCCCGCTGCCGGCTGCCCCCACTTTGACGGCGCCCGGCAGTTTAACCGTGCCAGGGCCAGTTATTGATAGTTTAACCCCTGCCTTTCAATGGAACACGGTCACAGCCGCGGAATATTATGAACTGACCGTTACCCGCGACCCTTACGGCGCGAGCGATATAATTTACAGCAGCGACAGGCTTACAGTAACTTCTTTTACGCTGCCGTCCGGACTGCTTTTCAGCGGTGAAAAATATAGATGGCAATTGACCGCCAGCAATGCGACAGGCACCAGCGGCGTTTCATCTTTTTATTTTCAAACCGCCGGCACTTTACCGGCTGTGACGACCAATGCTGCCACCAATATTTCCGCCAGCGGAGCTACCCTGAATGGATATCTGGTCTCACGCGGAGGGTCCAGCAGCGCTGCTGTGAGTTTCGAGTACGGTACAACCACCAGTTACGGCAGTCCAGCTGAATCCCAGACCATGACTTCTGCCGGGGTTTTCAGCGCGGCAATTAGCGGACTATCTGCCAGTACCACCTACCACTACCGGGCAATAGTGACAGGTTCTTCGACAGTTTATGGAGACGATATGTCTTTTTCTACTCTGAGCTTAACTACAACTTCGACACCAATACCGACACTAACACCGATACCAACCACGATATCGACCCCGATATCGACCCCAATTTCAACTTCTGTTCCAACCCCGACTCCAGCACCTGCACCGACACCGGGAGCAACCGCAACTGCTTCCACTACGCCCACATCTTCATCTCAAGATGTGACGCGAGCCTACCAGGATTATTTTCCGGCAGCGATTTACGAACCCAGCCTGCTATACCAGGATTTCAATGCGCAACAACCGATTTATTTTGATGCCACGAATGCGATAGGGTTAGAAATACAACTAAGCGGTACGAATTACCAAAACGCATTAAAAATCATTGCCGGGCAATATCTGGATCAACCGCAGACAGAAGTGCAATTCTCAGCCGGAGCCAATAAAGGCGGCACCGGCAAACCCTGGATCAACTTCGTGGGAGTACGAGTTGAGGGAGCTACCCAGGGTACGGCTCGCGTGGCCTTGCGGTATACCAACGCCGAAATCAACGAATTTGCGCCTGATAGCCTCTTCCTCTCCTACTTCAGCGGTGGGAGCTGGCATAAATGCACCAACATCGTCGACGATGGAAAAATTCTGACCATATCCGGTGACATACCAGTATCCCGTTTGTCAGGTACAGCTATAGGTTTAGGAGGTTCCTTGACCAAAGAGGCTCCCGCCGGGGCAATCGCCGCGATAGATGAAGGCGGGACAGCCACCGGCACCGGAATCCCCTGGTCCCTGTTTAGCATCGTATTAGTAACGACCGTTATTATCGGGGTTGTGATCCTGGTTTTGGAAAGAAATCGCAGAAAAAATACGGCAAATTCCTGACAGACTGTAAACAATAGAAGGACAGCGAAAAAGATGAAGATTAAAATAGCGGAAATCGGAGTTGTTTTTCTGGCCATCCTCGGGATGTTCTGGAATAAGCCGACACAAGTAGAGGCAACTAACTGCAGCATCAGTGTGATTTCTTTAAAGGACGGCAACCCCGTAACGACGGTCAGTCCGGGAAATGCCTTTGATATCGCTATCAAAATTAATTCCGATAGAGCCAATACTGGAGCCAGCTTCATAGTCAATTGGGACCCGGCCAAGGTGGAATGTACGGCCTATACCAAAGGAGAATATTATAAAAATTTCGCCGATCAAAATGAGATTACTGTTTTTTGGACGCCCGGCAGCCCGCAGTTCGATAATATTGCAGGCAGGTTCCCTAAAAATACTTCTACCGTTGGTGAAACAACCGCGGACGTCTGTTTAGTAGGAGCGGAACAACCTAATGGAACAGTGTTGGGCGCTACAGGCCAGGGCAATATTTATGTGCTTCACATGACGGCAAAAACCGGAGCGAGCGGCACGGTTCCTTTTACACTTTCTCACTTGATACTCGGTGACACCAGTTCCCCTTTCGCTCTCAACCTTAACCCGACACCTGTTAATGGTTCAGTGACTATTTCCGCTCAAACGGCCAGTTCAACCCCGTCACCTACTCCTACACCTACACCAACGCCAACACCGACTTCAACACCGACACCGACACCGACACCTACGCCTGCGCCTGCGTCTACTAACACGCCTGTACCGACACTTACCCCAGTGGCTACGACTTCAACTTCTACAGCGGTGCTGACTCCCTCGCCAACGCCCACGGCAACACCAACTCCTGTAGCAACTACAACTTCCGCTCCAACTCCAGCGCTGATGGCGATGTCGGCTCCCGCGCCTGTATCCAACCGAATTGCGGTCCAGAAGCAAACTAATACACCAGTAAAAAATCAAGTCTCTAAGATTAATACTACAGCGAAAATTGGTACGATCGCGGCTCTGGATATATCCGATTCAATAGATATGAGCGGAATACTGCAATCGAACTTTGAAGGGGGAAATATCCGCTATAACGGTAATAATCAAATTGTCAGCATGGAGATAAAAAGCGGGACCCGGGTATTAACTGGCAGCGGGGCGCCTGCCGAGTCAATTACTGTACAACCAGGCGCCAATATTCCAGCCCCTCCATCCGGAGAAAATATTATCAGCGCTGTCGAACTTGGTCCGAGCGGGGTACTTTTTAGCTCGCCGATAAAGGTCGTTTTCGGATACGACACTGCGCAGTTGCCGCAAGGCACCGGGGCTGCCGATTTAACTTTGCGGTATTACGATACACGAAACAATAAATGGATCAAGGCAGATTATTCAGTAGATACACAAAATCACCAGATAAACGCTAAAATCTCCCACTTTAGTTTATATGCGGTAATGGCTTCCAGCAGCTCTGGTTTTAAGGCAATGGGTTGGATCTGGGCCGGAATGATCATTATGTTTGAATTACTGGCTGGCGGGCTGGTGATATTTTACATGTTAAGGCGAAGAAAGGCCCTTATACCGGCGCCGGCAGCAGCAGCGCAGCCCTTCAGCGAGACGGCAAACGTCCAGATTAATGAACGGGAAGAAACCGCCATGAAAGGCATAAATAATAAGACCGGAGAAGTCTCCTGGGATGACCTCTTACACGGCGTTGGTCAGAAAGGCGAACCATTTAAAACTCACCTGGAAATCATCGGCGGAAAAATCGTAATTCCGCGAGACGGGAAATCGGCAGATATAGAATTAATTAATAACCCGGATTCCCGAATATTAATCTCCCTGGAAAATGACCCTGAATTACACCCGAAAGGACTCGCAAAAATTGTTGTTCTGGGTGCAGCCTCTGAATTTGAAAAAAATTAAAGGAGAATAAAAATTGAAAAAGGTTATTCACGGAATTCGTTTCCTGGGTGCAATGAGTTTGGTATCTGGTCTGACAGTATTCCTGACGGCTTGCGGTTCTGTTGCCGCGACCTCCAGCCCTCCCGGATTAAGTAACACAGGAACTTCCTCAACTTCTATAGCAACAACACAGCCAAAATCAGCGTCTACCACAACTTCTGCCGCTTCTATCGCAACTACAGCGCAAAAATCACCGTCAACAACCAAAATAGACTCTAACCTAAGCGTCAGCGCGGTACCTTCAGTGGAAAATGTAAAACCAGGGGACAAATTCGATATCAATATCAGGGTTAAAAATAATCAGCCTTCTAGAGGAGTTCAATTTTCCCTTAATTGGGACCCTGCTAAAGTAGAGTGTGTTTCAGCAGATCAAGGAGGGTATTTCAAGGATTTTGCCTCAGCCCATGGAGCCGAGCTTTTTATCTTACCGTCCGATAAACCAGTTGCCGATAACGCTGCCGGTAAATTTCCCAAGAGCAAAGACCCTGTTATGATCGCTTTATCCGGCGGTCGACTGGATGACGGTACAGCACTGGGTGCCACAGGGGAAGGAGATGTCTTTGTCTTACATATGAACGTGAAAGATGGAGCCAGCGGTCCTGTTGATTTTAAACTGGCAAATGTTGTGCTGGGAGACAACAACAACGATCTGTCTCAAGACCTGCACGCGTCTGCCAACAATGGCAAAATCACGATTGCACCTTAAGTTTAACATTCTAATAAATAGCAGCAGTTGGCTGTTTAAGGGATATCCGGTTTGAAGAGAGCATTAGATCATAAACAATTCAAAATATTATTCCTGATAATACTTGTCCAGTCAATCCTGTCTTTGTTATTGGCAGGTTGCACTCTGGTGAAGGTAGAAAAAAGAGATGTCCTGGTCTCAGTACCAGGAGACCTCTATTATTTGTCAATGATGATCAACCAGCGGGCGGAACAGAACCAGGCGATACCTGCCGTGAATATGAGAGTCTCTTCGGAAAACATAAATGAGTTGAAACAAGGGAAAACAGATGCCGTTTTTACCGGAAGAGAACCGACCAAGGAAGAACTGGCAGGCCTTAAAGATTTCGTCCTGGCCTATGACGCAGTGTGTATCATCCTTGACGAAAACACCTATCTGGGAGGAATAGTCAGTTCGGGCGGTCGGCCTCTTAGAAAAAGTTCCGGCCTGCAGGGGTTGACCACTGAGGCTGTTAAATCTATCATCTCCGGGCAAGGATGGCAATTAAGTGAGAATTATTTTGAAGGAAACCAGGGAGTCGATATCAATAGCTGGCTCATAAACGTCGATTCCGTGGTGTGGATACCGGGTTCCAGAAGCGTAGCCAATGCCTTTTATTTTCCGCCAGGAAAGTACGATACCCAGACTGTTTTATACGATTCCCTGGGCCTGGACGAAAAATCCATGCTTTCCGGCTGGAAAGCCTTTACTTCGTCCAGGTTTAACATTGAAGAAGAGGTATTGTCTTATGAATATAATGGCTCGAATTATTCACAGGCCAGTGGTAAACAGGACTTTCCCTTCAAGCTGGCCTTCTGTTCGCGGCGAGCGATGACAGTCGCCCCTGAGCACATATCGGTTAAAGAACTTACCATTAACGGGATTGACCCTTTAACAGAACCTGAATCAATCTATGACGGGTCATATCCATTTAGCCGTAAAATTCACCTGTTAGTCCGGCAAAATAGTTCGGCCGATACAATGCAGATGGCAGACTACTTACTATCGCCCGAGGGGCAGCAATTGATGGCCGAAGCCGGGTATCTGCCCCTGAGAACACAGTAGCTGTTGATAATAACTGAAAGGAAAGTTTGGAATTGAAAATAAGACAGTCTATCTGGAGCATAAAAACGGTTTTTGTTATTCTGGCTTTTATACCTGTATTAGCCTTAATACTAATCGCTGTAAATCTGGTTTTGCATAGTACACTGGCAATCAGTACGCTTGGCACAGGTCTGTTTTCAAACTCCTTCAGCCCCAGTGGTGAATCTGGAGTAACAGCCAGGGACATGCACTACGGGATGCTGCCAGCTTTGTGGGGAACATTCCTGGTAACTTTGATATCCATCTTGATCGCATTCCCTGTCTCACTAACATTAGCTATACTGGCCAATGATTTTTCCACCGGTTTATTAAACTCAATAATTCGCTGGATCACGGGTGTTCTGGCCGGTATACCCCCGATAATCTACGCCTTAATGGGGTCAACTTTTTTTCTGTGGTTCTTCTGGCAAAAATTCGCTGGGCAAGGACTTTCCGCTGCTAACTTGCCACCGCCAAATATGCTGCCCTCTGATGAAAGTTGCACTTTGCTAGGTGGGTTGATGCTGGGACTGCTGCTCATTCCATTTATGACTCCCTTATTGGACGATGCGTTACGGGGTGTACCGAATTCTTTTAAAGAGGCATCGCTGTCCCTGGGAGCCACACGCTGGCATACCCTGAGGTCAGTAACTATCCCCCTGGCTCAGCCTGGAATCATGAGTTCTTTGTTACTGGGGATATTGACAGCATTGGGAGAATCCATAATCGTGGCTTATGCCATCGGCTTTAGCGCAAAAACTTTACCAAGTCCGCTCTTTGACGTGCTTGAAAGGACCGCTCCCTTAACTTCGACCATTGCCGGATTAGCCGGCGGTGGGTTCTCCCGGTCAAGCGTAATAGGACCTGTGGGACAATCAGTCGCCAGCGTGATGGGGTTGCTGCTTTTGCTCACGGCTTTCGCGCTCCTGGGAATATCCCTATATCTACAACGAAGATTAAAAAAGAGGCTTACACAGTGAAAGCAGAGATTCTTACAAGGCCGGTAGAAATAAGCCTGGTTAAAGGAAAATATTTTTTACTTAGAATTGCAGCAATAGTTGCGGCTATTGTTTCGATCCTGGCGATTATAGGGGGATGTTTAGCCATAGCATCAAATTCGCTGGACGTTTATGCGGTGCCTCTTCTGTTTACATTGGCAGTTGGTTTTACCATCCTTTCCATTTTTGTATACAGGCTGCAGCGACACTGGCAATTTTCACTAACAATTTTGATTGCTGCAGCATTAATTTCCGCTATCGTAATAGGTTTTTTGCCTGAATATTTGCAGGGATTGAAGATTAACGGTATTATCCACCGCTCGTTAATATCCGGGTTGCTTTTATTGGCCATTGCCATACCAGGGTCCTGTTATTCCCTGTTTTATCTATTGGGAGTTACTCCCAGGGCTTTTGACGTCTCCCGCTATCCGCTGTTTATCTTTTTCAGCGCGGCAGCTTTTACTGCTTATGGCCTGATTATATTCCATATCATCGATAACGGCGCCTCCCAATTAAACCTGGCCTTGTTTACTAAACCCTTTTTAAACCAGACCAAAATAGTAGAACAATGGTATAACGGCTGGCCAGTGTTTTCTTCTATGATTGTTAAACAAGTAGGCATATTGAATCATATCAGGGGAACCCTGATGCTTATGGGATTGACTTCTCTTATATCCCTACCCATAGGAGTCAGTGTTGGCATCGTAATGCATGAATACGCCGGGCCCAGGGTAGCCGGGTTGCTTCATTTTTCAACTACAGCTTTACGCTCTATTTCCGGGATTATCTTAGCAGTTACGGCAATTAGCCTGCTTAGTTTACCGGACAAGGGTACTTTCTGGTATAACCTCTTTCACGGTTATGGAACTGATGTTAATGGAATTCTCCAGGTTGGACGCAGTTCTTTTCTATTTGCCTCTTTGTTTATCTCTTTACTGGTAATTCCTTTAATTGCCAAAGCTACCCAGGAAGGGCTCAGCTCTCTGCCTGTAGAAATCAAAGAAGGTTCTCTAGCAGTGGGGGCCTCGAAAGAACATACACTTTTCCACGTCCAACTACCCTGGTCAACGCCCAATATTGTTACGGGGTTGATGCTGGGATGCGCCGAAGCAGCCGGGGCTCTAACGATATTTTTTTTGATTGCAGGGACCGGTCAATTTGGAACCGGGCCTTTGAATGAGACCACTTCCCTGGCCTATTTAATTTTTGATTGCCGGTTTGGACCTGTGATGGGTGATCCTATACAGGATATGAAAACCTATCAGTACACTGCCGCCCTGGTTTTATTGGTTATAACACTGGGTTTAACGGTAGCTGCGATGATCATGAAAAAGAATTTAGCAAAAAGGTATAAGGGAGCATAAAAATGCAAACTCGCGTAAGCGAATCAGTAAAACCGATTACACCTGAAGAGTTCATCCCTGGCGGCATTGAAATCAAGAACCTGGAGGTCTCCTATGGTAAAAATGCAGTTATCAAAGGTATTGATATAGTTTTTCCGCCGGGAAAGGTTACAGCAATCATAGGGCCATCAGGGTGCGGCAAGACTACCTTGCTGCGCTGTTTAAACCGGTTGAGCGAATTAACTCCCGGTTGCAGAGTAAAGGGTCAAATTCTTTTGGACGGTGAAAATATCTTAAACATGGACCCTATGCTGCTGCGCAGAAAAGTAGGTATGGTATTTCAGAGAGCCAATCCTTTCCCAAAATCCATAAAGGAAAACATTCTTTATGGGGTGAAAGCCATAAAGCTTAAATGCGACCATGACTCTACAGTCAGGACTTGCCTGGAGAAAGCCGCTTTATGGGAAGAAGTACGCCGAAGGTTGAACGAAAGCGCTTTTGCTCTGTCAATCGGGCAGCAGCAGAGACTGTGTATCGCCCGTACCCTGGCTATATCTCCGGAAGTTATCCTGCTGGATGAGCCGGCTGCTGCATTAGACCCGGTATCCACCGGTATTTTGGAGGAAAGTATACTAGCCATGAAAGGTGAGTATACCCAAATAATTGTGACTCATAACATGAATGAAGCTAAAAAAATCTCGGATTATATAGCTTTTCTTTACAATGGAAAACTACTGGAGTTTGGTGAAACCGAGAAGATCTTCGACAGTCCAGAACAGGAAATGACTCAACAATACATCTCGGGAAAGGTCTATTAATTTATTTAAAGGAATTGTCGAAAAAGGGAATAGGAGGAAAATATTGGTTACCGAGGAATCAAGAAACAAAGTCGGTAAACATGACGGCATAAGCGTTTGGTGGATCGCGATTACAGCGTTGATTTCAGTCCTAATTTGCTCGGTTATAAGTTGGGTATTAATAAATAATATGACGGCCGCCAAATCCGACTACATCCAGGGATCCACTAAGGTTGATAACACTTTGATTCACATCCAGGATGCGAACGAAGCTCTTAATATTTATGACGGTTATCAGGACACTAAAGTACAAGAAATGTATGATAGTACACAGGTCAAAGTGGAAGACATTGAAGGCAGAACAACAGCTAATGAGGTCCAAATAGGCACCAAGGCTGCCATTGCAGATTTGAATTCGTTAAAAATTACAGTTGATGGCAAAGCGAGCACGATTGACGTTAATGCGCTTAAAGCCGAGGTTTATGGCAAGGCGAATACGGCTGATCTTAATACCCTCAAAAATACGGTCGATACCAAGGCCAACATAGATGATGTTAATACCCTTATAACAACCGTCAACACCAAAGCTAATAGCACGGACCTTGATACGTTAAAAGCAACAGTGGATACCAAGGCAAACTATAGTGACCTGCAGGTAATAAGCGCCACCTCAAACAACATAACTATTGTGGTTCCGTCAGGCATCATTGATGCTACATATGATCAGGACCGTTATATTTGGACGGCAGATGGTTCATACCAGGCAACCAGTATTATATTTCAGCAATCCAACCTTGAAAGCACAGGTAGTTCAACTACTTTGATGCTGAAAAATGTGCCCTCCGGAACAGCCATTAGCTCAGGTATGGACCTGTTAGCTTCAGCTATAAACCTGAAAAGTGGAGTTTCAGCCAACACTTCCCTGACCGCAACGTTGAACTCCTCGACTTCAAATTTGCAGATTACGGCAGGAAATAGCCTGGCCCTAGATTTTACCAATTCTGTAACTGAATACCTTGGCTGCGTAACAATAACTTTAAAGAGAATTTAGGCAACTGTATCTGCAGTCTAGTATTTCGACCCCAACAAATCTTCGTGTTTGCCTGTGACCAGGTAAATTACCCGTTCGGCTATGTTGGTGACCCGATCTGCGCTTCGTTCCAGATTATGAGCAACCCAGATTAAGCGGGTGGCGCGGGTAATTGATTTAGGATCTTCTGCCATATAAACCAGTAATTCGCGGAAGACCTGATCGTAAAGATTATCTATATTATCATCTTCGCTGCAGATTTTAACAGATTCAGAAGTATCATGATTAATAAAGGCCGTCAAGGCTCTTCGGAGCATACCGCCGGTCATCTCGGCCATACGCGGCAGATCGACCAGAGGTTTTAGCGGAGGCTCATTTCCCAGCATAACGGCGATTTTGCTAATGCCGGCAGCATGGTCTGCTATACGTTCAAGGTCTATAATAATATTTAGTACTGCGATGATAATTCGCAGGTCACCAGCCATAGGTTGCTGAGTAATAATTAGATCTATACATTCTTCTTCAATTTCATATCTCTTCAGATCGATTTGATCATCGTCATCAATTACCTTTTGAGCCAGCTCCAGATTCCGGTTTTTTAAAGAATCCATAGAACGGTAAATAGATGTCTCGACCATGCTGCCCATTACCAGGATATGGTCCTGTAATTCATGAAGATGCTGTTCAAACAATTTTCTAGTCATTAATAATCCTCCTCTAGCCGAAACGTCCGGTGATATAGTCTTCTGTCCGTTTATCTTTAGGCCGTCTGAATAATTCATGAGTCGCGCCATATTCGATCATTTCACCCAGGAGCATAAAGGCCGACCAATCGGAAACCCGGGCAGCTTGCTGCATATTGTGAGTGACAATGACGATAGTATACTTTTGTTTGAGGTCCTGCATCAATTCCTCTATTTTTAAAGTTGAAATAGGATCCAGAGCTGAGCAAGGTTCGTCCAGCAGCAATATTTCCGGTTCGACAGCCAGAGCGCGGGCAATACATAGACGCTGTTGCTGTCCACCTGACAGAGACGAACCGGACAAATCCAGTTTATCTTTAACTTCATCCCATAAAGCAGCATTTATGAGGCTGCGCTCGACGATGTCATCTAAAGATGTTTGCTGTCCCCATAATTTGGCCAGACGTAATCCTGCTGATACATTGTCTCTAATTGACATAGTGGGAAAGGGAGTAGGCTTCTGAAAGACCATTCCTATTCGTCTGCGGATTACTACCGGGTCAACATCGCGGGCATAAATATCTTTTCCATCTAATAAAACCCTCCCTAAAACCCGCCCGCCGTTAGAAATTTCATGAAGCCGGTTTAGGCAACGTATAAGCGTAGATTTGCCGCAGCCGGAAGGGCCAATTATCGCCGTGATAGCCTTCTTTTGAAAAGTCAGGCTGACATTTTTCAATGCTAATGTCGAATGGTACCAGGCGCTCAAGTCCTCTACTACCATGTTCCCCTTTTGATAATCCTGGCTCATTTCTTTCTCCATTTTGTTAATATTAACGAGTCCGCCGTCTGGATATCCAGCGGACGGTAATACTAATAATTAATACAAGTATTATTAAAATAAAAGCTGCGGCCCAGGCTTGCTGTTGCCATTCTTTGTAAGGTGATAGAGCATATTTCCAGATCTGCAGGGGTAAGGCCCCTATCGGCTGATCGAGCCCTTGATAACCGAAGTAACTTCCCAAGGCAGTAAAAATCAAGGGCGCTGTTTCACCAGCAATGCGTGCCACGCCAAGCATAATACCAGTAACTATACCGGTAATCGCTCCGGGAATAACCACTCCCATCACTGAACGCCAGCGGGTGATACCCAGGGCCAACGCAGCTTCCCTCATAGAGTTCGGGACCAGTCGCATGGACTCTTCGGCAGTCCTGGCGACTACAGGAATCATAATGATCGCTAAAGCCACTCCGGCCGACCAGGCTGAATAAGATTGCAGCGGCCGTACAATAATGGCATAAGCAAATACTCCGACTACGATAGATGGCGTTCCAGATAAAATATCGGCCACAAAGCGTATTACTGAAGTTAGCCTGGGGTTACCGAATTCAGATAAATAGATTCCAGACATTAAACCCACTGGAATAGCAATAACAGAGCCTATTGCGATTAAAATAAGTGTTCCGATGATCTCGTTACGCATGCCGCCGCCAGCTTCCCCTACCGGTTTGGCAGCCTGGGTGATAAAATCCAGGTTGAAATATGAAATACCTTTGAAAAGGGTATAACCCAGGATCAGTAATAGAAGGGCAATGGCTATACCAGCCGCGGCATAGCAAAGCATCAGGATGATCCTGTTGACCCATAACCGCCTGAGATATTCTCTCTCAACCATTTTCATTTCTCCGCCTTTACGGCAGTGAAGCGCCAAACCAACACCCTGGCGATAACGTTCACCAGGAAAGTCACAATAAACAGGACTAGCGCAAGTTCAACCAGGCTGGCAATAAAGACGCCGCTGGAGGCTTCACTAAATTCAAGAGCGATTTTACTGGCGATGGTGGCGCCGGGTGAAAACAAAGAGGCCGTTAATTTATAGCCGTTGCCAATTACCATCGTTACTGCCATAGTCTCACCCAGAGCCCGCCCCAGCCCCAGGATGACAGCTCCTATCAATCCGGAGCGGCAGAAGGGAATCACCGCTTTACTGATAGTTTCCCAGCGAGTGGCACCTAAAGCCAGCATAGCCTCTCTCTGTGTGTCCGGGACTGCTTGCATGGCATCCCGACTAACTGCTGTGATAATGGGAATGATCATAATAGCCAGAATAATGCCTGCTGACAAGAAACCAACGCCGAAAGGAGGTCCCTGAAACAGGGACAAAAATCCCAAATGGCTGCCCAGCCAGCTTTCTACGGGGCTTCTAACAAATGGTACTAGAACAAAAAGCCCCCAAAGCCCGATAATGACGCTGGGGATAGCGGCCAGCATTTCAATCAGGAAAGAAGCTGGAGAACGCATCCAGCCAGGGGCAAGTTCCGTTAGAAAAACCGCAGCCCCCAGACTAACAGGTACTGCAATTAACAAGGCAATTAAGGAACTAATAAGAGTACCAAAGATGGCGGGCAGAGCTCCAAATTGTTCGGTGACCGCATTCCAGTTGGTGCTGCTAAAAAATGAGAAACCAAATTTGCGTATGGCAGGTACTGCCTCGATTCCCAATACTGTTATTGTACCGACCAGGATAACGATGATGATCAGCGCGAAGACAAACGTTAGTTTGGGGAATGTTTTGTCACCGAGACGGGTAAAATTCCTGAGGTGATTTTTTATTCCTCGGTGGTCGATTGATGCTATTCCCATCTTTTTATCTCCATCGCTTATAAAACGCCTGGATGCAACGAGTTTTTATGTACCAGCATCCCTATATTAGAATAGCAGACCAGCTTTAAAGGAGGTTTAAGCCAATGTTAACGGAATGTTAAATTTTGTAAGATTTTGCCACGGTGAAGTCAGGTGACAGCCTTTTGACTAAATATTCAACTCTGGATTTGATATCATTACGTATATTTCGAACTGTCTCTATCGGTTTGCCGGCAGGGTCTTCCAGTCCCCAGTCTTCAGTTTTCAAAAATCCGGCCGGGCAGGCCGCTGAATCAACATCGCAGCCCATAGTGTAGATATGCTGGATATCCTCCAGCATATCTGGTACCAGCTGTTTTGGATGGTTTTTGCTAATATCTATTCCCAATTCAAGCATGACCTGAACTGCCAGAGGATTGATCTCTACGGTTGGCAGGGTACCCGCGGAGGTAGCTTGCCATCCGGCTGGGGCCATTTGATTGAAAAAGGCTTCAGCCATCTGGCTGCGCCCTGAATTATGGATACAAACGAATAAAACTTCTCTCATTGACTTGGCCTTTCTCTATCAAAACTAATAATAGAAAAGTAAAAGAACCTATGCTTAAAGTGCATCAATTGACCGGTAGACTGAATCCGAAGGTAGAACCTTTACCTTCCTGGCTTTGTACCCAGATTTGGCCGTTGTGGGCCTGCACGATGTGTTTGGCGATGGCCAGACCAAGTCCGCTGCCCTGGGATGACCGGGATTTATCAGCCTTGAAAAAACGTTCGAAAATATGGGCCAAATCCTCTGAGGATATCCCAATGCCTGTATCTGAGACCTGAACAACCGCAGAGCCATCTTTATATACGGTTTTAATATCAACACGGCCGTTTTGAGGAGTAAATTTTATAGCGTTGTGGAGGATGTTATTTAAGGCCTGCTGAATCCGTTCCCTATCCATTTTCACTTCAGGCATATCAGATTGCAAATCAGCTAAAAATGCGATCTGTTTTCTTTCTGCCTGGGGTAAAAAGCGGTTAACTGTATCTTGAACAAAAAGGTTCAAATTAACAGGCTCGAGCTTAAAGCTGCTTTTCCCGGTCTCAATACGGGACAATTCGATCAACTCGTTTATCATCTGGGTCATACTGTCTACCTCGGCATTAACCTTATCCAGAAAATCGACTGCCACAGTTTTATCTTCCAGAGCACCATCCTGCAGTGTTTCCACTACGGCCTTAATTGAGGCCAACGGTGTTCTCAACTCATGCGATACGTTGCCGATGAACTCACGGCGCATGGTTTGTAAACTGCGCATCTCCGTCAAATCCTGAAAAAGAAGCAAAGCTCCGGTAATTTGTACAGTCCGGAAGGGTACCACGACGGTCCGTAAAAACTTGCCACCTTTAAGATCAAGAAATATGTTTTGGGTTTGTTGAGCAGACAGGCAATTTTTAAGGGCTTGTTCGACTTCATAATTCATGGTAGCTTCAATAAGTGGTTTGCCTGACATTCCGGCAGCATTGAAACTGAAAAGGGTTTCTGCAGCCTGGTTGGCCAGCATAATCAGGCTCCGGGCGTCGGTCATGATCACCCCATCAGTGATTGTGGAAAGAACGGTAGTGAGCTTGTTTTTTTCAGAGGAAACAATGGTCATCGTTTCTTTTAAATGGCTGGACATGAGGTTGAAAGCCCGACCTAAACTGCCCAGTTCATCTCGAGAACTAACAGTAATCTGGGTGTCCAGGTCTCCGCCAGCGATCCTGATGGCTGCCCGGGTGGCTTGTCTGATGGGGCGGGTGAGCATACGGGTGATAAAGAACGTGGCTAAGATAACTAATAAAGCCGCTATGACGATAGCCCAGGAAATCAGAGCGATACTGCTGTTGACTGATTGATTAACTTGAGTCAGAGGCAGGGCGACTCGAGCTACACCTAGAGTGACTGACTGGTTTTTAATCGGCAAGGCAATGTACATCATTTTTTCACCAGTGGTAGTACTGAAACGCGTAATTTCACCGACTCCGGAGGTCAGGGCTTGCTGCACTTCAGGACGGGTGAGATGATTCTCCAGCGTTGCGGGGTCTTCCCAGCTATCTCCCAAGACTGTGCCGTCGGTTTTGATAATGGTAACCCTGGCCTGGATTTCCGAACCGGTGGTTTTAGTCAGAGCATCTATTTTGGTATATCCGGTTGGATCATTTATATCGGCAAGCACCGTATCGGCTACGAGTTTGGCTTCACCAGTTAAATAATTACGCAGATGATCAAGTTGGAGATTTCGAATGGAGTTAACCATAAAAAATCCCAGAATGCTAAAGCTGATTACTACCACAAGCACAATTGGAACTGTTATTTTCCAGTAGATGCTACGCGACATATTTATTCCTCAAATTTATATCCAACTCCGCGAACGGTGATCAAATGAGCGGGCATTTCGGGATTGATTTCGATTTTTTCACGCAACCAGCGCATGTGCACGTCAACTGTGCGGGTATCACCGGCATAGTCATAATCCCAAACTTTCGCCAGCAGGGTATCGCGGTTAAAAACCTGGCTTTTATTTCTGACCAGAAAAAACAGCAGATCAAACTCTTTCGGATTTAGATTAACCAGTCTTCCCTCGACTGTTACTAAGTGCCGTGCGGGATCAATTGCAAGGTTACCTGATCTAACGTTAGCCTGTATCCCCGAGCCTTCCTGTTCGGCAGATTCCTGTATCATATGAGTGCGGCGCAGCATGGCTCTAACTCTGGCTGTGAGTTCTCTCATGCTGAAAGGTTTGGTCATGTAATCGTCCGCCCCCACTTCTAATCCGATTATCTTGTCAATTTCGTCAGCACGGGCAGTTAGCATCAAGATGGGAACTATCATCTCTTTGCGAAGGATGCGACACACTTCCAAACCATCTATTTTGGGCAGCATCAGGTCTAAAATAAGCAAATCGGGTTTCTCTCGTCGGGTAATATCCAGAGCCTGCAACCCATCACTGGCAGTCAAAACCATATAACCCTCTTTAGTCAGGTTATATTTGAGGGCGCTTTGAAGGGTTTCATCATCTTCTACAATCAATATCTTATTATCTGGCATTGTTTACTGAAAAGTATAGAACACCTGGAAATGCTTGGCAAATCAATTTTATAGTAATGTATCTCGTAAAGTTTTCGGGGAACAGGCTATCGTTTCATCTTTATATCTTCCAAGAGTGAAAAGGCTGGATGCCGGGAGTTGATAACTTCCAGCATCCAGCCTTTTCTGAATATTACGATTAGCGGGTTATCAAAGGTTTGCCCTGATATTTCATGGATAAGATTTCATTTTCGGCATTGGTGACTGCACTGGAGGATAATGCGGCGTAGTTGAGAGCAGCCGCATATTGCTGACCATCATGGACTCCCCACCAGAGCATCTTCGCCAGGGCCTGTCCCTTGGCTTGATCAGGTTGATTAACGAAAGCCAGTATCCAGGAGTATCCGCAGATGGGATAAGCATCCGGGTTGGTAGAATTAGTAATCATGATCTTCATGTCTGATGGTAAGGTTACACCGACGGAGGCTTGAGTAGCCCCGATCAGGGTCGGCAGTTGGTAATTACCAGCAGCATTCTTCAGCGAAGCAAAGGGTAACTGATTTTGCAGAGCGTAAGCCAATTCCACGTATCCTATCGAGTTCGGTAACTGCTGGACCTGTCCGGCTACACCGGCATTACCCTGACCCCCGATATCACCGGGCCAGTTGACCGAGTTGGCATTGCCGACTTTGGTTTTCCAATCATCACTGACCTTGGAAAGGTAATTGGTAAAGATGTAAGTGGTCCCTGAACCATCCGAGCGATGGACAACCGCGATAGGCACATCGGGAAGATTTAAGCCCGGATTAAGAGCTGTGATGGCAGGATCGTTCCATTTGGTGATTGTTTTCAGATAGATATTAGCCAAAACGTCTCCGCTCAATTTGAGTTGGCCGCTGGTTATCCCCGATATATTGTAGATCACAGCCTCAGCTCCGCTGGTCATAGGGATATGCAGGATGGGGCCGCCTTTAGCTTCTGCGGCAGTAATTTGATCAGCAGTCATGATCCCGTCGGAGGCGCCGAAATCAACTGTGCCGGCGGTGATTTGCTGAATACCTGCTCCGGAACCCACCCCCTGGTAATTGATCTTGACATTTTTTTGCTGGAAGTAGGCATCGAACCATTTCGTGTAAAGCGGTTGTGGAAAAGTAGCCCCGGCGCCGTTCAGACTGGTTGCATCCGAAGCACCTGTCGCCGTTGTGGTGACAGCAGTAGTTGCAGGCTTGGCGGCAGTGGTCGAGGCAGTTGAAGCGCAACCCGTGATAACCGCAGCCAGGATCAGAAGAGTAACCAAACTAAGGAACCATTTGTTCAAACCCGTTTTCAAATCCTTTTCTCCTTTTCTATTTATTATATTCATGGTTGTGAGCAGTTTCCTCGAGAAATTGAGCTGCTAAATGATGCCCGCTCAAGGCTTCCGGGTGTTCAGCTAAAAGATGAATAATTGCCTCCCCTCCTCCTAAATTGGTGGCAAACGGCACATTATAAATATCGCATACTCTCAGCAGCGGCAAGACATCCGCCTCTTGAGAGCTGATTTTCAATGGGTCACGGTAGAAAATCACCGAATGTACTTCTCCATTAGCTACCAGAGCAGCGATTTGCAGGTCGCCTCCCATGCTGGCGCTCTGTAACAGAGTTACCGGCAACCCAGTCCTGGCTTGAATAAGCTGCCCACTATCTCGCGTCGCAATCAGGTCAAGTTCAGACAACTCCTCTTTATGCGCCTTTATAAGATCAACTAAATCTTCTTTTTTAGAATCGTGAGCGAGTAGTGCTAAAGCCCTTCGCATATTCATCACCCCTTTCTTGTTCTATAATATCGGTTGCCCTTTAAGGGATGTTTAACGTCATGTTAAATTTATGTTAAATTTTTGTTTCTTAATATTTTACAGAAATTTAACCTTATGTTAATTAAGGCTTAATTTGCAAGAGTTAAAATAATACAAGAGCTAAAAGAAAAGAGTTTAAAAAACGATCAAATGGAGGCTGAGATGGTAACGATTGCCCGTTCGCCAAGAAAAGAATTAAATAAATGTCCACACTGTGGAAGCAGCTTTTTAACCTGTGACCTTTCGGATCGCGAACCTTATTGCGGTATCTGCGGCTGGCGTCGCGCACGTCAAATTTCCTCAGAGCAAGCCAAACTTCTTTTCAGCCGCGAGAAAATATTCTGGCTTAACCTGTTTGCTAGTGAGGCCGATCCTGATGATCTTTCTTAAAACAATTGAATAAATGGAGTTTTAAATGAGCCAAATTACAGCAATGATTTTAGCCGGCGGCAGGGGTAAAAGAATGGGAGTACTGTGTGACAGCAAACCTAAGCCAGCTCTGCCATTTGCAGGGAAATTTAAGGTTATAGATTTTGGTCTGAGCAATTGCCTGAATTCTGATATTCAGGATATTGGTGTTCTAACCGGTTATCAGCGTTCTTACCTGGGAAATTATGTAAAACGATGGCACGCGATTAACGCACCTGGCAAGAATATTACCGTACTCAAACCCAAAAATGGCTCATACCTGGGCACCGCCGATGCTGTATACCAAAACCTGAACTTTCTATCGAAACAGGGAGCGGCCACCATTTTAGTACTGGCTGCAGACCATATCTATAAAATGGAGTATCGCAAAATGATCGCGTTTCACCAAGCTGTTAAGGCTGACGTAACCGTGGGAGTTATCTCTGTGCCCATTGAACAAGCTTGCCAATTTGGTAACGTTCAAAGGGATGCTGAAAGCAAAATAATCGATTTCAAGGAAAAACCTGTTAAACCATTGAGCAGCCTGGTTTCCATGGGAATATACATTTTCAATCATTCGGCGCTTTCCCGATGTTTGATAGAAGATGCCGAGCAACCTGACTCTGTTCATGATTTCGGACACGTGATCCTTCCCAAATTAATAAAACGAGATAGAGTCTTCGCGTACAGGTTTGATGGATACTGGCAGGATATAGGCACTCCGGAGGCATACTATAAGGCCAATCTAGACCTTATGTCCGAATATCCTGCCTTCAGTCTGGATGATAAATGGCCCGTATTCACCCTTGAAAATAAAACCATTCCGGCAAAGATGTCCCATAATAGCCAGATAAGAAATTCGAAAATAGGGTCTGGATGTGTGATCAAAGGAAGAGTGATAAACTCAGTGCTATCTTCTGGTGTCTGGGTTGGCGAAAACGCCTGCATAAAAAACTCAGTTATAATGGCTAACACTTCGATCGGGCGTCATTCCGTAATTATGAATTCAATACTGGATGAAGGAGTGAACATTGGGGCCCAATGTCAGGTAGGCGATGAATTAGGGAAGGAGTCACTACATTCAGGTTTAACAGTGTTAGGCAAGAACGTAAAAGTGCCATCCTATTCTCATGTCAAACTCAATGGAGATATCATACATGCCCACAAGTCTTTGCCGGAATACTATGAAGGGTGGGTTGGCGAGAACCAACCGGCTGCCATTTGAACCACGAATGTTTTCCAATTAAAATGTTAATCATTTGATTCACCAAATAGAAGGAAATAAACCAGGATATTTTCGGAGGCAATTCAATGGATCGAGAAGAGGAAATCAGAATGATAGCTTATAGTATTTGGATACAAGATGGCTGCTGCCATGGACACGAAATTGAGCACTGGCTGAAAGCCGAAATAGTCTGGCAAACGAAAAACAACCTTCAAACTGACCATGTGAAAAGTGTCCCGGAAAGTAAACCAGCTTTAAAAGTCGGTAAAAAGGTTAAGAGGGTTAAAGCTGGGGACGGGAAAACCTGATACGAGAGTCCAGTGAATTGAAATCGTATCCATTTATTTAATCTAATTTGGAAATGGGTTCATACCGTTTTTAAGTAAATACTGTATGACAGAGAAATTGACGATGTTTATTACTCACGAACATGATTGGATAAAACTGGACGGCGAACACTATCAATGCTTGAAATGCTTAAGAAGAGTATCAAGTAATGCCTTTTTGGCATGTCTGATCGGACAGAGTCCGCGTCTTATTACTGATCCTGTTGATCAGATTATTGTCGAGCGATAATTTTGCTGAATATTAACCCTGCCGTCTCAGGTTAGACAATCGGGGCTCCGGTTTGGATGTTTTTGGGCTAAATCTTATTCTACGCAGTTGGTCTACGATGCAATAAAAACTGAAAGTCATGATAGCTACTATCAAAGTAATCTCGGATATTAGTATCCACCGGTTAGTTTCATATATGTAATATTTGCCATATACCGCTATCAATCCAAAATGTATCAAGAGGAATGATGCCATAGCAAAAGCTAATACTGATAAAATGTAGTTCTGAGCCTTCATATTATCCTCCCGGTTGATGGAGGGTAACTATTTTCCGTTCAACCGGTTTAATAATACAAAGACAAAATTACAGAGACTTAACAAAATGAAACAAGATTATCTCAAAATAGTCACAAAAACCAGGATGCTAATTGAAGGTGGGGATGAAATACTAACCTTGAGAAATAACTGATGCCTTCTTGAGTATTTTCCCTTTGATTCTAAGTTTGTACAGTCGTTCACACAAGTTGGTTTAAGCAGAATGTCCTTTTTCCCAGATCGCATTCCAAATACGCCTGTGTTCATTAACATATTGCAGGGGTATTCCCGTGCTGGTTTTGTTAACGCCAAGTTTTGAAGCGCAGCTTCGAGCAATTTTATTCAGTTTTTCTTTGATTTCCCTCCGGCCTTTAACCTCAAGAGTAGAGCCGGTCTTGGTAACAATCCAGATTTTACCCTGTTCGTCTTCAAATGCTTTACTGCCCACGATGGCCTCCATAATATTTACCGGATCTGTTTCAATTAGCTTCAGCCATTGCAAAGCGCATGTTTTCAGAATCGTTAGTAGCATATCTGGCCCTGGGTAAACGGTTAATCATGACCAGGTAGCTGTGATTCATCGGATTATAATAGGCAGTTGCAACTTTACCCCACCAATCAAGATACACCGGACATCCGGTCCTGATATCTATACCTATTTCGCCGCCTGGAGCAAGGGTTTCACCTTCAAAATAATCAAAATCGTTGGCATCCAGTTCGTAGGAAATGAAACTGCTTCCTGTGGGATCGCGATGCTCAAACATTCATTAGCCTCCTTTTAACCCCGAAATAATAACATCCTATTTATACCTTAAAGCATGCAGATTAAAGGGATATTAAAACCAGATTAAATCTATGTAATATTTCTGCATATTATATGCGGACGGTTCCGGGTCTTCAGGCTAGAAATATCTGCGCTGAAAATACAGAGCGACATTCACCAGTCCAATCAGCACCGGCACCTCAACCAGTGGTCCAATGACAGCAGCAAAAGCCTGGCCGGAGCCAATGCCGAAAACCGCCACGGCTACGGCGATGGCTAGCTCGAAATTATTACTGGCCGCTGTAAAGGCGATAGTTGCCGTTTTCGCATAGTTTGCCCCGATCCTCTTCCCCATATAGAAGGAGACCAGGAACATGATCACGAAATAGATCAATAGAGGGACAGCAATCTTCAGCACATCCAATGGAAGCTGTACGATATATTCACCCTTTAAGGAGAACATCACAATGATGGTGAAGAGCAAAGCGGCCAGGGTTATGGGGCTTATCTTAGGGATGAATTTAGTTTCATACCAGGTTTTGCCCCGAGCTTTTATTAGCAGAAAACGAGTTAACATGCCCCCAAAGAAGGGGATACCCAGATAAATCAAAACACTCTGGGCGATCTGCCAGAGAGTGACTTCGACCACTGATCCCTTAAGACCGAACCAGGTGGGCAATATAGTGATAAACACATAAGCGAAAACTGAATAAAATAGAATTTGGAAGATGGAATTGAAAGCCACCAGACCAGCCGCATACTCGTTATCTCCCTGGCAAAGTGTATTCCAGACGATGACCATGGCGATGCAGCGGGCCAGACCTATCATGATCAGTCCTATCATATACTCGGGCATAGGCCAGATGAAACCCAGGAACAGAATCGCCAGGAAGAACATCAGGATTGGACCGATAATCCAGTTCTGGACCAGTGATAATCCCAGGATTCGCCAATCGCGAAAGACCCTTCCCAACTCCTCATATTTCACTTTAGCCAGTGGGGGGTACATCATCAGGATAAGGCCCACAGCAATCGGGATCGAAGTGGTGCCGATAGATAGCCTATTGATAACATCCGCTGTTCCATGAATAAAATAACCCAGACCCACGCCCAAACCCATAGCTAAAAAGATCCAGAGTGTCAGAAACCTATCCAAAAAAGATAACCGGCTAATGACTCCTGTTGATTGGCTCATGACTAAGTTCTCTCCTTTTCATACCTTTATTATCTCTTTTAACTTTTAAATTGTTGGGTTGGATTACTTTCACCATTTAAATGTGATTTTAATTTACCCTGCTGAGAATGAAGAATCCTTTGGTAAACGGATTTCTTGAGAAATATCAATGCCTCTTCTTTATCACCATCGATAATAATTCTTTCTAATTCCAGAAGTTCGTTCTCATCCAGAGCAATACCGGTTTTTTTAATTTCCAACATAAAATTCTTTTAATTCCTCCCCTGAAAACTAAAACAAGTAAGTATAAAGATAGATTCCTACACCAATTAAAATTACCCCAGCGATTTTTTTTGAATAGTTAGAAATATTAGCGATGCCTTTAGACTGGATTACCCTCTGAGCAAAGCCAACGGAGATACCCGCTCCAAGCACCAGAACCCAATGTCCTAAGGCATAGGCCAGAAGCAAGCCTCCGCTGTAGACGATCTGCCCTTTGGCAGCCGCGTAGGTTAGGACAACCCCCAGCACCGGAGTGGCACAAGGAGAGGCTATGATGCCAAAACAAAGACCTATCAAAAAGGCTCCGAGTAGTGCTCTCTTCTTCGGCAGGAATCGTTTGGATAACCCGATGTTTAGATTCAATCGGTCGGAGAATATCAGATAAATCCCCAGTAAAATGGCAACCCCGGGAAGGATATAATACCAGATCTTGCCGACATTACCGAAGAGCATACCCAAAGCCCCGGCTATTATGCCCAAAATGGTAAAAGTAACAGTCAGGCCCAGGGTGAACATTAAAGAATATTGGATTGCTTTCTTCTGAGAACCCTCAGCATAGCCGCCAACAAAACCAATGATAAGCGGAATCATGGCTAAGACGCAAGGACTGGCGCTGGAGATAATGCCGCCTAAGAAGCAAACGGGAAAGGCCAGCCAGGCCTGGTTCTCAATAATAAAACCGATATTTTCCAATAATCCTTCCATTATTGAATTCCCAGCTTTCTCAATTCGGGAATGATCTGATTCTTAGCCCAGAACCCCACGTGCCTGAAAACCTCTCTACCATTGCTATCGAAACCTATCTGGGTGGGTATGGCCATTACTTTATAGTAGCTGGTCAGCTGGCTATAGTCATCAATACTTACGATAGGTACGTTTAATTTGTCTTGATACTGGATGGCTAAATCTTCCAGAATGGGCTTCATCTGTTTGCAAGGGATACAGGTCCCTCTGCCGAATTCAGCTAAAGTGGGTTTACCGTTTTTCAACGCCTCGGTAACGATTATCGAGGTGAGATTCGGTTGAGCTACTGCAGATGTAGTCTCAAGAAGTTTAATCTCAACAAGTTTAATCGGGGCTAAAACGGAATACTTGCCAAAGCGGTTAATGGTAGTAGTCACTTTATTTGATCCATTATCTATATTTCTGAAAGGTAACATCTCCCATCTGTTAGCGGTAAAACTATAGATCCACAGATCATTTTCATTAACCCCCTGAGGTAATGCAGAGGGATCATAATTAAGGGTCAATTTTAGTGAAGGATTGATCTTAGCTCCCTGGGGTTGAATGTCAAAAATAGTTGCGATAATTTCAGCATCCCTGGGTGGAATAGGAATAACCGGGTCTATTGTCACCTTTATCGCCTGCAAAGGTGTATTATTTTCATCCAGCAGGGTGGTTCCCGCCTCCATTGAGAGACTAATGCTTGCGTCTGAGGCAGAAATTAAAGCATTTTTCACCAGTTTTCCTTGGCTATCAATTAAAATTGTATTGCTTTGAGTCCCGGGTAATTCAATCGCAAGTTCCCGTAGAGAACTTGTTTGTACAGGAGATTTAATACCTGAAGAGCAGCCTAATGTGAACAGTAAACTAAATAGGGACAGGGTGATTACAAGAGAATATTTTTGCCTTTGGTGATACATGATTTCTCCTCTACCAGGTAATACCGCCAGGGTTGTCCAATAAGTCTTCCTTTATCTGATCCCTAATTTATCCAACTGGGCGACGAGTTCATTCTTGGGCCAAAATCCCACGTGCCTGAATATCTCTTTACCCTGTCTATCGAAGCCTATCTGGGTGGGTATTGCCATTACTTTATAGTAGCTAGTCAGTTGGCTATAGTCATCGATATTCACGATCGATACGTTCATTTTGTCTTTATACTGAACCGCCAGATCCTCCAGGATAGGTTTCATTTCTTTGCAGGGAATACAGGTCCCTCTTCCGAATTCAGCTAAAGTTGGTTTGCCATTGAGGAGAGCGGTTTCAAGGCGTATTGAAGCCAGCTCCGCTCCTGGCGATCCAGTTGTCCCAGATTGGATAGTAGCTGCTCCAACCCCAACAAGCTTGATATCGAAAGTTAAAACTTCTCCCGCCAGAGGCGAGTTAGCATCTACAGTTATTGTTGTTTCGGAGACTTCAGTGATGGTGATTATCATAGAGCTGCCGTCAGTGCTTGTGGTCTGTAACTGCATACCAACCTCGGGTTTCAAGTCCTTTGCCAGTCTATCCCGTGGCACTACCTGTACTAAATCATTTCGGCGTGGACCATAAGCTTGATCTGGCGAGATGGTGACAGTTTTAGATTCTCCAAGTTTCATACCTGTAACAGCTTGTTCAAATCCGGGGATGAGCTGCCCCTGACCCAGGGTAAATTCCAAGGGATCACTTCCCTCGGAGGTATCAAAGACCGTGCCATCCTGAAGTTTGCCGGTATAGTGTACTTTGACGATATCACCGGTTTTAGCCTGAGGTATCTCGCTCCTGCAACCGGTCAATACAATGATAAATAATACTATTATGCTTCCCAGTGCTAAATAAAATTTTACCATTTAGTAATATCCTTATTGTTCTATTATCCGTTCAAGGCGCAAGACGTTAGAGATAGGCAATGAGGTTAACCGATGATTATCTGCCTCGCTAACCTGGCTACCCTTTCTTTTATCTCATCTCTAATCTTTCTGACTTGTTCTATAGGCTTACCGGCGGGATCTTCCAATTCCCAATCTTCAGTCTCCACCCAAGAAGCTGGACAGGCGGTGTCTTCTCCGCACCCCATGGTGACCATCCTGCTAGCTTGCGCCATTAAATCTATTGTTAGTAATTTAGGTTTATTGTAACTGATATCGATACCGATTTCCTTCATTGCCTCAACCGCAATTGGATTAACTTTTTCAGCCGGTTTTGAACCAGCAGATATCGCTACAGCTTTTCCGTTCGCCATCTGATTAAAAAATGCCTCAGCCATCTGGCTGCGACCGGCATTATGCACACAAACAAAAAGCACCGTTTGCATCTCACACCTCCACTTACTACCGGCTTATCAGGGCTTTATAGATGGTCTTTCCCCTGACACGGGGCATCGCTTTCTCGTTCAGTTTTTGCAATGAGCGGGTAATCTCATCCAAATCCTTGATCGGGAATCCCAGCACCGTCTCGCTCTCTGCCAGATTGGTGGCTTCCCGGCAGCCGTAGCATCCCAGGTTAGCATTCATTTTCTGAGTCAAGAAGGGCAGAATCGTGACATCCACACAGGTAGGTTGCAGAACGGCGGTGCTGAAATTCAGGCGGCCACCAGTTTCGAAGACTTTAGCCAGCGCTACCCACATCAAGGGCTCAGGGTCCGATTCGATAACGACCACGTCCGGCTCAAAGGGGGACTGTCCCAAGGGACAGCAGGTCACCATCTTATACTTACCCATCTCCAAACGAGGCATAGAGGCAAGAGTATTTCTGACTGCCGCAGCACTGCCAAAGATACCCATGGCAGTGGGCATCTCTCCGGAGGAAAGCATCGGGGGTGGCTCTTTGAATCCCAGTGCCCAGGCCGCCGCCGGGCAGGCGACATTCTCGGCGGTCAGCTTGTACTTTTTGCCTTCCCTTGCTCCCATGAGAATCTGGCAATAACGCCGGCCAGCAGGCAGTTCAAAGCCCTCAATTTCCTCGTTCTTTTCAAAGAACTTGATCGCAATGGGAGGATGTTTCAATCCCAATATTTCAGTTAATATTTTATCCGACTTTGCTAAGTCCACTCGATCCTCCATTGTCGTTACTCCTACTTCATAAAGATGTTGACTGCCATCCAGACTGCTAAGGCTATGAGAACAATGGCCAGGATCACTCGCAGCCGGGGAAGGCTGGTTTTTAGAGATAGCCTGGGACCTAATGAAGCCCCGGCAAAAGCCGCGGCAGCCAGCGGCAAAGCTATCCAGATGTTAAAAGCAGAACCACCTACCAGATGGCCTACGAAGCCGGGTAAAGCAGCTATTCCCACGTAAGTCGAAGACACACCTATGGCGATGCGGGTAGGACAGCCAAATAAAAGTATCAGTAAAGGCAATACAAAGAGACCCCCGCCAACTCCGATCATACCTGCGATAAAGCCTGCTAACCCCATAGCCGGTATAAGCAGTCCCATTGATACCTGATATTGATGCTCTCCACAAGTTCTATTCCAGGGCTTCCATCTGGGCATAAAGCTAGGTGTTTGCCCTTCCTTAACCGGACGGAGCATAAAGAAGGCCGCGATAATCAGCACTGCGGCAAAAATGATCTTCAAAACCGTCACGCTGACAAATTGAGCTACGTAACCACCCGCGAAGGAACCCAGAATGGCGAGAGGAACGATGGCGAAAAGAAGTTTCCAGTCCACCGTTTTCTTGCGCCCAAACACCAGAGTAGCCCCCAGACTGGCCATCATAATTATAAACAGGCTGGTGGTCGAGGCGGTGTAAAAACTCATGCCGGCTACAAGCAGAACCGGCACATAGGTTGAACCTCCGCCCTGACCGACCATAGAAAATGGTATTGCCAAAATCAATACAACAATACAAGCAATAATTATTGCTATTAACGACATCCCTCTGTTCTCCATGAGGCGGGACGATGCCCGCCTCTAATTCAGTGGAATAGGAACTAGTAACCGGAGTCAGGGATGCAGTGAGGCTGGCCGTTAACCATCCGCACATACCTCTCAAAAACGTATTCGCCGCATTTGACGCACTTCACTTTGTTGAAAGAGCCTTTAACCCGTTTAAATTGGTAATCCGGAAGTTTTTCAATTTTGAAAACCTTATCGTCCGCCTGGGCATCGGTCCAGGCGATAGCTTGATTAGTCACTTCGGCAGGAATTTGAGAGGGCTCTATTCCCTTGAGACGGTATGCGAAAAATTCCAGCTTGCCAAATTCATCCAGGAAATCGGCCTTCAACGCTAGCCGGATCGCTCCTTTCTGCGGATGATAGAAAACCGCTGCCAGTTTACCCCAGAAGGTCTTCTCCATCAAGGATTTCCCATAGGTCGCGCCGGTCGCAATCTGCATGCCGTCCATAAGACAAGTTTGGGGATGACCGATCCCAAGTTCCGGTATGACGAAGAGTCCATGATCTTTTTCATGCTCGACACCCAGGTCCTGCATCGCTATCATCCCCATACGGTAACCCAGCGGCATGAAAGGACAATGATGACCGTGAAATTCCCAGGCCCATTCCGGTACAGTATTCATTTGTAACGCCTCCTATTTATATCTACTTTTATCTCCCGCATGAGAGTTGTTAAATCATTCAAAATGGCTAAACTAGCCATAATATCAACCTCAGCAACCCCTGAATTTGATAATTTCAATTCTGTCTCCATCTTTTATCGGCATAGTTAAAACATTGGAGGTTACATAATTTCCATTGATTTTAATATAATTAAAAGGCTCCAAATTACCCTTTTCATCAAATAATGCTTTTACCAGAGAAGCTTGTTGCTGAACTAAGTAATCGATGCCCGCGCCAACTGTACTTCCACCGACTTCCATAATCACTTCTTTCTTAAAATCCAATACAGATCCATCAATTCTAAAGGTTATACTCAATTTGTCCCTCGATTAAACCCATTCCTGGTTTGTTAATCATATGATAACTAAACTTCCAAAATGGTTTTTACTATTAACTCTTTGGCTTTCTTTATTTCATCATCAGATATGTATTCCATGACTCCCTTGATTCCTTTACCGATGTCCTCGCTAAACCCTTTCTTTTTCATGCCAATATCTCTGGTAAGCATAATACTGATCGGCTTGAATCCAGCTTGCTCCACAATTTTACGACTGCACTCAAATGGACATCCATCTACCGTGACAATCTTTTTGGCTGCTTTGGTCTTGCCTAAAACCGGTTTTACATTGGTTGGCAACCCTCCCAGGCACATGATAGCCGCCTTTTCCAATCCTAATTCTTTGACTGCTTCCAGACTGGCTAAGGCACTGGTTATGCCGGTATTGGATGCTCCGCCAAAACATGAGAAAATCACGTTCTCATGAGTGTTCACGCCCGCTTGAAATTGTTGTTCTTCTGACATTTTTCTCTTCCCTCTAAGTTTATTTTTAAGTTTTATCTTCTTTGGCCAGTGCGTTGACAATGATCTGGTTGAGCTTAGCTTTATCAGGCACTTTGCCGGAAACCACTAATTCCTCGTTAATCACCAGCCCCGGGGTAGCCAAAATGGGATACTCCATAATTTTATTGAGGTCTCTGACATGTTCGATCGTGGCTTCGATACCCATTTCTTTAAGCACGTCTTTAGTCAAATTTTCCAGCTGGTTGCATTTCGCGCATCCGCTGCCTAAAACCTTGATTATCATATTTACCTCCAATATTAAATATTTTTAACCGATTAGTCCGAATATGTAGCCTGTAATAGTGGACATCACCACAACCAGACCCACGTAGACCAGCATTTTTTGGGTTCCCATGATCTTGCGGAGTACCAGCATGCTGGGAAGCGACAAAGATGGACCAGCCAGGAGCAGCGCCAGAGCAGGGCCTTTCCCCATTCCCAGTTCCATAAAAGCCTTGACTACCGGAACTTCCGTAAGAGTAGCGAAGTACATTAAAGCGCCAAAGAATGACGCAATGAAATTGGCTAAGAGACTATTGCCGCCAACATATTGTGTGACGATTGACTGTGGGATAATTACCGTCAAGATACCCGCTGCAAAGACACCTACCAGAAGCCAGGGGATGATCAGACGGGTAAAATGCAGTGTCTCTTTGAGCCATTGTACTATCTCACCTTTGGTGAACCAGCGCCAAAGGACTACCGCAACAGCAACTAAGAAGATTCCCATCACAACCCAATTTTGGGCTGCGGCAAAAATGAGGACGCCAACCAGAGCACCTACAAAAATAACCTGCTGCCAGATGCTCTTACCCCCGGGATCAACGGTGAGCAGAGCGAAAGCCTTCGCATCGGCATGCGTGGTTTCCTTGCGGTAAATTAGAGCCATTATCAGCCCGATGACTATCGAAAAGGCAATGGCCCCGATTGCTCGTGCAATGCCTATGTCATAACCCAGCAATTTGGCCGAATAGACAATTGCTAAAACGTTGATGGCCGGACCAGAGAAGAGAAAGGCAATGGCTGGACCCAGCCCCGCGCCCTTCTTGTAAATTCCGGCAAAGAGCGGCAACACAGTACAGGAACAAACGGCCAACACTGCCCCGGATATTGATGCAACACTATAAGACACCACTTTCTTGGCTTGAGGACCAAAATATTTGAGTATTGCGGCTTGTGAAACAAAAGTGGCAATAGCTCCGGCGATGAATAGAGCTGGCACCAGGCAGGTTATTACATGGGCTGATAAATAACTTATTAAACCTTGCCAGCCCCCTTGCAAGATATTGATCAATACATCCATAGACTACTACTCCCTTAGGCCTTATTTCCTGAGGAACAAACTCCATCAGCTTTTTGAATACAGGAAGGCCCAATACGACTGGCCATCCTGAGGCGGCTCCTATCTGCCAGAGCTATTTTGTTGGATTCCAAAGCTAACTTTACAGCCTCAACCAGCTTAAGAAGATATTCTGGCATTTCCTCAGTATTCAAGGAGTAAAGAGACCAGAGTCCCTCTTTTTTTAACTTGAGAAATCCGGCATCATACAACATCATCAGATTCCTAGAAGCCCTGGTTTGTGAGATCTCCATAGCTTGCATCACTTCACAAACACAGCATTCCCGCTCTACCAGCAAATTGATTATTCTAATCCGGGTCTCATCCGATATAGCTTTTGTAGCTTTCACCAAATTATACATGCTAACACCTCCATATGCGCACTTATGCATATAGTCTAATGCTTTATCGGTTAGATGTCAATTAGTATTTATGTAATTAGAATTTCCTCCTGTTAACGAAATGTCCGCAAAAGATTGTTGACAATCTGAAAACAGCCAAATATAATATATAGAGGTACGATATATCGGTGCTCTTTATAAGGAGCTAATATGCAGTTAGAAAATCAGTCCTACTGGAAATCTTTGATCAATATGAGTCTTTCCAAGTTCTTCATTTTACAAACTCTTCACCAAGGACCGACCCATGGTTACGCCCTGCTGGAGAAAATGCGCCAATTCACCCAGGGATGTTGTACCCCTACTTACGCGACTATATATCCGATTTTAAGTGAACTGGCGAAGGGTGGTTATGCGGTCATGAAATCGGAATCGACCGGGGATAGAGAACGTAAAGTTTATGAACTGACTGACAAAGGGAAAATGGCTTACCAGGAGGCCTTGAAGGTCTGGCGTGAAGTACTTCCTTATCTGAACAAAGTGGTTAACGAATGATAATCTCAAAGACCGGGTTAATATAAATCCTTGCGAATTTTAGGTTTCTACAAAACGAAAGGATCTTTAATAAAAAGGAGAACGATATCATGACTACCCAGGGAAACAATCAAAACACCAAGAAAAAGGGCATCTTCAATCTGTTTAAGAGCGATAAAAAAGCTACCAGTGAAGGCGGTTGTTGCAATATGAAGATTGTACCAAAAGAACAACCCGCAAAAGAATCCAGCAAAGGTAGCTGTTGCAACATCAGAATCGTATCTAAGGAGCAATCGGCAGAAAGCAAAGGGGCGGAGAAGAAGGATAACGATTGTGATTGCGGCTGCTGTCAATAACGGGCGAGTTTAAGCAGATAAAAAATAAATCACCTCAAACAGGATAATAGCCATGTTCGGTTTAAATAATTTTGCTACTGCTGGAATTTACTTCCTGCAGATAGCCGGGGAATTAATTGCGCTTTTTATCGGGGTTACCTTCCTGGTGGGACTGATCCAGGAGTACGTTCCTCAGGATAAAATTCAGCGTTTTCTCATTAGGGCTCCTAAAGGAATTGGCAATATTATCGGCGCCGGTTTCGGCGCATTAACTCCCTTTTGCTCTTGTTCCACGATTCCCATCCTGGTCGGACTCCTGAATACGGGTGTACCCTTCGGCATCTGCATATCTTTTCTGCTGGCTTCTCCGCTACTGAACCCAGTCATTGCGGGGCTTTTACTGATGCTGCTAGGTTGGAAGATCACCATACTCTATGTTGTGTTGACTTTTATTGCCTCAGTTTTAGCTGGGCTGGTATTGGAGAAATTAGGTTTTGCCAGTTCGGTTAAATCTGTGACTGTAGTTGGAGGGAATAGTAATGGCTCCATCTCTGCTCCGTTACCGGGTGCAGGATTCTGGATTAATCATGGCCCCCGGATCAACAGGGCGTTTGGCTTTGCCTGGACGTTATTCAAACATATCTTCATTTACTTGATGATTGGCGCTGCCGTCGGCGCTGCCATTTACGGCTTTGTACCTCAGGATTTAATCGTCAGAGTTGCTGGACCAGATAACCCGCTGGCGATCCCAATAGCCGCAATAATCGGCATTCCAATGTATATTAGGGCAGAAACGATCATCCCGATCAGCGCAGTCTTAATGGGCAAGGGGATGGGCGTGGGAGCCGTGGTCGCTTTGATCATCGGCGGAGCGGGTATGAGCATCCCGGAAATCAGCCTGCTGGCAGCGATCTTTAAAAAGAGATTTGTAGCGGTTTTTGTAGGCGTTATTTTGGTAGTCGCAGTGCTGGCTGGGTTCCTTGCCAATTTGCTAACGGCTAATGGTTTATGACTGTCCTGATTCAGTGCGACATGCAGGTTATTTTCTTAATTCGTCCACAACACGGCGGACATCAGGAAGACATCACCGTTTTTCCGGATGTTTTTCATGGCATTGGCAGGTATTATTTTTTCTAGCCTCTATTATCTGACGCATAAAAGAGGATTCACCTTTGTTCCTCTTAACATCAGCGACAATATCTGCTTCTGTGTATCCGTGGCAATAGCAAATCAGCTTCATAATAGTTTACATTATAAACGAGTTGGTGCAGGTTACCAGTAGCTGTACCAAAGGAACTGAGACATGAGGTTCATTGTTAATAAACATTTGTTAAGGAGTTCTCCCTATTGAACAGTACCATTGATTTGAGGCTAAAATGGTGGGAGCTAATGGGCTCTAACTATAATTCAATGATCATTAAGGCCTTAAGACCAAAAGCAAACATCTCAGGTGGCAGTTTATACTATCTCCATTTAATAAAGTAGATGTGTGTTTACCTGTCTAACGTTGAAGATAGCGTGTCCTAGTTTCCTGCCATTGATGGGGAATATCCAGACCGACTATGAGGAAATGGTTGAAACTATTCCAAAAAACGAAATTGGATGCCTTAAAGGGTAAATATAGAGCTTCAGCGCTCTCTCCAAAATAACTGAGATCGAAAGCCTGTACATTATATACCTGTACAACTGCAAGAACAGCGGGCTTTCACCCAAGACCCTGAAAGGTTACCCAGGGTAAGACCATACCGACGGACTGATCACCGGATGACTGATTCGGGAATAAGTCCTGATCGCTTGAATATAAAGTTGTTATACATATCCAAAAACGAAATAGATTTTCAGAGACCAGGATTGGGCTTCAAGTTTAAGTCATTAGCTATGACGTTATGTATTGCTTCCAGGTTGGGTTCAGGATGTCTATGATACATTTCCAGGGTTTTGGCCAGGATAGCATTCCTGGTACATTCATGAATTA
>Ga0114951_10000818_pt1 | contig 41574 bp, 36 predicted proteins | sample AM7aDNAmetaG_FD_88677 | JGI IMG/M metagenome (GOLD analysis project Ga0114951, IMG submission 88677) | Freshwater microbial communities from Finland to study Microbial Dark Matter (Phase II) - AM7a DNA metaG | ecosystem: Environmental > Aquatic > Freshwater > Lake | place: Finland: Lake Alinen... | reverse complement strand
TCGGGAATCTCGATGGTCTTCTCCATATTACGGACATGAGCTGGGGCCGCATATCGCATCCCTCGGACCTCGTGAAAATCGGGGATGACATCGAAGTCGTCGTCATCGCGATCGATCAGGTCAAGCAGAAGATCTCCCTTGGTCTCAAACAAAAGGGGACGGATCCCTGGGGAACGGTCGATCAGCGTTATGCCATTGGCAATCAGGTCCACGGCAAAGTGGTCAACATTCTGCCGTATGGCGCTTTCGTGGAACTCGAACCAGGCATCGAAGGGTTGGTCCACATCAGCGAGCTTTCCTGGACCAAGCGCGTCAATCATCCGAGCGAGATCCTGACCATCGGGATGGAGCTCGATGTGGTGATCCTGAGCCTTGATACCGCCGCGAAGAAGATCTCGCTCGGTGCGAAGCAGGCGCAGGAGAATCCTTGGACGAGTGCCGCCAACAAGTTCCAGGTCGGGACCCGAGTGAAGGGCACCATCCGGAATCTGACGGACTACGGCGCGTTTATTGAACTTGAGCCCGGCATCGAAGGCCTGCTCCATGTGTCGGATATTTCGTGGACTCACAAGGTCGCGAAACCCGCGGATGTTCTCAAGAAGGGGGACGCTGCGGAAGTGATGATCCTCGCTGTGGATACCAACGCGAAGAAGATCTCGCTTGGTATGAAACAGCTGAGCGATGATCCGTGGATCGAGCTGACCAAGAATTTCCTCGTCGGACTGAGCCTTCAGGGCAAAGTCACGAGGATCGTGAATTTCGGTATCTTCGTGGAACTGGATAACGGCCTCGAAGGGCTGATCCATGTCTCCGAGATCCCGGATTGCACGGCTCAGGACCTTGCGAAACGTTTTACCATCGGTGACACGCTTCAGTGCAGCATTCTGAGCGTGGACAACGAAGGACGCAAGATCGCGCTTACCTGCAAGAACGAGCCGATCACGGCCTAGTGTTGATCGAACGATGACGTCCCCCAGGAACCGCAGAGTAGTTATCACGGGCCTGGGGGTCGTCTCTTCGGTCGGATTTGGCAAAGAAGCCTTCTGGGATTCCATTTCCAAAGGCAAGAGTGGCGTTTCCAATATCACGGCTTTTGACACCACCCCGTTTACCACCCATTTCGCCGGCGAGATCAAGAACTTTGATGCCTCCGCGTATATCCTCCCCAAAAAACTCAAACGCATGGACCGTACCACGCAGTTCGCCATTGTCGCTTCCAAAATGGCCGTGGAAGATGCCAAGCTGGATCTGACGGCTCCCGGAGTCGGGGAGCGGACCGGCGTGATCATCGGAACGGCGCTTGCAGGGGTGGGGTTCATTCTCGAGCAAGCGGTTGTTTTGATGCAAAAAGGGCCGATGCGGCTCAATCCTTTTACGGCGCTGGCTTCATTCCCGGACGCTTGTGCCGGCAATGTTTCGATCGAATTGGGTCTGAAGGGACCGAGTTTTTCCCTCGCGACCGCCTGTTCCTCCGCTTCCGATGCGTGCGGCTACGCGTTTGACGCGATCCATAGCGGTGATCTTGATTTTCTTATCATGGGCGGTGCCGAAGCGACGATCTTCCCCGGCATTGTGGCTTCTTTTTGCGTGGCTCGCGCGCTTTCCACCCGGAATGACGCTCCCGAAAAAGCCTCACGCCCTTTCAGCATGGATCGTGACGGATTTGTTCTGGGTGAAGGAGCGGGGATGCTGGTCCTCGAGGAATACGAACATGCCAAACAGCGCGGGGCGCATATTTACGCGGAGATCCTCGGCCACGGCATGACCTGCGACGCTTATCACATGACTGCGCCGGATCCGGAAGGAACGCAGGCGGCTCGCGCCATGCGCCTCGCGATGGAGACGGCCGGCGTTTCGCCTGAAGAGATCGATTATATCAATGCTCACGGGACCTCGACGTCGCTTAATGACAAGACCGAAACCCTGATCATCAAGAAAGTATTCGGGGAGCGCGCTTATCAGATCCCCATCAGTTCCATCAAGTCCATGATCGGGCATTTGATCGGCGCGGCCGGCAGTGTCGAGCTGATCGCGACGCTCCTTGCCATGGATCACCAATTGATACCTCCCACCATCAACTACGGCTCCAAAGACCCCGAATGCGATCTGGACTATGTGCCGAACGTGGCGCGTCCCGCGAAGATCAAGATCGCGATGAAGAATTCCTTCGGCTTCGGCGGTAAGAACTCCATCCTAATCCTCAAGAAAGTCTAAAAGGCCCCAGGATACAAGTCACCAAGACAATAAAAAAGCGTATTGTGACGTGGTGACCTTGCGACAGGTTCAGGCGATGTCTTCTTCGACTTCCGTAGGATTTTCTGCAGCCGTGCGGTTCTTGCGGTGGGAGAGTGTTTCTACTGCGGTGCCGTCCAGGATGCCGCGCTTGGAGGCTTCGATGAACTCGACCATGTGGGCGACTTCGGAGCTTTTGAGGGAACTCTTGATTGCTTCAAGGGCCTGGCTTACGTTGAGGCCCGAACGGTAAAGTAATTTATAAGCTTCTTTGATCTCGGCACGCACTTGCGGACCGATCCCTGCGCGTCTCATGCCCACCACGTTTATTCCCTGTGCCACGCCCGGCCGTCCGCCGCAGACCACGTAGGGCGGAATGTCTTTATTAATCGCGGTGAGGGCGCTGACCATGGAGAGTGTCCCGATGCGGGTGAATTGATGAAAGCCCGTCATTCCTGAGAGGAAAACCCGGTCTTCCACGAAGCAATGGCCGGTAAGTGATGCCTGGTTTACCATGATGATGTTATTGCCAAGACGGCAGTTGTGCGCGATATGGCAATAGGCCATGATGAAATTCCCGTCACCGATCACGGTAGAAGTGCCTTCCTTGGTGCCGCGGTGTATCGTGACGAATTCCCGGATAATATTCTTGGAACCGATCTTCGTGAAGGTTGCCTCATTCTTGTAGGCAATATCCTGGGGGACATGGCCGATCACGGCGTTCATGTGGATCTCGTTATGATCGCCGAGCTCCGTGCCTCTTCCGAGGAAGGCTCCCTGGAGAATACGGTTATGGGCGCCGAGTTTGACCCCGTCTTCGATCGTGACATTGGGTCCGATGGTGTTGTCCGGGCCAAGCGTTACGTCCTTACCTATGATCGCGCTGGAATGTATGTCTGACATAGGGGTGAATTATAGCATAAGGTGTCTGCGCGAGGAACTCCAAAGGACTGGACATTGCTTACTAAGTCCTTTCCATTCCGAAGCTTCATTGCTAAAATACGCTCTCATTCGTAACCCATTGAAGAAAGGCCCGATAGCAATGTTCCCGTCCGTTCAAGAGCAGCTTGAGGTCTTTAAAGAAAATCTTGTCGAGCTCATTTCCGAAAAAGAGCTTGCGGCCAAGCTTGAAGCTTCTCTGAAGAAGAAACAACCCCTTCGCATCAAATACGGCGCCGATCCATCCGCGCCTGACCTTCATCTCGGGCATACTGTTCCGCTCAGAAAACTCCGCCAATTGCAGGATCTCGGGCATCTCGTGGTTTTTATCATCGGAGATTTTACGGCGCGTATCGGGGATCCTTCCGGAAAATCCGAGACGCGGCCGATGCAGACCGAGGAACAAGTCCTGGCGAACGCGAAAACATACCAGGAGCAGGTGTTCCAGATCCTCGACAAGAAAAAGACCGAGGTCCGTTATAACTCCGAGTGGCTTGGAAAGATGCGGCCCGAGGATTTTCTGAAGCTGACGGCGCAATATACCGTGGCGCGTATTTTGGAACGCGACGATTTCTCCAAACGCTATAAGGCCGGCCAGCCGATCTCCCTTGTAGAGTTCCTTTATCCGCTACTTCAGGGACATGATTCGGTTGAGATCCGCTCTGATATCGAGATCGGGGGGACGGATCAGAAATTCAATTTGCTCGTGGGGCGTGAATTGCAAAAGATCGATGGGCAAACACCTCAGGTTGTTATGACGCTCCCGCTGATCGAAGGGCTGGATGGCGTTCAGAAAATGTCCAAAAGTCTCGGCAATCATATCGCGCTTAAGGATACGCCGCGGGAAATGTTCGGTAAGGTGATGTCGATTCCGGATACGATGATGGAGCGCTATTTCCGCTACGTCGCCGCATTTTCCGCGAAACAGGCCGAGGTGATCCTCGCCGAATTGAAAAGCGGCGCGCTTCATCCAAGGGAGGCGAAGTCGCGGCTCGCCGAACGTATCGTGACGCTTTTCCATTCCGAGACGGATGGCATCAAGGCTCGCGAAGAGTTTGATGAGATCTTCAAGAATAAAGGTACGCCGGCCGAGATCCCCGTCGTCAAGGTCACACAGAAGACTATCGATATCGTGAGCCTTCTTGTGGAGGCGAAGCTAGTGACCAGCAAGAACGAGGCCCGGCGGCTTATGGAGCAGGGGGGCATCAAGATCGGCCATGAAAAGATCACGGACCCGAAAGCGGTTATCACGATAGGGGATCCTTTTGTCCTGCAATGCGGCAAGCGGAAATTCGCCAAAATAGTACTTAGTACATAGTCCCCGGTACAGGGAGAGACAAAATGACGGACAATGAATTTTTTAGCCATGTACCAAGTGCCCTATGCCCGGTACTGTTCTTCCATGAATAACGAATCCTCCAGCCTTATCCGGTTTGAAAATGTTTCCAAAAAGTACGGGACGTATTGCGCCCTCAGCAATGTTTCTTTCGAGGTTAAAACCGGGGAGATCGTCGGATTTCTCGGGCCGAACGGTGCGGGCAAGACAACGGCCATGCGTATCATCGCAGGATTTTTTCCACCGTCGAGTGGCCGCGTTTTTATCCGTGATATTGATATGGCAAAGCATCCCCACAAGGCAAAGCGCGCTCTAGGCTATCTGCCGGAATCCGTCAGCCTTTATCCGGATATGAGGGTGAGCGAATATCTGCAGTTTGTAGCAAAGCTGAAAGGGGTTCCACGCCATGAGCTTACGGATCATGTTCTGGGCAAGATGTCTTTTTGCGGACTGCTGGAGGTTGGGCATCGTTTGATCGGCCGTCTTTCCAAAGGATACCGCCAGCGCGTCGGGCTTGCTCAAGCGCTTATGGCTGATCCTCCTGTCCTTGTGTTGGATGAGCCGACGACAGGACTGGACCCGACGCAGATCAAGGATATCCGTGATCTGATCCGGGCGCTCGGACAGAACCGCGCTGTGATCCTATCCACGCATATCCTTCCGGAAGTTTCGATGCTTTGCAGCCGGGTCATGATGATCAACCAGGGGCAGATCCTCGCGAGCGGGACCGTTCAGGAGCTCGGCTCGTGTCTAAGGGACCGCGAGGCCATTCATCTCAGGCTCAAGGACCGGGGGGATCAGGATCGCGCTCTCAAGCTTCTCCGCGCGATGCCGGGGATCGAGGGCTTGAATGCCGCCGAGGAAGTGAAGGGCGAGACATTTATTTCTTTTGAAACATCGCCTGAGGAGGACCTGCGGCCGATCATCACAAAACTTTTCGTCGAGCAGGGGATCTCTCTTGTGGAGATCCAACGCTTGCAGCTTTCTCTCGAGGATATTTTTCTGGGACTTTTGAAGGACGGCAAGTTGGGGAGGCGTTTTCCATGATTGTGTCATTCTTCTCGAAGCTCATTCACCAATTCACACTCCGTGTTTGTGGTATGGTGCGGGACGCACATCGCGTGGGATATTCCGGCGGTCTGTCGTGAGAAAAATATTGACGATCGCGCGCAAAGAATTCAGCAGTTGCTTTCATTCCTGGATTGGAGTCATGATGGCGGTTCTTTTCCTCATGGTCTCGGGGATCTTTTTTGTGATCCTGGTGCTCAATTACTCCAAGATCTCGATGAACCCCCAGCAGTTCGGGCTTTCGAATTTTGCGGGGATCAATCAGACTCAATTCATTTTCGGATCGTTTTTTACCAATATCAGCATCATGCTCCTTTTCCTGGTCCCGATCTTGACGATGCGCTCCTTTGCCGAAGAAAAGCGGGGAGAAACTCTCGAGCTGATGTTCACCTACCCCTTGTCCGATTTTGAGATCGTGGCCGGCAAACAGCTGGGCATCATCTGGTTCTTTGAGATGCTTATCCTTCCTGTCTTTGGCTATTTGGCGGTCTACCGCTGGATCGGCGGAGAAATTGATTGGGGGCCTGTGCTCCTCGGGTTTCTTGGGTTCTGGCTTTTAGGGAACGCGTATCTTGCGGCCGGGGTTTTCATCTCCAGTCTGACGAAAAGTCCCATGGTAAGCGCCCTAGGGACTTTTAGCCTTCTTCTGGTATTCTGGGTCTTCGACTGGGTGGATGATATTTCAAGCGGGATCTGGGCGCGTCTTTTCTCGGAACTTTCGCCGCTGGCACATTACAGGAATTTCACGATCGGGATCCTGGATGTGCAGGACCTGGTGTATTTCGGTTTCTTTTTCGCCTACTTTCTTTTCCTGGCTCTGCGGTCCGTCGAAACACGTAACTGGAAAAGCTGATGAAACAATTCTTCCTAAAATTCCAGCTTTTATTCGAGGCCGTGATCCTTTTGGCGACGATCGCGCTTGTTTATACCGTGATCCAGCCTTTTCACGAGCGTTGGGATATGACTCACGATAAAATCTATTCCCTGCCGCAGTCGACCCTCGGTGTGCTGCGAGATCTGAAAGACCGGAAGATCGATGTGCTCCTGTTCTTTCTCCAGGATGATCCCGCGCGTCAGGGGCTCGAGGTGTTTCTCAAGGAATGCCGCCGCCATCACCCTGAATTTCATTACGACTTTTATGATCCGAATCGCCGGCCGCAATTGGCCAAGAAGTTCAATGTCACGGACGCCAAGACGGTCCTTTTCCGTTCCGGTGATCGTGAGGAGCGGCTGATCGGAGCAAGCGAGGAAGGTTTCACGAACGCGTTCCTGCGACTGCTTCACCCCAAGGACCTGGATGTCTGTTTTGTGACAGGGCACGGGGAGGTAGTGCTTGAGGATGAGGCCACGGGGGGATATCTGCAGTTCCGGGATACTCTTCAGGGCTATAACGCGAGGATCCATGGAATTGTGCTGGCCCGGGATCACGTGCCGGACAACTGCCAGGTGGTCGTGGTGGGGGGGCCCCGCTGGGATCTTACCCCGGGAGAGTTCGCCGACCTCGACAAGGCCTTCAATCACGGGAAGGGTTTACTCTTGCTGGTCGATCCCATGGACCCGGGCGCGGGTCTGGCTTTTATCGAATATGTCAAAAAATACGGTGTGGCGCTCGGACAGAATGTAATCGTGGATAAGGCCAGCCGCATGGTCGGCGGAGATTTTCTGATGCCTCTCGTCAGCCGGTATCTGACGACACATCCCGCCACTAAAAACATGAAGCAGGCTACTTTTTTTCCGCTGGTGCGAACCGTTCAGCCTTCTACGGACGTCGCTCCGGGTCTTGAGGTAACACCTCTGGCCATGACAGGAGAGAGGAGTTGGGCTGAGACGGATCTTCCGGCCCTGGAGAACGGAAATGCTACCTTTGACATGAAAACGGATATTGCCGGGCCGCTTTCAATCGCTGTGGCGGTGGAAAGTAACGCGGATTACAGACCCCAGATCGCGGCCGCCAAACAAAAAAATGAAGATCAAAAACCGCAGACTCCCGGAAAAGAACTTGAAGCTCAGAAAGAAAAGCCGTCGGCCATGGATAGTGGACCCTTGTCCCGCGGGAGGATGATCATCGTGGGGGACGGGGATTTTCTGACGAATGGTTATTTGTATCTTTCCGGGAATAAAGAATTGGGGTTAAACATGGTGCGCTGGCTTGCCAACGATGACCGTTTCATGGATGTGAAGCGTCCGGAACTTCGATTCAAACCGCTTCTCTTGGATGTGTCACGCCGTGACCGGCTCCTCATTATCCTCATCGGTGTTTATCCCGTTCTGTTTCTCCTGATCGGCGGAACCTATCTCGGGATCCGCTCTAAAACGTCATGATTCCCCTTATTAAAGAAAAGAAACGGGTAATCATGGCAGCCCAAGTCTCCATTAAGAAAAATGAAACAGAGACTTGGACGTCATGATTCTCATCATGGAAGAAAATAAAATAGAGATCGCATTCTCATGAGGATAGTCCGGACGCTTGTTTTTATCCTGCTTTTTGCTTTCGCCGCGGGGGTCTATCTTTTTCAGGTTCGCCTTTCCAAACAATCTGTGACGAATGTTCCGGATGAGGTGAACCGGAATGTGACGCTCACCACGAACGATGTTATCGATCTTGTTGCGATTCGCGATCACGTTCAGAAAACAGAAGTTGAGCTTCGGAAGAAGGACGGTTCCTGGCGTTTGGAAGTACCGGTCCGTTATCCTGCTGAAGGTCAAATCGTCGAAGGTCTGGCCGTTACGGCGCGAATGGCGTCCCGCCAGCCTCGTCTGAGGGCTGAAAAAGAATGGGCCGAATACGGGCTTTCCAGTCCCGATATGGAAATTACTTTTGGTCTTCCAAATGAAAGAAGGGTCACGCTGTTCATCGGAACCCAAGTCCCTGTGGGAAAAGCGATCTATGCCCGCTGGGCTGAAGAACGCGGCTATTTTCTTCTATCTTCAGAAATGAAGTCGGTATTCCGGCAAAGCGTCTACGGCCTTCGGAAAAAACGGATCTTCAGAGGTTCGCCGGATATGTTCCGGAAGATTTCCATGGACTTGGGACCGCACAGTTACGAGTGGAAAAAAGACGGTGCGGATTGGTATTGGTTCGAACCTGTTTCAAAATTCGGAAAGAAGGTGCCGGCCGATCAAGTCAATGCTGTTCTTGCGACACTGTTGAATCTTCATGTGAAAGAATTCCAGGATAATATGAAAAAGTCCAAGGCGGAACTCGGAATTTTCATGATCCATGACCGCATTCGCATTGAATCCGAAGGCGCCAAGTCCGAGAATTTCCATTTTGGGAACGAAGTGCCGGAGCGGAGTGCTTATTACGGGCTCCGGGAGGGGGAAGCACCGGTCTTTTTTGTGGATCGCGGAAAAGTGATCGAGCTTCTGGATCTGATGAAAGTCATCGCGGCGGAGAACCCAGAGGAAGACAGGAAAAAGGTGGCGGGAGGGGAACCAGGATCGGATGAGGCGAAAGCAATCCTTTTCGGGGGCGCCGATCCAACAGCTTTGTTTCCGGGTAAAAAGATTCCTCCAATGTAGATCCGGTGACGGACGGGCGAAAGTCTCCAGGTACTCGCGACGTTGGCTTTGCCGGAATGGCTTAATGAAATATAAACCCCCAAAAAGGAAGCTGACTTGAAGTTCTTCAATGGGATTATTCGCCAGGATAGAACGGAGCAAATGCCGCTGCCCCATCTGTGCTGGCTGGATGTTTTGCGTGCTCTGGCCGCGTTGTCCGTGGTGTTGACCCATTATCTTACGTTCCATTCTCCTCAGGCCGGAGATTTCGGGATCCTCGGTCATTCTGTGGGGGAGCAGCCCTTTTTTGGTTTGCTGAAGCTGTTTTATACGCAGGGCTCCGAGGCGGTGAATTTGTTCTGGGTCATCTCGGGCTTTGTCTTTGCCTCCACGTATGTGAAGAATGAAATCGTTTCCGCGAGAATTTTTTTTGTGAACCGTTTCGCCCGGTTGTATCCCCTGCATTTTTTGACATTGATGATTGTGGCAGTGTTGCAGCTTGTCAGCCTTGCAATGACGGGGCATTTTCAGATCTTTGCCAATAATTCCTTGTGCACGCTGGTCCTTAATCTGTTTTTCGCCTCGGGATGGGGGATCGTTCCGCTGTTTTCATTTTCATTTAACGGACCGATCTGGTCTGTTTCTCTCGAGATCGTGATCTACGCTATTTTTTTCCTGAGCCTACGCCTGGTGGTAGAGTATCGGTCTCTTGCGGTGGCGGTTATTGCTTTGTTCTTCGGCTTGCTGAGCGTTTTTCATGTTCCCGGAGTTTTCTGGCCCTGTGGTCTATATTTTTATACGGGGTGCCTTATTTTTTTTCTCTGGCACCGTTTTTTTTTAAGCCCGTATTTCTTGCTTTTTCTGGGAGGTTTGGGGGTGTTTCTGGGAGGATGGATCCGTTGTGTCGGGGGCGCTCTCTTTGGCTATGGCACGTGGTATAATTTGATTTTATTTTCCGCCATAGTCCTCATTGCGGCGGCGCTGGATCTTGTGGATACTCGTAAGATCGGGGGGCATTTCAGGATTTTCGGAGAAATGAGCTACGGTATTTATTTGTGGCATATTCCGGTGACGATCACTGGAATCCTTATCCTGTCGTTTTTGGGGATCAGCAGGGATGTCATTTTCACTAAAACCTTTTTCTTTTTTTATTTGGCACTTATTCTGACGGTTGCTTATGTGTCGTACAGATTTTTTGAGCATCCCCTGAGGGATTATATTCGGAAGGCCTGGAATTCCGTATCCTGATCCACGGAGCGGCTGTTGCCGGATTCCGGGGGCCCATTTTTGAACTCCAGAGGGTTTGTGTGATGAGCATTGAATCCAATGTCAGACGCTTAAGGGTTTCGATAGAAGAAATCGCGGGACGTGTGGGGTGCCACGGCGGAGATATCCGGCTGGTGCTGGTGACGAAGACTGTGCAACCCGCGCGTATTCTTGAGGCTTATGAGGCGGGGGAAAGGGATTTCGGGGAGAACCGGGTTCAGGAGTGGGACGGGAAAAAGGATGTCCTGCCTGAGGACATTCGCTGGCATTTGATCGGGCATCTCCAGACCAATAAAGTGAAGTACGTGATCGGAAGGGTTTCGCTGATCCATTCGCTCGATCGATTGGAGCTTGCTGATGCGATCGAAAAACAAGCGAAAGCCAAAGCGATCGCGGAAGTTCCATGTCTTGTTCAGGTGAATATGTCGGGAGAAGAAAGTAAGTTCGGGCTTGATCCTGGCGGGGTGGAGCCATTTATCCAGCAAATGTCGCAGAGACCCAGAGTCAAGATTCTGGGGCTTATGGCGATCGGTCCGCTGACGGAAGATGCGGCGAAGATCCGGGAGTGCTTTCGCCGGACGCGGGAGCTTTTGGATAAGCTGAGAATGCAGTTCCCTCAATATGCCTGGGATATCCTTTCCATGGGAATGTCTGCGGATTACAGAATAGCTGTTGAAGAAGGCGCAAATATGCTTAGAATTGGCTCTTTGGTTTTTCCAAGGGAGGCCACCCAATGAAAAAATTGCCTGATTACAAGATCGGTTTGATCGGCGTGGGGAATATGGGCGCTTCGATCCTGGACGGGGTCCTGGTCCGGAGGCTTGCACTCACGTCCCGTGTTTTTATATATGATAAAGATGCGGCGAAAGCCCGGGCTTTTTCCGGGAAGCATTCCGTGACGGTGACGGCTTCCGTGGCAGAATTGTTGAAGCGAGCGGATGTTATCCTTCTGGCGATCAAGCCCCAGGATTTTGAGTCATTTGCTCTGGATCACAGATCTTCGTTCCGGCCGGGGCAGGGCGTGATCTCGATCCTGGCGGGATTGACGACAGAAAAGATCGGGAAGGCGCTTGGGAAGAATGCTGTGATCGTCCGGGCCATGCCCAATCTCGGCGCGAAGGCCGGCGAATCGATGACGGCCCTTTGCGGAAAGAATAAAAAATGGCTTTCATTTTCTGCCGCCCTGTTTGCAGGATGCGGGGAAGTCGCGACGCTTCCGGAGAAGATGTTTGATCTTGTGACCGCCGTGAGCGGTAGCGGGCCGGCTTACTTTTTTCATATGATGGAACTTTTGGAAGAATTCGGTGTAAAGCAGGGGCTTTCTCAACGGGTGGCTTCGACTCTGGCTATTCAGACCGGTCTTGGTGCCGCGCTTGTGGCCAAAGGGTCTCCGGTGTCTTGCGGGGAACTCCGGAAAATGGTGACCTCGAAAAAAGGGACGACGGAAGCGGCGCTCAAAACATTGGATAAGGGCCATTTCCGGAAGCTCTTTTACCGGGCGCTTGCCTCGGCGATGAAACGCAGCCGGGAATTAAGAAAGGGATAACATTGGATTGTTATCTCCGAATGCCTGCTTCAGGCAGGTCGGGGATCCAGTCTGGATTCTCGCTTTCGCGGGAATGACATTGTTGTAAAACAATTCGATCGAGAAAGGCAATATGTTCGTATTTGGGATCGTTTTTCAGGGTTTAGCGTTGCTGGTTCACGGGATCTGCACGCTCCTTTACTGGCTTCTTTTCGCGAGGATCATTATTTCCTGGATCCCCGTGGATCCTTTTTCAGGACCTGTGCAGTTTCTGATACAAGTGACGGATCCGATCCTGGCGCCCTTACGCCGCTTGCCGCTTCATATCGGGATGCTGGATCTTTCGCCGCTCGTTGCTTTTTTTATGCTGTTTATCACTGACAAGATCCTTGTCACGATCCTTATGAGACTCGCTTACCAATTCGGAGGAGGATGATCCTATGGCCATGAAGCGTACACAGAAACCGCAAAGTGAACTTTTGAAAAAGATCGATGCCTGTGTTGCGGCCATCCGGAAGAAGACGGATTTCAAGCCGGAGATCGCGCTCATTCTCGGGACCGGGCTCGGGAATCTGGCCCAGAGGATCAAGACCGAGACCATTTTTACTTACGACAAACTGCCTCATTTTCCGCGATCCACCGTGGAGTCGCACAAGGGACAGCTCGTCCTTGGAGAACTTTCGGGAAAAAAGATCGCGGCCATGGAAGGCCGGTTCCATTTTTATGAGGGTTACTCGCTTGAAGAAGTGACATTCGGTGTGCGCGTTCTCCAGCAGCTGGGTGCCAAGATCCTGCTGGTCTCGAATGCTGCCGGCGGGCTGAACCTCGGCTATAAAAAAGGCGAGATCGTTCTTATTACCGATCAGATCAATTTTATGGGAGTGAATCCGCTGGTGGGTCCCAATCTGGACAAGCTCGGGTCCCGGTTCCCCGATATGTACGAACCGTTCTCCAAGCGTCTGATCGATCTTACGAAAAAGGCTTCGCAAGAAGTGAAGATCCCGGTCAATCAGGGAATTTATATCGGAGTGACCGGGCCGTGTCTTGAGACCCGCGCGGAATATCGCATGATGCGTCAATGGGGCGCCGATCTTGTCGGGATGTCTACGGTGCCGGAAGTGATCGTGGGCGTCCATATGGGTATGGAGGTTTTGGGAGTGAGCATTGTGACGGACACCTGCGACCCGGATCACCTGGAACCCTGCGATATCAAAGAGATCATCAAGACCGCCAACGAAGCGGGACCAAAACTGGACAAGCTCATTTCTGCCGCAATTTCAAAGTTCTAAGTGCCATGTACTAAGTACTTGAAACACAGTACTTAGTTCTTAGTGAAAGCGAACATGAACGAAGCTAAAAACTACAAAGACACGCTCAATTTACCGCAGACCACTTTTCCCATGAAAGCGAATCTGGCTCAGCGCGAGCCGGAAATGCTGACGCAGTGGGAAACGGACGGGGTGTATGCCGCGATCCGCGCGAAGTCTGCGGGAAAGCCCAAGTATGTCTTGCACGACGGGCCGCCCTACGCGAACGGGCATATCCATATCGGGCATGCGATGAACAAGGTCCTCAAGGATCTCATCGTGAAATATCAGACCATGCGCGGCCACGACGCGCTTTATGTTCCCGGTTGGGATTGTCACGGACTGCCGATCGAGCACGCTTGTTTGAAAGAAATGGGCAAGCGCAAAGAGGAAGTGGATCGTGTCGAATTCCGCCAGCAAGCCCGCAAGTATGCCGAGCGGTTCGTGGGAACCCAGCGCGAAGGATTTAAACGGCTAGGGATCTTCGGCGAATGGGAGAGGCCCTACCTGACGATGAATTACGAGTATCAGGCCTCGATCGCGGCCTCCTTCATCAAGCTTTACGAAGATGGTTTCATAGAACAGCGGTTGAAACCGGTTCCCTGGTGCTTTGACTGCGATACAGCGCTCGCTGAAGCGGAGCTGGAGTATGAAGACAAAATTTCTAAATCGGTCTATGTGAAATTTCCCGTACTGGCTCCCGAAAAACTTCTCAAACTTCCTGCCGGGAGCGTGGTTTCCTTACTGGTGTGGACGACGACTCCCTGGACTTTGCCCGCTAACGTCGGCGCTGCGGTTCATCCCGAACTCGAATACGGATTTTTTCAAAAGGGTTCCGAGGTTTATATCTTTGCGAAAGCTCTTGAACCGAAACTGAAGGAAAAGACCGGTCTTGATGGATTTAACAATATTCAGTCCGTGAACGGGCAGGCCCTCGCGGGGCTCGAATACCAGCATCCTTTCCTGGACCGGAAGGGGATCATCATTACGGCGGATTATGTTTCGAGCGAGGACGGCACCGGGATCGTTCATATCGCGCCGGGGCACGGGGAAGATGACTACAAGTACGGGCATCTCGAGAACGGGCTGCCGATCCTTTCGCCTGTGGATTCGCGCGGAAAATTTACGGCGGAGTTTCCTTTTTGCCAGGGCGAGCATGCTTTTAAGGCTAATCCTAAGATCACGGCGCTTTTAAGTGAAAAAGGACTGCTTCTCAGGGAAGAGGATCATCCCCATAGTTACCCGCATTGCTGGCGCTGTAAAAAGCCGATTCTCTTTCGCGCAACGACGCAGTGGTTCATGAAGATCGACCACAAGGACCTCCGAAAGCGCATGCTTGGAGCCATCGACAAGAACATACAGTTCATCCCCGATTGGGGCAAGAAACGAATAGGGGCCATGGTGGAGACGCGGCCGGAGTGGTGCCTTTCCCGTCAGCGCTATTGGGGCGTTCCGATCCCGGTCATCCGGTGCAAACATTGCACGGGAGTTCATTTTGTCAAAGAATCCAAGGCGAAGATCCTGGAGCTCTTTGAAAAAGAAGGAGCGGATGCCTGGTTCGCGCATCCTGCGGAGACTTTTCTTCCTGCAGGATTGAAATGTCCGAAATGCCATCAAAGTGATTTCGAAAAAGAAACCGATATCATCGACGTCTGGTTCGATTCCGGCGTGAGCCATCAGGCCGTGCTCCAGCGCCATCCAGGCCTCCGGTATCCCGCTGATCTTTATCTTGAGGGTTCGGACCAGCACCGGGGATGGTTCCAGAGTTCCCTGACGACCTCAGTCGCGCTGGAAGATCAAAGTCCTTACAAGAGCGTTCTGACGCACGGCTTCGTGATGGACGGCCAGGGGAAGAAAATGTCGAAATCCGCGGGCAACGTCGTGACGCCGCAGGATGTGATGAAGGAATTCGGTGCCGATGTGTTGCGTCTTTGGGTGACCTCCTGCGATTATCAGTTCGATGTCCGTCTTTCCAATGAGATCCTTAAGCAGTTGGTGGATACCTACCGTAAGATCCGAAATACGTTCCGCTATCTCTTGTCGAACTTGTATGACTTTGACGTCGCGAAAAATGCTGTGGCGCATGAAAAAATGCATCCGCTTGACCGTTGGGCTATGGCCCGGGCCGACCTGCTCGTGGCGGCGGTGACGGATCTTTACGAGCGGTTCGAATTTCATGAGATCTACCGCAAGGTTTATGATTTCTGCGTGTCGGATCTGAGTTCCTATTATCTGGACGCACTGAAGGATACTCTTTATACAGCGCCTCCGGATTCCTGGCTGCGCCGCTCGGCCCAGACCGCGCTTTTCGGGATCCTGTCGCGCCTTGCCAGGATCGTGGCGCCCATCCTGCCTTTCACAGCCGATGAAGTGTGGAAGGCTTACGAACTGGAAAAGGGTATTTTGACCGTTCATGCGAGCTCCTGGCCCGTGCCTCTTGACGTGAAAACCGGGGAGGAATTCCGGGATTGGGAATTTCTGAGGGAAGTCCGGAACGCGGTTACGCCGTTCCTTGAAAAGAAACGTGAGTCAAAAGAGATCGGCGCGGGGCTTGAGGCGAAGGTGATCTTGACTGCAGAAGATCCCGGAATGGCCGAAATATTATACAGATATGAAAAAGAACTCGCCCGCGTTTTTGTCGTGTCCCAGGTGGTATTGGAAAAGCAGTCCTTGGAGGGTATGGAGGCCGCAGAAGGTCTTTCAGCCGTGCTCCAGAAGAAACTCGGACTGAAGGTCCTTGTCACCAAAGCAGACGGTGACAAATGTGTCCGGTGCTGGAACTATTCGTCCTCTCTTGGCAAAGACCCGGAATGTGCTTCTCTCTGTCCCAAATGCACTGAGGCTGTCCGGGCGGCAGGTTCGTAATAACGAGGGATCCCCTATTTACAAAAAAAACGCATTTTTCCATGTAAGAACTCCGAAAGTTCTTCTGCAAAAGAGCTTGGTAGCTCTCGTTCTGTTCTTTCTGGGAGCGCTGGTGTCCTACCTGCTTCCGTTTCTGGTTCCTGTTTCCGGGGCGTTGGGTTTTCTGGTCCATCATCCGATGCTTCCGATTTTTGTTATCACCGGGATCTTTGTGGTGGCACATAAGCCTATCGAACGCCTGATCAAGAAGCTCCTCGAAAGATACTTTTTCCATAAAAAGACGTTTGCTCAGATGACCTTAATGGATCTTGCCGGCGAACTGGCGGTCAATCTTGACATGCAGGAGATCGCGAACCTGGTGGTCAATACCTTTGGCGAGGTTCTGCATCTGAAAACAGTGGCCCTGCTTGTATCGGACCCGCTTCAGAATAATTTCGAGGTGGCATCGGCTTACGGGTGGACGATCTCGGCCTCGAAGAAGATACGGCTCGCGGTGGATACACCCCTCCTTAAAATGATCCATCAAACTGGTCCTCACATCCTGATGCGCGGTCCCGTCCTTCAAAGTCTGTCCTGGCAGGAGGCTAACGCCCTGGCGAGCGATCTTGATTCTTTGCAGGCGGGTTGGGTGATTCCTCTTTTCGTGAAAGGGGAACTGCTGGGATTGATCGCGTTCGGTGCTCTTGTGCCTGATACCGTTTTCGACCAGGGAGATTTTCATTTCTTCAGGGAATTCGCGGCGGCGATCGGTCCTTGCCTGCATAATGCCTTGGTCGTAAAAAGACTGAGACAGCTGAACTTCGAATTGCAGGATTCTCAGTCACAGTGGGTCCAGAAGACCAAGCTGAACGCGATCGAGAAGCTCGCCGCGGGGATAGCTCACGAGATCCATAATCCTTTGGCGATCATTTCCGGGAAAGCTCAGGTCCTTCTCATGCAGAAGGGACCCAAACAGCTGGAGCTCAAGGTTCAGGATGCCTTGAATACCATAGTGAAGCAAACGCGGAGAGCGGCCGATATTACAAGGAAACTTCTTCTGTATTCCCAGGGTTCACGAGGGCCGCAAGAGTGGGTTTCTCTTGAAAAAGTGCTGGATGAGACGCTTTCTTTGATAGCTTATCAGGCATCCCTGGATAAGATCGAGATCACAAGAAATCTGGATCCGGATCTGCCGCGCTATCACGCGAACATGCAGGAAATACGGGAGATTTTTCTTAACCTCCTTTTGAATGCCGTCGAAGCGGTGGGTTCGGAAGGAAAGATCGTGGTGGAAATGAAATACCGCCGAGAGGAAGAGCTTGTGGAGATTTCGTGCTCGGATACAGGGAGAGGGATCCCGGCGGAATATCTGGACAAGGTGTTTAACCCGTTCTATACGACGAGGCATGAGGCTGTGGGGCTTGGACTTTTCGTGACCCAACAGATTACGCATCGTTATGGCGGCTCGATCAGGGTTGAAAGCCAGGTCGGGATCGGCAGTATGTTCATCCTTCAGTTGCCGTGTCCGACGGCAACGGCGGAAAACAGGGAAGCGGAGAAGGTCGGGGCATCGGCTCCGGGCAGCAAGATCAGAAAATAATCATAATAATAGGGATCGTACTCGATAATGAGTCACATCTACTCAGGAGGAGCGTTCGATGACCAATAAATTGTTAATCGTGGATGATGAGGCGGAGATCTGTGAGTTTTTGAAATCTTTTTTTGAGGACCGCGATTTTAAGGTTGCGACGGCTCACGACGGGGCCGCTGCGCTTGATCAGGTGGAGCGCTTTAAACCTGAGGTGGTGCTTTTGGACATTCAGATGCCGGGGATGGACGGTCTCCAGACGCTCAAGAAGATGAAGGAAACTCATCCTCACGTAAAAGTGATCATGGTCACGGCTGTGGAGACGCAGGAAAAGATCGAAGAAGCTATGAGACTTGGCGCGGATAATTATATTACTAAGCCTTTGAGCCTTGAGTATCTCGAAAAAGACGTTCAGGACAAGATCGATCTTCTTGCCAAGGGTCTTTAACCCAGGAGCTCCTGCTGCTGACAGAGCTGGGGCCTAAAGCAATAGAGATCCCGATTGTTGGGGAATGAATCCAATGCCGAAAAATATGGATCTTTTAACTGCCCGTAAATTTGATTATCAGGAAGTTCTCAGAGATGTGGCCCGCAGCATGGTCCGTCTCAAACGGCCGGACCGTCTTCTTAAACTGATCACCCGCTTTATTGACCGGCAGTTCGGTCTCAGCCACACCTCGCTTTTAGTCCTCGACCCCAAGAAGGGCTGCTACGTGTTCATGAATTCCAAAGGCGCCAAGCGTCTTCCCGCGGGGCTCGTCAAATTCGATACGGATCATCCCATCGTTCAATGGTTTTCCGGAGTCCATAAAAAACTGCCGTTTCAGAAGGATTTTCTTTTTCTCGCGGATGTGAAAAAAATGCTTTCGCGCGCGGAATTCCGGATGGCTTCAAATTCCAAAGCGGATCAATTGATCGGGATCCAGAAGGCGATGCAGAATTTGAATGTGGAATTGCTGGTTCCGGGCTATTTCAAGGACACGCTGGTGGGGCTTCTGATGCTGGGGAGGCGCTTGAACGGGAGATTTTTTACAACACAGGAGGTTACTTTTTTTCAGACCTTGGCACATGATTGTTCGATGGCAGTCAAGACCGCGGAGCATAATCAGAACCTTATTGAGCAGAATAGAGAACTCGAAAGGCGGCTTCAGGAAATCGAAAGGATGCGCGGCAAGGAACAACGGACCTATTATGAGATCATGCGTTCTCTGGCCGAAGAGGTACACGCCAAGGAGCCCTACATTTTTGGGCATGTTTCGGAGGTGGAACGGCTCGGGATGATGACTGCCAGGGAGATGGGGATGGACATGTCCGGGAATGCCAAGGATATTCTTTCTGCGGCATTGATCCTTCATGATGTGGGAAAGATCGGGATCCCCGATAACATCCTTTGCAAACCGGGCCGGTTGACTCAGGATGAATGGCAGATCATGCAGACGCACGTTGAAAAAGGGGCGAGGATCCTCGAGCCGCTTACGGATTTCAAGCGTGTTCGTGAGATCATTATGGCGCACCATGAGCGATTTGACGGAACCGGCTACCCCCGCGGCCTCAAAGGGGAAGAGATCTCGATTGAGGCCCGCATCATTTGCGTGGTGGACAGTTTTCACGCCATCGTCTCCTCACGGTGCTACCGGGAAGGCCGGCCGCTGGATCTGGCCATCTATGAGATCCGCAATTGTTCGGGGACGCAGTTTGATCCGGTCGTGGTGGATGCTTTTTTGAGAGCCCTGAAGAAGGAACTGCGGAAAATGGGTGAGGTTCCGAGTGCTTTAAACGAGCATTTGGCAAGTTGATTTTTGCCTGAGTTATCGCTTGCGTTCCCTAAAAGCATCAGTATAATGCCGTCCAATTTTACGAGGGCTCAATACTCTTTCAGAATGCCATAATTAAATTCCAATGAAAGCTGAGGCAAAACGCCATGTCTAAAGCAAAAAAAAAATCCTCCAAAACATCAAAAAAAGCCGGTAAGCCCTTTAAGAAAAAGCCGGTGATGAAGGTGAAAAGGCAGAAGACTTCCGGTGGAGCGAAAGCCGTAAAGAAAGAAAAAACTCCTAGGACCGTATCGGAGCCGAAGGGCAAAAAGCTTCCTAAGAAGGAACTTGAGATCTATAAGAAATTATTGCTTCAGATCCGCGGGAAGATCGCCGGAGATCTTGAGCATATCGAAGGGGATTCCCTGAGTGCGAACCAGCCGAGCAATGCCGGGGAACTTTCGGACGTGTCCGATATGGCCACGGATAATTATGATAGGGAGCTTAATATCGGACTGGCTTCCAACGAGCAACAGATCCTAAACGACATCGATGTGGCTCTCAAGAGGATCGAGGAAGGCACTTACGGTATTTGCGAGATTTATGGGACGGCGATCCCGAAGAAACGTCTTTTGGCCATGCCCTATACCCGTCTTTCCATGAAGGCCCAGGAAGAAGAAGAGAAGAACCAACGCCGCTCGTGATCTTCTTCTACGGTCTCGTAGGATTTGTTGTTTTTCTCGACCAGCTTTCAAAGTTTTTTGCGCTTCGCTTTCTTTCCGCGCAAAATTCAGTCCCTCTCATCCCACATGTTCTCGATCTGACCCTCGTCCATAACCGCGGTGTGGCGTTTGGACTCTTCAGCGGGTACACACCGGTGCTTTTTACTGTGATCACAGTGAGCCTTGTTTTCCTGTTCGTGATCGCGAACCGTTCTCATGCCAAAACCGCGCCGGGCGTCTCGCATGTAGACCGGTGGGCGCTTAGTCTGATCCTTGGCGGGGCGGTCGGGAACTGGATCGACCGGTGGCGTTTTGAGGCCGTGATCGATTTTATTGATTTCCGGGTCTGGCCCGTCTTTAATCTTGCCGATGCCGCTATTTCGATCGGTGTTGCGATTTACTTTATCCGCGTGCTGATGTCTAAGGACAAGCCATGAAACCCGTTCTCTTTTCCTTCGGAGCGATCCACCTCTACTCCTACGGTCTTTCGATAGCCCTCGGAGTTCTTCTCGCGCTTTTTCTCATGAATCGGCGCGCTTTAAGGACAGGGTTCCCGAAACCCGATGAAGTGTTCGATATGGCTTTCACGATCCTCGTTTGGGGATTTGCCGGTGCCCGTCTTTTTTATGTGATCCAGAATTTATCCTATTACGCGGCGGAACCCCTTAAGATTTTCGCCGTCTGGGAAGGCGGTCTTATATTCTATGGCGGTGCCATCATGGCATTTGCGGGGATGTTGTTGGTGGGCCGCAAAAGGAAGTGGCCATTTTGGAAAACTCTTGATTTTATCATGCCGTACGGGGCGCTTACCCATGCTTTTGGCCGGGTCGGATGTTTTCTGAATGGGTGCTGTTACGGCAAGGCCTGTGATCTTTCGTGGGCTGTAAGGTTTCCGGAGGTCCCTTACAAGGTGCACCCGACTCAGCTTTATGAAGCAATTTTCGATCTTGTTCTTTTTGCGTTTCTTATCGCGCGCAGGGAACGGGCAAGGTTTGAGGGCGAGATCGCTCTTCTCTATTTCCTGCTTTACGGATTCGGCCGCTATCTCATTGAGTTTCTCCGGGAGCCAAGCTGGTTATGGCTGGGGCTTACCTCCAATCAATGGTTGAGCGCCGTGATCATTCTCGCTTCTTTTATTCTCTACAGATTCCTCAAGAGCAAAGTTTGTCCTGAAGTTCGCCATCATTTTCAAGATGTTTTATCAGGAAAACGCTGATTTGCTGATTTAATATTTAATGGGAAATCAGGTGTAACATGCCCAAAAAACGTTTTACCGAGGTTGTGGTGGAAGCCGCCGATGTGATGCGGCGTCTCGACATCTTTATCGCCGAAAAAATGGCCAGCCAGCATTCCCGGTCTCATCTTCAAAAGATGATCAAGAATGGCGGAGTGCTTGTGGACGGGAAGAACGTGACTCCTCATTACCGTGTTAAGGAGGGAGAGAAAGTTCATGTTGAAAACCTTGATCTTCCGCAGGATGATATTCCGGCGGAGGCTATTCCCATCGAGATCGTTTATGAGGACGAAGATTGCCTGGTCGTGAATAAAGAGGCCGGGATGGTTGTTCATCCGGCCCACGGTAATCCCAGCCATACGCTGGTGAACGCGCTCCTTTTCTATGCGCAGACCCTTGGGAATGCCGAAGACAAGGTCCGGCCCGGGATCGTTCATCGCCTCGATAAAGATACCTCGGGTCTTCTGGTGGTCGCCAAGAACGATTTCGCGCATGCCCATCTCGCCCGTCAGTTCAAGGATCATACGATCGATCGGGTTTATAACGCCTTTGTCCGGGGCGTGGTGCAGCATGATGAAGGGGTTTGCGATGAGCCGGTAGGCCGCGCTTTTCTGAACCGGAAAAAAGTGGTGATCCGTCCCTCCGGAGGCAAGGATGCCGTGACCTTTTTCCGGGTGCTGAAGCGTTTTCAAAACGCGACCTTTGTGGAGATCCGTCCCCAGACGGGAAGGACTCATCAGATCCGTGTGCATTTTTCCTACCTGGGCCATCCCGTTTTGGGCGACGTTCTTTATGGCGCTCCATTTCCGCAGATCAAGCGCCAGGCACTTCATGCGCTGACCCTCGGATTTGAGCAGCCCCGCACAAAGAAATGGATACAGCTTGAAAGTAAATTGCCGGAGGATATGCAGAGTCTGTTGCGATTTTTAGAAACTCCGCTCTGACCCGAAAGGTTTTGGCTCGTTGATGCAGGAAAAGCATAGAGTTGAAATGAGGGTTGCTTTATAATCACCTCCTATGAACTTTGTCCACTGGCTTTTCTTCATCGGGACCGTCGGAGTCTCCTTGCTATTCGCGCTCTACGGACAATGGGTCCTCCTGAAATACAGGGCGGCCTCTTACCATACGGCCGTGACCGGCTGCGAGGTCGCTCGTTTCGTCCTGGATCATGCGGGACTTCTCCATATAGCGGTCAGCCCCATGGAATCCTCGGAAGAATATTCCTCAAGGGAAAGCCTTTTTCTTGATCCTAAGGTCTATGAGGGCAAAGATTTCCTTTCTGTCATCGGGGCCGCGCGGCTGGCATTCCTCAAAAGCCAACTTTCCAATATGACATTCTGGGTACGCCTTAAAAAACGCATGGCTTTTGTGATCCGGTTTACCGTATCCATGGGGTGGCTTCTTTTGGTTTTGGGATGGTTTATGCCGGGATGCAAGTTTCTGGTTAACCTCGGCCTGGGTTGTTTCAGTGTGGTCATGGCCATGGTGATCGTGGACCTTCCCTTCGAAATAGAAGTGCGGGAGAAGACCCTGAAACTCCTCAGGGATTCCGGCCATTTTCAGCTGAATGAAATGCTCCACTTGAAGTATCTGAACAAGGCGATCGCACTCTGGGGGTTGGGTTCTATGGTTCGCGCGCCTTTCAACAAGTGTCTCGGTGTTTTAGGAAAGAAAGGAACGGCCTATGAGCTATAAGAATCTCAATGAATTCCTGTTGGCTCTCCGCGAGGCAGGGGAGCTTGTGGAGATTACAGCGCCGGTGGATCCGGTGCTGGAGATCACCGAGATCTATGACCGCGTTGTAAAGAAGGAAGGCCCGGCCCTGCTTTTCATGAACGTTCGCGGTTCTTCGATGCCCTTGGCAATCAATCTCTTCGGATCCCGGAAACGGATGAGTATGGCGCTCGGGGTGAAGGATATTTCCGAAGTCGCCGGACGCATTCAATCTTTTCTGGACCTCAAGCCGCCGCAGAGTTCCATGGAAAAGCTTGCGATGGTCCCCAAGCTCTCGGAATTGAACGCGGTGTTCCCGAAAGTCGTAAAGCATGCTTCTTGCCAGGAACAGGTGATACTCGCGGGGGAAGGGCCGATGTTGGACCAGCTTCCCGTGATCCAATGCTGGCCCAGGGACGGCGGGAAATTCATTACGTTCCCTCTTGTGATCACCAAGGATCCGAAGACGCAGCAGCGGAATCTGGGGCTTTACCGGATGCATGTTTATGATGACCGGACGACCGGGATGCATTGGCAGATCCACAAGGATGGCGCGGAACATTTCCGCAATCTTCCCAAGGGGAGTAAGGGCCGTTTGCCGGTCGCTTGTGTGATCGGTGCGGATCCTGCCACTATGTTTTCAGCCGCGTGCCCGCTTCCGAGCGGCGTGGACGAGCTGCTGATGGCGGGATTTCTGAGAAAACGTCCTGTTGAGCTTGTGAAATGCAAAACGGTCGATCTGGAAGTGCCCGCAGAGGCCGAGATCGTACTGGAAGGTTACGTGGAAGAGGGAGAGATGAAACTGGAAGGGCCATTTGGCGATCACACCGGTTTTTATTCCCGCGCTAAAGATTTTCCCGTATTCCATGTTACTTGTATGACCCGCCGAAAGAATCCGGTTTATGTGACGACGGTGGTCGGACGCGCGCCGATGGAGGACTGCTATATGGGCAAGGCCATCGAACGGATCTTTCTTCCCCTGATCCGGAAACAGTTCCCGGAGATCGCGGATATTTGTCTGCCGTGGGAAGGTGCGTTCCACAATTGCCTGATCGTTTCCATTCATAAAAAGTATCCCCATCAGGGAAAGAAGATCATCCATGCGATCTGGGGGCTTGGGCAGATGATGTTCTCTAAAATGATCATCGTTCTCGATCACGATACGAATATCCAGGACTTGAAAGAGGTGTCATGGCGGGTCTTGAATAACCTCGACCCCAGGCGCGATATTGTGTTCGGGGAAGGTCCGCTTGACGAATTGGACCATGGCGCGCCGAGGGATTTCGGCGGTTCCAAGGTCGGTATCGATGCGACGCGTAAGAGCGAAGCCGAGGGGATGTTTCGTCCCTGGCCTGAGGATATCGCGATGACCGAGGAGATCAAACGGCTTGTAGGGTCCCGGTGGAAAGAATACGGTCTCGACGCAAAGTATGGCCAAGATCACACACCCGGGGTGTGAAAGAGGGTGATGACATTGTTGTCTCGAACTAGGATTTTTTTAAAAGATATCAAACTCGAGCATTCCCTGTTCGCGCTGCCGTTTGCCTATCTCGGACTCTTCTTCGCGGAGAAGAAGGTTCCCGGATTTTTTTTAGTTTTCTGGATCACGATCGCGATGGTGAGCTTTCGTACCATGGCGATGGGCCTCAATCGTCTGTTGGATCGCGCGATCGACGCGGAAAATCCAAGGACTCAGGGACGGGCGCTTCCTCAAAAAAAGATCCTTCCCGGTTTTGTATGGAGCGCCGCCGCTATTTCTCTTTTGGTTTTTGAGGCGAGCGCTTATAAGCTCGGCAGCTTTTGCTTCTTCCTTTCACCCATTCCGGTACTATTAGCCGTTATCTACCCCCTGACCAAAAGGTTTACATGGCTTTCACATTTTGTGTTGGGACTGGTTCTCGGCATAGCGCCTTGCGGTGCCTGGATCGCGGGCCGGCAATCCCTTGGATGGACTCCGGTTTTTCTGACCGTGGGCGTCATGGTCTGGGTTGCGGGGTTTGACATGATCTACGCTCTTCAGGACATGGGGTTTGATAAAGAAAAGGGGCTATACTCCGTGCCCTCAAGATTTGGCGAAGCCCGGACGCTTAAGATCGCGAGACTGCTTCACGCCGCCGCTGTTCTATGTTGGGCCGTGGCAGGTTTCCTGAATGGCGCAGGTTGGATCTATGCCGCTGGACTGATCCTCGTGACCTGTTTCCTTGTGCGCGAACATTGGCTGATCCGTTCCTTTGGCGTTGCGAAGATCAATGAAGCCTTTTTTTTGATGAATGCCGTGGTCAGCTTTTCTTTATTTGTCGCGGCGTTTCTGGATATTCTGTTATAGCGAATTTTCTATAATTGTTATCGATAAAATGCCATAAAATACCGATATCTTCATTTATAAATACGGAAAATCGGGTTATAGTTCTGGGGAGCCCCTCAAGCAAAAAACTGCTCTCTGCAGAGAACCTGTGAGAGGTTAGCGCTATCGATTCGCGATAAAAAAATCAACATAATGTAAAGGAGCAGAGATGCAGATGGTAAAAATAGGCGATAAATTGGTGGGGAAAAATCAACCCTGCTACATTGTCGCGGAGGTAGGGATCAATCATAACGGGGATCTTGACGTAGCCAAGCGTTTGATCGATGTTGCCGTGAATGCCGGTTGCGATGCAGTCAAATTTCAAAAACGCACTCCGGAAGTATGTGTGCCGCGAGAACAAGGCGACAAAATGCGAGACACGCCATGGGGTTATATGACCTATATGGAATACCGTTGCAAAGTTGAATTCGGCGAGGCTGAATATACCGAAATAGACCGTTATTGCCGCAACAAGGGGATCTCGTGGCATGCTTCCTGTTGGGACGAAGCATCTGTGGATTTTATTGATAAATTCGGCGTACCCTGCTACAAAATCGCTTCAGCTTCTTTAACGGATCATAATTTGTTGAGTCATACCCGCAGTATGGGTCGGCCGGTAATTTTGTCTACGGGAATGAGTACGATTGAGCAAATTGATAAAGCTGTTGAAGTGCTTGGAAAGACAGATTTAGTCTTGTTGCATTCGTGCAGCACTTACCCAGCGAATTATGAAGATCTCCATCTGAGGGTGATTCCGATGTTCCAACGAAGGTATAGCATTCCGATCGGCTATTCCGGGCATGAAACCGGCTTGCCGTCTTCTATTGCGGCCGTCGCTATTGGCGCATGTATTATGGAACGCCATATTACACTTGACCGGTCCATGTGGGGCTCTGATCAGGCGGCTTCACTGGAACCGAACGGGATCTCGCGCTTAGTTCGAGACATTCGTCTCATCGAAAGAGCTTTGGGAGAGGAAACTAAGCGTGTGGTGGAAGGAGAAAAGGCGATGATCCGAAGACTTCGCCGGGTGGGATAATTCTATGAAAGCTATCAAAGCGTTGGCTTTGGATGTGGATGGGGTCTTGACGGACGGTACTGTTTGGTGGAGTGCCAGCGGCGAGGAGTTGAAACGATTTTGTTTTGCCGATATTACGGGTATTCCGTTGGCAAAAAAAGCGGGCATTCTATTATGTTTGATCTCTGGGGAAAGTAGCCCTTCCGGGATGAAGCTTGTGGACCGTTTTGCCGAGAAACTCGGGATTACCGATGTCTACAGGGGGTGTCACGACAAAGCCGCTGCTTTAAATGAATTTGCAGCAAAACACAATATTCGTTTATCGTCGGTGTGCTTTATGGGCGATGATGTTAATGATCTCACTGCACTCAAGAGGGCAGGTCTCTCTGTTGCTCCTGCGAGTGCGCATGCGACTGTGCGGCGTCAAGTAGATTTGGTGACTCGCCAAAGGGGCGGGCACGGTGCCGTTCGTGAATTGATCGATAAACTTATAGCCCACCAGAAAAAAAAGTAGAACGGATCAAGGGAATATGACGCCATGATTAAATTGTCGGATTATGTAGCCCAGTGGCTTGTCAGCAAGGGTATCCAGCATATTTTTACGCTGCCTGGGGGAGGTGCCATGCATCTGAACGATTCAATGGGACATTGTCCCGGACTTCAGGCTGTTTCTAATCTGCATGAGCAGGCCAGTGCCATCGCAGCTGAGGCATACTCCAAGATGACAAATTTCTTTGGCGTGGCCGTTGTAACAACTGGACCCGGCGGAATCAATGCCTTGACCGGGGTCGTTGGGGCTTGGCTGGACTCTACTCCCTGCATGTGCATCTCCGGGCAAGTGAAACGCTCCGATCTTGTGGGGAACTCAGGCGTACGTCAAATGGGCGTGCAGGAGGTCAATATCGTATCGATGGTCAAGGGGGTCACAAAATATGCCGTAACGGTGCTAGACCCGATGGACATACGTTTTCATCTTGAGAAATCGTTCCAGCTTGCAAGGTCGGGACGACCAGGGCCTGTCTGGATCGATATTCCTCTCGATGTGCAAGCATCCATGATTGATGGATCCCAGTTGAAAGGTTTTGATCTCCTCGAATTAAAAGATCCCTCTGACACGGACTTACTTAGCGCCCAGGTAGCTCGGGTGATTGAACTGCTCAACGGTTCAGAACGGCCAGTCCTACTTGCGGGGAATGGGATCAGGCTTGCTTCCGCCCAAGCTGAATTTGTTAAACTTGTCAATCTTCTGGGTATTCCGGTCATGACTACTTGGCCGGCCATGGATTTGCTGCCGCAGGACCATCCGCTTTTTATGGGGCGTCCTGGTTCCGTCGCGCCTCGAGGAGCGAATTTTACTTTGCAGAATTCCGATTGTCTTATAACGATCGGGACGCGCCTTGATATGGCCATCACCGGATACGCACCCGAAAAGCTGGCTCGTGGGGCAACGAAAGTGATGGTAGATATTGATCCTTGCGAGATTCAAAAGATCGTCGATAAAACAAAGGTGGACGTTCCGATCTGTTCAGATGCGAAAATCTTCATTCAGAGGCTTCAAGAGCGATGCTCCCTGATTAAACCGCATAACTGGTCTCGCTGGCTAACAAAGTGTGAGAATTGGAAAGAACAATATCCCGTGGTACTTCCTGAGCACCGGTCAAGGAACGATTACATCAGTACTTATTATCTCACTGAGATTTTGTCGGAGGTGATCGACGAAAATGCTGGCATTGTTGTTTGCAGCTCAGGCGCGGGATTGGAAATATTTTTGCTGGCTTTTAAGGTCAAGAAGGGGCAACGAATATTCAACACGACGGCACTAGGCTCTATGGGGTTTGGAATTCCGGCTGCGATCGGAGCGTGTATCGCAAACGATCTGAAACAAATTGTATGCGTTGAAGGTGACGGTGGATTTCAGCTCAATCTTCAGGAATTAGAGACGGTTGCCCGCTTGGGTCTTCCTGTGAAATTTTTTGTACTTAATAATCAAGGATATTCCTCCATTCGCACATCGCAAACCAATTATTTTAAGCGCTTATCCGGAGCGGATGTCACAAGCGGACTTACCTTACCGGACTTAGTGAGGGTTTCATCCGCTTATGGTATCAAGTCAGTACGAATTGAACAAACATCTGATCTGAAGGAAAAGATAAATGACATTCTTCACTTGCCTGGGCCGGTGGTGTGTGAGGTTGTTGTCGTTCCGGATGAACCGCGTGCGCCGAGCTTGGCCTCTTTTCAGAGACCCGATGGCTCCATGGTGTCCAGGCCTCTTGAAGATCTTTGGCCTTTTCTCGATCGGAAGGAATTTCTGTCGAATATGATTATTGCACCTCTGGAGGGTTCGTGTCCTTGAAATTCCTCATCGCGGGATTAGGCTCTATCGGGAGGCGACATCTCAGAAATCTGAAAGCCTTGGGTGAAACGGATATTGTTTTTTATCGCACTCATCAAAGTACCCTGCCTGAAGATGAGCTGAAGGGGTTCCCGGTAGAGACTGATATCCATGCAGCCTTGAGACATCAACCCCATGCTGTAATCGTGTGTAATCCGACAGCGTTGCACATGGACGTCGCCATTCCGGCCGCACAGGCGGGATGTCATCTGCTCCTTGAAAAGCCTATTTCCAATTCTCTTGATCGCATCGATGTACTGAGAGCTGCAGTACTAAAAGGCGGGGGAGAGGTTCTTGTTGGCTTTCAGTTCCGCTTTCATCCGACGTTGCAAATAGCGGCGAGGCTTATTCGTGAGGGTGCTATCGGTCGACCTCTCTATGTTCGGGCACACTGGGGGGAATATCTTCCCGGATGGCATCCTTCTGAAAATTACAAAATGGGCTATGCTGCACGTAAGGACCTGGGCGGCGGAGCGCTTTTGACGCTGTGTCATCCCATAGATTATTTGCGTTATCTTTTCGGAGAGATACAATCGCTTACTGCGGTGATCGATTCGATTGGAGATTTGGCGATCAGTACAGAGGATGTTGTGGAGATCAATTTGCGTTTTGCAAACGGTGCCATGGGGAGCCTTCACCTCGATTATCTGCAGCAGCCGCCGGCGCATCGCGTAGAAATTATTGGCACCGAAGGGAGCTTGCTCTGGGACAATGAGGACGGCTGCCTGCGTCTCTACCGTGCCCCGCTAAAGAAATGGAAGACATGGTTCCCCCCGGAAGGGTTTGAACGTAATACGCTTTTTCTTGAAGAAATGCGTCACTTTATTTCGGTGGTTCAACGGAAAATCAGCCCAGTATGTGGTTTGGAGGATGGCGTCAAGGTCATTGAAGTTACACACGCGGCGAAACAAGCGGCAGAGAAAGGTCGAAAGGTGGTCGTGGCCTATGAATAACATTCAAAAGAAATTCGATTTGCAAGGTAAAGTCGCGATCGTGACGGGTGGTGCCGGCTTGCTCGGAAAGGAATTCTGCCGTACATTGGCTGAAGCCGGGGCTCAAGTTGTCGTCGCAGACATAGATGCAGCCGCTGCCCAGCAGGTTGTGGGTAGTATGAAAAAGAGTGGGTGCGCAGAGGCTCTTGCTGTTGGTGTCGATGTGAAACTATCGTTCTCAGTTCAGAATATGGTAGCAGCCGTATTAGAAGAATACGGCAAATTGGACATTCTTGTTAACAGTGCTGCGCTGGACCCCAAGTTTGATCATTCGCAGACGGGACAACATCAAGCCACCTTCGACGATTACCCTCTAGCCGCCTGGCAGGACGCACTTGATGTGAATCTGACAGGAACCTTTCTTTGCTGTCAGGCTGCAACGCGCCCAATGTTAAAGCAGGGGCAGGGGTGCATGATCAATATCTGCTCGACTTATGGCCTTGTCGGTCCTGATCAGCGGATTTACGCTCGCCCGGGGGCGGAGATGCAATATAAGCCTGCCCACTATTCCGCGACAAAAGCTGGGATATTAGGGTTGACACATTACCTAGCCACTTATTTTTCAGGGCGCAATATCCGCGTTAATGCGTTGACGCCGGGCGGTATTTATAATAATCACGACAAGCTTTTTGTTCAGAACTATTCGGCTCGTACGGTTTTGGGTCGTATGGCCAATATTGATGAGATGAATGGGGCGCTTCTTTTTCTTGCCTCTGAGGCGTCCTCCTATATGACTGGGGCCAATTTGGTTGTCGATGGGGGATGGACAGCTTGGTAGCTCTGCGGACCGCAGCGGCTAAAGTTTCGGACGATTTTCGGATGGGTAAAAAAGGACAAGTTTATGCAAATCAATGATCAATCCGCGGGTTTTGAGAAAGTAATGAGGCCCTGTCCCGTTTGCGGATGCAGGAAGTGTATCAGCTTATTCGAACAAACCCTGGTGCACTTTGAAGACTGCCCCTTAGTCGGCGAGCAAAGAATTGTTTCATGTAGCCAATGCGACATGGTTTATGCTGATACGGAGCTGAAACAAGAAAATTATAACGATTACTATCGTAATTTTTCAAAGTATCACGACGAACGGACGGGCGGCGCGGGGGGGGAATCCGGGTGGGAATCTCTGCGAGTCGAGCAGATTGCCGGTGGCGTAATGCGTTGTTTTCCAGATCGGCATGCCAAACTATTGGACGCGGGTTGCGGCAGGGGTGATGTCTTAGCGCTAATGCAGTCTTGCGGGTACACGGCACTTTCGGGGATGGATCCTTCAGCAACGTGCGTAGACAGAATCTCACGGGAGCTGAAAATCGAAGCGCGACAGGGGCTTCTGTCATCTCCAAGTTATGCTCCGGCTTCTTTTGATGGAATCATCCTCGCCGGAGTTTTAGAGCATGTCTTGGATTTTTTCGCCGCTCTGGAGAATGTCGCAAAACTTATACGCCCGGGTGGAAAGATATATGTCGAAGTTCCCAACGCCATGCGCTATTGTTCTCAGACCTTATCACCTTTTCAAGACTTTAATTTGGAGCATATCAATCATTTTACGATCCACAGTTTGCGGAATCTTTTTTGCTCTTATGGTTTTGACAGTTTGGTCTGTGATGAGAAACCTTGCGTCAGCGACTTCCCCAGCGAAGTTCCGGAGGTTTTTGGCGTATTTACTCTGGCTCAAGATCACAAGAACACGAAGCGGTTTATCCGAGATAGTGCTGCTATCTCTAGTATGAAGGACTATGTTGCCAAATCCAATCTTCGGATCAGGCAAATCGACGCGTGGCTCAGAAAGGAATTGTTCCGCTATCCAGACATTCTCGTCTGGGGGACCGGGCAATTAACCCTTAAATTGCTTGGTATGACGGCGTTACGTGATTTTAAAATCGCATCATTTGTAGATGCAAATCCGATTTTTCATGGACGGAAACTGCACGGCGTACGTGTGAGTCCTCCTGAGCTTATCAAGGGGCCGCCGCTGCCGATCTTAATCGCTTCGATTCTTCATGCATCTGAGATTGAGAACCGAATCCGTGATCAATTGCATTTGTCCAATGTGGTTATCCGGGTGCCGGAACATATAGCTTAAATTGTGTTAAAAAGGACAAAACATGAGCGGGTTTGATCCAAAGGAAAATTTGCCTCCGGATATGTTTTCGGGATGTGGGAAGAAGCAGCAAGGATTGCGTGGAATTATCCCGGAAGATCTTAAACGGTACGACGAAACGAAGAAGCTCCGGATATTGGCAGACTGCTTGCCTTTGGAGACACCCTTTACCATAGGCATCGACCCTTGCAACCTCTGCAATTTTCGATGCCGTTTTTGTCCCACCGGTCATCCCCATTTGCTCCGAAATGTTAAGCGACCCAGAGGGTTAATGAAATTGGATCTTTTTAAGAAGATAATCGATGATCTGCAGGCCTTTCCCGAAAAGATCAAGCGGCTTTACCTTTATCACGAGGGCGAGCCTTTGTTGAATCAGTATCTTCCTGAAATGGTGGCTTATGCAAAAAAGGCTGATGTTGCCGAGAGTATTCAGATCACCACAAATGCCGCGTTGCTTACCCCCTCAATTGCCAGGAGCCTGATTGAGGCCGGGCTTGATCTGATGCGTATTTCAGTGGAGCATGTAACGGACAAAGGTTATCTGGAGCTAACGGAAACTTTTGGCGATTATGAGTTGATCCGGCGCAATGTGGCCATGCTCTACGCGGAGCGAGATCGGCTCGGTAGCCGGATGCAAATCCATCCGAAGATCATGGATGTCGGTCTTTCTACGGGCGAGCTTGAAAAATTTCGAAATGATTTTCGACCTATTTCCGATCAGCTTAATATCCAGCAACTTACGGGGATGCCCAATCCTGCCCTGTTTGATTTTACGCTGGGGACCAACCCTACGGAAGGTTCCGAGGGAGCACGGCTTAAACCGGATCGGTTAGTTTGTGCCCAGCCTTTTTATGTGATGTTGGTGAAGTATTCGGGTGTGATCGTAGCCTGTTCTGAGGACTGGACTTGGGAAGCAATGACAGGAGATGTTCGCCATGAATCGATGATGGACATATGGAAAGGTGAAAAACTGCGTCAGTTCAGGGTTAAACAGCTTCGTGGAGAGCGCAGGTGTATCAGGTGTTGCGCGGATTGTCCTTTTGTGAAAGGCCTGCCTATGGAAAATGATCTGGATGCGAGTCGAACCCGGTTGTTGCCATTTTATGAGGGGAATGTCGCGGCTCAGGGTGATTCCACGGGGAATCAACATGTTGAATAGTCAACGCCGCGTCTTGCTTCTTGTTCCACCCTTGCCCAAGGACCGTGTGCTCGATAATTTTGTTCCGCCGCTCGCATTGCTCTACTTGGCCGGGACATTACGCGCCAAAGGTGATTCTGTCGAGATCTTCGATTTTAATACTATTTTCCCAAAGAAAGCATGCCCCCCGGATCCGGAGCCAGTCTATATAAGCCGTATTACACGGATTATTGAGGAGCAACGCCCTGAAGTTATCGGTATCACCTGTCTGGCAGCTATCGTGTGGTCGGCTACGCGCTGGTTGGCGGCGAAGGTTAAAGAGCTCTTTCCTGATGCAAAGATTGTCCTCGGGGGGATGCATCCGACTTTGTATGCCGCCGATATTATGGAACATTGCTCTTTTGTGGACGCCATTGTCCTCGGGGAAGGTGAACAGGTTTTTTCGGAATTGGTGAGCTTTCTCTGCAATCCCGATCGCATGAGCGTTCCTATGGATGGTGTTGCCATTCGTCTTGGGGATAGAGTTAAAATTCTTCAAAAAAAAATATTTATCGATTATCCGGATGCCTTGCCGATGCCCGCTTATGATCTGATTAATTTTAACGATTATGCTTTGGACACAAGCGGTTGGAATAACCCCAAGCATTTGCCTCTGCGATTAGCTTTCCCCATATTGACAAGCAGGAGTTGTCCCTATAAATGTGATTTCTGCTGCCTTTTCCGCACAATGGGACCTCAGTTCCGTCCACGAAGCCCCATGCAGGTTGTGGACGAGATTGAGCTGCTTGTTGAGAAATACGGCCTTAATTATTTCTCGATTGTGGATGATAACTTTACTTACGATAAGCAGCGGGCCCTTCAGATCTGTGAGGAGATCATCAAGCGTCGGTTGAATATTTACTATGAATTCCCGAATGGGCTGATGACTAAAACGCTGGATGAGGAACTGATCGATGCCATGTATGCCTCAGGGATGATTCGCGCTTGTATTGCCATTGAGAGCGGGTCGGCCTATATTCGAAATGACATCATGCGAAAGGGCTTGTCGAACGAGCACGTTTTTTCCGTTATTAGGTGCTTTCGCAAGCATCCCGAGGTTATGATTCATGCTTTTTTTATCATGGGCGTACCAGAAGAAACAGCAGCGACTCTCGAAGATACTGTTCGAATGCTCGAGGAGCTGGATGTCGATTATGTTTATATGCGCAACTGTGTGCCGTTTCCGCAGACCTGGCTATTCGAGCAATGCCAGGAGGAAAACTTATTTACCTTCGATTTTCCCACAAAAGATCTATGGGACAAAGATTGGTTTACAACGCATTTATTTAAAGGGGTGCGTTTCTTTATCAAGCCCCGGGCTATGAGTTTGGATGAGTTGCAGTCCTATAGGGACCGGTTTGATGCGATAGTCTCAAGAAAACGCGAGAGCGCGAACATTAAGTTCTCAAAGTTGCGTCTGGCACAGGCCGAATTCATGCGGCGTCAGGCTGCGGGCAATGCTGGTACGGGAAAATAGACGCGTGGTGCAAGTTTATTTACGCTGGGTTGCCGCTGTGTGCCGGAGGATTGGTGGCGTGGCGTTTGAGATGTTCATAGCTGTGCCGGGATTTAAGTTAACTAGCTTTTTTTGACATCGCATTTATTGAAAACCGACGCGGATTCAGGAGACAAACTAATGAGAAAAATCAGCATAGTCACCGGATGTTATAACGAGGAAGGGAATGTTGCTGAGCTTATCGGACGTGTCCGGAGCATTATGGCAGAGTTTCCAGCCTACGTTTATGAGCATATTTTTATCGATAATTGCTCTAAAGATCGTACAGTGCTTGTCCTTAAAGGTTTTGCCGCGGAAGACCCTCGGATTAAAATTATCATTAACGCGCGTAACTTTGGCACCATACGGTCCGGTTATCATGCACTGCTCCAGGCGTATGGAGATGCCGTGATTCCCATAGTGGCGGATCTCCAAGAACCGCCCGAGTTGATCAGAGATTTTATTCAGAAGTGGGAGCAGGGATTCAAGGTGGTCGCAGGGATCAAAACAAAAAGCCGCGAGAGTTGGTGGATGTACCATCTCCGTAGCATTTATTACAGGTTAATAAGGCGTCTTGCGTCCGTGGAAATCCTGGAGCAATTTTCCGGTTTCGGGCTCTATGATCGTAAAGTGATGGATGTTTTGCGGAGTTTGCATGAACCCTATCCCTACTTCCGGGGCCTTATTTCAGATGTCGGGTTTAGTTCGGCCCGGATTGAATATTCCCAGCCTGTTCGACGACATGGCAAGTCCAAGAATAATTTTTTAACGTTGTTTGACTTGGCCATGCTGGGAGTTACGAATTACACCAAAGTCCCACTGCGTTTGGCGACCCTGATTGGTTTTTTTACCGCCAGTTGCTCCCTGCTTCTTGGTATGGGCTATCTGATCGCCAAGTTGCTCTTCTGGTACACGTTCAGCGCGGGTATGGCACCGATGATGATAGGTATTTTTTTTCTCGGTTCAGTTCAGCTTTTTTTTCTTGGAATCGTGGGTGAATACGTAGGAACGATATTTACTTATGTCCAGGACCGCCCGCTGGTGGTGGAGGCTGAACGCATTAACTTTGATTCCTAGAAGATGTTGAGTCGGGATAGGGTGAATAGGACTTATTAGCATCGCAGTGGGCTAAGGTAAATTAGATGTTATTATAGGGGGCGGGGTGAAAAAGATTATCCTCACGGGCGCTACCAGCATGCTGGGCGTCTCTTTTATTGAAGAATGTTTGCGCCGTGGGGACAAGGTTGCCGCGATTATTCGACCTGGGTCTCGAAAGGCACATCGTGTTGCCGAATATGCGGACATTAAAACAGTAGAATGTGATTTGCGGGAGATCGAGAAGCTTTCCGATTTTCTCGAAGGCTCTTGGGATGAATTCTATCATTTGGGATGGGGGCCGACGGATAGGGAGGGGCGCGGTGATCCGGCTTTGCAGGATTCCAATGTGGAATTCACTCTGAATGCGGTGCGTAGTGCAAAAAAACTCGGATGTTCTTTTTTCGCAGGCGCCGGATCACAAGCAGAGTATGGACGGGTGACAGGGGTAATACCTCCGGACCGGCCCGGAACTCCCGAAGTGGCCTACGGTCATGCAAAATACGCAGCGGGAAATATGTCTGCGCTTTTGTGTCGGGATCTTGGAATACGGCATGTTTGGGCTAGGTTCTTCAGTGTTTACGGTGCCAATGACAGCTCAGCGACTATGATCGTCTATTGCATCGAAAAGTTGCTGAGAAAAGAAAAACCCTCTCTTACCGCATGCGAACAGATCTGGGATTACTTGTATTGCGCTGACGCAACGCGAGCGTTGTATCTTTTGGGTGAGAAGGGAAGGGATCAGTCTGTATATAATATTGGCAGCGGGATCGGAAGACCTCTTTCGGAGTTTGTGAAAATAATCCGTGATACCATTGATCCCGGGCTCGAGCTCGGATTTGGAGATATCCCCTATCAGACGGGACAGGTGATGCATTTATGTGCGGATATACGTTCGCTGACGGAAGATACAGGATTTATTCCGGAAGTCTCTTTTGAAGAGGGGGTAAAGCGGACGATCGTTCAATTGAAGAAGCGGAAAATCAAACTACCTTTATGAGGAGTGCCCGAGACTTTAGAACGTATCTCTGTCGGCCAGGAAGAAGGTCTATCTTTTAGCGGCGCTTTGGATATGCATAAGGGTGATTTCCATCACCCATTCCGATCAAATAGCCAAACTTTGTTGCAAGTGAGTGGGATCTTTCATCTGTCGCTACGAGGGAGTTAATCTTTTCCTCGATCGCAGCGATTTTATTTGATTGATTCAATCCCTCGTAAGACGTTGCCAAACAATGCCAGCCTATGATATGGAATGGGTTCAGCGCCACCATCGATTCAAAAAAGCTAGCGGCTTCCTTCCATCGTTTTTCCCTGAGCTTAACATTGTTGATAAAGTTACATTTTAAATTTACTTTGTAAGCTAGCTCATTCAGTTCGTTGGCGGTGATTTCCTCCGTGTCGAATTGCCGTAAAGAAGTCGAATGCTTTTCCACCAGCTCCTCTTCATTCTTGATGTATCCTAACTTGATGAACTCCTGGGCCATTTCTGTTCCCAGTAGAGGGATTGCGACATAAATATCCAAAAAGTCAGCATCGAGCGTTTCTGCAAAACTAACGGTTTCAGCCATTTGTTCTTTTGTTTCTCGGGGAAACCCAAGCATGAAGCCGGCTCTGACGCTGACGCCTTTGCTTCTCAGGTATTGTACGCACCATTTTGCCTTTTCAAGCTCGATGTTTTTTTTGATAATGTATTTCTGTACGTAGGGTGAACCGGATTCGACAGGCACAAAACAAGATCTCATGCCGGCGCTTACCAGGGCGTCGATGATCTCGGCATCCAAAGTGCTGACGGAGACGGATTGGGAGAGCTGTATCTCCATACCCTTGATACCAAGTTTTTTCAGCTCACTTAGAATTTCCAGCACGCGTTTCTTGTTCGCAGTGAAGAGATCGTCTTCGATGAAAAATATATTAATATTGTATTTATTATTAAAGTAGCTAACTTCGTCGATAATATGCTTTGTTGAATAGTACCGCGTTTTTCTTCCGTGTACTGTATGAGCGCAGCAAAAGATACATCTTCCCGGACAGCCTCTGCTGGTCATGATCTGCATAGCCCGCTGAGATGATTTGGTGGCGTCCTTGATGGCAGCAGTTTCCATGCATTTCTTAAAGTATTGTTCCAGATCCAAGAGTCCGTAATCCAGTGCAGGCATTGTGTCGAGTTCGACGAAATCGCCGAGTTCCGATTTTGATTCTGCTTTTCGGGATTTGGCAAGATCAAATACGCCCCTGATATCAGTTGGGTCAGCGCGATTTGAAACCCTCTCTATGAACAAACTTAAGGCGATTTCTCCCTCACCTCGAATGGCGTAGTCGATGCTGTTGTTGGTTTCCAAAATCTGTCTCGTGTAGTTGGTTGCATGGTAACCGCCCACAATGGTTACGCATTGAGGGAATATACTCTTGATTACGTAGCTCAATTTGTTAATGAAATGATGGGACGTTGTCATGAGCGCAGATATCCCTACGATGTCTGGATAGAAATCGACGGCTCTGACGCAATCATCGATGAAATCATTCAGGCTGCTTTGAGTGCGAGTGCTTTCAAACTTTGCCTTAAAGTCCAACAAGGCAACTTTGTCAAGCCGCTCCTTGTTTTTCATCTTTATGTAGGAGGACAGGCTCAAGATCCCGAAGGGAACCTTCAATGCTTCGCGAGTCTTGAGGAATTCTACTTTCATTCCCTTTCCTTGGAATGAGTTTTCGAGAAAAAGAATCGGTTGAGTCAGGGGATAAACAAAAAGAACATTCACCAGGACTGCCTTTCGTAGGTCTGCAGATCTTCAACTTCACTGTTTCAGGACAAATTCAGCGTTGAAGTTGATTGAGATTAGGTTTGAATTCTAATGCTCGAAGCTTTCCTGGGTCAATCGTTTCTTTTCTTTCTCTTCTTCAGTAGTCGAATGATCCTCTTATCAATAGTGACATAATGAACAGTCGTCCGACTTTTATGCTGTGTCTCAGAGGAATCCGTTCTCCTGCAGCTTGAGCAACTCTTCCGAGACAGTTTTATGTAAGTCTGGTATTATCGCTTACGATTTTATCAGTTGAGGTTGACTTCCTTTCGTTTTGCGACTCCTCATTCAGAGATTCGATGTGAAGGCAGATACTGAGCCGGATATTAGCAGCTTAGAGTTATTTTGTTACTCTTAAGGATTGTGAGAACCAGGCGATGGATTTTTTATTTTCTTAAGGACTCTTTGAGGGGAATTGCCTGTGTCCGATCGGCAAAAGGACCGTTCTATTTCATGAAAACCAGAGTTCCAATCTTTTTGCAAGGCATCCACAATAAGGGGAAACAATCAAAGCATTTTCTTGCAACAATGTTTGTGACTGTTTTTTTATTGATCTCGAGTAGTGTTCTTTTTTCTTCCGAAGATGTTAGCACCCTGACGGCTCAAGGAGAAGAGGCCCTGAGGCGTGAAAACTATGAGCAGACGCTGTTAATAGGCCAGAAGATCGTGGAAATGGACCCCCGCAACTTGGAGGGGTATAGGCTGCTTTTGATCTCTTGTGCGGTGACTGGCAGAGAGAGAGGCTTTTATGAAGTCGTCGAGGAAGCGAAAAGAAAAGGCGTTCCGGAACTTTGGATCGATTGGTTGGTCCCGATGATATTGTATCAAGCGGGACGCGCGAAGAGCGCGAGTGAGAAATTGTACGAATATGAAATGAAATGGCGGGAAGTGTATGAAAAATCCCGTTGAGGTGAAATCTTCATTCAATCCTTTGCTTAGCTATGTGCTTGCGGCTGCGTTTATATTTACAATCGGATTCTTGATCCATTCGGGAAGGCAGGCTCACGTTTCGACGTCCTGGCAGTACGTGCTATCCGATGCTGACGATCTGTTCTATTGGAGCGTTGCCAAGGGCAGGATGATGACACCTCGGTGCGACGGGAATCCCTATTATTTTGAAGAGCAGGGAAAACGGCATATTATTCCTTGCACGACTTCCGAAGTCATAGGACTCTTGGCCAAATACAGCGGGTTCCCCCTAACATGGTTCATCCCAGCTTGGCAAATTCTGATGCCAATCTGTCTTTGGTTCTTTATTATGCTTTGTTGCTGGAAGCTTTGGAATTACCCTCTTGGTGTTAGTGCCGCAGTGACATTGATCCTTCTTTTGAGCACTTTGTTTTCTTCAATGTTTCCATTGATGTTTAGAGCAAGAGGCATGGATGGGGTTATTCTTCTTTTTTTGTGGATCTCTTTAATATTCAGGGGGAATCCGGATAAAAAAAGTCATCTCGTGGCGATCACGCTTATAGCTGCCTTAGCGTTATGGGTGCATCCATTTTTGATAGGGTTAGGTTTGTGGGTTAGTGTGATGGAGTATGGTTATGCTCTTTTGAAAAAAATCGAACTCGAAAAATCGCGGCTTTATGTGTGCTCACTGGGGAGTTGCTTTGTTTCAGGGCTGATATATGTGTGCTACGCTTTTTGGGGGAAGAATACAGTTTCCGTATTGCTGGCAAATAGTGATATACCGCGGCCTTCTTTATTTTATTGCTTCATCCCAATACTCTATCTTGTGTTTGTCGCATCAGTGGTTATATTCTTTCACAAGCGGCTGAAGAAGCATGTCACGCAGCTTGACCGCCTGGTGATCGAATGGACTTCCTTTGGAGTCTTGTGCTATTTTGCCGCTTTTTGGATGCAGGCGGTACGGCATGTTCCCGCGCATATGGGGTATTTCTTTATCATCATGGCATTTTCTTTGTTGGGTTGGATCCATCAAAAGCTTTGTTGGCTAAAGGACAGTCCGTACTTTTCGACTTTTAACTATATACTTGTCATTTTGATAGTAGCGCTCCTCCTTTTTTCTGCTAAGACCAAAAGCAACTACTTCTCTGTGGTGAGCCCTCATTATTTCGTTTATGTGGCTCAATTTTTTTTCGTAATGCTTTTCTGTGTATTGCTTCTGGTAAGGTTTAATGCCGTCAAGCATTGGGTGTCGCAGAAAACAATTCTGTGGTGCGTCATCCTTCTGATGGCAGTGGTAGGCTATTGGAAACTTCCCGTTTATGAGACTCTGCGCCACTATCCCTTTGATGGTGGATATCGTTGGTTAAAAGAACATTCGGGAAAAAAAGATGTAGTTCTGACGGCATCATTAAAATTCAGACTTTGTGAGTATCTATTCCTGCAGACAGGCTTGAAATCCTATTTCTACGTGCATGGCGAAGGCGGTACAACCTCCATGACATCCTACCGGAGGGATTTTGTCACGGGATTGCTCTTAGGACTATTAGATAAATTACCAGGCTGTGAGGGGTGGACGCTCGAAAAGAAGCTTGGTTTTTTTAAATTGGATTTTATCTTGATGCCAAAACCGAGTCCCTTCTTTGAAGCTGTTACACGTCAGCTCCGGGGGCACTTGCTGGAAGTGTATCAGGATTCGCAATGCATCCTATGGAGAGTGATGTGACGGATCTTTTTTGGGCAGCCCTAGTCCAGCGCGATTATGGACTATCTCGTTTCATTTTGTTCATCGGTATGATGGAAAAGTCCTTCATGATACGTTGCAGATACTTTAAGCCCTCGCGGCTGCTTATTCCGGCTCTTGTCTTTGTATTTTTTTTCTCTATACCCTATTGCCGCCTTTTTTTCTTCAGAAGATGTCGGTGAACACATGGCTCAGGGTGATGATGCTCTCGCGCGCGGTGATTATGAACAGGCGCTATTGATTGGCAATAGAATCGTCTCTCAAGACCCCCGCAATTTGACGGGTTATCGATTGGCCCTTATCTGTTGCGTGATGAAAAATTGGGAGATGGGTTTCTAGAAAATTATTGAGGACGCAAAAATGGGGTGCGTCCCACTTCATACAGTTAATTTTTCTGATAATTCCGAAGAAACTCCCATTCGTCATTGACGTGGAGACTTCTTAATGCCAGGAGATTCTCGGCGCCCTGCCTCGACCAGCGCATTC
>Ga0114951_10000817_pt1 | contig 41622 bp, 20 predicted proteins | sample AM7aDNAmetaG_FD_88677 | JGI IMG/M metagenome (GOLD analysis project Ga0114951, IMG submission 88677) | Freshwater microbial communities from Finland to study Microbial Dark Matter (Phase II) - AM7a DNA metaG | ecosystem: Environmental > Aquatic > Freshwater > Lake | place: Finland: Lake Alinen... | reverse complement strand
CTTGAACAGCGCCCAGACGTTTACCGGCCCGACGACAATCAGCAACGGGATGTTGGTGGTGAACGGCTCACTCCTCAGCGCGGGCGTGGTGAATGTGGTGACCAACGGCATCCTGACCGGCAGTGGAACGGTGGGCTCGGTCACCAATTATGGCGGTGGGACGATCGCGCCGGGCAACAGCGGTGTCGGGAGCATCACGGCGGCGGCGCTGACCATGGCGACCAACAGCCAGATCGTGTTTGAGTTCAACGCCGGGGCCGTCAGTTACGATCAGCTTTTCGTCACCGGCGCCAATGGGCTGACGGTCAACGGGGGTGCATTGAGTTTAACCAAGGTCAATACCACCACGCCCTTCGATTTATTGGGCACCTACAAGCTGATCAGATACAACGGCACGCTCGCCCCGACGGCGACCAATCTGTTATCCGTGGCGGACGCCACGCAGAACCGGCTGTACGGATTCAGTCTGAGTGGCAATTGGGTCACGCTGAGCATCACCAGTACTGGTGGCCTCGGTTGGGTTGGCAGTTCGGTCAACAATTATTGGAGTGCGACAAATAACTGGGCGGGCGGAATGGTGCCCGTGGCCGGCGACCAACTGATTTTCGACGGTCAGACCGGGTTGGTCAATACCAACGATTTAACGGCGCACACCCAATTCAGCGGGATCTACTTCAATAGCACGGCGGGCGCGTTCACCCTGAACAGTAACGCGGTGGATTTGATCAGTGATGTCATCAATCTCAGCCCGCACACGCAGACGATCAACCTGCCGCTGGTGTTGGCGGCGAGCAATCTGGTGTTCAATACCGCCAATGGCAACGTGGTGGTCAACGGCGTGATCAGCGAAACGAACGGCGCAGTAACCCTGACCAAGGATGGCGCGGCCACATTGATTCTGACCGGCACGAACACCTATTCCGGTGGCACCATTCTCGCTGCTGGCACGCTCAGCGTGGGCGCGATCGCCGACAGTGGCGCCAGCGGGATCAGCACGGGCGGCGGGTTGACCTTCAACGGCGGCGCGTTGCAGTTTACCGGGGCTGGTGCCGGCTCGACCACGCGCGGGATCACCAATATCGGGATCGGAATCGCGTATCTTGATGTGACCAATAGCGCCGCGCAGTTGACGCTGGGCGGCGTGATCAGTGGCACGAATGGGCTGATGAAGTTTGGGTCTGGGACGTTGGTGCTGGCCGGCACCAACACCTACAGCGGTGGGACAACGATCAGCAACGGTACCCTGGCGATCAGCGCCGACAACAATCTGGGCGCGGCCGGTGGTTCGCTGACGTTCGGCGGCGGCACGCTGGAGACGACGAATCATTTTGCATTGGATAGCACGCGGCCGATTACGCTGAACTCGCCCGGCGGCACGTTCAATGTGGACACCAACTCGACGTTGATCGTGGGGAATACGATCACGAATGGAACCGGGTCTGGTGCCTTGACCAAGACCGGGTCTGGGACGCTGGTGTTCAGCAATGCCGCGAACAACTACTCGGGTGGCACGGTGATCAATGCCGGCATCCTGGCGCTCGGCGCGGATGGCGCCACCAACGAGAATGCCGGCGCCTTGGGCAGCGGCTTGGTGACGATTACCGGCAACAGCCAGTTGCGTCTGGGCGGCGGCGCGGATATGAATTACTCCATCAGCAACGGCATCGCGCTCAGCGCGGGCGCGATCGCTGCCGTGGCGGGTGTTCAGAATCTGACCGGCTCAATCACGGTCAACAGCGGGGGCGGGACGCTCTCCGCGCAAGCCGGTACGAATGACCTGTTTCTCACCGGTGTGGTGAGCGGCAGCGGGGCGCTGACGGTGTACGATACCGGAGCAGCGGGTGCCGGTCGTGGTCTCGTGCGGTTTTCCAACAACAACAATCCCTACAGCGGCACGCTCACCATTAGCAGCAATGGGAACAACGGCGTGGTCTCCCTGGATGCCACCAATGCGCTCCAATTTGCCACGGTCAATGATGGGGCGGGCGACGGCAATTCACTGGTGTTCTATCAGGCCACGGCCGGCGCGACCAATTTCACGCTCGGTGCGTTGAGTGGGACCGCCAATATTATCCTGCAGACTTGGACCAATACCGCCAGCGGCGATCCGCTCGTGACCGGCCCCGCCGTGACTCTGACGGTCGGCGGCAACAATGGCAATACGATCTATGCCGGCGTATTGGGTGGATCTGGCGCGCTGATCAAGACCGGTTCGGGGATCATGACCCTCACCGGCGCGAATACCAACAGCGGGGGAGTCACGGTCAGTAGTGGCACGTTGCAGTTGAGCGGCGGGAACAACCGGTTGTTCACCAATGGCGCGGTGACCTTGGCCGCCGGCATGCTGGATCTGGGCGGGTTCACCCAGACGAACAGCAACACCTTCGCGATTCTCAGCGGCACTCTCACCAACGGCACCGTCGCGAAATCGGGCGCGGACTTCCTCGGACAGTCCGGGACAATTTCGGCCACGCTCGCCGGCAGCGCCGGGTTCACCAAGACCACGACCGGGACGCTGTCCCTGACCGGCGCACAGAGTTACACCGGCGCGACGACCATCAGCAACGGCACGCTGATCGTGAACGGTTCACTTTACAATGCCGGGCTGGTGAACGTGCTCAGCAATGCCACGCTGACCGGTAACGCCACGTTGGGCAATGTCACGGTTGGCACCGGCGGCCTGATCGTGCCCGGGAACAACGGGATCGGCACTTTTTCGATGGGGACGTTGACGACGGCCAGCGGCAGCTTGTTCAACTTCGATTTTACGGCCACCACCAATGATCTGCTCCTCGTGACCGCCAACAATGGCCTGACTGTCACGGGCGGCGTGTTCACCTTGTACCAGGCCGGCACGACCCAGACGTTCGACGCGCTCGGCACATACAACCTGATCAATTACGTTGGCACGGTCGGCGGTCGCGGGGTCACCAATTTTGCAGTCGCCAACCCAATCGGCAACCGGTCCTACACCTTTGGGACCAATAGCGGAGCGGTGACGCTGACGATTGCCGGCCAGGGCATTGGCTGGAACGGCGGTCCCAGCGTTGGCTATATGCCGAACTGGTCGGCGACGAACAACTGGAACGGGGGCAATGTCCCGACCAATGGGACCGCGGTGTTCGATGGCAATCACAATGTCGCGACGGTGAACGATCTGGCGAACAATGCCGTGCTCGCCGGGATAACGTTTGCGACCACTGCGGATGCGTTTTCATTGAGTGGGAACTCGATCAACCTGCAAGGCGATGTCCTCAATCTCAGCCCCAACGCGCAGACGATTACTTTGCCGCTGGTTTTGGAAGGGAATGGCGGCACTCGGACCTTCAATGCCAGTAATGGCACCCTCATCGTTAATGGGCTCATCAGTGAGACCAATGGCGTGTTTACGTTGGTCAAAGCGGGGACGAATCGATTGGTCTTGGCGGGGCTGAACACCTACAGCGGCGGCACGGTTCTCAATGCCGGGACGCTCGGGATTGGGATCAGCTCGATCGGCAGTACTGGGGCGCTCGGGATCGGCACGCTCGTCATCCACGCTGGCGGCTTGTTGGCCACCAACGGCGCGCAGACGTTCAACAATGCCGTGGGTGTGGTGGGGGATTTCAGTGTGGGCGGCAACCAGACCCTGACCTTCGCGGGTGCGCTCGACCTGAGCAATGCGACGCGCACGCTCACCATCAACAATACCGCCAACACGTTCATCGCGGGGGCTGTTTCCAACGGGGCGCTGACCAAGGCCGGTAACGGATTGCTGACCGTGACTGGCACGCTCGCTTATAATGGCAGCACGACAATCAACGGCGGGACATTGCAACTGGGCAATGGCGGCAACACCGGGACAATCAACAATAACGCTGCCGTGACCAACTCCGGCGTGTTGGCGTTTGATCGCAGCGACGATCTCACTTTTGGCAACTTGATCACCGGTCCGGGTAACGTTGTGCAGAATGGCACAAATGTTGTCACGCTCAGTAACGGGAGCAGTAGCTACAGCGGGACAACGATCATCAACGGCGGGGTGCTCAGTGTTGGTCTCCTGAGCGATGGTGGCGCGGCCAGCCCCATTGGCGCGGCGAGCAGCCCGGCCAGTAATCTGGTGCTCAACGGCGGCGCCCTCCGGTATGCCGGGAGCGGGGTCAGCGTCGATCGGCTGTTCACTGTTGGGGATAACGGCGGGACGTTGAGTGCCTACAGCGCCGCGTTGAATTTTACCAACACCGGCGCGTTGGGAATGAGCGGAACCAACAGTCGGACGCTGGTTCTCACCGGTAGCGGCACCGGTCTGCTAGCGGCCAGCCTGGGCGATCCGACCAGCGGACAAACCGCCCTGCTCAAGTCTGGCAGCGGTGCGTGGGTGCTCAGCAATACCAATCCATTCTCCGGCACGACCACAATCAGCGGCGGCACGCTCCTGTTGGCCGGTGCGCTGGCAGTTCAGAACAGCACCGTTAATAGCCTCAACAATGGCGGATTGGTTTTCAGCAACAGCAGCGCGTTTACTCTGGGCGGGCTGACCGGCGCCGGCAATCTCGGCCTGACCAATACCGCCGGTGGTTCGATCACGCTGAGCGTGGGCAACAACAATTCGAACACCACTTACCTCGGTGTTCTCAGCGGCAGTGGCACCCTGGCCAAACTCGGCAATGGGACGCTGACGCTCAGTACCAACCAGACCTACTTCGGCGGCACAACGGTCAGTGCCGGGACGCTCCAGTTGGGCGGCCTGGCCAATACACTCTCCACCAACGGTGCGATCATTGTGGCCGGCGGCGTTCTCAACCTGGGCGGCACCACCCAGTTCACGACCAACACGGTCACGATCAGCGGCGGCAGTCTCGGCAACGGGACCTTGACGAAATCCGGCGCGAACTATGACGGCCAAGCGGGGACCGTGGCGGCGGTGCTGGCCGGGAATGTTGGATTGATCAAGACCACCGGTGGCACTCTGGTGCTGACCGGGACGAACACCTTCACCGGCGCCACCCTGATCAGCAACGGCACACTGCAAGTGAATGGCAAGTTAATCTCGACCGGTCTGGTGACGGTGGCCAGCGGCGCGACGCTGGCCGGTAACGGTGGGACCGTTGGCAATGTCACGGTCAGCAGCGGCGGGAGCGTGGCGCCCGGCATCAGCGGGGTCGGGACGCTGACGCTGACCAGCTTGGACGTGACCAACGGCAGCCTGTTCAATTACGACTTTAGCGGGACGGCCAACGATCAGCTCTTCGTCACGGCGACCAATGGGCTGGCGATTAACGGCGGGACGTTCCAGTTGTACCAAGCGGGGAGCGCCACGACATTCGACGCGCTGGGGACGTACAAGCTGATCGATTATGCCGGAGCGATTCTGCGGAGCGGGTTCACCAACTTCGCGGTGGCGAACACGATTGACAATCGGACCTACACCTTTGGCACGAATGGCGGGTGGGTCACGTTGACGATTGCCGGACAGGGCACCGCCTGGGTCGGCAGCTCCACCAATGCCAATTGGTCGAGTCCGGCCAACTGGGGGGATGGGAGCCGCGTGCCGACGAATGGCATCGCAATCTTCACTGGCACCAGTTATCTGGACACCACGAACGATCTGGGGAATGCCCGGTTTTCGGGAATCACGTTCGCCGATCAAGCCGGGGCGTTCACGCTCAACAGCGCCCTGGTCGGCAACCACACCGTGACGCTGGAAGGCGACGTGGTCAATCTCAGCGCCAACCTCCAGACGATCAATCTGCCGGTGCTGATCGCGGGCGCCCAGGGCGGGACGTTCAATGCCAGCAACGGCGATATTGCCGTGACGGGCAACATCACTTTCGATAGCTATGGCTCGGGGTTGCTCAAGACCGGGCCGAACACCTTGGAGTTGACCGGCAACAACAGCTACACGCAGAGCACAACGATAGCCGGTGGCGTTCTGCGGGTTAACTCCAGCGGGTTGTCGCCGAATAGCAATCTGATCTTCACCAATGGCGTCCTGGAAAGTCACGGGGTCATGACGGTGACTCGCAGTGTGGGGACTGGTGCCGGCTCGATTCAGTGGGCCGGCAGCGGCGGGTTCTCGGCCAACGGGGGGACGTTGACGGTCAACCTGGGCGGAGCCGGCGGGACCTTGGTCTGGGGGACCAACAGTTTTGTCCCGACTGGCAGCGCGTTGCAGTTCAGTTCCAGCCAGGCGAACAGCACGGTCAACTTTTTGAATGCACTCGATCTGAACGGCGGGGTGCGGACAATCTTCGTCGACAAGGGGAGCGGGTTTGTGGACGTGGACATGACCGGCGCGATCAGCGGGACGACCGGCAGCGGGCTGCTCAAGACCGGGGCGGGGACGCTGCGGTTGAGCGGGAACAGCAGTTACGCCGGGGCCACAGTGGTGAACGACGGCACACTGATCGTCAACGGCACACTGGCCAGTGGCACCTTGCTGCTGAGCAGCAGCGGAGTCCTGGCGGGCACGGGCACGCTCGCGAGCGTGGTGAGTGGTAGCGGTTTCATTGCGCCGGGCAATAGCCCGGGGATTCTGACGCTGAACCAGTTGGATCCGAGTAGCGGGCTGGGGTTTGATTTTCAGTTTACCAGCCTCGGCTCCCCGGATTACACCCAGGCCGGCCTGAGTTCGAATGACGTGCTGCGGATCACCAACGCCATGCCGTTTACCGTGGCGCTCGGCCTCGCCAACACGGTCAACCTCTACGTGACCGCGACTTTGACCCCCGGCATTACGAATATCTTCCGTGGCGGATTCTACACGGACAACAGTGCCGGCTTTGATACGTCGATTACCGGCGCAGTCTACCACCTCTACGGTGCCGGGGTGGGCGCATTGGAGTATGTCAAGACCGTCCAGGAGACTGCGTTTGGGAAGACCGGCTATGTGATGGAATTTGGGGTGTTGGGCCAGAACGTGGTCGCTGTAATCCCTGAACCGAGCGTCGCGCTGATGTGGCTGGCCGGCGGCGTCACGCTCTGGGCCGCCCGGCGGCGCCGGCGAAACCACCAACGGGTGCGGGTATGAACATTCTTCAGTGGCTGAAGACCTTGCGGTCGATCCGGATGGCGCGGTCGGAGACCGGCGCCAAACCCGGCGGGGCGAGCGGCGAGCGGTCAGCGGTCAGAAGTCAGCGGTCAAAGGGCGGGAGACAGAACACAGGGCACTGGCAGCGTCCCCCCTCAGAAGGTGTTTTCACTCAACCCTCCGGCCTCTCCGGTTCACGCTCCCCGCTGACCGCTGATCGCTGGCTTCCCCGTTGTGCGGGGGTCTCCGACCCCGCACTCGTACGTGACCGCAGGTCTTCCGGACAACCCTCAACCTTCCGCCCTCAACCCTCCACTCTCAACCCTCAACCTTCCGCCTTTACCCTCATTGAACTCCTGATCGTCATTGCCATCATCGCGATGCTGGCGGCGCTGCTGCTGCCGGCCCTGCAGAGCGCCCGGACTGCCGCGCGGCGGGTGAGTTGCCTGAGCAATCTGCGGCAGATGTATGTGGGATTTGTCAGCTACGCACAGGATTTTGGAGAGTACCCGACCAATTACGGTCAGGGGATGCCACCCTCGTCGAACTGGGGGGATGAAAGCGCCGGCGCAATGAACGGCGGTCCGCCCGGCCAGACCAGTTGGGTTTACAACACGGCCCCGTTCTTCTATCCAAACACCACTGGCGAAGTGAACTTCAACGTGCCCGGCGTCGCGGCCAACTCAGCGCTGGCGCGGGCCATGGCGCGCGGATACGTCACTGTGGGCATCAGTCGCTGCACCACACCACTTCCCACCGGCTGGCGGTGGAGCAACTCGTCCTCTGGCCAGTTCTCGTACAACGGTCCCCATACCTGTGGCGGCAACGTCCTTAACAATGGTGCCAGCAGCGGGCTGGCCCTCCTCGGTCAGCATGCCAACAACAACGGGCAGAATGGCACGGACTTTGGTCTCAGTTACAAGCAGACCGGCGTCCAGACCTGGGAAGGCTGGGCTATCGGGACGCTGACGTTTGCGCCGGAGAAGGTGGCGTTCATGGGCTGTCCGGGGTTGTACACACCCGCCTCCGGGGCCTGCCATTTTCTGAAGGAACCGCATGCCGGCGCCAATGCCAAGATCACGGATCTCACCGCGGTGGACTACGGCAATGGCCAAACTGATCCCTGGTGCAGCACCGCCACCGACCCGAAGCTCGCTCAGTTCAGTTATGACCGCAACTATTTGGCTGGTGATGGCCACGCGCTGTTCCTCCACGCCCCCTCACGTCTGAATGTAACTTTCCCATGAACTACCGGTTGCCAGGAGCAGCCTGCTGGCACTTCGCATGTGAAATGCGAGCTGTTTTATGACCACAACCATCGGTTTCGCCCAACGCGTTTTAGGTAAAATAATTGGCGTCACGGCCATGGGGTTTCTCCTGCTGGCGGGGTGCCGCAGCCGGCCAGCGGCGGCTGGCGCGGGTCCGGGCGGGCCGGTAAATGCCGGCGGGGTGCCCGTGGAACTGCTCGCCACGGGGAAACCGATTGCCATCCGTTATGAACTCGGCAGCGCGGGGCGGGTGTCGATCGCCATCTATGACAAGCAGGGCCACATTGTGCGCGAGCTCACGCGGGGCGTGCCGCGCAAGGCTGGACGTCAGCAGGAGCTCTGGGATACCCGCGACAACCACGGCACGCCGCTCCCGCCCGGCGAGTATTCCTGGAAAATGCTCGCAACGCCGGGACTCCACATCCGCTACGTGATGTCGTTCGGGTCGAATTATCCAGTCAAGGACGGCGATCCGTGGTGGGCGCTGGGCGGGCCGGGAACCCATGGGGGACCGCAGGCTGTGACCGTTGATGATTCCGGCTTTTACGTCGCCACGTTCACGGAGAATATCGAGGCCTGCCTGATCAAAGTCAGCCGCGACGGCAAGACCCGCCTTTGGAGCGCGCCAGCCCCGGCCGCCTGGGAAGGCGGCTATGCCCTGGCCAGCAGCAGCAACACACTCTACATGTTGGGGAACGGGCGCGTCTGGATGTATGACGCAACGACGGGTGCCAAGAAACCACAGCCCCTGGATCTGAAGTGGCTCCCAGAGGGACGGGATTTGAACGCCGAATCGAAGAAGAAGCCGGAACCCCAGGGTCCCAGCGACATCTCTGTCGGCGGTGGCATTCTGGCGGCCACCTATCCCGGATTGAATACGTTGCGCTGGCTCGATCTGGAGAAGGGGATCGAGATCGCGAAAAGTTCCGTGCCTGGGCCGCGGAGCGTGGCGGTCGCCCCCGACGGTGTCACGGCCTACGTCAGCAGCGGGGATTCGATTCTCAGAGTGCGGCGCGACGGGCCGAGCATGGTGCTGGTGCAGGGACTGAAAGAGCCCGGCCGGCTGCGGTTCGATGCCCAGAAGAACGAACTGTGGGTCGACGAATCGACACCGAAACAAATCCGCCGATTCAATCTCGACGGCCAGGCACTCGGGACCTTGGGAGTCGCGGGGGGCCGGCGTGACGGGCTCTACACACCCGAAGCGCAACGCAGTTTTGACGGGGTCAGCGACCTGGCAGCTTGGAACGGTGATCTCTGGGTGGCGGAGGCACACGCCGGCCCGCGGCGCGTGGCGCATTTCCGGAACGACGGGAGTCTTGTGGACGAATGGTATGGCGGCCAGGTCTGGGCACCGTGGGTGGCACCCGATCCGGCGGATCCGCACGTGGTGTGGCTGCCGACGCAGTGGGGCTCGATGATGCGAGTCATTCTCGATCCGGAGAAAAAAACGTGGCAGGTGCATTCCGTTTACCGGTTGAGCGAACTGGCTGGGGGACTGATCGGCGGCCACGCCAACGGCCAGATCTGGGAGGCACGTCGGCTCAACGGCGGGCAACTCTACCTGTTCCGTCAGGGGACCGCGCCGATGGTTATCCGGGTGGATGAGAAGAACTGGAAGCTGGTGCCGGTGACAGCGATGTTTCTGCATATTCAGCATTACAAGACGGAACTGCCCAAGCTGTTGGTGGAATGGAGTGCCGGGAAGGACGCGGCCGTCTGGGTGGATGCCAACGGCGATGGCGAACCGCAAAAGGAAGAAATGCAATTCCTCGACAACTCGGCTGGGTGGACAGGCGGGGGCGACACCATCGACACCTGCGGCAATTACCTGCACACACGGGACGGCATCCGGCAGTTTCCACTGACGGGATGGAATGCTGTGGGAGCTCCCTTATATGGCGAGTTTCCGGCGGGGAAAGCGGTCGCGGCGTTTCCGGCGCGGTTCAAGAATGGTGATCCGCGCTGGTCCATTTTTCTCGCGCGCAATGAAAAGGGCGAATTGCTGGCCGCGCTGAACACAGAAGTTCACGGCTGGGGACAATCGAAAGACGCATTCTTTGTCCGCTACGACGCGACGGGCCGAGAACTCTGGCAGGCAGGCGGCAAAGGAAGCGAGCCCGGCCAATGCGACACCTTTCGCCGGATTCTGGGGGAGGCGCATGGGTGTGTGGCCGTGAATAATTTCTCCAGCGAATGGGCCAGTGAGCGCTTTCCGCGCACCTACGTTTGGGACCGGGACGGTCTGTGGGTCGGGGGACTGTTCGACAACCCCGATCTCAACGGAATACCCGCGCCGCTTTATGCAGCGGGCGGCGAGGCGCTTGCCGGCATGATCCAGGAAGATCCTCAGACCGGCGCGGTGCGGCTTTATTCGCACTGGCTGAACGAAGGCCGGCTTTATCAGGTGACGGGTTGGGATCATTGGGAGCGGGCGCAGGGAAAAATTCGCCTGAAGAAAACGGCTCCGGTCCGGGAACCGGCTGCTGATCCGTGGGCCGAAGTGCCCCTCGGACAGGGGACCGGTTTATTGGCGCGCTACTGGAAAAACAGTGACTGGCAGGGGGCCCCGGCCTTGCAGCGTGTCGAGAACCCGGATGTGGATTTCGGCTTGGGCAATCAACACCGGCCCGCTGCCGTGGCCGTCGGCAGAATCAGTGCGCAATGGAGCGGATTCATCGAGCCGCGCCGCACCGGTATTTATGAGTTCAAGGTCGAGCGTTCCCGTGGTCGCGTCGAGATCGACGGCAAGTATGTGGCCGGCGATCCCGGAAGTCCGGGCACGCCCTTCGCTCCGCCGTTGCACGCCGTCCGCGATAACCTGATCAATCTGGAAGCGGGGAAGCGGTATCCGATCCGTTTGTATTTTACCGACGCGCAAACACATCCCGCCGTCACGAAGGGGCTCGAATTACTCTGGCAGAAACCTGGGAATCGTGATTGGCAGGTTGTGCCGCAGGAACAACTCTACCCGGCCGCGAGCGACGCGCCGGAGTGAAACAGAAAAGTTGGTTGTGCGTAATGCGACGGGTTACTTTCCCGTCAGCGCTTGGGCGGCTGTTTCCGCCATTTTCTGGTAGCCGGCATCATTGGGGTGAAGCCAGTCGGACTGGTATTCGGCTTTGAGTTTGGTGGGGTGGGTCGGGTCGGCGAGCGCCGCGTCGAAATCGATGACACCGTCGGCGCCATTCCCCTGACGAATCCAGGCGTTGAACGCCTGGCGCAATATCTCCTTGCCCGGATCGGAATCAAAATTCGCAAAGCCGCCCGCGGGGAGGATCGTGCCGATATGGATTTTCCTCTGCCTCTGGTGACAGTCGGCAATAATCCTCTGCACGGCGCCCGCATAAGCCGGTACGGAGTTTATCTTTTCCGCGTTAATGATATCGTTGATCCCGACCAGCAGAATGACAGTGTCCACGCCGGGCAACTCATCGGCCAGGCTTTCCATCCTGCCCCATTCTTGAATCGTATCTCCGTTCTGGCCCAGGTTAAGCACCGGGCGGTTGAGCAGCTTGCCCAGGATCGCCGGGTAACGATGATCGGTGTTTGGCGTGGAGTTATAGCCTTGGGTGATCGAGTCGCCGCAGCACAAAATGGCCGAGCGCGGATCGGTGGTGAAAACGTCCACCCGGTAGAGGCCGCTGGTGCGAAATTTCAGTATGTTCGCCAGCTTTTCCTTGGCGAAGTTGTCCCCGGCTTCGTAGAAGCCCTGATCCACTTCGAAGGCGTAGGGGAATTTCTGACAGGAATACTGATCCTCGATGTACCAGGTGCCCCGGGTAATCGCGACGGGCATCTCATCAGAGCCGAAGGTTTGGACGCTTTTCAACAATATCAGTTTCTCCGAACCGCCAAAAAGGATTGGAAAAGGGGTGCCAGTGATTTTGCCGTCATCATCCGCGCCTTTGACCAGCGCCATTTTTGTCAGGGACTCGTCGTTCTGGGAATCGCCTCTTAGAAACACCCGCACCTTCGTCCCGTCGAATTGCAGCGGCGTCCGCATCCGGTGGGTCGCGCCGAGGCCACCTGACCAATTGGCATCCGAAAGGCCGCAGAATCCGCGCTTCACGAAGGCGGTTTTCCATGTTCCTTCTTCGGCTAAGGTCAGGCTGACTGAGGCCAAGAATGCCAGTGTGAGGGCGAGAACGATTTTTGATTTTTGGAGAAACGGTTGGGGGCTCATTGGCGGATTCCTTTTATCGGCAGTCGAATGGTTTTATGCATGTCGGCACCAGCTTCGGGACAGCGGGACTGCATCGAGCGAGCCGCCGCCGGACGCACGGTGTCGAGGGCTCGGACTCTACGCGGTTGTTGGTGCTGGGGCAAGGGGAATGGGAGACGGCGTGCATTGTCCGGATTCCCTGTCGTGCCCGCTCGCCGCCATCTCCGGCAATTGGCCCGCGTAAACGCGGTACACCGAACCGCGAGCGTCTGTATGGTGTCCCGCCTTCAGGCGGTCTCCCCCGGATTCTTCCGGGGCGGGCTGCCTGCCCTGAGCGACATCGAAGGGTCCCGGTTCCGCCGTTTGCACCGAAAATAATTCTTACCCATTGATCAGGGAGGCCATTCGGAGATGGACAAGACCAGAACCGGAACCTAATATTAACCCCAACTTGAGGTGACCTACCCAAGAGTGATCATGAAACGTTCCGAGATCAATACCATTATGCGAGAAAGTCTGGAGTTCCTGCGCCAGATGCAGTTCCTGCTTCCTCCCTTTGCCACCTGGACGCCGGCAGACTGGCGGAGCAAAGGCCCCGAATGTCGGGAGATCATTGACCAGCAACTCGGCTGGGATATCACCGATTTTGGCTGTGGCGATTTTGCCGGGACGGGCTTGTTCCTGTTCACCATCCGCAACGGGACTCTGGCGGATTTGCAGAAGCCGCTCGGCAAGATCTACGCCGAGAAGATCATGATTGTTCGCGAACAGCAATTAACGCCCACCCACTTCCACCATCAGAAAATGGAAGACATCATCAACCGCGGCGGCGGCAATCTGGTCATTCGTGTCTGGAACGCCACTGCGACCGATCAACTTGCCGACACGCCGGTGACCTTGAGCACCGACGGCGTCCACGTCACGGTGCCCGCCGGTGGCACGATCACGTTGCATCCGGGTGAGTCGGTCTGCCTGCCGCAACGCAATTACCATCGCTTCTGGGGGGAGGCCGGCCGGGGGACTGTGCTGGTGGGGGAAGTCAGCCGGGTCAATGACGACCAGGTGGATAACCACTTTTTCGATCCGGTGGGCCGGTTCCCGAAGATCGAAGAAGACGTGGAACCGCTCTTCCTGCTCTACAACGATTACCGCCGCTACTATCGACAATAATTGGCCAGAAAGATAACAATCAAGAACCTGATCGCGAAAAATATGCTGACTCTTAAACTCGCAAACTTTAGTCTGCAACTCCGGGTTGAAAAAGACCAATTCCTCGGCATTGGCGCAGTGCGCTATGGCACGACGCTGCTCCGCAACCCGCAATTGCCATGGACGTTTTACACCGAGTCGGACCAGGGTGTGCGGTTCGAGGATTACCGGTTGGTGAAAGTGGTGAAATCACGCGGTGGTGGCGCGACCATTGTGTTTACGTCGCAAGGGCGGTGGCTGCCCCGGATTCAGGACGCCGATGCGATGGGCGACGCGCGCATCCAGACGCGCCGGGTGGCAGCGCCGACGGCGACCGGCTGAAAGTCATCTGACCGGCGAAAAAAAAGGACCCGCGGTGAACTTGGATATTGACTTTACTGTCTGATACAGTAAAGCGTGTCGTTAAGTAATGAAACCCATCAGGAACAAACCGGCTCCCGCCCGCGGCAAATGCGCGGCCATTGTCCAGAAACTGCGCGCCGAGATGCTGGCGGGGAAACTCGCGCTGCGGCAGCGGTTGGCAACCCGCACCGAGTTGGAGAAGCGTTTTGCCGCCAGCAGCAGGACCGTCCAGAAAGCGCTCGACCGGCTCGTGGCAGATGGCTTTGTGATCGCGGACGGTCGGCGCGGCACCTTCGTGGCGAAATCCGCGCCGCATCGCTCCGCGTATGGACTGGTGTTGCCCGTCGTGCCGGATCACCCCGTGTGGTCGCTCTATTACGAGGCCATTGCCCGCAGTTTTCGCCTCCTGTTTCCCGGCGCGACGGAGCGCCGGCTGATCGAATATACCAACGCGAGCGCCGTGACCAATCTCGCCGGCTACGAGCGGCTGCTGGGGGATGTGGTCGGACACCGCTTGGCCGGGTTGATTTTTGCCGGGCCCGGATTCGAATTCGCCAACACGCCCGTGCTGACTCATCCGGGCATGCCGCGCATCGGTCAGACCCAGAAATCGATGGTTCCCGGGGTGACGGTTCAACCGCTGGACGGAACGCACTATACGCGCCTGCTGTTGGAACGTCTGCAGGCCCGCGGCCGGCGTCGGGTCGCGTTGTTTGTGGCCACGCGCGAGGGGCTCTTCGGCATTCTCGGCTCCCATCTGGCACAACTCCGGAAACAGTTGACCGACCAGGGTATTGAAAACCGTGACGAATGGGTGCTGCCCGCGCCGGTCGGCGCCCCGGAGTTGGCCGGCCATGCAGCCCGGCTGCTGCTGCGTCTGCCGGCGGCGGAACGCCCGGACACGATCGTCATTCTGGATGACAATGTGGTGGCCGGCGTGACCGCCGGCATTGCCACCTCCGGTCTGCCGGCAAGCAAACGCCCGGACGTCATCGCGCACTGCAATTTCCCCGCGCCGCCGCCGCATGCGGTGCCCGTAACCCTGCTGGGGTACGACATGCGCGTGTTCGCGCGGCAGGCGATCGCCTGCATCGAAGCCGGCCACGCCGGTCACCCCGCCCCCGCCAAGCTGCCGCCGGTGCCGGCGATGCTGCAGGAGGATGGCGACGTCAGACCACAATAGAATGAGGCAACCATGTTCAGCGATGTCGTGAAGAGAATCGCAATCACAAAGGAGACAACCATGTTCAGCATGTTCATCAAGAAGCAGATCCTGGGATTTCTGGGACTGGTATGGATTGCCGGCGTTTCCCAGCCGGCATTCGCCCAGCAGACGGACAACCACGCCCTGCACGCCGTGCCAGCGGGGAAGGTGGTCATTGACGGCAAACTCGACGACTGGGATTTATCGGGCCAGATCGACGTCTTCGCCAACTTCAAGACCCGCAACACCTACTCGGCCAAAGTCGCCGCCATGTATGACAAGGAGAACTTCTACCTCGCCATCGTCTGGCGCGACCCGACGCCGATGTATAACATGGTGGACTCCGGTTTTGACATCGGCAGCGGCTGGAAGAGCGACTGCCTCCAGTTGCGCCTGAAGACGGACATGGTCATCGGCGACGTCACCTGCTGGTATTCCACCGCCGCCAAACATCCGGTGGTGAACATCGCCTACGGCCGCTTCACCGGCGGGCGCGACAAGGAGACCGACGTCAACGCCTTCCAGGGCATCACCGACGCGCTCAGGGTGGGGGCGCAGGAGGCCTTCGCCATGGGCGAGGACGGCAAGAGCTACATCCAGGAGATCGCCCTCCCCTGGAAGCTGATCACCGGCCAGAGCGCCATCGTCAAGGCCACCGGCAAGCCGTACAAGGAGCCGAAAACCTACGGCCCCGGTGACACCTTCAACATGGGGATGGAATTCCTCTGGGGTCCGCCGGACGGCCGCACCTTCCCGGTCCACCGCTACGCCGACCTGCTGATGCTGGGCAAGAGCAGCCGCGAATTCTTTTGGACGGCGGAGAATGACTGGGGGCCGGTGACACTCGAACCGAAGGGCAACCTGAAGCTGCCGGCAGTGGAGTATGCCGCCTCGACCGAGTACCTGCAGAAGACGCAGGGGCCGGTGGAACTCTCGTACACCATGCCGTTCGACGGCTTCGCAACGCTGGTGATTGACGACGCGCAAGGGCATCGTGTGAAGAATGTCATCGGCATGGCTCCGCGCACCAAGGGCAAGCAGACCGACCTGTGGGACGGCACCGACGACCAGGGAAAACTGATGCCGCCCGGCACGTATAAGATGCGCGGTCTGCTGCACGCGGGCATCGATCCGGTATACGAGGCGAGCTATGGCTCCCCGGGCATGCCGCCTTGGGACATCGCCGACGGCAGCGGCGGCTGGATGAGCGATCACAACCCCAACGTGGCCGTGGCCGCGGGCAAGGAGATGATGCTCCTGGCCGCCAGTGGGTGCGAGGGTGGCAGGGCCCTGGTCGGTGCCGATCTCAACGGCCGGCGCAAATGGGGCGAGTCCAAGTTCCAGGGGATCGGCACCGTCGCGGTCGACGACCGCTATGCCTACGCCGGCATGAATCCCCGGGCATGGGCGGGCATCCACGAACCGAGCGTTGGCCGCCTGCTGCTGGCCGATGGGAAATACGCCCCGTTCGCCACCCAGCCGGAGCCGCAATTGGTGGTGAACGTGGCCACCGCGGAAGAGAAGGCGACGGTACGCGGCCTGGCGGTCGCCGCCGACCGGCTGGCCGTGGCGCTGGCCGGGCCGGATGTGGTGCGGTTCTACAACAAAGTGACCATGCAGCCGCAGGGCGAAGTGAAGCTGGCGGCGCCGGGTGGTTTAGCCTACGACAAAGCCGGCACGCTCTTCGCCGTCTCCGGGCAGAGCGTGGTGAAGATCGCCGACGGCAAGGTCACGCCGCTGGTCACCGCCAACCTGGAGAAGCCGATCGGACTGGCGCTCGACGCCCAGGGCAGGATCTACGTCGCCGACCGCGGCCCGCAGCAGGTGAAGGTCTTCACCGCCGCCGGCGCCTTCGACCATGTCGTGGGCGTGGCCGGTGGCCGGCCACTGCCCGGCAAGTGGGTGGCCGGGGGCATGCGGGAGCCCAATGGCATCGCCATCGATCCGCAGGGCCGCCTCTGGGTGGCGGAAGAGACGATGTACCCCAAGCGGTTCAGCGTCTGGGGCACCGACGGCAAGCTGGCGACAGACTTCGTCGGCCCCACCACCTACGGCGGCTCGGGCGCCTGTGTCGATCCGGACGACAAGACGCGGGTCTTCGGCAACGGCTGCGAGTTCAAGCTCGACTACGCGGCGAACAAGGCCACGGTGACGGCGAACCTGCTCGATGACAACATCAACGGCGAGCTGCTGAAGATCAACGGTCGTGAGTACGTCATGGCCAAGCGGGGCGAACTGTATCAGCGGCGCGGCGACGCCCTGGTCAAGGTCGCGGAAGTCGGAAGCGCGCGGCTGGCAAAGGACGGCAGCGTTCAGGATGGCTGGGGAAAGAAGAGCACGCGGCCGCTGACCGCGCCAAAAGACGCCAAGGAGTGGTTCGGCTACATCTGGAGCGACCTCAACGACGACGGCCAGATGCAGGTCGAGGAATGCCAGACCACCACCGCCAACCTGGGGCTCGGCTACTGGGGCGGGTACTGGCTGGACGAGCGGTTCAGCATCTACACCGCCGACCCGGAGGTGCGCACCGTGCCGCTCAAGGGGTGGACCGCCGCCGGCGCGCCCACTTGGGACCTGGCGCAGATCCGCACCGTCGGCAAGGCCGGCGAACACCCGGTCAAGATCTACCTGGCGACCGGCGGCAAGGTGATCGTCGGCACGCCGATGACCTGCCTGGCCGACGACGGCACCAAACTCTGGAGCTACGGGCCCGACATGTATAACGACGTGCATGGCTCGCACAACGCTCCCGTCCCCGACCGCGACGATCGCCTCTACGGCACCTTGAGCTGCATCGGCACGGCGGAGACGCCGGTGGGCAAGGCTTTCGCCATGAACTCCAACATGGGCCGCCTTTACCTCATGACCACCGACGGCCTCCTCGTGGGTAGCGTCTTCCAAGACTGCCGCATCAGCCCCGACGCCTGGCCCAATGAGACCAAGGCCGGCGCGCCGATGGGCGGCGTGACCATGGGCGGAGAATGGTTCGGCGGCTATTTCTTCAAGGCGAAAGCCAGCAACGAGTACTACCTCATCGCCGGCGGCACATCCTACAACCTGATCAAGCTCAATGGATTTGACAAGCTGCAGGCCATCCCGGCCTCGACCGTCACGCTCACCGGCAAGGATCTGCTTGCCGCGGAAAAGCTGCAACAGGAGCGGGCGGCTGCCAAGGCGGTGGCGAACGCGCTCGTCATCACCCGCATCGCGACCCCGGCCAAGCTCGACGGGCGGCTTGAGAAGTACGCGAAGGAGTCCGTGGTGTCCTGGAGCGCCGGCAACGCCAGCGCCCGCGGCGCCGTGGCTACCGACGGCACCAGCCTCTACCTGGCCTACGACGTGAACGGCGACGCCAACCCAATGGTGAACGGCGGTAAGGATATCACCCAACTCTTTGTCACTGGCGACTCGGTGGATTTGCAGCTCGGCACCAATCCCGACGGTAATGCCAAGCGCACCGACGCCGTGCCGGGCGACTTGCGCCTGCTCATCTCGGTGTTGGACGGCAAGCCGGCGGTGGTGCTCTACCGCTGGAAGACGAGCGGCGAGAAGCACCCGCAGACCTTCACCTGCCCCTGGCGACAGTACACGGTCGAGGATGTGCAGGTGCTCAGCGATGTCACAGTGACCATCAACCGACGCGCCGGCGGCTACACCGTCGAGGCCGCCGTGCCGCTGAAGACCCTGGGCTTCGACCCGCAGCCGGGCAAGAGCTACAAGCTCGACCTGGGCGTGATCTTCTCCGATGCCACCGGCACGACCCGGGCGCTGCGGATGTACTGGGCCAACAAGGCCACCGGCCTGGTCAACGACGTCCCCGGCGAGATCATGCCGACGCCCAACCTCTGGGGCACGGCATCCTCGGCACCGCAGAAACCGTAACGATAGTGATGACCAACGGAGCCATCACCTGGCGAGGAGACGAGATCATCGGCATCTCGCCCAACAGCGATTTCCTGCCGTTTTATCCCGATGCTTTCAGTGAAAGAAAAATCAACAAAAAAGTAACGGCCTGAAAAGCTTTCACGGAATCTGGAGAAGAAACACTGCCACGAAACCACACAAAGCACGAATAGAACTCTCGAGAACCTGGTCATTTTTTGCGCCTTTTGATGGAGAATGGAATCCTGCGCCAGAAGATTTAACCACCCCGGCACAAGCGTGATTCGGTTCCCAAAAGCAATTTCTTATCAGTGAAGCTTCAACAACAATCGCAACTCCGACGCTTGGGGACGGTACGAGCTTTCCTTGGATGAAAAAACCAAATTGAAACCATGAGAAATGCGGGTTGATCCAGTTGGCGTCTTAGTCAATGCTCACAAAACGAATAGGTGAATCAGTATGAAAATGCGAGAAAGACTGATCGCGCAGATGGGGCAGAATCCACGGGTGCCGGTGCCGAACTGGGAGTTCAGTTACTGGAACACCACCCTTGACGAGTGGCACAAGCAAGGATTGCCTGCCACCGTCAAAAGCACGGCGGACGCCTATGTCTATTTCGGCATCGAGGGGTTCCATTTCTCGCCGGGCTATTATGCGGTCGGCGGCAACCTGCGGCTGTGCCCGGGTTTCGAGGGAAAATCCCTTGGGGTCAAAGACGGCCAGGAGATCCGGATCGACGGCGACGGCGTAACCTATGTGCAGTTTGTCGAAGGGCAGAATACGATCCCTCATTATCTCGAGTATCCGGTGAAGGGGCGCAAGGAATGGGAAGAACTCTACAAGCCTCGACTTAACCCCGACGATCCGGTACGCTGGCGCGAGCCCGACTGGGATGCCATCCGCAGGCAGTTCGACGCCTCGGGCAACCCGGTCTGCCTCTACCTCGACAGTTACATGGGATATCTGCGCAACCTGATGGGGTTCGAGGCGCTCTCGATGCTCCCCTATGACGACCTCGCTCTCTTTGAGGAAATGGTCGAGACTCTGACCCGCATCAAGGAGCGGCTGCTGGATCGGATGACCGGACGGATTCGCATCGACCTCGTCCATTACTGGGAGGACATCTGCTACAATGCCGGACCGATCGTCTCTCCGGCGGCCTTTGCCGAGATCGTCGTGCCGCGCATGAAAAGGGTGAATGATCGCCTGCGCGACGAGTTCGGCTGCCGCTTCTTCTCCCTGGACTGCGACGGTAATTTCCTGGCGTTGGCGGAAGGCTGGATCGACGCCGGCGTGAATATTCTTATGCCCTGCGAGGTGGACGCCGGCATGGACATCCTCATGCTCCAGGAACGCTACGGCGACCGGTGCGGCTTCCACGGCGGCATTCAGAAGAAAGCTCTGATCGAAGGGCCGGAGGCCATCGACAAGGAACTGCGGCGGGTGCTGCCGGCGGTCAAGCGCGGCGGATACATCCCTCATCTGGACCACGGCTGCCCGGCGAATGTCACGCTGGAGAATTATAAGTATTACATCCGGATGAAGCGGGAAATCCTCGGCTGCGCCTAAAGGCAAAATTAATAAAACAGTATTCAGAATTCAGTCATGATCTACAAAAACAACATACACCCCCGGCACAAGCGTGATTCGGTTCCCAAAAGCAATTTCCTGTTCGCCGGGGCGCACAGGCCACATTGCCGGATTGCGTCCGGCTGGCAACCAGTGCACACTCAGGAAGATTATGGTTATCAAACTCAAAGACTTTAGCCTCAATCTGTTGGTCGAAAACGATCGCTTCCGTGGCATTGGCGCAGTGCGATATGGCACGACGCTCCTGCGGAGTCCCCAGTTGCCGTGGACGTTTTATACCGAGTCGGACCAAGGCGTGCGGTTCGAGGATTACCGTCTCGTGAAAGTGGTCAAGTCACGCGGCGGCGGCGCGACCCTTGTGTTTACATCGCAAGGGCGGTGGCTGCCCCGGATCCAGGACGCCGATGCGATGGGCGACGCCCGCATCCAGACGCGCCGGGTGGCGGCTCCGACGGCAACGTTCCGCTGGAGTTTTCGACCGATCACGGAGCGCCTGTGGGAAAACGACTGGGACGGGTTGGCGATGCAATTGGCGGTCAGTTCACCCGGGGTGCCGTTGCACTGGATGATTGAGGACACCACGTGGGAAATCGGCGGCGCAGCCGCCGGCGCGACCCTGATCCAACAGGACGTGTCGACCATGGATTTGGAACAGGCTGTCAAACGCAAGAGCGCCTTCAGCACCATCGAGAAATTTTTCACCGATGGCTGGGGCGGCGCGTATCCGATGGACATGCTGCCGCGGGCAGCCGGGGCGGCGATCTGTGATTTTCAGGTCAAGGACGACTTGGCGTTGTGCCTATTTGCGGAACGCCCCGGCCTGAGCCGCGCGCGGCTCGAAAAATTTGCCGATGAAAACGTGATCCACTACACCGACCGGCCATTCTTTCCGCTGACCGAGAATGCGAAGTTGCCGGAGCGAAAACTTCTCGTGTACCGGCATCCGCAGAAACTCCGCCGGCATGAATGGCGGAATCTGTGGCTGGATTGTTTTACCGAAGTGCGGCAACGGATTCTTGCGGTGTACGGGTTCAAGCTGGAGATGCCGGAACCATCCATCGGAGCCCACCTGTGGGATGGGGATCTGAAGGCGCTCGGGAAAGAGTGGCTGAAGCCCCTCCAATCGGCGTTCCCGGTCTACGCGAAACTGGGGTACCGGCAAGTCTTCACGCATGGCGTCTGGGAGTCGGTCACGTCGGACGACAGCCCAAAGGTGGAAGGGAATATTTGTTGCCCCTACGCGTTCCGGTTCGCCGAGAAATTCGGTGGCGCGGCCGGCATGCAGCGGCTGAACGATGCCGCCCAGGCCGCGGGCTTGGAGATCTTTCAGTGGTTTGCGCCGCAACTTTCCCGGTTTGCGCCGGTTTGGAAGGAACATCCCGACTGGCTGCTGCGCGAGGCCAACGGCGATCCGTGGGACGGCAATTACCAGGTTCTCTGGAGCGGCCGGATGCGGAGCGGCTATGGCCGGGAACTCTTGCGACAAATCAAACAAATCAAGACCGACACCGGCATCAGCGGGATCTTCTGGGATTCCTACCAGAACCTCGGCGTGACGTGCGTCGATTGGCAGGGGAAAGACAAAGCGCCGCAGGCCGAGGAGATCTGGAAAATCCAGGCCAAGTTGCAGCGCGCGGGGTACCGGCAAAGGTGCGAGGTCGTCACCATTTTTGGGGTCAGCGCCGTGGCGATGTACGGGTTCGCGAACGACAAGTTTCGCCGGCGTCTGTGGAGTGACACGGTGCGCAACGACGATGCGTTTGCGCTGCTGGATTGCAGTCCCGGGTTCTTCAGTCACGGCCGGCCGCCGCTGAGTGCCGACCGGATCAGTCCGCGGTTGTACTTCTGGATGGCGGGCCACCGCGTGTTGCCGGGGGCGAACGCGCGTCCGTGGGGCAAACCCCAGGACCCGGACCACGCCGGCTCGGAGTTGCCGGGCGGTGAACTCGCGGAGGAATACGCGCGAGTCAACCATCTCTACAACGCCGTCCTGCCCTCCATGCACCGGCTGCGCGTGGTGGCCGGCGGCACGCACGCGGTGTGGCTCAACAAAAAAAATCAACCGGCTGTTATCTGGGCATTTCAAACGGCAACGGTCAAGTATGCCGGGCCAGTGCTCGAAGTTGCGACCGGGGTGCGCTCGCATGCCGCCGGCCGGCTGGACTTGACTGCCGGACATGTGTATCGATTGAATTAAATCAGCGTACGAAATCGATATTCCAGCCGGCCGAAAATCGGGATCATGAACGCGAACAGAACCAGAACAGAAATCTGCCGATCGCCCCATGCTTCATCACTACGAAAATTATCGCTGGCTGCGCGGGTTTAACATCATCCCGTCCTGGGGGGCGCGAATCGAACAGGCGTGGTGGGATTACGACGGCGACCGCTTTCGGGAGGAGGCGGCGCTGGCGACACAGACGCACGCCAACTGCCTTCGGCTCTGGATTGAGTTCACCGCCTGGATGGCCGATCCCGCCGGCGTGCAGGCATCGTTCATGGATGCGGTGACGGCCATTGACGAACTCGGCCTGAAGACCATGCCCTGCCTGTTCAATCGCTGGCATGACCGCGACTATGATTACGGCGGCACCTATCACGAGGATCTCTTCCGCAACCTCGATCCGAAGCTCGATTATGTCCGCGCCTTGGTCACCCCCCTGACGAACGATCCGCGAATCCTGATCTGGGACCTCTGCAATGAACCCGGCGCCTGCCAATTTGACGATCCGGTGTGCGCCCGAGAAATCCACTGGCTGAGCCGGGTCGCCGACATCGTCCGCCAGACCGGCGCGCAACAACCGATCACAATCGGAACCCAGCAGAGCGGCCAGAACATGAACATCTATGCGCCACTTTGTGACGTGCTCGGCTGCCATCCCTACGGGTCCACGCCGGAACAACTCGCCGAGATGCTCGTGGTCTGTGCCGCTGTGCAGAGCCGGCATGGCAAACCCATGCTCTCCAACGAAACCGTGCCCGGCTGTCTCGATGACGTCAAACGGGCAGCGTGCGCCAAGTGGACGATCCGCATGATGGAAGATGCCGGGTACGGCTGGATGGGCTGGGGCATGCACGAAGGGCTGGCCGTCTCCACCCGGCGCGACAGGTTCGACAGCAATGGCATCGACGGCCAAGGGTTTCATGCCTGGTTCAACAACACAGGAAAACTGCGGCCCGGCTTGGAATTCCTGGGCGAGCCACCCCGTTTTGTCCCGCCGTGGTCGGCGGCCGGACTGGCAATGGCTGCGCTGGAAAGACCACGGGACGAGGGCGAGAGTGATTCGCTTCTTCGACCATTTTTTCGAAACAACGGCACGATGAATTTTTTTAACAAACAGACCGCCATCCACCCCAACGCAGCCCTCCCGCCCGATCCCACCTATGCGGTCGGCACGCTGCGCTATGACAAGCGCGGGCTCTGGCTGCTGTTCTTCAACCGGGCCGGCTATCTCTGGTCGGCCGCCTTCTATTTCCTGGCGAGCCTGGTCGCCATCAAGGTCTATTTCAACTGGAAACAAAAACAGAATACCGACGGGGTGCCGGAACCAGCCGCACCGTCAGACTGCTGAGATTGATTTTATGAAAAAAGTACCGATTGCGATTGTTGGGCTGAATTTTGGCCGGTATATCCTGGACCAAATCCGCACCGGTCCGGGGCGTGACCACTTGGAACTGGCGGGGGTGTGCGATCTCGACGCGGCGAAAGTGCGCCAGTATGCCGCCCAGACCGGCACGCGCGCCTACCGGGATTTGGCGGAAGTGCTCGCCGACCCAACCCTCCCAGCCGTCGGTTTGTTCACTCCGCCGGTCGGCCGGAGCAAACTCATCCAGCAAGCCATCCGCGCCGGCAAGCATGTGCTCACCACAAAACCGTTTGAGCTGGATGCGCGGGCGGCCGCAGACGTGCTCGCCGAAGCGCACCGATTGAAGCGGGCCGTGCATCTGAATTCTCCGGCGCCGACCTTGCCGGCGGATCTGGTGCAAATTAAACACTGGCAGCAGCACTACCAACTCGGTCGGCCGGTGGGGTGTCGGGCTGATGTGTGGGCCAATTACCGGGAACTGGCGGATGGCAGTTGGTACGACGATCCGCAGCGTTGTCCGGTGGCGCCGGTGTTCCGGCTGGGGATTTACCTGATCAATGATTTGGTGGCCATCTTCGGCCCGGCGACCGCGGTTCAGGTGTTGCATTCACGGCTGAATACCGGGCGGCCCACTCCGGATAACGCGCAGTTATCCATCCGGTTTCAGGCGGGTGGACTGGCGAATGTTTTTGCCTCGTTCTGCGTCAACGATGGGGATCAGTACCGGAACAGTCTGGTCGTAAATTTTGAGAACGGGACGATCTATCGCAATTGCGGGCCGGCCCGTCCCGCTGGCGGTGCGGCGGAATTGTCGCTGATCATGGCCACGGATGGGAAGCGCCGGCTGGTGGAACAGGTGAATCTTGACGAAACCAGCGGCGACTATCAATGGGCGGTGTTCGCCAAAGTCGTGCGCGGGGAGACCCTGACCGACGAAACCAGCGCCGACCAGATCGTGGCCGGCATTCAGGTCATCACGGCGATGGCCCGCGCGGAACAATCCGGCGCAACCGAGGGGGTCCAATGAGTGGCCCGCAGATCGATGTCTCGTTTTGTTGGGGGTTCCCGGCGGACACGCCGGAGACCAGCTTGCCGCGCTTGCGCGAGCTCGGCTTTGAAGGGATTGAGTTGTGGCCTGACCGGCTCAACCAGTTTGGTGCCGAACGCTGGGCGGCCGCGCTGGCCGCGACCGGCTTGCGCTGTTTCCAGCTTTGTCCCTATTTCAATTTCGTCCATGGCTCCGAAAAGATTGCCGAGTCCTGGAAAATGCTGACAGAATTTCGGCGGGTGGCGCGGCTGTTAAATTGCCGGCGGCTGCGGGTCTTCACCGGACCGCCCTGGGGCGCGGGAGTGATCGGCGCAGCCGTGGCCACGCCGGCCCAGTGGGCCGATGCGATTCGATCTTTGCGGGAGTTTTGTGATGCCGCCCCGGAAATTGAATTTTGCCTGGAATGCCACGGCGGGAGCCTGATGGAGGATTCCCCATCCGCGCTCCGGTTGCTGACCGGTGTCGCGCGGGTAAATCTTACGACCAATTTGCAGTTACCGCTGCGGAACGAAGACTGGCGCGTCAGCCTCGCAGCCTTGGCCCCGTATACGACCCACATTCATATTCACAACTGGACCCGCGGGCTGGATGATGGGGAGCTGACATTCCTGGCGGACGGCGTGTTCGACTGGCGGCCGGTCGTGCGCCATCTGGTCCAGCAGGGCCGGTCCGTCTGCCTTTCCGTTGAACACGTCGATCACGGCGGCCGGCATGACCCCTGGGAAACTGCCCGGCGGGATGGGCAATTTCTGCAGACACTGAAACACGAGGTAGTCCGATGAAAAAAACCGGTCTGAATTCGGCAGCTTCCTTAAGTGCATTGCTCGCCGCGGTACCGCGGGCGCGGATTGGGGTCCTGGGCGATTTCTGCCTGGATGTGTATTGGGCGCTCGACGATTCCGCGTCCGAACAATCGGTGGAGACCGGGTTGCCGACCCGGCCCGTGCGCCAGCAACGGTACAGCCTGGGCGGGGCCGGCACGGTCGTCAACAACCTCAGCGCGCTCGGGGTCGGCCGCGTGGCGGTGTTTGGAGTCATCGGTGCTGATCCGTTTGGCCGCGAGGTGCAGCGGCTGCTCGGAACCGGCGGCGTCGACGCCGCGGGGATGCTGATCCAGACTCCGGAGTGGAACACTCCCGTTTACATCAAACCCATCCGCGCCGATCACGAGGAAAATCGGATTGATTTTGGTGGCTTTAACACACTGGCCGACGAAGTGGCGGATGCGGTTCTCGCCCGCCTGGCGGCGGCACTTCCGCAGTTGGATGCGGTGGTGGTGAACCAGCAGTTGCCGCGTGGCATTCACACCCCGCACTTGCAAGCGGGGTTGAACGCACTGTTTCGGGCACACCCGGACCGGCTGTTTATCGTCGACTCGCGCGACCTCTCGGGCACCTACATAAACTGTTTGCATAAACTGAACGATGTTGAGGCGACCCGCCTGTGCGGGCAATCGACCCAGGCGCGCGATGTGATTGCACTGGAGGATTGTCGGACCGCGGCGCAGGAGCTGTATCGGCGTTGGCGGCAGCCGCTGTTTGTGACCCGCGGCGCCCGCGGCTGCCTGGTGCTGGATGGTGCGGGTGAGCATTTGGTGCCGGGGCTGCACATTGTTAATCCGATCGACTCGGTGGGGGCGGGGGACAGTTTTCTCGCGGGACTCGCGGTGGCATTGGCGACCGGTGCCCCGCCGGAACAGGCCGCGACGTTTGGCAATTTTGTGGCCGGAGTGACCGTCCAAAAGTTGTTTCAGACCGGCACAGCTTCGCCGGCCGAGGTCCTGGCGATCGGCGCCGATCCCGACTATGTGTATGCGCCCGAGTTGGCGGAAGATCCGCGGCGCGCCAATTACTGGCAGGGGACGGAGATTGAGATTGTCAGTGCGCCGCCGGAACTACGGCAGATCACGCATGCGATCTTTGACCACGACGGGACCATTTCCACGCTTCGCCAAGGCTGGGAGTTCGTGATGGAACCGATGATGATCAAGGCGATTCTGGGCGCGCACTATGCGACGGCGGACGAGACGCTGTATGCCCGGGTCGTGCGGCGCGTGCGCGAATTCATCGATCAGACGACCGGGATCCAGACGTTGACGCAAATGCAAGGGTTGGTGAAATTGGTCCAGGAGTTCCGCCTTGTGCCGGCGGGCGAGATCCTCGACGAGTTTGGCTATAAAAAGATTTATAACACGGCGCTGCTGGATCTGGTCCGCAACCGCGTGAGCAAGCTGGAACGCGGCGAACTGGACGTGACGGATTTTACCCTGAAGAAGGCGCCGGAATTTCTGCGCCGACTCCAGGCAGCGGGTGTGAAACTGTATCTGGCCAGCGGCACGGATGAGCAGGACGTGATTGCCGAGGCCCGGGCCCTGGGCTACGCGGGACTGTTTGCCGGGCGGATTTACGGGGCGGTGGGCGACGTCGCCCTGGAAGCCAAGCGAATGGTACTCGACCGGATTTTGCAGGACATCGGGGCTGCGAACGCAACACAGGTGGTCGCCTTTGGTGACGGTCCCGTAGAAATTCGCGAAACACGCAAGCGGGGCGGATTGACGGTCGGAATTGCCAGCGATGAATTGCGCCGGTATGGATTGAATCCCGGCAAGCGCAGCCGCTTGATCCGCGCCGGCGCGGATATCATTGTGCCGGATTTCTCGCAACTGGAAGTGTTATTCAAATTGCTCGGCGTCGGCTCGGCGTGAAGTTGCTCGCAAAAATATTGCTCTGGAATAAAATGGACTGACGATGAAAATTTCAACGAGTGCATACAAGGGGCGCAAAGCGTGGGTTCTCGATAATGACGCGATTGCCCTGACGCTAACAGTGGGGGGCGGACACATTGCCTCCTTGGAGCTGAAAGAGCGGGCGGGGATCAATCCCCTGTGGGTCCCGCCGTGGAAAAGCCTGGAGCCGTGGGATTATGTGCCGGCGAAACATGCCGGCGACTATCAACTAAAACTTTTGGCCGCGATTCTTGGTCATAACATTTGTCTGGGCTGGTTTGGGGATCCCTCCGCGAGCGAGGCAGCGGCGGGTTTGGAGGTGCATGGCGAGGCCCCGGTCGCCAAATGGCGGCTGGCCAGCAAGCAGGTGAATGAAACGGGCGTGGCGATGACCTGCCGGTGCGATCTCCCGGTGTCCCAGATGCAGTTGTCGCGGACGATCTCGTCGGCCCGCGGTTCCCACGTGATCCATGTCAAGGAGGTAGTGGCCAGCACCTCACGGCGTGATCTGCCATTCACCCTGTGTGAGCACGTGACGGTCGGGCCGCCGTTTCTGGAAAAAGGGGTCACGATGTTTGACATGCCGGCCACCCAGGCCCACACGTTTCCAGGGCCGTTCAGCACGCGGATGCGGTTCCGACCGGATACCCAATTCGTTTGGCCGGTCGGGCCGGGTGCGCGCGGCCGGCGGGTCGATCTGCGCCAGATCGCCAAGACCCAGCCCGCGTCCTCTGATTTTACGACGCAGTTGATCGATCCCAAGCGGACCGGTGCCTGGGTTAGTGCAGTCAATCCAAAGCTGGGGCTGCTGCTGGCCTATGTTTGGAAACGCGCGGATTTTCCATGGGTTGGCAATTGGGAGGAAAATTATGGGCGGACCGGAACTCCCTGGAACGGCCAAGCATTGACTCGCGGTCTCGAGTTTTCCAACACGCCATTTCCGGTCGGGTTGCGGAAGGCGGTGGACCAAGGCCGATTTCAGGGGCAGCCGACCTATCGCTGGTTGCCAGCACTGGGGCAGATCGAAGTGGAGTTCGATATCCTGCTGACGACGATTTCGGAAACAACCACCGGAGTATCGGAGATCCGCCGTTCCCGGCACGGGTACAATATTGCCGTGACCGGGTCCCCAACCTTGGGAGTCAGGTAAGATGCCCTATCCCCAATTTGATCGGAGTCAACTGTCGATCCAGCCGCTCGGTCAGCGGCAAAATAAAGTTGTGATCGAGCGCGCGCATGTGTCGCCCGACGCCCGGCCCCGCGCCTTGTCAGAGGACGGGCAGCGGATCATGGCGGAGACTGTCCAACGCATCCGCGCGGCCCGGGCCGCAGGCAAACCCGTCATCCTCGCATTCGGAGCCCACGCGATTAAGAATGGATTGGCGCCCGTTCTCATCCGCTTGATCGAACGCGGCTGGGTGACGCATCTGGCCACCAACGGGGCTGGCATTATTCATGACTGGGAGTTTGCCTACCAGGGGCAGAGCAGTGAAGATGTGCGCCGCTATGTGGCCGCGGGACAATTTGGGATTTGGGAGGAGACCGGCGGCAACATCAACCTGGCCCTGGTGGTGGGTGCGTACGAGGGCAAGGGCTACGGCGAAGCGGTGGGCGCCCTGATCGTCAATGAAGGGCTGACGATCCCGCCGCTACGGGAGTTGACCGGGAGCGCGGCGGCGTTGGATTTGGCGGAGATCATTCAGCGGTTCAATCTGGCGCCCGGCTTCCGGAAAGTCCCCCATCGGTTTCAACAATTCAGTGCCCAGGCGGCTGCCTACCGGCTGGGGGTGCCGTTTACCGGACATCCCATGTTCGGGCATGATATTATCTATTGTCACCCGTTTAATTGTGGGGCTGCGATCGGGCGGACAGCGGAGCGGGACTTTTTGACCTATGCCAATGCCATCAACCAACTCGAAGGCGGCGTGTACCTTTCGGTTGGCTCGGCGGTGATGTCGCCGATGATCTTTGAGAAATCGCTGTCGATGGTGAACAACCTGGCGATTCAGCAGACCGGTCACCCGCTCACGACGCATTATATGGTTGTGGTGGATTTGGCCGCCGCACCGTGGGACTGGCAAAAAAATGGCGAACCGCCACCCGACAATCCGGCCTACTACTTGCGCTACTGTAAGACTTTCAGCCGGATGGGGGGGCAGCTGCGCTATTTGACTGCGGACAACCGCGATTTCCTCCTCACACTCGCCGGCGAACTGGCCTGACCCATTTTACCGGAATTCAATCGCGCACCGAACCGATTTTTGAAACACACCAAATCTGAGGCAACACCATGCAAGAATTAATGAACCGTTTTCCCGAAAACCCCCTCCTGCGACCGGCTGACGCACCGCCGAGCCGGGCTGATATGGTCGTGGAGTGCCTCCTGAATCCCGGCGCGTTCCGCTATCAGGGTCGGACCGGCTTGCTGTTGCGCGTGGCCGAACGGCCGCAGCCGGAAGAAGGTTGGGTCAGCACGCCGTTGCTCGACCCAACGAGTGAAGGCGGCATCCGGATTCTCCGCATCCGCAAGGATGATCCCGATTTGCTATTCACCGATCCGCGGGTTTTTTCGTACAAGGGCCGCGCCTATCTCACCACACTTTCGCATCTGCGGCTCGCGTGGAGCAATGACGGTGTGCATTTTACCGTCGAACCGCAGCCCGCACTCGTGGGGGTGGGCGACCACGAAGCGTTCGGCATTGAAGATTGCCGGGTCGAATTCATTGGTGGACGGTACTGGCTGACGTACTCCGCGGTGTCGGCCTTTGGAGTGGGGGCCGGCCTGGCCTCGACCACCGACTGGCAGACGTACACGCGGCACGGGATGATCTTTCCGCCGCATAACAAGGATTGCGCGTTGTTTCCGGAACCGGTTGCCGGCAAGTACCGGGCGTTCCACCGGCCGAGTGGACTGGGGATGGGTGGAAATTTCATCTGGACGAGTTCGTCGCCGGACCTGTTGCACTGGGGTGATCATCGCTGCATTGCCACCACGCGCCCGGGCCTGTGGGACAGTGAACGCATTGGTGCCGGGGCCGCGCCGATTCTGACCGACCGGGGTTGGCTGGTGATTTATCATGGAGCGGATGCCAAGAGCCGCTATTGCCTTGGCGCGCTGCTGCTCGACCGCAACGATCCGACGCGTGTCCTGGCCCGATCTGTTGACCCCATTCTGGAGCCCGTGGCACCCTACGAAATAACCGGATTTTTCGGCAAAGTTGTTTTCACCAACGGTCACGTGTGTGACGGGGATCAGATCACCATTTATTACGGTGCTGCCGACTCGGTGATCTGCGGTGCGACCGTTTCAACGGCCCGGATTCTGGCGGCGCTCGCGTTGCCCAAAAACTGATGGCCACCGGATTATCGCTAAGAGCGTTATTTGAAATAGTGGAACGGGCGTCTCGCCCGTTCATTCAGCAGTGCATCTGAAACAAACGGGCGAGACGCCCGTTCCACTATTTGCCCCTACTCGAATTTCAAAACACGCACTACGCGCGAAAAACTTCGGCCAGTGTCTCGCGTAATGTTGTTTCGGTAATCGGTTTGCTGAGAATCCCGCGGATATGTGGCGGCTTGGCACCGTCCGCCTTCATAATATCACCAAATCCAGTCATCAGAATTACCGGCAGATTGGGAGTATTCTGGTGGATCACAACCGCCAATTGTTCGCCACTCATCTTCGGCATCGCCCGGTCGGTCAGTACCAAATCGAACGGACCATTCTTTAACCGTGCTAATGCCGCCGCAGCATTTTCGACAATTTCGACGAGATGGCCGTCACTGCTCAAGAACTCTTTGACAATTTCACAGACCAGGGGCTCGTCATCGACGACCAGCACGCGGAGCGATCGGGGCAGTGCGGAAGGCGCGGTTGAAACTTTGGTCGGTGTCTGGTCGGAGGGAATGGGCAGTCGGACAATGACAGTTGTGCCCTGCCCAGGAGTGCTTTCAATCTCCAGCCGGCCAGTGTGCCGTTGGACAATGCTACTCACCATTGCCAGCCCTAACCCAGTCCCTTCCGTTCCCTTGGTGGTGAAAAACGGCTCCAAACACCGTTGGCGCACTTCCTCCGTCATCCCGGTTCCTGTATCGGTGACTGACACGCGCACAAATTCGCCTGCCACTTTCGTTCGGAGCGTCAGGGTCCCACCCTGCGGCATGGCATCCAAGGCGTTGAAGATCAGATTCGTCAGCAGCTCCCGAATTGCGAACGCTTCGCCGATAATAAACGGCAGCGGTTGCAAATCGGTCGCGAAGTGAATGGTGCGCCCAGTGGCCTGCGCCTGATCTTTCCAACTCGGTTCGGTCATTTCAATCGTTTGGAGGATCAACTGATTGGGGTCGACCAGGCTCAGTGCGTCACTGGCCAATTGTTTCTGCTGGCTAAACTCGCGAATCCGTTTCACGACCCCGGCGGCATCCAGCGCTGCGGTGTGAATGTTCGTCAGCCACTTTGTCACCTGGGCGTGATCCGCCAGTTTCTCAGGGTGCTTCAGGAGAAATTCGCTGAACCCGAGGATCGGGGACAAGGAGTTGTTAAAGTCGTGCGCAATGCCGCTGGCCATCTGCCCCAAGCTGCGTTGTTTTTCCTGCTGGATGATTTTGGTTTGTGACTGTTGCAGCTTGGCGAGTGTTTCTTCCAAACGCTGGTTGCTGTTCTGCAACAGTCGATCCACCTGTTTCCGTGCAGTGACATCGCGAAGAAAAGCCACAATGTGTTTTTCGGCAGGTCGGAATTGAGCCGATGCTTCGATTTCAAAAATACTTCCATCCTGGCGGCGATGTTGGGACTCAAACCGTTCCTCGCCTTTCGCCATGATCGTCCGGATGCGCTTGGCGGCTTCGGCCGGCGTCATGTCAGCGATCAGGTCGGAAATGTGCATCGTCAACAATTCTTGCGGGTTGTAACCGCTCATCCGGCAATAGGCGTCGTTGACTTCCAGCAGGTGCCCATCCAGGTCGACGATCCAAAAGCCGTCCATGGCCGTTTGCAGGATGACCTGGTGCTGTTCCTGGCTCTTGCGCAGTGCCTCTTGCTCCTGTGCCAGTGCCTGGATGGCCTTGGTTTTGCGGATCCAGTCACGGAAAACCAGCCAGGCGGATGTGACCATGCCGAGGAAGAAGAATGTCGTCAGGATGAAAATCCAAATGACATCGTTGCGCCAGGGGGCGAGGTATTCCAGTGGACGTTGTCCGACGGTGACGTAGAGCGGGTGATGGGGAAGCTTTTGGAATGAGTAAGTTCGTTGGATTTTGTCGAAAGCCAAGGCCGAGCGATAGGAGCCGCTCTCCTTTTGCATTGTCACCAGGTATTGCAACTCCGGAGTGGCATTTTGTTTTCCGATGATACTTTCCAGATTCTTTGGTTCGGGATAACGAATAATGAGCGCGAGATTCTCACCGCGCAATGAAATCGACCCGTTTTTCCCGAGATTGATCGTCGAAAATGTCTTGGCGAAGTATTCCAGTGCAATTGTCCCGTAGACCACACCCGCGAACGAGCCATCCGGCTGATTGACCCGGCGTGCGAAGATGATCGACCATTTCTTGCTCACCCGACCTACCACCGGCTCGGAGATCACCAACCCGGCCGTTGGATCGGTGCGCAGGCGGGTAAAATAGTTCCGATCCGCAACACTGGTTCGCACGCTCGGTGTTACGTCGGTGCCGTAGGCGTTCTCGCCCTGCGCATTGACGACGCGGAGGCCGTCCAGAACCGGCAAGCGGGTTTGGCAACGGGCAATAAATCCATTCAGGGATTGCGTGTCAATCCGGCCGCCGGCAAGCTGTTTTTCCACTTCGTCAGCCACCGTGAGCACGGTCAGATCGATCTTGTCAATGGCATCGCAGATTTCGATGGCGAGCACGCGCGACAGGTTCTGTGTTGCCCGCTCAGCCCGTTCCTCGTAGTGCAGCCAGCTCTGGTAGAGCGATAATCCCGCCAAACTGATGAAGATCAAATTCACCACCACGGTGATCAGCGTGATCCGCTTGATAAAAGTACGCCGCGACCCGGCACTGTCGGGTGCGTTCATTTGCACTGTCATCGTGTTTTCACTTTACCATTCACTGAACCGACGGCGCGCAGCCCTGCGGGCGGTCGCGCCCGACAAAATTCTTGTCGGGCCGGGAAGCCCGGCAGGCTGCCGGAGTTATCGGCGATTGATGCGATGGCTTCGAGTTTCATTCATGACCGGACTCTATTTTGTTTGGCGGGGTTCAACAACGCGCGGCCATGCGCTCGGTGATCCGCCGGCCGTGCTGGAAGAAATACTCCAGGGTATCATGTTCAACATCGGGCGGAATGGAGTGATCGGAATGCAGAATGTAGCCGCCCCCCCGCTCCAGAACCGGTCGAATCTTCCGGTCCAATTCGGCATCGATCAACGCGCGGTCGTTCGTCGCAATGATCCGAATATCAATGTTGCCACAGAAGGCAATCTGCTCGCCAAACTGGCGGGCCAGCCGCGGCATGTCCATGCCGGCTTTGACTTCCATCGCCTGGAGACAGTCCATCCCGGCCCGGATCAGGCCGGGGACGAGCGGTTCCACAAAACCGCAGGAATGGACCATGACCGGTAAACCCTTGGCGTGAGCGTAATCGAAAAGTCGCTTATGCCCCGGTGCCACCAGGTCCTCATACATGGCGGGCGACATGAACGGCTTGTCTTTGAACCCCATGTCCTCATAGAACCAGACGAAATCCGGCAATCCCTCTTCCGCAAATAACACATCGAGATGCATCAGGGTCTGGTTTGCGAATGTCAAAACCATGTCCGTAACCCAATCGGGGTCCAGGGCCATCCCCATCAGCATGTTCTCGTGGCCGCACACCGGGTGCATCTGCTCGAAAGGGGCGACGCCGCCCCAGCAAAACGCGCGGTTCTCTTGGGCGGCAAGTTGTTTTTGCTGACGGTACCCCTCGAAGGGGATCCGGCGCCGGTCCAGCTTGAGGAGATGCGGCTTGATTAGGTCCTCCCATTGCGGACGTTCCGTGACCGCGAAGGCCACGTGCTCGGGCGTCCCGGCCTTGTTCTTCCACCAGCGCAACTGGGCGCCGTTGCCATTGAGCTTGAGAATCGTATCGGGCGTTTCCTCGATCAGCTGATCCGTGAAATCCAAATCAGCCAGACTGTTGAGCCAGCCACCGCTGCGCCAGCTCATATCGAAGTGAACGGTGGGATCCTCGCCCTCCTTCAGCTTGCCCTGCTGGAGGTATTTCTGGTGGGTCTCGCCCCACAATCCGTCGCCGGACGCAAGCTGATCCACCGGTTGCCGTTTCAATGCGCGTAGAACACGTTCTTTATGGGTCATTGCCATCTCTAGCTCTATAGTGTAACGCGATCAGGGTCGCAAGCCGGTTGTCGTGTCCCAATCGCCTCAGGGTTTGGCATCCGCCATGATGATGCTGGGATCCTGACTCAGGCGGGCAACCAACCAATCCGCCGCCGGTTTGGCCTGCAAAACGCGGAGCGCGCAGTCGCCGACATAACTGACCCGCAACGCGCCGAGTTGGATCAAGTGCGGTTCGAGCCGGGGATACTGATCCCAGGTATTGATGTAATGCGGATGCGCCGTGACCGGGATGATCTGGCCGGCGGCCGTGACACTGTAGAGCTGGACGGCTGTCGCGGAGACCGCGCCCGGCAGGTGGGCCCACTGTTCGCAGCCGTGGAAAAACGTGCAACACTCCAGGCCGACCCCGATGATCAGCACCTTGCCACCCCAGTCGCGTAACCGGCCATAGGGACTCGTCGCTGAACAGGGTGTGTCATCGTGTTCGTGGCCGGCCACAAATTCTGCCGCGCGCGAGCCAAGGGCGGCCACGCTATGGGTGGGATGCAAACTGCGCAACACACCAGGCCGTTTCCGAAAAACATTGGAGAGCGCCCCGACGTTGGTTGGCGTCAGGGTTTGATGGAAAACCGGCTGCACGGCATTGACCAGCCGGAATGTGTGCGTCGCCATCGCCAGTGTGCCCTGGTTGCCGACCACTTCCAATAGGGCATCAATCACCGTGTCCGCGCCACCCTCCACCGGCCCGAGCTTGCGTAAAGCGCTGTGAACGAGCACCAGGTCACCGACCGCGAGACCGGCGGTCCGGAAAGCGGTGATCAGTTCAGTTCTGGTCTTCATAGTTTCAGTCGAATCAACGACATCGGTGGTAATATCACAGTCGTTCCTTTCACCTCAACCGTGAGCTCCTGGACCGGCTCCAGAATCTGGCGTGCGGTCAGGCCAACGGCTTCGCGAATCGGACCGCTGCCGGTCACTGTGACTTCGGCCGGCTGCTCATGATTGAAGTTGACGAGGTACCCGTAGGTCTGGCCGTCGTTCCGTAGGAAGACGGCGTCCACGAGTTTGGGAGCGGTCACGGTCGTTGCCAGCACTTCGCCCGGCAAGGCGGGCGCATAGAGGTTGAAAACTTTCACGACATCCGCGAATGTGACTTGGCCATTTTTAATGTGCAGCATGCCCATCGTGTTGATGAGCGAGTAGTAGTTGGCAATCTCCAGAATCTGGCCGAGCCGGCAGAAAACGTTGAGCAACCCGGCCGCATAGAGGCAATGGCGGATGTCATTGGGCTCGAAAAAACCGGCGTGATCGTTATGGCTTGCGCGCGTCCAGAGGTTCCATTCGACCACCCCCAGCGTCTTCGGCAGGCCGGTCGCGCGAATGTCTTGCGCCATCTGTTGCAGATCCGCTTCCTTTTCCGCCAGCGCCCGGGCCACCGTTTGCATAATTTCTCCCAACGACTGGTTGTCCGTTCCCCATGAATACCGGGTGACCACCAGGACATCAAATAAGTCGGCGGCCTGCGCCAGGATGGTGGCGCGCCAGGGAGTGGTGAATTGCGTGCGCAGGCCAGCGGCTTGGGATTCGCCCAGCGCCATGATGCGCGCTTCGGGGTAGGCGGCCCGGACTGCCGGGACAAACTCGCGCAATTGCGCCACATACATTTCCCCGGTCATGTGCCCGATTTCCCACGGCCCGTAGTTCTCGTTGCCAACAGCGAAATAAGCCGCCGGTACCTTGAGATTGCGGCGAATGTACCAGGCACGGATGTAGGCGGCCCAACCCGCCGCATCGGCGGGGGTGGCGGAGGTGCTGTTGAGCGTAATCAGCGGCCGAATGTTTTTCGCAGCGCAGAGTTCGAGATATTCGTCGGTGCCGAACTCGTAATACATCTTGTACTTGAAAACCGGGTCATCCTGCACCGGGCGCCGGTGGACCGGGCCGATGCCGTGTTCCCAGTGGTAGGTGCAACTGGCGCATCCGCCGGGAAACCGCAGGACCGGACAGGGAAACCGGTCAAAACTCGCGCTCAGTTCCGGGTTGACGTTCGGCTGGCCGACCGGGCGGAGGTGAATCTGATCAATGTAAATCACGCTGTCACCCGGGATCATGATCTTGAAATACACTGTCGCAGTCGTGGCCGGGCCGGTGACGCGCACGGTCCGGCGCGTCCAATGGGCAACGTCGAAGAGCAGCGTCGGCGTGGCGAACGCCGTCTGGCCGGGGAGTTGCAGTTCGCAGCGCACTGTGACGGGCCGGTGGCGCGCGCGCGCCCAGATTTCAATTTCCAGTTCCTCGCCGGCAAATACCGGAACGCCGGCTTGCAAGATGCCCGCCCAACCGTTCTCAGCGTAATGCTGGACCAGTTGCGATTCAGTTCCCGACAGATACAGGCCGGGGACCAGTTGGCAGATCAGCCCCTGCATTCCGTTGCCGCACGGTTCCCAGTCCGTGGCGACGCCGGTTTGCGGGTTGGCCGGGCCAGAAAATTTCGGATTGCGGAGCCGGTCCGATAGCAGCGCGGGAACCGTGTTTTCATACACCTCAATATTATTGGAAAGCAGTTGCGCGGACGCCGTGCCCACGGCGGTATTCCCAATCTGAATGGTTGTTTTCATAGTTGGTACTTCTGCGAGTTGCCAATCGAAATCGATTGGATAGAAGCACATTCCGAAACAGCCAGCAACAAGCTTATGGACCAACAATCGGTCGCGTTAAAAAGCGTTCTTAATTCGCCAGCGCGGCCTCGCGCTCAAGCAGGGCGTCGTCGGCTCGCGTTCCAGCGGACTGTGGTAATTTTGGAACAAAGGTGTAATTCGGATCGAACTGCTGCTGGCGGTGAATCTCGAGAATGCCCTGCCAGGTTGCCCGCAATCCGTGGGGCGTTGGCGGGAGGTCATCCGCGATGGCTTGGTGCAACCTGGGCAGATTGAAGAAGGGGACTGCCGGGAACATGTGGTGTTCGATGTGATATTGCATGTTCCAATAGAGGAACGAAGGCAGCCAGCCCGCGGTGTAGGTGCGGCAACTGAGCCGATGATCGGGCACGTTGGGGGACAGGCCAAAATGTTGTGGCGAACCGCAAAGGAGGCTCAGCAGGCCGCAGTATTGTGTGCCGAGGTTGACAATCACAATGAGGAACCAATGGCCGGTCGCGATAAAAATTGCTGCCAACAGCAGCTGGCCAATCAGCGTGAACCGCGCCCAGTTCCGGTGTTGCCGGCGGAGTTGCGCGTTGCTGTCCGGCAGGACAAACTCGTACCAGTCATTGTCCAGCCGCCCGGTGGCCCGCCGATAATAGGTTTTTAAAACATGCCAGGTGTTGATTGGATTCCAGGCCAATACCGCGAGCCAGAATCGCCAATCCTTGAAGGCCATGGTTTGCGGCAACACCACTTCGCCGTCGTACGCTTTGTAGACCGTGACCTGATGATGGCGGATGTGGCTGGGGCGAAACCACACTTGATCCCACCATCCAAAAAACGCAAACACTTTGAGGACGAATTCGTTGATGGATTTGGTTTTGAACGGGGTCTTGTGACTGAGCTCGTGACACGCCGTTCCCCCCAGAAAACCGCCCACGGTTCCATGGGCAAACAAGGCGGCCAACAATACCGGCACCGCCCACGGCCAATTGGCTGCGGTAATTTGCTGATACGCGAGATAGGCCAGAGTCCCGGTCAGGCACCACAATCCGAAATGCCCGCCCGCCTGGCGGAACCCTTGCCAGTCGCTGCATTGCATCAGCTCGCTCATTAACTGCGGATCGACCTGGCAGCGATACCAGTTGATCTTGGCGTCTTTATTAAATTTCGCGGGATTATCCATGGTGAGTAGGGTTGATGAATGGTGTTGCCGCGCAACATATCCATCTCCAGTCAGAACGCAAGTTGGCCGGCAAAATCTAGTGTTTCGGCAAAGAAACAGGCCGCGCCCGGAGGGACGCTCTGGCTGGTTGAACGTGGTCGTGGAACGGGCGTCCCGTCCGTTTATTAGTTGGACAGCGCGTCTCGCCTGTCATGTGCGGATCAATCAAACGGGCGGGACGCCCGTTCCACTATTGAAATGGACAGGCGAGACGCCTACCTGGGGGGCGGACTGCTGGTGCGTCCCGCCCAGAATTTCGCCAATTCCGGTTCCAAATCTCCCCGGTAGGTCAAATCCGTTCCCCAATCGGACGGGAAAAGTGCCGTGTATTGGTTTTGCACAAACCGCTGGCAGACCAGAACGGCGACCCCGCAATCCGTCTCGGAGCGGATCAACCGGCCGACGGATTGGATGACCCGGTTCATGCCCGGATAGAGATACGCAAACTCAAAACCTTTGCTGTATTTCTCCTGGTAATACCGGCGCATCAATTCCCGCTCGAAACTCAGTTGCGGCAACGCCGGGCTGACCACGATCACCCCTGACAAGGTTTCCCCCGGGTAATCCACACCTTCGGCAAAGACCCCGCCCTGGACCGCCAAAACCAACTTCGGCGGTACATTGGTCTGCAGGGCGTCCAGCACTGCCTGCCGCTGGGCGGCGGTCATGCCGGATTCTTGAATCAACAACCGGTAATTCGGAGGGTCGCGCTTTGTCGCGACCGATTCCCCGGCGGCCACGACGAAGCGTGGCCCTCCGAGATGTGCAGCCGTGGCGCGCAAAAAGTCGTAGCTCGGAAACAGCGCCATGTAATTGCCGGGGTGCGCCGCCGCGACCGTTGTGATGATTTCGGCGACCCGCTCGTAATTCGCTCCGCGATGCCGGAAGACCGTCGAGACGGTGGGGACGACCAGCAGTCGGCGGTTCTCGGCCGGGAAGGGCGATGGCAAAGTCAGGGCATCGGTGCGGGCCGGATCGAACCCGAGCATTTGCTGGTAGAATTCGGTGGGGGCCAGGGTCGCCGACATCGCGATGACGCTGTGAAATCCGGTGAGCCGCTCGGCGAGCAGCCGGGAAGCATCCTGGCAGACGATCTTCAGCGCGCCCCCGCCGGTGGTGTCGAAAACATAGGCGAATTCCGCGCCGGTCCGGCCGAGGACACTATAAAACTTTCCAAGGTCGCCCAGAAATTCTTCGACCGGATCGTCCGGGATGGCCCGGCCGCTTTCGATTTTATCGAGCAGATACCGAAGACTGAGCCGGTTCAGAGTCGGTTTCAAATCGTCAAAAAACGGCTGGGGCGATTCGATGATAAATTGGTCGGCGGGATGTGCGGGCTCCTCGTCGAGCTGCGAGTACTCGTCCGGCACGGGCCGGTCCTGATCCCGAAAGAAATCATCCAACGCCCGCAAGAATTGCCGGAGTTCGCGGGCGAGTCCCGGCTCGATGTGCGTCAATTGTTTGGTCAGTGCCTGGATGTGCCGGCGCCGCAAGACCGGGGAGTAATAATCCAGGGCGCGCTGCACGAGATTATGCGCCTCGTCAATGATGAGGATGGCATCGGAATAATCGGCGTCCTGAAAAAATCGCCGGAAATAGACCTGCGGATCAAAAACATAATTGTAATCGCAAACGATGGCATCCGTCCGTTCGGCAGTCAGCAGGGCCAGTTCAAACGGACAGACCCCGACTCCGCGGCCGGCCTCCATCAGCGGGTCCGGCTCCAGCACGCCCCGCTGCAGGAGTTGGTCGACAATTTGGGTCTGCTGCAATTTCAACTGAAACTGTTGCAGGTGGGGACAGAATTCTTCCCGGCACGCATAGACCGAATTGATGCACATGTTTTCGCGCGAGCGGAAGACCGTGGCGGTCGGCCCGTTCAAGCGGCGCAATGTTTCGGCGGCCTGCTGGTGCTGGGTATTCTTGGCGGTGACGAAGAAGACGCGCCGGTCTTTTGCCAGCGCATGTTTGATCGACGGGAACAATGCGCCCACCGTCTTGCCAATCCCCGACGGCGCCGAGACGAGGAGGTGGCGGCCGCGGTCCACGGCCGCGGTGACTGCCGCGACCATCTGGTCCTGATGCGGGCGCGGCTTCGGAAAGGGGAAGGCGAGGGTGCCGGCCCGTTGGCGCCGGTCATGTCGGCCGCGGTCACGCGCGCGGGCCACCGCAATCAATGCGCGGACCCGCTCGGTAATCAGTTCCCGGCAATCCGCAAACGGTCCGGCCACGGAAAATTCCTTGCGGGTGCCATCCACGACGTTGACGTAGACGAGCTGCCCGGTAACTTCGCTGATCTTGGGGGGCGCGCCATTCGTCTGGGAGGGCGAGGCTCCCGCCGCGCCAAGTCCTTCCGTTCCCGGCGGCTCGGCGGGAGCCTCGCCCTCCAGTACAAAATAGCAATATAATCGGAGTTGCTCGACATGG
>Ga0114951_10000816_pt1 | contig 41641 bp, 52 predicted proteins | sample AM7aDNAmetaG_FD_88677 | JGI IMG/M metagenome (GOLD analysis project Ga0114951, IMG submission 88677) | Freshwater microbial communities from Finland to study Microbial Dark Matter (Phase II) - AM7a DNA metaG | ecosystem: Environmental > Aquatic > Freshwater > Lake | place: Finland: Lake Alinen... | reverse complement strand
TGCGTAAAGCAAATATTACATGTACACACTTAATATTATTGTATAGATAGATATATATACTTCTTAACATATGCACTATATAAAGGTTACCCAATACACTTATATACCGCCCCCACCAACTGGTATATAAACCTATGGGATAAGTCGATATGCCCCATATGGGAATAGTAGTTGGGGTTGGGAGAGGTTCAGTTATTGTTGGGTGTTGATGAGCCTCAATATTCCGCAAAGTTTATATATGTGGGTGTTGTTATTGTTGTTACGTGATTGATTATGTGTAAGAAGAAAGAGGTATTGGCGGTTTGCATTAAATGTCCAGTTGACGGTTTAGAATGCTCTGTGCCTGATAAAGCTGAGTGTTCTGGATGCTTATGTGTTGACTGTACTCCTAATAGTCCGTTTTGCAGTAACGCTGATAAGAGAAAATCAGTAATGAATAAGAGGAATAATTAATGAAGATTACTATTGCTTGGAATTTTGATATTGGCAACGAAGAATACGATATTAAAGACTGGAATATTTATACTCAATATATTACTTTGGAATTTGCCGATGGTTCAATAAGATACGTTCCTTATACCAGTATGCTTTGGTGGAAGGTTGTGATTTAATGGGTATGGGTGATAGTGGTCCTATATTAATAAACTTTTATCAATGCTCTAAATGCGGTGCTTTAATTCATATAGATTGTTCTAACCATAAATGATTGGCAAGGTAGGCTACATTAATGGTGAAGTCTGCAATCATTGTGGATGTGTATTTAAAATATTAAATATTTCAGATTATAAACTTAGGAGACTTGGATTTGAAGCGTATGCGAAAGAAAGGTTACTACGATTATTCATGGCAAAGTAATCCAAACGCCGTTTATGTAGGCAGACCTTCACCATGGGGTAATCCATTTAAAGTTGGAGAATACACTTTAGAGGAAGCATTAGGATTATATAGATTCTGGTTAAATGAGATGATTCAAGAGAATCCTGATTTTCTTAAGCCTTTAGTTGGTAAAGACCTTGTATGTTTTTGTTCTTTAGACCAGCCTTGCCACGCCGATATTCTTTTAGAGTTAGCTAATAAACCATAATATTTATATAGTAGTATTTATACTTCTTATGTGGGGATGCAATGCTTAAATCATTGAAAAAAGCTAAAGAAGTAGCGGTCAATTACCCAAAGATATTTTCATTGATTATTATAGGCATCATGCTCATTGGCTTGTCTGGTGTCCTCATCTTTCATCCCCTAAGTCAATTCGAAGTTTTTATGTTACCTTCAGTTTGGAATTCATGTGATAATAGAATACAATTCTATACTGATTTGAAAGGTAACGGATTCAATAGTTTTGCTCAAGTTCCAGCAACCGATTTCTTTTATCATGGAACAGTAGGTCAATTAACTGATATGATGGAAGCGTTCCTTACTATAGGTTGGGTTATGGGTATGGTAGGTGTAGGCTTAGTTGGTTGTGCATTCATCATGCTTATTAATGAGAATAGAAAGACATTACGTAAACAACTTAATAACCAAGAGAGAACTATTGGTCTTATGTCAAGACATTAAGACTAAAAACCGTAACGTTTAAATACTTCTTATGTATAATAATATTTCAGGTGCGGCTAAGACCCATCATGACCTGTCTTAAGCATTTCAGAGGGAATGTCATAGACTGGTATTATGAGTCGGTAGGTAGAGAGATAACTGACCTTCGCATATGTGGTACGTCAACCGAGTATGCGTAACCCATGAAAAGTAATTGCAATTACAAAGGTTTCCCAGATTGCTTGAGCCTGAGATGATTTCAAAGGTAATCCAAGTTAAGGATGCGTGGACTCGTATAGAGTGCATTGGTCTGGGCGGAACAAGAGGGAAGTAAACCACGTAAATTCCTGAAAACCCTACATCTACAGGAGTAAAAATCATGCAAGCATTTATGGTTGTTTGGAAAGTATTCTGTCTTAAATCAGAACAAAAACTTAATGGTATAATTCCATCTCATTTAATAGTAGATGATGATGGAGACCCAAGTTATGAATGCCCCTACTGTGGATGTAACAGTAGTCATTTACCACCTACGAAGGATGAAGGAAAAGAAATGCCTAACGCTAATATGCGTATTGAACGTTGGCAACATTATAAAATTCTTCTTGGAAGAGTCTATGATACAGAATTATGTGAATTAGCGGCTAAAGATAATCGTGCATGGAGAGATATATAATGAAGAATCGTGGAGAAATGAGTTTTAGACCAGATGGTTCACTTCAATGTATAGTTTATGATGAGAAAACTTTGCAAGATTATGCTCAAACATGTATTGGTTTAGAAGTTATTCATAAAGGTAAACCAATTGGTAGAATTATCCGAGCAGACGTTATAGATGGAAAGATTTTGTGGGAATCAGAAGATGAAGGGTTGCCATCCAAAACAATATAAGTGTACCTCAAAAACGGAATGTTTAAATAGAGGTATGGGTAATATATGTATGGCATCAAAACAAGAATTAAAAACATGTCCATATAAAATGAGGTATTAGAATGTTTGAAAATAATATAATGCTCTTAACCGACAGCTATAAGTTAACTCATTGGAAACAGTATCCTAAAGGTACTGAGGTAGTATATAGTTATCTTGAGTCTCGTGGTGGAGAGTTTGATAAAACCCTATTCTTTGGTCTGCAATATATCATTAAAAAATATCTTGCTGGTAAAGTAGTAACCCAGAAGAAAATTGATGAAGCAGAAAAATTTGTAGAAGCCCACTTAGGTGATAAGACACTATTTAATCGTGAAGGATGGGAATATATCCTTAATGAATGTAATGGTAGAATACCTATAAAGATTCGTGCTGTTCCTGAAGGTACAATTGTTGATGTCCATAACGTATTGATTACTGTAGAGAATACAGACCCTAAATGTTACTGGTTAACCAACTATATAGAAACTTTATTAGTTGAAGTATGGTATCCTATAACTGTAGCTACATTGTCATATAATATTAAAAAGATAATTCAAGAATATTTAGAAGAAACTGGTGATACATCTGGTTTACTTTATAAACTACATGACTTTGGTTTTCGTGGAGTCTCAAGTGTAGAATCTGCTGGTATAGGCGGATGTGCACACTTAGTTAATTTTAGAGGAAGCGATACTATAGAAGCAATGGTTATAGCTAAGAATTATTATGGTTGTAATATGGCTGGTACAAGTATTCCAGCTTCAGAACATTCAACTATTACTTCATGGGGAAGAGAAAATGAAGATAAAGCAATGGAGAATATGCTTGACCAATATCCTACTGGTTTAGTTGCATGTGTATCTGATAGTTTCGACATCTATAATGCATGCCGAAATATTTGGGGTAAAAAACTTAAGCAAAAGATTCTTGCACGAAAAGGAACTTTGATTATTCGTCCAGATAGTGGAAACCCATTAATAGTAATTCCTGAATGCTTAAATATACTCGGAGCAAGGTTTGGAACAACAGTTAACTCAAAAGGTTATCTGGTTCTTGACCCACATGTGCGTATGATTCAAGGTGACGGTGTAGATATAACCAGTATTCCTAAGATATTGATGGCTATGAAAGATTTGGGCTGGTCTGCTGATAATATTGCATTCGGAAGTGGTGGTGCATTATTGCAAAAGATGAATCGTGATACTCAAAAGTTTGCATTTAAATGTAGTGCAATCAAAATTAATGGGGTATGGCAAGATGTCTATAAAGAACCTATCACTGATGCTGGAAAAAATAGTAAACGTGGACTATTAGCTCTCGTATACTTGAATGATAAGAAATACTATACTGTAGACCCTAATAGTATAATTGGTTCACTTAATATACTTCAAGATGTATTCATTAACGGTGAACTGGTTAATGAGACCACATTGGATGAAGTTAGAAAGAGGGCTATCTAATGCAAGTTGCGATACTTGGAATGAAAGAAGGAATAAAAGCAGTAAGACCTATAATTGAGAAATATTTTGCTGTGGTTGATGGAGAAACTCAACCATACGATTTCCTTATTATTGTAGGTGGAGATGGAAGTATACTTGATGGAAAAGTACGTTGGCTTGCCTGTAATCATCCTGTTCTAAAAATTCATCATAGTACAAACATTAAAAGCTTAGGTTATACATGTGATGTAAACATAAATAATTTAGAACGAGCATTAAATGATATTAAAGAAGGTAAATATTGGTTTGAAGAAACTAATGTCTTTAGATATACAATAACCAGTGAAGACCATAGAAGTATTCAATCTGGGATATTCCTTAATGATATATCTATAGAAAACGTTGAAAGAGCAAGTACAATATTAGCTAAAATTAATATTAAAGATGATGAAGATAGAAGTTATGAAGAAAATCTTCCAATTGCTAAATGTACTGGTCTTCTAATTACTGGAAATCATGGTAGTTCAGCATGGAACTTAGCTCTTAATGGAGCAGTTGTTGTAGCTAAGAAACAAGAACATATCTTATTAGATATTAGAGAATCACCATTGAAACCAGATAAATTTATATTCGCTGGAACTGCAATTGTAAACATTACTCCACTATGTAATTGTATAATAAAATTGGATAGAGAAGAATTAAAGTTGGAGAAAAATGCAATTCTAAGATTAGAAATTGATTATCATTTAGTAATACGCTTTATAAAAACCACTAATACAAAAGAATCTATGATGGAAAAATTACTAAGATTTAATAAGTTCCAATATGAGCAGTTGATATAAATGGAAGCATTAATAGATAGTGTAGTAGGAAAACTCTATGGTAAAGATGTTACTGTAACAGATTTAAGTAATCATCCTGAAATGATTCAGAATCCAAACTTCATACCTATAGAACAATGGAGTTTAAGAAAGAAGGTTGAATGGAAATGCCTATATTGTAATTCATTAAATAGTGATGAAATATATATATGTAATATGTGTGGTGCACCTAAACAATGACGAAACGTGGATTATTTGTAGGAAGATTTCAACCTTTCCATTTAGGACATTTGGATATGGTCAAATACGCCCTAACTGAAGTAGATGAATTAATCATAGTTATCGGTAGTGCACAAGATAGTCATACACAAATGAATCCCTTTACTGCTGGTGAAAGATACCAGATGGTTGATAAAGGAGTCGAAGGTGTAGATGTTTATATCTCTAAAGCTAAACGTATGCCTGATACACCTAAGCATCTTGATTACTTCATATTACTTAAGAAACCTATATATATCATTCCTGTTCCAGATAGTCCATCTAACGTTTCATGGGTAACTACAATTGAAAGTTATGTACCAACCTTCGATGTAGTCTATACTAATGAACCATTATCTACGAGATTATTTAAGGAAGCTGGATATGAAGTTCATGGACATATAATGCGTGATAGAAAAACTTTCAGTGGAACAAACATTCGTAGACTCATGATTAAAGTGCTAACTCAATACTCTGGTATAGGTGATTATTGGGAAGAATATGTGCCTAAAGAAACCGCAAACTTTATAAAGGAGAAACACCTTATAGAGAGGTTAGTAGATTTAAATAAGAGTGATAAAGAATGAGTGAAAAAGCAAGTATAAGAATTACTATAAACTTCAAAAACAAACAGAATAACTTAGACCTTAAAGGACGTATAGTTCATCTTCAACATGATAAAGTTGCTAAGATGGGCGAAATGTTTCAAGTATGGATTGATGAAGCTGAAATAGAATATGCTGTTAATATTACTCCTGAAGTTGATAAGGTAATTAATTCTGTAGCCGCAATAATTGTCATGCCCTCTGGTAAACTATTAATGGTTAAACGTAAAGGTGAACCATTCAATAATTATTGGTGTTTAGCTGGTGGAAAACTTGAACCAAACGAAACATTTGAGGAAGCATGCCTACGTGAAGTTAAAGAAGAAACTGGACTTGATATTATCATAAATCAAAAACTTGGTTCTTATGTGGAATATGCCACATATAAAGGAATAAGGTGTGAATTCAGACCGACAGTATTTGTCTGCATACCGAGATTTCTTGACCAGAAAGTTAAGGCTCAAGAATCTGAAGTTAATGAAATAGCAGAGTTTTCTTTGCAAGAAGCAACCCAAACTGCATTAGCATTTAGACATAACGATATGGTTCAAGATTATATAAAATATTATGGATTGATTGTGAAATGACTCAAGAACATATAAACCCAGAAACATATAAAGAAACTGGCACTGTAATAAAGAAAGTTACTGGTGCACATGGAACATTTTGGATTGGAAAAAATGCTAAGGGAGAAGAATCTCATAGCCAATATATTGAAGAGGTAGCGATGGACCTTGCCTAAAGAAGTTAAAAAGAAACGTAGATTTGTAGCTAAATGTATTTATGCACCTAATTGTTGGTGTTGGCAACAAGACTCTTATGCTATACGTGAATGGAAGAAACCTTATACTGAAGAATGTCCAGCATGTTTGATTGCACGTACTAATTGGGGCGAATCAGCATTGATTAGACCATTAAATTCTGAAGAAGCAAGAGCCTTGAGGGAAAAAGTTGACTGAGCCAACTAAAAAGAATTGGGGTAAACTTAAAGAAGACATCAGTAAAGTTGCACGTATAGATAATGATGCAACTACTGAAGTCTTTGAAATATTAGATGCTTCTCTACAAAGATTACTTAGAGGTCAACCTGAACTTAGTCCTCAAACGTTAAGGTGGCTTCGAATAGAATTCGGATGGACCCCTATTCCCTAAACCCTTTTTTGTTTAGTTCATCAGAAAGATTTATATATGTGGTTGTACCCTGCCTATAACATTGAGGTATAATCATGTGCGAATCATGCTATATAGCTAAGGAAGAAGGAATAAAAACTTGTGAGTCCTGTTGGGCTTTTGCGGCTTGTAGTAGAAAGGATAAACCACAAGTATGACACCAGACCATTGCCCTAATCCAAATTGTGATGGAGAAATGGTAGAGATTCCGCCAAAATATAAATTTGAGAATAACCCTATTAAACTTTATAAATGTAAAAAATGTATGAGGATAGTCATTTGATTACCATATTAACTTGTGGAGATTGTGAAAGTTTTCAACGTGGATATTGTATTTGTATAGTAACAGGACAATCTCATGCTGTTTTTCATCAATGTGACGTTATCATTAAAAGTTAAATAAACCGAAATGTTTATATATTACGTTGCTATTATAACTTAACTTACTATAAGAATGTGGTCTAAATGATGGCAACAAAGTATAATAAACGAATTGCGATTTTTGGCTGTGCTACGAGAGTAGCCGCACCAGAAGACCACAATACTATAGGACAACAGTAATCACAACCTTTTGATTAAAGTGTTGCCATCATTATAATCTTATGGTGGTTGTGGTCAATAATGCATTGGCGTTTTGGGGTAACAAGGAACAAAGCCTATTTCCCTGAAACAGATGTCTGCTGGAATCTTTTGAAGTGTCGTAGTCTAATAGCAAGTGACACAAGCCCTTGAAAGAACAAAAAGGGGTGTATGCCTCTGAAAGACTATTCTGGGGATAGCTTGGAATGAGAGTGCAACTCTCTCCGACACTACCAATAACTCAACTTATAGACTTGTAGCTTAATGGATAGAGCCTCATGCTTCTAACATGAGAGATGGGAGTCCGACTCTCTCCAAGTCTGCTTATTATATTCTTAAACGATAATGTTATAGTAAAAGTATATGCCGCTTTAGCACAACGGTTAGTGTAAGGGTTCTGTAAACCTTTGATAGGGGTTCGATTCCCTTAAGCGGCTCTTATTAATGCTGTATTAGTCTAATGGTTAAGGACGCAACGCCTTCAACGTTGTAATTAGGGTTCAAATCCCATACGACTCACCAATAACTTTGCTCCCTGTGTAGTATATCAGTATTACGAAAGCCTGTGAAGCTTTAGAATTGGGTGCGACACCCAACATGGGAACCAATCACAAACATAACAGAAATCACATGGAGAATTAGTGTAATGGGAGCACCGAAGACTGAAACTCTTCCAGAGACCGTTCAATTCGGTCATTCTCCACCAAGTACATAATATTATGTATGCGTGAGTAGCATAGCTGGTTAGTGCACAGCCCTGTTAAGGCTGAGGTCGTTGGTTCGAATCCAACCTCATGCTCCAAGTAATGGATGTATGGTGTAACGGATAGCATCTTTGTCTTCGAAACAGAGGGTTCTCGTTCAATTCGGGATATATCCGCCATGGGGCTTTAGTATAATGGATAAGTATTATTGTCTCCAAAACAGTAGGTAGAGGTTCAATTCCTCTAAGCCCCACTTTCGCTAATAGTGAACATATATAAACCCAAGCGAACTTGGTCCAATGGTGTAACAGAAGCATCTAACTCTTACAAAGTTAGGGTCACGTTGCAACTACGTGTTGGACCACCATAATAACAAACATAACAAAAATCACAAGGGGTATTAGTGTAGTGGTTGCATCCATGTCTTGGACACATGTGGAAGAGGTTCGATTCCTTTATGCCCCACCATTAACCGAAACATTTATATACTTGTTTTGACATTGTATATAGAAGGATTCGCATTAGCTTACAGTTGAGTGAAAGCCCCATCAGCGTATGGAACATGGAGCACCGTACCATATGACGAACCCGAACATTAATAATGTATGGCGAGTAGCCCTTTGATGGGTGGTCTAAGTCTGCGTCATTATTAACTTTGAAATTGGGTGGGAATAACCACCCTATATTAACACTACGTTGGATTGATGGGATACTCTCCTGTCAACCAGAGCCGTAGGTGCTAAGGAGCATGGGAGTGCTCGTATGAAATACCGAAGATAGGGAATCGCACCATGCCTTATCGAACTCCCAAATTTTAACAATATCGGTTTAAATAAAACACAAAGTTTATATACTTCTTTTGCATTACATTATAGTTTAGTGATTAATATGAAAGTAAAAACTAAAATATCTGTATTGATGCTGACTCTATTGATGATGGCATCAGCGTTGCTTGTTGTTTCTGCTTGTCCAGTTCCAACACCAACCCAAAGTATAGCTTTAACGCCTCAAAGTGGATTTTCATGTACCACAATTGTTGGTACAGACTTTGATAGTTCAAAAAATATTGCTATTTATTGGAATAGTAATTCAATTCCTTTTGTTTCTGCTACTGGTAAAACTGATTCTTCTGGTGAATTCACCGCTATAATCTCTATTCCTACAACTATTGCTAATTCATATACTATTACTGTAACTGTTAATGGCGAATCTGCTTCTGCAATCTTTACTGTTATTAGTATGACTGGTCCACAAGGAGTAAAAGGTGATACTGGTGCGACTGGTTCAATGGGTGCTACTGGTTCTACTGGTGCAGTTGGAGCAACTGGTCCTAAAGGAGACACTGGTTTAACTGGTGCTCAAGGTATACAAGGAATCGCTGGAACTAACGGTATTAATGGCAAAGATGGTGCAGTAGGAGCTACTGGTGCAACTGGTCCAACTGGTGCTACTGGATTAACTGGTGCAATAGGTCCACAAGGTTCGATAGGTTTAACTGGTCCTGTTGGTCCTCAAGGATTAGCTGGTATTAATGGAACTAATGGTGCACAAGGAATACAAGGTATAGCTGGAACTAATGGTAAAGATGGAACTAACGGTACAAATGGAATTAATGGAGTAAATGGCAAGGATGGCATAAATGGAATTAACGGACTTAATGGTGCTAATGGTAAAGATGGTATAAGTGTTGTAAGCGGCTCTGGTAATCCAAACTTTAATAATATACCTAATGCAGTAAATGGAGAACTTTATGTTGATGCATCTACTGGTCAAACATGGGTCTATAGTTTTGTTCAAGTTAGCCCAACAGAAACTACATCTGGATGGTATCTATATGGTACACTTAAAGGCGATACTGGTGCTCAAGGTATACAAGGATTAACTGGTGCATCTGGTAAATCATTGCTAACTACAAACTATCAATATCCAACATGGTTCTTCCCTATACTTGTCATGCTCGCTGTTATAGCATTGATAGTTGGCACTTACGTAGCAATACGTAAGAAATAAATATCTTCTTTTTTTATTTCAGGATTATTATGTTTAAACAACTTTACCTTAAATTTGATAGTTTAATTAAGGGATTTCTATTAATTTTTGCAATGAGTCCACAACAAGCACAATTTATAATAGAGTTTCCTATGCATTATGTTTATGCATTAGGATTAATTGGAATAGCTCTTGCATTCATATTTGGTTAAACCGAAATATTTATATAGGTCTATTTATATTATAATAATGGGATTGTAGCGGAATCGGAAAACCCAGAAACTTTAAGGCTGGATGGCTTAAAACTGGACGGCTCAAAAGCTGGTTGGCTAAGATTCCAGAACCTTTCCAGATTCCAGATGAGACACCTTCGCATGTAGATGCTAAGTGGGTTCGACCCCCACCTATCCCATTAACAGGAGATTAATATATGGGTAAAAGAAAACCTCAACTTAAGAAAGATGGGAGAGTTAATTACTAATGGGACGTGAAGACCAACCTTGTTCTACTGGATGTAGAAGCAATCATCATATGATTGAATGTCCTAATTGCGGTGCTGAATACCATATTGGATTAGTTCATCAATGTCCAACTGCATCAACAAGATATAATGTTGGTAAAATTTCTTTTTAATTGAGAGGTAAGATAGCGGTCCACCCTTCGGGGTCTATCGGATGGTCTCATAAGCCATTAATGAAGGTTCGACTCCTTCCTTCTCAACCATTAACCATAATATTTAAATACTTGTTTTTACATTATATTTTTAGTGATTCATATGAGTAACCCATTTGAAGATATTAAGAAAGGTGCTCTCCATACACAATTAGGTATAGATGATACTAAGAAAATTCCAATAAGTATGCTTCATAGAATAATGCAAGCAGAACTTGGAACAAAGATTGCTACTAAAGCTGGTGAAGTAACAGTTACTGCTCAATTAAAGAAAAGAGCAAACTTCGCTATGAATGCTGGTGGTTGGAACAAATAGTTTTCTATTGTTCAGAATGTAAAGAAGATGTACAGGATTCAGAAGTTATTATAGGTAACTGTCCATGGTGTAGAGAAGAGAGAGTTATTCATAAAAAATGCGGTAATAGAATTTACCGAAAGATTTAAATACTTGTTTGCTATTATAATTTATCCTTATAGTGATAAGTATGATGTATAAGAACCTACCAAACTTTCATGACTTGGGCATCAGTTCGTCCTTTTCATAGTTCTAAGTTTTAATTTGGTAGGTTGGCAGAGTTAGGCTTATTGTACTGGTCCTGAAAACCAGAGTGGCATCGCCACCACAGGTTCAAATCCTGTATCTACCGCTTTTAACAAATATTATGGTAAGTTGGCTGAGTGGCTTAAGGCACTGGTTTGCTAAACCAGAGAACCAATGGTTCCCCAAGTTCGAATCTTGGACTTACCGCCATTTATTAAGATTATCAGAAATAATTAAGTTGGAAGGTTCGCTTTTTCTACAACTGGTATTTTGTTCTTGGACAAAGCCATCATTGTTGGTGGAGAACGAGACTCCTTCCGAATCAAACTCCTGAAAAAAAACTTAGTTGCATGTCGGACATGCACCATTAGATTCTTGCAATAGCTGGAATTGTCTGCTTCCTTCTCTATAAACAGTTGTCCCTTTACAACCCATTTTATATATCATAAGATATATATTAGATATGTCTTCTACGGTTGCAGATTTAGGTAAGTTTACTGTTTTAGAAATAGAATTATCAGTGAACATTTGGAATGCGGCTTGCATTTTAACGTGCCATTCAGGAGCAATATTTTGTGCTGTAGGTACAAGTTCTCTAATATTTTTAGGTAAATTAATACATGTTCCAGATGCCAATGCTTCTTTTATTCCGTTCCATTTACCTTGTTTCTTTAATATTGCTTTTACTGCTGGATTGATTTCAAGAAACTTTTTACCCATACTTGCTTCAACATTACGTTGAGTAATAATTCCAAATACAGGCTCTATTCCAAATGAACAGTCTGCTATAATGCTGATTGTACCAGTTGGAGCTATACTCGTAACGGTAGCATTACGCATATGTCTATCTTCATTAAGATAATTGCTATATGTACTTATTTCAAAGTTAGGAAAATCACCTTTTTCTGCACCTAAATCTCGTGAAGTTTCTTTAGCTACATTAGCAATGAATTCCATAACTGATTTTGCAAGGTCAACTGCTTCTTCAGAGTCATATCTGATTCCAAGTTGAATAAGCATATCAGCCCAACCCATTACTCCGAGACCTATCTTTCTATTGGCTTTAGTTATTTTTTCTATCTCAGGTAGTGGAAATTTATTTACGTCAATAACATTATCAAGGAATCTTACAGCTAACCGAGTAACATATTCTAATCTTTCAAAATCAACCTTGCCATATTTAACAAATTTAGATAGGTTAATTGAGCCGAGATTACATGATTCGAATGGAAGTAAAGGCAATTCTCCACATGGATTAGTAGCGTCTAATTTGCCTAATGTTGGTGTTGGATTAGCTTTTTCTATGGTATCTAAGAACAATACTGCTGGTTCACCATTCATCCAACTTAATGCACATAAATGTTCCCATATAAGTTGTGCTGAAACCATACCTTCAACAACATTATTATGTGGATTAATAATCTCATATTTCTCTCCTTTTTCTAAAGCTTGAAGAAACTTATCAGTTACACCAACTGAGAGATTAAAGTTCTTATAGGGATTATTATTTTCATCTATCTTAGCATAAATAAATTTCATTATATCTGGATGATGAACATTCATAACGGACATGTTTGCTCCACGTCTTTTTCCACCTTGTTTAATACAGGCTGTTCCAGCATCAAACATAGCCATGAAAGATAATGGACCAGAAGATGTTCCACCAGTGCTTGCAATGTAGTCTCCTTCAGGACGTAAATCTGAGAAAGAAAATCCAGTACCGCCGCCAGCTTTTTGAATAATAATCATCCATTTAAATGCATCAGCAATAGCTACCAAATCATCTTTTATAGGGATTCGGAAGCATGCTGAAAGTAAACCGAGTGGTCTACCAGCATTCATTAATGTAGGACTATTAGGTACAAATTCTAAGTTAGTTAGAATTTCAAAGAATTTTGTCTCAAGATTCAATGTATGATACTCATCTTGATAGTATAATAACTCGGCTGATGCTACAACCTTTGCTACTCTTCTCATCATTTCTTCAGGAGTTTCTATTACTTTACCACTTTTATCTTTAATTAGATATCGTTGGCTCAACGTGTATTTGGAATTAAAACTTAAATCCATATTAATCACTTTTGTATTGTTAAGTATGTCCTTTCAGTTATATAAGTATTTCGGTTTGAATTAACTTGAACTGTTTTTGCCATTAGCTTGATTACATGCTTCAACGAAACTCATTTTAGGCTTAACTTTAGGTGCATTAGCAATGAAATCTTTCATACGTTTATTCTCTAATTCTACCCAATCAGTAACAAACTCATGCTTAACTTCATCATTAAGTTTATAATATATATCTTTAATTCCAGCTTGAATCATTCGCACTTGACATTTAGGGCATGGTCTACCATTCTGATGCGGCTCTAAAGATTCCATGAACATAGTTGCACCAATAGTTGATACACCATTACGTGCCGCATTAATGATTACGTTCTCTTCAGCATGTATACTTGAGCAATATTGATATGAAGTAATTGGGGCTTCTCCATACAAATCTTTTATACAGGGAACTTCTAATCCACAATTAAGTGAACCTCTACATGTTCCAACATATCCAAATGCTATTGGACTATCATTTCTAATTAGTATTGTTCCCAATTGTCTTCTACTACAGGACACACGCTTTGCAACTGCAAATGCTATTCCGAAATAATAATTAATTTTATCAGGTCTAATCATTTTAATCAACAATATAGAATATTCATTGTTATATATAAAGGTTACGTTTATTTAAGGGAAATATTTATATAGTAGAATAGACTATAATAATATGGATATTTGATTTAAAATGATGAAGATAATCGGTTGGAAAGAAATAGATGGTAAAGTTTTCCTTAAAACTCTTGATAATATTGAAGAAGCATTAATCGAAGTTCCTATTGATGTTTATAAAGAACTTCTAAGTCAAGGTCCACCTACTGAAGAAAAAATGATACGAGACCTTATTGTTGAAATACATAATGTTCGTAAAGAAAGAATATTAACTGTTGAAGAAGTAGATAAAGAACTTGCTGATATAGGCAAAGAAGAGAAAGAAGCTTGTGAAGCATTAAAGGAAGCGGAAAATAAACTTGAAGTTGAAAAATGGTCTGCTATTCTAAGAAGTTTAGCTGGTAGACGTTCAAATCAAAGTCAACGTAGACACTTAGTTAAATTGCTTCATCAAGAGGAAGGAGCACTTTCTAAAGAGTTAATGACGAAGTTATAATAATGTCAAGTGCATATGCAGAAGAAATTAAGTTACGACAGAAGTGGCTAAATCAAAAACCAAGTGACCATAAGGATTATTCTGAGTGGAGACGTTACTACCGAGAAAAAGGTCCAGTTATTTTTGCTGAAGAATGGCTTAAGATAGACCCTGAAACTGGTGGACCGATTGTTCTTTCTTCAGAACAGAAACGCTTCTTAACAGAAGTAGGTATAGGAAATGTAAAGTTTGCTATTCTTATTGCTGGACGTGGTGGTGGAAAATCTTTCTTATTAGCTATCTATGTTTGTTGGCGTATATTCACTCATGATTTCTGGGGCGTTACTGTCATGGGTGGTAGTGCCGAACAGTCTGGTAAAGAAAACAAATATATTAAATTCTGGATTATGAATTGCAAAGGCATGTATAATGACAGGGAAATAAAAATGATTGAACTTGCACCCAGACCAACAAAGAGAGAAATCTGGACGCAATCTAATAGTTATGCAATCTTTACTCCATGTTCAGATACAGCCGCAAGAGGTCCACACCCTAAAGAAATTATCTTTGATGAACAAGCGGCGGCTGAGAAAGCTGGTAAAGGACATATTATTGAATCAGCTTTAGGACAGGTTTCAACTTCAACTGATATGCACGTTATTAAAGCTTCAACTGCTCAGTTCGTATTTGGAGACTTCTTAAAGACATGGGATAAAGCAGAAGAAATGGGCTATACAAGATACCATTGGGCTTTAGCTAAACATGTTAGTGGAGACACAGACATCTATAAACATTATCATGATTCTGACCCTGAAATGTGGGTTAGTAATGTGCCATGGACTCCTACAGCTAACATCCGAGCATTTAGACAACAATATTCAGATGATAAGTTTCTTGTAGAAATATTAGGTGGAATAGGTAAAGCTTCTGGACTGGTATTTAACCGAGACGATATAGAACATTGTACATGTACTATTTGCCCAGATGATAATAAAGAATGTATCCCATATAAAGAGGGATATTGTAAACTTGTACAAGTAACTGCAAGACAAGAATATGGAATAACATTATCAGATTCAACCAGAGAAGCATTAAGAAAAGTTAGCATGCGTGTTGAAAGTATAGATTGGGGTCAATCATCACCTACATGTTTTACCTGTTTTGGTAAGATGAAACAAGATGTTTTTGTACTCAAGAATGAAACTCAAGTAGGTACAACTGATGATGATAAAATTAATACAGCCGTTCAGAATGCACGAGATTGGAATATTTCTATAATGAGACCAGACCCCAGAGAATGGGCTTATTGTAATGCATTAGAAAAGAAAGGTTTTGCAGTACATAAATTATTTAGTTTTGATGGTGGAGAAGAAAAGACTCAATACCTATTTACTTTTAGACGATTCGTTGAAAGACATAAACTTCATATTCCATGTAAATATAAGGAACTTCTTGATTGTTTACGTGCTATGGCATATGATAATGAAGGTAAGGTAATTAAAAAGAGAGACCATAACTTTGACTCAGCCCTCTATGGTATATCATATTATGGTGAACTTCAAGATGATGAAGATTCATGGAAAGATTTAGGTCCAGAGAAAAAAACATTGGAACCCAAAGAACCCAATGATAATAAAGATGAAAAAGAAGGTTCAGTTAGAAAAATTGTAGATTGGGAAACAAGAATGCGTAAAGAACTTAGACCTGATGAACCACAAAATAAATCTGATGATGAATCAGATTTCCCATGGGGTAGTGGATTTGAAGGGGTTTAACGTAAAGTTTAAATAGAAGATAATGTATATAATACGAGATAATAATGATAATTAAACATAATTCACAAATTGCACAAGAATTTACTGAAATTATGCTTACAGCATATTATGATAGGTCTGTAACTCATAGAGATGGTTGGCATCGAAGTGACGTTATTGCTTGTCCAGTAAAGGCTTATTGGCGTTTAACTGGTGAAGTTCCAATTGACCTTACACCAGATGATGTAGGTATATTTTTACTCGGAGAACTTTGTCATATTGCTCTCCATAAATATTTTGATGCTCAAGAGAAACATTTTGATTTAGGCGGAATCGCTGTAACTGTTGACGCTATTTTTAAAGCTATATATCCTATAGAAACAAAAAGTACACGTAAAAGTATCTATAAAAAAGAAGAATTATTAAATGAATGGATTGAACAGTTAGGTATAGCTATGTCAATTATGGGAGTTAATACTGGTTACTTAATGGTTATGAACATTATTTCTTTCAGTCTTAATGTTTGGGAAATAAATATGACTAATGAAGAATTAACTATGTTTGGTAATACTGCTCAATTTCAAGCATTAGCTATTGCAGATTCTATAGAGAAACATGACCCATCAATACTATGCCCTAAATTTGATGAATGTAAATTCTGCTCTTATAGACCGAAACCAAGAAAAGATAAAAAAGGGTGTAGGTTTTATAGAAAACCAGTTAAGGAAGCTACTGAATAATCTTTATTTCTTCTGGTATACTTAAATTATCCATTACTAATTGAACGTTCATTTTAGGATTAATAACTGCTTTAGTTGTCAACATCAAAGTTTTCAATCTTCTATTTCTCTTTATGTTTCCTTCATCATCTTTATATTCTTTGTCTTCATCAAGTAAAAATTTAGGATAATTTACAGCTAACCAAAGCATCATCTTCATTTCTCTGTCAATACGTTTCTGCATTCTGTTCATGTAAACGCAATGAGTGATTTTTCCTTTTGCATCAGTTGATGGATTATTCGCCTGTTTTATTAGATAGTTTTGCATCTTTTTTGTTATCAATTTATACACCTTACACTTTTTGTATATATACTATGTAACATCTACTATATAAATATTTTGGAAACCATAAAATTATAACGAATGTTGTTTAGGAAAAGATTTATATAGTAGAATGTGTATATAATAGATGATGATTAATAATGAGTCAAAAAGAGAAAAGATTACAAGAACTTATTCAAAAACATAAACCAATGACTAAGAAAGATGTAGAAGCATCTTTTAAAGAACAAGCGGAAATAAAGAAAAGTTTTACTACAAATGCTATTGAATTAGAACAAAATTTAATGAAATTTAATCAAATTACAGACCCATTGATTGACCCTGAAAGTGGAAATGCTCTTTGTTGGATTCGTAGACCAACAACTGCTGAATTAGAAGCAATGATTCCAGCAGAATTATTGGAATATAAGAATGACCCTGACCAAGTTCCAGCAGAAACGATGAAGAAACATGCAGATTTTCAATTTGAAATGATGGCTAATTTAATTGCTAATCCAAAGAAAGATGCATCATTTTGGAGAAATAATACTAACTTAGTATTCCAAAGTCTCTTCCAGAAACATTTAACTGGTGTACTTGAAGACTTGGGAATTTCTGCTGAAAATTTTTAAAGTCCGACTATGGATTTCAAAAATTATTAGCATGTGAATTCCTTAGTTGCACATTAACAGAGTTGCCCGAAAGATGTAAGAATCCAGCAGATTTTTACACTATAATAGCATTTAAAAATCAGCAAGGAGAAAAAATCAGAGCAGAAATGGATACCACTAAGTAATAGGTGTACACGTATGGCATATGTAGAAATTGAAGATAAAGGCAATTCAGCCCAAAAATGCAGAGATGCATTAGGTAGATTTACTAAGAATATTAGCGGTGCTTCTCCTGAAATAGAACAGGAACTTCAACGTGTATGGCAAAAAATAAAGGGTGAAGCAGTTTCTATGTGTCCAAAAGATACAGGTTCTTTAGCTTCTACTATTAGAATTGTTGATTCAAAATCAATTGATGAAATAGGTGGTGCACCAAACAAATCAATAACTATGTTTGATAGAGCAATAATAGCTGGTGATGAAATGAAAACTAATCCTAAAACTAAAGGTCCAGTTAATTATGCATTATTTGTTCATGATGGTTATATGCGACATGATGGAGCAATGTATATGGGTACACCATATTTAAGTATTCCATTAGCAATAAATGAGGAAGAATTAGTAGCCGCTATAGACCGAGCATTAGTTAAACTTGGTAAGAAATATGAAACTGATGGTGGTAGCTAATGCCAGCAGGTGGCGGTCTTGGAATGCGTACCGTATGGATTAACCTACGTGCTATGAATTATTCAGACCAAGCTTTTCGTGATACAATACAAAATGTAAATAAATTAAGTGAAGCTGAAAAAAGTCAATATCAACAGTTAATTAAAAATAAAGATGCTTCAATGAAACAAATTCAAGTGGGTATGCTTTATGCCGCTATGACTATGATGATTGCTCAACGTGTAAGTCAATTAGTTTCTACAACTCAAGTAGGAGCACAATTTATGGCTGGATTTAATCAAAGTTTTACTGAATTAAAAACTTCTATTGCTGATACATTATTTACTGCTTTAAAACCATTGTTAGATATGCTTAAAAGTTTTATGGATTTAGTTAAAAATAATGTTCCATTAAAAGCAATAATAGCGGCTCTAATAATATTAAGTGTTGCATTTCTTGGAGTTTATAGTGCCGTTAAAGTAGTAGATGGAATGATGAGATTACATGCCGCTACCATAGAATTAAATGATTTCTTGGTAAAACATCATATGGTTACACAAACAGAACATGGTATGATAATTAATGGTTTAAGTATAAGTTATAAGATGTTAGCGGCATCAATCGCTGGTGCATTCCTTGGATTTGCAGTTGCATATGAAATATTACAACATGTTAATCCAATAATTTCAGCTACAATTGGAATAATATTAGCGTTAACTGCGGCTATAATATTCTTAAAAGGTGTTGGTGGAGACTATTCATTCTTATTAGGATTAACTGCGGCTGGTGCGGCGGCTGGTTCATTATATGCCGCTTATAATGGAATGAGTGCTGGTACTACACCATCTTATGCAGTAGGTACAGCATATGTTCCAAAGACTGGTCCAGCTATTCTTCATGAAGGAGAAAGAGTATTAACTAAAGAAGAAAATACAAAAGGTGGAAGAAGCGGAAGTAATCAAACAGTAAACATTGATATGAGTGGAATGACTCTACAAACAAAGATGGATAAAGAAGAGTTAGTACCATTCATTAGAAAAGAATTACGTAATATAGTAACAGCGAAGGAATAATAATCATGACTCATACATGGACACTTGAAGTAAATGGTATAGAGAGAAAATACAAATCTCTAAATTTCCAGAGGGATTCAGGATTAGTTATTACTGAATTTACAGCTACAGTTAAATATTCAATTGATTTAGCTAACGCTGGATTCTTAACTGTTGCCATTAAAAATAATGGTGTACTCGAATGGTTTGGTTTTCTTGAAGATGCTAAACCATCATGGGATGATAATGGATTATATTTAGACCTTTGGGGTAGAGACCTTAATGTTATTCTTTGGAAGAAATGGAATGACAGATATTCAGATTCACGTACTCAAGGATTCTTTGGTGCTGTTGACCCTGTTAAATTAATGCAATTTCTACTTCGATGTCCAATTTCAGATGAGGTAGGATTAAATTATAATAATCAAACAGATTGTGAAGCCAATAATGGAGTATGGAATTCAACTTCAGGGACTTGTGCTCTTAAAACACAAAAAATAGGTTATGGATTAGATACTACAGATTGGATATTGGATGCTACAGCAACAGCAGATGGTTACAGTGTAATTTATCCTAAATCTCGTATAATGGGGTTCGTATGGGCTAAAGGACAAGGAGTTGCTTTTAAAAATTATTTCGTTGATGGATTTACTAATACTATAAATAATTGGACTAATGTAGGTAATGGAAGTTTATATGATAAAGATTATGCAACTGGAATAAAAGGTACAGTAACTAATCCTTTTAGCGGAACAGATATTCATTTAACTGTTAATGCACAGGTTGGAGATACACATATTACAGTAAATAGTGCATCAACATTAAGTGCTGGTAATAAAATAATTATATGTGAAACAGTAAACCATTCTCTATTACTTAAACCAAGTAATACAACTGATGTTGTAACAAGAGAAGAAAAAATAATTGACCATATTAGTTCAAATACTATTTATTTAACTACAGCATTAACTCATACTCATATAATTAATGAAGAGTTTCTACTTCCATCATATAGTGCAGACCCACTTCCAGTACATTCAAAAGTATATGTTACAAAATGTTCAGACGATACCCAATCATACTATACTTTTGAAAATGTAGATATGCAAAATATTACATTAGATGCAATTACTCTTGTATTAAGAGGAAAATGGATGATTCAGAATAATGATACATGCCTTGGTTGGCTTAATAATATTGATGAATTTGATGGACCAGATTATCCTACTGCTATAGTTGAAGTATATTTAAATGTTGGTTCAGGATGGGTTGATGCTGGTTCAATATCTTGGGATTATACTGAAAACTTTATTATTAATAAATCATTAGATATATCATCAATAGTAAATACTGTAGCTAAATTAAATGCATGCCAAATGAAACTTGTATCAACATTAGATTTTGTTGAAGATTGCTTTATTTGTGAAGCTAAAATAATAATTAATGAAGCTGAATTTCAAAAAACTGATGATGAATTTATAATTAACCTTGGTTCATTAAAAGACCGAGTTTGTGGTATATATATTGAATGTAGAGGTATAAATGGTAATGATAAGTTTGCACGTAACTACGCTATTCAAACAGGAGTAATAAATACAGGGTTTGTTGGTCCAATTCAAGACCCAAACTTTCCACCTTGTATATGGACTACACAAACTACTCAAACAAATAATAAAGCACGAGATATAATTGAATCATGGAATCCTATATCATGTCAATTTGTTAAAATAAGATTAACTGCCGATTATTCTGCTGGTTGGGAAATAAGTCAAATATACGTTTATCAAGCAGATGATAGAAAATATTGTGTTTGGGATGATGGTTCAGGTTCAACTCTTGGTCCATATCTTTCAGGAAATTTAGTGGCTGAAGATTATATTGGCACTTTTGGACCAATAGTTCCAATTAATTTTAGTTTTGGTAGATTAATTGATTCATTAAATGATATAGTAACTATGTGTCATGATATTAATTATGATACATGGGATTGCTGGATAGATTTTAACACTATGGATTTCCATTTCGGAAGTAGAAAAGGAACTAATAAAACATCAACAATACAATTCATTAAATCTGATAATATTGGTAAAGTAAATAAAGAAGTAAATCAAAGAAATGCTACAAACAGAATTAAGATTGTAGGTAAATCTGAATCTAAGGGAGCAGATGAAATTTCATCAGATTGGGAAGAAAATACTGATGCTGAATCTGAATTAGGAACATTTTATGAATCAATTGTTTCATCAAAGAAAATTACTAATAAGGAATCAGCTAATCTATTAGCGAATATACAAACAAGAGCTAATGGATATGCTGAAATAGTTCATGATATAGAAATAACAAATGACCCATATGAACCTATGGCTTACGATGTTGGAGATGTAGTTACAATTACTGATTCATTAACTAATATGAGTGGTGGATATTGGTTAAAAAGAATAGAAAAGTCTATTGATGGCTTAGGTGGAGAAAAAATAAAGTTTTATGTTACTATTCCATCAGATAGTACAATTGTTGGACGAGCATCTAAATATACTGATATAAGTGATGAATGGGCTAAAGTTAGAAAACAACTTAGAGAAGTAGGATTAGGTAATACTGTAATTGAAGATTGGTTCTCTGATGGTGCACAACAAGATAAAATTGATGCTCAGAAAATATCTGGTTCATGGAGTAAAGATGCTAAAAATGAAGAACAGTTTGCTCCAACTACAAATACTGACCCTGCTTGGTATGTTATTGGTGCTGGCGAAAATGGAAATATAACTGGACAAGATTATCTTACATATTCAAATTGGTTTGTCGTTAAAGGAAGTAAAGTAAATGATAATGCATATAAAACATTAAAACTTTACTCTAAAAATATTGATTCATTATTAATAAGTGACCCTTCAGTTCCAGACATTAAATTTGAATATAATCCAAAATTCGTAACTGATGTTAAAATTTGGAAGATTGGTACAAATCCATCTACAGATGCAACTACATGGAGAGATGGAGATAGCATATTTATAGGAATGTCTAATCAAGATATGAGTGCATATTTCGGATTTACTATAATGGTTTATCAAGGAGAATATTTATTCTATCTTACACAAAAAAATAGTACAATGACTACACCAACATATTTAAGAATAGTAAAAGATATTAATAACAATCAATTAATCATAGCTGAAAATATAAAATATCATCTATCTGCTGAAGTTGATTGGGATAATATGGTAATTAATTACTCTTTCAACAATTATTTAGTTGGGATATTACCAATTGATACAAATTATACTGATGCTATTTTTCCATTATTTATTAATTTAATAACTTCAAATGCAAATCCTATAACAACATGGGCACAAGCCTATATCTATAAATTTAGTTCACAATGGGAGTGGAATCCAAGTGGGTAAAATAACTTTATCGAATAGTGGTGGTTCTTTAGAATTTGATGCTATAGCATGGTCTGAAGAACAATCATGTGATATTGCTACAAGAAAAGTTCCTATGAGAATAGAAGGAGACATAGTTGATACTGGAACATATGTTCTTAAAGCAAGAACACTTTCTTTATCTCTTAGATTAACTGATGCTGATAAACAAACTCTTCAAAATATCTATAACTCTAAAACTCAAATTACTATAGTTGCAACTCAAGATGGAACAGAACATTATTGGGTTTATACTGGATGGTTTAATTCAAAACCTGAAACATATGAAGCATCACATAATGGTACGGAATTGAGAGAATGGGTTTCAGCTTTACAATTTAAAATAGATAGTATAGATTTTACTGAACCACAAGCAACAGAAAAAATAGTTAATGGTGGATTTGAAGATGGAGATGAATGGACTGTTACAGGATGGACAGGTAGTCCTAATATAGAATATGGAGATTATTATGATGGTATACGTTCAGTAGGAATTTATGAATTAACTATATCACAAATAGTTGATTTAAATATTTCTGTTGAAAATATTCAATCATTTGGATTCTGGTATAAAACAAGTGGAACAAATACTGATTCATCATTTGGAATTATATTTACTGATGATACAACTGTAGGAGATATAATAACTGTTGATAATCCTACTGAATGGACATATATAGACTTAATGCCATATCTTGTAACTGGTAAATCAGTAAAGAATATTACAATTCATGGCGGAAGCGGTTCATTCTCCTATACTGACGGTGTAAGTTTAATGGCGTTTGGGTGATACTATGGCATATATATTACTTGATTCACTTTATCAATTTAATGCGATAACTAATGCAGATAAAAAAGATACTACAAATATAGTTGAATCAGGTTGGGTTAATTCACCAGTTGAACTTCAATACGATATATGGAGTAAAGATGCCCCAACATATGAATATACTATAAAATGTACTAATGATGAACGATGGATATTAGACAATTATTTAATGGGTCATATTCAAATTTTATTGTTTGATTCAAAAAGAAATCATTATGTCGAAGTTTGGTTAGAAAGTATAAAAGAAGAATGGACATTTGAGAAAGATACTCCTTGGATTCTATCAGTAACATTTATTGAAGTGGCGGATGATTTAGGTTGACATATATTAGAATCCATGGAGAACAATTTGATATAATTACTGATGGTCATTTTTCACAAACTACTATTAAAGTTGAAGATGATTTTATTAATCAAGATGATTCAGAATTCAATGATATTTGGAATAAAAATCCAAAAGAAGTAGAGTATACATTTAAAGCTACAAATGAACAAAGATGGTATCTTGTTCAAAAAATAATGACTCCATCATTAATTATAGTTGGAGACCCAACATATGGATTCTTTATTGTTGGAATGATAACTAATATTAAAGAATCATGTAATTTTGGTAATCTTGATGAACCATGGATTATAACTCTTACATTATATTCAATACAAGAAAGAGAATGGTATAATGGAGCATATTTTGGGTTCGAAAAAATTGATGAAACACATCTATTTGAAGAAGGATTCCAACGTATATATTTGTAAGGGAAATATTTAAATAGTTAAGTTAACATATAATAGAGTGGTCAAATATGGTAGTCAAGACATTTGGTAAGCATGACCCATTAGGTACTTGGGAAGTTACTTTAGAAACTGACTGGAATAACCTATGTGATATGTTGGATGTCGTTATTGATTGGACCACACAAAAAATTAGAAGTACAGCTATTCCTTGGACAACAGTTAATTCATCTATTAATCCTGTAGCAGATATATATTATGGTCTTGGTAGTCCAACTAAACGTTGGTTAGAAATAGTTACAAAGAATATATATACTGATGGAATAAACTTTCCATCAAATGCTACACCAGATACTAACTTATATCGTGATAGTGCTGGAATGCTTCGAACTGATAGTAACATGACTATTGTAGGAAACTTACTCGTTTTAGGAACAATTAATAGTGTTGGTGGAGAAGGAGAACTTCCAACAGTATTAGCTAACTTAGAAGTAACTAATCAATTAACTTTTGATAACTTAGCGTTATTTGCAGATTCAGGAAATTCTATTGTTGATGGTGCACCTGTAAATATTGCTACTCCATCAGGAAATTATTTATATCTTTTTGCTTCAGTTATTAGTCCAACAGACCATGCAACGCCATTATCAGACCCAATGCTTATGACTAATCAAGCTTTTTTCGTAGAAAAAGATTTTCAAACATATGGATTCGTAGGTACAAGTTCAGACCCATTTAAAGGTCATGGTGGTGGAGCTATACTTATGGGTCAAGGATTTACTGGAAATTATTGTCCACCTATGATTAGTTTAACTGGTACAATGACTGGAATGGGTCAATCAATAGGTAGTTATCCAGTTGGAACAAGTTTTCCAAGTTCACCAGCTAATATGGATTTCTTTTATAGAAGTGATTTAAAAACCTTATATCAATATCAAATTGATACATGGGTTATTATGTACACTGATGTTCAAAGTGGAGATTATGATACATTATTTTTCCAACGTGCAGATACAGGTGTAGGTGCAAACTTATGGTGTGGAAATCTTAATAGTAATAAAATAGTTCTTAGAGCACCAAATTCAGCAACAGTTATTTTAACTCAAGGAATTACTAATGGTATAAGATATTTAATGCCCGATGGTTCAAACGAAACATGGGGTATTGGAAGCCAAAACCATTATTTAGCTTTCGTTAACTCAGCAGATATATTTACTAATAGATTAATGCCATTAGATAATGCATATATCACTCTTAATGCACCATTAGATTTTATTGATACTAACGTAATAATTTATAGACCAACTACAGGTTCAGATGCTAATAAGAAAAGTTTACGTGTGCAAACTCCAAATAATGGTGGATTAATAGTTGAACAGGGACTTGCGGCTAATTCACTTTCAGTTACTACAAATGCTGGTATAGGTGGAACTTTAAGTGTTGGTTCAGGTGATGCTCTAATTACTTTCTACGCTGGATATTCCAGTCCAGTAGCATATTTCTATACTATGCAAAATAATGTTGGTTTAGGAACAAATAATTATCCTTTTAAATGGGGAGATTTCTATGACCTTTTTGCACAATATAGTTTAAATTTGGGTACAGGTACATCCGCTATCTCATTAACTACAGGAGTAACTAATGGAATAAAATACGTTATTTTTGGTGGAGATAATAAAACTATCGGATTAGGTAGTGCAAATCATTATTTAAGTTTTGTTGATACAGACTATGTTTTTACTAACGATATTAGCCCTCTTGATAATTCTTGGATAGATATTAATGCTAAATTGGTTGTTAATGGGAATTTCCAGATAACAAATGGTCACGTTACAAGTTCACTTAATCCATATATTGCAACTGGATATATAGGTGCTTATAGTTTAGGTTCACCATCTGAACAATGGGCTGGTGTTGTAACTGATAAAGTTTATGCTAATAGTTTATATGCTATTCCAGCACCAGAAGGAACAGGAATTATAAGTGTAGAAAACGATATGGTTCATAAAACTGCTTTACACGTTAGATATGCTACACCAACAGTAGATTTAGAAATTGTAAATGGAAACTTAGTTGGAACTATGGGTCATGATGGAAGTAATTGTTACATTAATGCTTATATAGGAAACTTGAGTCTTGGTGCAACTCATCAATCTGGAATGGGAAGTATAATCTTAGCGGCTCAAGTAAGTGCTAACAGCACTGTAGGTAATGCTGGTGAAGTATTAACTTCTCAAGGTCCAAATGCTGTTCCAAAATGGGCTACAATTTCAGGTCAATATGTTTCTTCAGTTGATTTACCATTCACTGTTTCAAGTAGTAAACTTTACCTTAATTCAACATATTGGAGTATGGATGTTTCAGGAAACTTTACATTCCAAAACAACATGTCAACTGCTGGATATATTAAATTTAATGGTAAAGCACGTTTAACTAATGAAGGTAGTGATTCAGTTCTTGAAATACAGAATGCTTCTGGTAATGCTTACAGTGGAAGTTTAAACTTATCTAACATTTATATTGCTGGTAATATTCAACCTCTTGGTGCTCAAGGATATATTGCTGTTAATACACCATTACATTTAGGAAATTATCCATTTACTATTACATCAACAACTAAAATAGATAATCTCAATGCTGATTTACTTGATGGTAATCATTCTACTGCATTTCTTGGTGCTTCTGCTCAAGCGGTTGATAGTGATAAATTAGATGGCTACCATGCGTCCAGCTTCTATAAAAGTGGTGATGCACCATCATTTGGAAACATATCAACATCAGGATATGTATATTTTAATGGTAAAGTAAAATTAACTAACGAAGGTAGTACATCAGTTCTCGAAATACAGAATGCGGCTGGTGATGCATATTCAGGTAGTTTAAATCTAAGTAATATTTACATTGCTGGTAACATTCAGCCATTAGGAGCACAAGGTTATATTAACATTAATACTCCTATACATTTTGGTAATTATGTTTGGACTTCTACAGTATCAACAGGTACAGCACCATTTACAATTGCAAGTACAACAGCAGTATCAAATTTGAATGTTGATTTACTTGATAGCCATCATGCAACAGATTTTATGATGTTAGATGCCTATGGATATACACCTAATATTACTGGTATTCATTTCGGTTCAGGATTTCCAGATATTTATGGTACTACAATTAACACTCATAAAGTTATTGAAATATCTGGTTATGGAGTGTCAATAGATGGATTCTTAGGAGCATCAAGTTTAGAACTTAGTGTAGCCCAAGGAACTAAGCCAATTGGTGTAACATCAACAACGATGTGTACTAATCTTAACGCTGACTTATTAGATGGCAATCATGCAACAGCATTCTTAGGTGCAAGTTCTCAAGCGGTTGATAGTGATAAATTAGATGGTTATCACGCATCAAGTTTCTATAAGAGTGGAGATGCAGTATCATTAGGAGCAATATCAACTAATAGTTATATTTTCTTTAATGCTAAAGTAAAATTAACTAATGAAGGAAGTAATTCAGTTCTTGAAATACAGAACGCCGCAGGAGACCCATTTTCAGGAACATTAAACTTGCAGAATATTTATATTGCTGGTGCAATTCAACCTCTTGGTAGTCAAGGATATATCAATATTGGTACTCCAATTCATTTTCAAACTAACCAATGGACATCTACCGTAGCAACTAATACAGCACCATTCGTAGTTGCAAGTACCACTGTAGTAAGTAATCTTAATGCTGATTTATTGGATGGACATCACGCATCAGATTTCTTAACTGGAATAAGTGGAGATATAGTATGTACATCAGTTATGGCTACTTCAACTGTTGGTGCTGGATTTAAAGTTGGTTTAGCTAATGGAACAACTTATGGAGCTATAGCTTATGATTCAAATTATTTCTACTTTACTGCATACAGTAGAACAATAAAATTAGTTACAGATACATCTTCTGGAATCAGATTATCAACTGCATCTGGATATGTAGATATTGGTGCACAAAATAGTTCATATTGTCATTATTCAACAGATAGAGCCTCACACTGGTTTAATGCTCATGTAGCTGTACAAGGTGACTTAAATTTCTATGGCAATACAAGTAATAGATACGTTAATATTAGCAATGATGTAACTCAAAACGTAACCAGTGGATTAAGATGGCACTCAGATAATAGTTATGGAATATTACGTGAAACTGGTGCATGGTCTTCACCTAACTATCCACGATTAGATATTCATTGGGTAACTGGTGTAGTTATTAGAGAGGATGGATATAGAGGCATAAGTATTCAACCAGCAGGGGGAGATACTTATATTGGTGGTCCACTTTGGATGCAAGGACGAGCAAAGATTTATTCATCAGCTACAGACGTTATTCAGATACAAGACCATTTAGGGGCATTAGGTACACTTGATACTGGTGGATTATTCTGTTCATGGATGCAATCAACAAACACTGTTATCGGTATTAATACTCCATTAGTAGGTTATAATAGTGGACCAGTTATATTTAATTCTGGTATTCAATTAGGTAATGGAAGCGGAGATGTAACATTAACTGGAAACTTATACTGTACAGGTGCAATACACGTAAACACTGGAAACTATATATGGACTGGTTCAACAACATACCTTAGCGAAGTAAATACTGGTGTTATATCTATTAAAGATAATAATGGAGATTTAGGTGTACTCAATGTTTCAACATTATTTGTTGACCACTTCAATGCCGCATCAGGTGGAGATTTCTATTTCTACAGAGATATAAGAATGGCTGGTAGTGCACATAACATATTTCCATACTCAAGTAATCAAGGTAATTGTGGTGGAAGTGGTGGTTCTACTCCATATTGGGGAGCAGTATATGGTAACTATATATTATGGCATACAAGCCATCAAGCTTTTGATGCACTTGACGATTTAAGTTTAGTAAAGAATTATAAAACTAAAATGACTACACAATTCCATCCAACAACTAAAGAACCATATCAAGTAGAAGTAATTGATGATAAATCACTTGAATTCTTACAAGATGAATCTGGATTCTATAGTGCTGATAGAGTTAATGGATTCTTGCTTGGATGTGCTAAATTTTCAGCATTAAAACATGATAATCATGATAAGAACATTGATGAATTAAGAACTAAACATGATAGTCATGATAAAGATATTAATGAATTAAAGGTCAAACATGATAATCATATTAAAGAAATTAAAGCATTAAAAGATGAAATTGCATCACTTAAAAAGAAACTTAAGGTTGATTAAATGACAGATAATAAAATAAGTGGCAATGGAACTTTTTCTGGTAATGGTGCATTTGCTTCTGGTGGCGGTGGTGGGGGCGGTGGAACATCTTATACCCTTACAGTTCAACATTCAAGTAATGGAACTACAAGCCCAAGTGAAGGTACATATGGTTATAGTTCTGGATATAATGTTTATATGCATTCTACACCAGCAAGTGGTTATGAAGTAGATTATTGGGTTGTAGATAGTAATAACATTGGTGCAGATTCACCTATTATAACTATGAATACTAATCATAGTGTTTATTGTGTATTTAAATTAGCACCAGTAACTCATTGGATTACTTTATACAATGATGGTAATGGTGGATATGGAGAGATATATATTGATGGTGTATTAATTGATTATAATATACCAACATCATTAATTGAAGGAGACCATGATATTACAGTAAATTGGTATTGGGGAACTTTTCAATATTGGGAGTGTCATGATGGATGTAGTGTAAATCCTACTGATAATTTAACTACAACATTAACTATTTCATCAGATGGTTATATTTATATGATAACAAGTTATTAATAAATAGTCATACGTTTAGGTTCTTGACTATATTCACCATCAAACTCTACTTCTTTACCAGTAAGAATCATAGTTTTTACTGCTTTAACGAAACTAACCCAATTATTAGTTTCAATAATATTGCCCCATAAATTATACCATTTATCTCCATCCCATTTCTCACCATGCCATTCAAATCTTAATTTCTTAATTGATGAGACCGTAACTGGAATAGAAACATCGGTGGTTTCTTTAAGTTTACTTGCACCTAAATATAGAGCTATACATGTATTGCATTTATATATAGATTCTCCAACCATAAGAGAAGCTGGTTCTCCACATTCACATTTAATTTCTCCTATAAACTCAGGTATAGGACATAGTGATATATTTACATTATTATCCGATACAAATTCATATCGGATAGCTGTAGTAGCTGGTGTAGCAAGTTTAATAAATATTTTCAAAGATAAACTTCTACCTCATCAATATTATTTGGAATCCAAAGCATATCGGCTTTAGATAATTGAATTTCTCTACTTCTTTGAGGATTCAAATTCATTATTGAAACTTTCTTTCCTTTACGAGTAGATGAATCAATTAATTCAGACATAGAAAAGAATTCTACTTTCTTATAGAATTCTATTTTATCCATGTATGAAATTAAGTAAATTGGTTTCTTATAAAATTGAGCTATACCTTTTATAGTATTCATTAATAGACATCCAAATCCTTGACGTTGAAGTTCATCAACAATGGTAATATCAGATACATTAATCTGAGTTTCATCAATAAGAAATGCAAGTTCTCCTACTTGAGCCTTACCATCAAATATGGTTATTAGTTCTTCATTCATATCTATCATGATTTTAGTTTTATCATTCATATGTATCTTCTCTTTAATAGGCTATACTAATACATCACATATAAATGTTACGGTTTTTCTCCTTTCATCCAAGTTTCTAACTTAGATAGACCGAGCACTTTATCATCGAAATCTACTTCCATAGGGTCAAGTATCTGGGCGAATGTAGCTTTAAGAAACTCTGTATATTTATCTATATCAACTTCTCCATTAACAGTTAACTCTACAGGTTTAATATCACTTACCATCTTTATAGACTTCTTTCCAGCTTTAGATAAAACTGTTTCTTTTCTAATTATCTTTACAAAACTAATGTTAGAGTTAGCACTTATAGGATACCCTTTTTCTTCCAGCATTTTAGCGGCACGAACATGTTGAGGTACATTTGTTTTATATGCAACTGCTTCCTTAGACATAGTAACGTTAAAAGCTATATCTTTTAAATCAGTCCATTTTCTATTTTTAATCATTGAACTTACACCTTTAAGTAAGTCAATTATTTTAACTTTAGCAAGTTCCATCTCAGGCTCATTATGAACTTCAGATAGTATTTTTTTAGTGCTATCAAATGTGTTCTTTATAACTGTTGGAGTATGTTTCTTTTTTCCAGTTAAACCTTTAACGTCTACTTCACCATCTTCCTTTACTCCAAAGTAATTCTTTTTACGTCCACTCAGGCATGCGAACCTATATCTTTTATCTATTTCGAATTCAATACCAAATTCTTTTTTAGTCCATTCAATTAATGCATTTAATTTTTCCATATCAGGTTGTTTTATGAATATTGAATCTGTATCTCCATAGATAACTTCAAGACCCATTTCGGTTGCTTTCTTAGCGGCTGATGAAGTAATAAAACGTGCAATAGCGGCGATTTCTTCTGCTGATGGTGGACAATAGTAAATGAATTTATCATCACCGAAGACTCCATAAGATGCGTTCATTATAACTTTAATTGACTGTTCAGCTACCTTATACCAATTCATTACATTCTTAGGAAGATTTTTATCTTTAGCTTTCTTCTTATATACTTCAACTCTTAAGTCTCTAAGTGAACCAATAAGTTTACTTTCCATAGATACGTTCTTTAAACATATCCAATGTTTAAGTTCTCCTATAGTATTATGTTTACAGTCTTCATGTGGACAGTTAACAGTAGCGTATCCAATGTTATATAGTTTAATGATTGATGGATATAGAGAAGCGAAGTCTAATACGAGAACTACGAAATGTACTCCACCTTTAGGTTCAAATACTATAGCTCCCTTATACTTCTTTCCCTTTATAAGTGCAGTAGATGATGTACCACCTTTTAATGCTTTAATGGTATTTTCGTTAGGTATAAGATAATTATTTCTTCTATGCTCATAAGTCATGAAGTTTCTAATCCATGCACCTACGTTTTTGCGTGAAGAGTTTTCAATTGGTAGTCTACTGATTCGTTGAACCATAAGTATTAAGTTAATGACTACGTTATCATCATAAGTAGAAAGTTCTAAAGTTAATTCAGCATCATTCATACAATACTGAGTTAATTCTAAATAAGTTAACTCATTAAATCCTTTAGTAGATTTAATTTTACCTTTCTTAAGTAAAGCTTGACTTACGTTCTCTAAACTTACATCTCCATATTTATTAGCGAATGCATAGGTCTTCATAGCTCTAATAAAGAAGAATTTATGTAAGTCAATATGGATGCTATTAGTTAACATAGCTACATTATTTCTTACATCAATTGGTATATTATCCTTATCTATTCCGAGTCTGATTCCTCTCCAATATAGATATGGAAGGTCAAACTCATCGCCATTGAAAGTTAATATCATAGGATATTCATTAATTAATTCATATGTTCTTTTGAGTAGGTCTTTCTCAGCAGAGAAGAATTCTATTCTATCAACGTTTGGTGGAATCTTTTCAAAGGTCATTCCTTCTCTAATAAGAACTAAAGCTATTTTTTCTCCTTTATTAGAAGCAAAACAAACACATGTAACTGGACTAAGGGCTTGTTCTGGAAGAGCAATCCTAACATTAGGCATAGTATAAACTTCAATGTCTAAGGCGGCACGTTTAAAGTTAGGTGCTGGATATTCCATTAATTCAGCCCACATTCTATAGATTGCTTTCTCTTCAGAATTAATCTTAAATTTATTAACTATATCATCTATTCTTTTTTCTACTTCAACATCCTTTTTGAATGCTATCTTGAACCCATCACGTTCATAAGGCATACCCATTTTAATGTTATTATCATAGATATAACTCATAAAGAATTTTATATTATTCTCATATATTCCTTCCATACCTTCAGTCTGTTTTAGCATGGCTGGATTAATCATATTAACTTTCCATAACTCAACTATTTTATCATGAAGAGCATCATATTTAGTTACTGGTTCTTGACTTTGCATTCCGTCAAGTTTATCAATTTTTTGAATAGATAAGAAATAAGCCTTATAATCAGCATCACTCCATTCCTCAATCTTTTCAGTAACATCATTATAAAGTTTAAGAGTTAAAGCGTTAAATTTAACTTCATAGGTTGCAGAGAGTACATATAGCATTATTTCACACTGGTTAGTATAGTATCAAGGGTTAGATATAAACATTACGGTAATTAGAATTGTTGTGTTGGACCACATATATACATATAATAACCTTTTAGGTTATTATGAATAGAAAGATTTATATACTACGTGATGCTAAATATAAAAATTAAGGTCATGTTCAGTATTAACTGTAGGTGGATATGATAGCTTTGGAGAAGAAAAAACGTGAATATGGTGATTATACTTTGGAAAGAAAGAAACAAATGGACTCAATAGAAGTAATGATAGCTCGAATTGATGAACGAACCAAGATTGGGTTTGAAACTAATGATGCTTGCCATAATGAAATAAAGAATACTATTGAAAAACTTACAATTCATGTTAATCATGAAAATGAACTTTTAACTGGAAGAATAACTGATATTGAACAAAATGGTAGTTCAGCTTTAAAGAATTTTGAAAATACCATTAGTGAAAACTTGAAAAAGTTAACAGAATGTGCAACCGATAATACTAAACGTATTGGTATAATAGAGTTAGACCTAGAAAAAACTAAATCTGAACGTAATGGACAAAAGAAAATTTATCAATCTGTAATTGCAATATTAGCTATTGTATCTACAATTATGGGATTAGCTCATCTTTTAAGAGTATTTTAATACCTTTACTGTTTAATGTAATAGAAATATTTATATACTCCATCAACCCCTTTTATAATTTAAGAGTACAAAAAAGAAGTGAACATGTATGGTAGACATATTTAGAGGCGTAAATCTGGTTCTAACTGTGACAATAAATGGTAGTCCTATTACAGTTGGATGTGTTGATGGCTCAGATATTGATTTAGGATACGAAGGCGGAATGGAATCTTGCTACGGTAAAAGAACAAAGACTCATTCAAAAGGCTCAAAGAAAATTAGTTTTACAATATCAAGATGGTACTACTCTGATAGCGGTCAAGAAGACCTTTTGTTAGACTTGTTTGATGATGAAACAAGTTTCAGCATTGAAGGTTATCTCATTGATAAAGATGGAATAGCAATAAGCGATTCAACAGTTAAAATTACAGGATGTCAAATATACAACTGGAAACCAAAAACTGGTGGAGCAGAAGATGTTATTGGCGAAGAAGCAAAAGGATATGCAGAAGATTGGGACTTTGACGATTTTATACATAACACACCTTAGTTTAGAACTGGATTAAAGATTCAGTAATTCCCTAATTTCTTTTATATTATGATAAAATACATAATAGTTTTTCTGAACTAAAGCATTAATTACTTCATTTAAATAATGAATTGTATCAAATTTTTCCATTTGAGGTATATTAATTATATATTTTATCTTTTCAGTTAAATGATGAATTAATTCATGAGTTATAACATATGGACTTAATTTACGTAACCATATTAATTCATTACAATAACTTCCAAGAAAGGCTTGGTCATCTAAATATCCTTCAGCCCATTCTTCGGCACATTGGTCATCCATATAGTTACGGATTTGAAGTTCCATATCTAATGGTTCAGTAGTTACTTTTGGAAACATACCTGTTATATATCAATGGTGTTATATAAACCTTTCTAAAAGTTCCAATGGAAATATAGGTTATATAAATATTTCGGGAGAAATTTGCTATCTCTCTCACATATTGGTAAAAAAATATTAAAATCCCCCCTCATACTCCCCTACTTACTACTCCTACCTAATATAGTGTCCACTAATTATCTAACTATAATATAAGTTAGATATATAAACGTTACGGTTTATTAAACGATTCTAATGTTGGATTAGATGAGAGATAGCAAATATTTCCCAGATAAGAATTAATTGTTTCAATATTTATTATATACATTGTATTTTCAGATGGTTTAATTATCTTTTTTATAGCACTTAATTGGGTTGAAGAATTATTACTAATGAATCCTTTACTTAATAGATATGCAATCATGGAAAATTCTGTTGGTTTAGTGCACCAATCCAAGGCATTTTGTATATCTTCTTTAAGTTGTTTTCTATTAATTTTATAGGGCGGTTCTTTAATAAAGATTGTTTCATAGATTAATTTTTGTAGAACCTTACGTACCTTAGTTTCTTTAGCAGTAAATCCAGTTCGTTCTTTCAATGTTAAATGAGTCATGGGTAGTTATATAACAGTTCTTGTATTTAAATTTTACCTTTTAATTTACCTGTTTATGTTAATCAAATCCGAAATGTTTATATGTAAGTTAGTTAATTATAATAATGATGAAATATGAAGATAGGAATAACTGGTTCTACTTGTTCTGGAAAAACAACCTTTATTAATTATATTGCATTTAATATGGATGGATTAAGAAAGGAAGTTGAGATAATCAATGAGAGAGCCATGGAATGTCCATATCCTTTGAATGATAAAGGTGGATTCCGCACTCAATGGTGGATTCTAACTCATCATATAGCTAAAGAATTTGAGGCTCAAGGACGTTCTAAAATAATAATTAGTGATAGAACAGTATTTGATGGTATACCATATTTATGTATTGCTCCACATTCTCAGAAAGATTTAGATATGACTATTAAAACTGCTACCGAATGGTCTAAACTTTATCCTTATGATTATGTGTTCTATTTTGCACCTATTTCAATGTCAACAATGGCTGATGGAACACTTAGATTTCAGAGAGAAATAGATGAACATCTTCGAACAATTATTTCAAATAATATTAAACATGATAAAATAATCTATATTCCATATAATACTAAAATTAAGCGTTGTGAAGATGCGTTTAAAAAACTCATGAGCATAATATAATTAGGTGAATGATATGAATGAAGAGAAGAGATTAAAAACAACCCAAGCATTAGCTAAAAAATGTAAACAATGTGTCCTTGAAAATTGTATGAAATGCCCCTTTGAAGAATTTAATCTATTATTTGGACCTCAAATAGAAAGATTTAATAAAAGAAAGGTAAAGACTTTTTCTCCTTTATCATGTGGAGTAATGATGGCATGACTATCTATCTTTATACTGGTAATGGTGCTGGTAAAACTACTAATTCTTTAGGTATAGCAATGCGTATGATAGCTCATGAAAAAAATGTTCTTATGATTCAGTTTCTTAAATGGAATAAAAATACTGGTGAGTTTCTATATCAATGGATGCCTAATAATATAGGAGACCATTTTGAATGCCATCAATTCGGTAGAGATGGATGGATAGGATTCGATAACATTAATTATGAAGACCACATTAAATCTAAAGAAGGGTTATTATTTGCTCATGATGTTCTTAACGGATTTAAAGGTAAAAAACATTTTGACCTTCTTATTCTTGATGAAATTAATTTAGCTGTTCATCTTGGTCTAATAAGTATATATGAGGTAAATTTATTTCTTGCTCATATTCCTAAAGATATTGATATAGTTATGACTGGACGGCATGCTCCACAAGAATTAATGGATATTGCGGATATTGTTAACGAAATTAATGAAGTGAAAGCCCCTAAAGAAACGATTAATAAAATGGGAATACAATATTAGTGTATAACAAACGAAAGATTTATATACATCGGATACATTAATATACTCAGGTCTTAACATGGTATCAAAAGAAAAATGGTTGCCTATAATTAAACTATGGGACGGAACACCTTCTCATGGCTCAACAGACACTTTAATGATGAAGGAAGTTTGTCTATCTCTTAAAGAACTTGGTTTTAAAACACAACATAAAGCATTGTGGAGTTTTGAAGACCTTCATAATGGTAAGTTAGCTTATGTTACCCACACGAGACGTGTAGGTGGACAGAGACCTTACGGCATAAGCCAAGCGGATGCAGAGAAATATGTTATTGATATGTACACTGGAAAGATGCCTAATAATCTTGCTATGCAAGTAGCGGCTCATGGACATACTGTTCGTGGAACTATTGATGATGAACCCTTTAGAATAGTTAACTCTCCATGTTGGGTAACTTTTATGGAGTATCCTAAAGCTCAAGCAAGTTTTCCACATTGGCAAACTGATATGGGAGCATACTTTATTATTGTAACTAAGGAAGGACGTATAAGACTTCAATCATGGATTTATCCACCATTCATTTATAATCATAATGAGAAAAAGATTTATAGTGGAGAATATAGCAATGCGAAATATGTAGCTATGACCACCAAAACTCCTATACTTGAATCTTATTTCCAAGACCTATGTAAAGATGCTAAATTCATTATAGCTGTTACAGCAGATTATCATGTTGGGCATGTTGGCGGATTAGCACCTGAATCATATGAATATAATGGACAGACTTTTGAAGTAGCTCAGACACCAGCAACTAAACGTATGCTTGAATACTGGCGTAACTTTGTTGCAGTTTGCAAGATAATTAAACCTAATGAATTATGGGTGGTTGGAGATGCATGTAATGGTGTTCAAAGAACTTATGACCAAACATGTAGAGCTATTACTCAGAATTTAGACGAACAGAAAGCTATGTTTGTAGAGCTTTTCAAGTCCTTCTTGGAGTAAATTAAATAATGAAACAAGAATACTATAAAGGTGAAGTACGAAAAAGAATATTAGAAAGAAATACTTTATATGCTCAAACACATAAAGAAGAACGAAGTATATATCAAAAGGATTATAGAATTAAAAATAAGGATAAAATTAAAAAACAACAAAGAGAAAATAATACATGTATTAGAATTCGTAAAGAAATAATTCAATTACTCGGTGGTCAATGTTCTAATATTTTTAATTTTCCACATCCTGATTGGTGTAATAATCCAGAATGCTTACAGATAGACCATATTAATAATAATGGTCATAAAGAAAGAAAATCATTCAAAAATACTTATAGACATTATGAATACATTCTCAAACAAATTAAAACTGGTAGTAAGGATTATCAACTTCTCTGTGCTAACTGTAACTGGATAAAGAGAGATAAAAAATTCAAGGAGTTTCTTTAATGGAATGCCCACATAAAGATAAAGAAAAATTCATAGCTGAAGATTGTGGAGTATGCAAGGAATACAGAATTACTTGTGTCCCATCTGATGCTCCACAATTAAGTTGATATAAATGAAAAAAACATTCCGAGAATGGTTTACTCAAGATTATCTAATGCAATCTCCTATTTCTTCTCAACTTCTTACTGGTAATAAATCTATTGCTGAAAGACAAGAACGTATTTGTCAAATAGCAGAAATGTTATTATCAAGAAATGGAGAATTAATTGAAAATCTACGTGAAGAGATAGCTACTAAATATTTTGTAACTATGAGATGTAGTGGAGATTATATATTTTATGCTAATTTATTTATTGAAAAATGGAAAAAAGATACTAAAATAACTAAATCCTAATAGGTAACTCTTTCTTTTCTAATCTCTTTAACCAATTACAATATGCACAAAATAATTGATAATCTTTACTACCAGCCTTAAGTTGTTTAAGAATAAATTTTTTATAAACGTCATAATTACTAAATTGTTTTCTTTCTTTATTGCCACCACCGTTAACGTGGTCAATCTGTAGACATCTAATATCCATCTTTTAGGTGGAATAGGACAATTAGGATTATTACATTTACTACCAAGAATTTGAAATATCTCTAAACTAATTTCTATACTTCTTTTACGAGCAGATAATCTTGTATTTTTATTATATCTTTCTCTATTATTTTCTCTCCATATTTGCATTCTTTCAGTTCCATTAATTGTAATCACTACATATGTAATAGTTATACTAATATACAAATCTTTTGGTAGTGCATTAGACTATATTAATTACGCTACATTATTCATTAATATATATATATAAGGTTAAAAACCGTAAGGTTTAAATAATAGATTGATATTATAATACTTGTTAAAGGATTGAAAATTATGCCTGAAGAACAAACTCAAATAAAAGATGTTCCACCAATAGAAAAAAGAAGTATGGTTTCAGAAAACTTAGATATTAAAGCGGCGGCTGATTCTGTTCGCAAAGAAATGGAAAAACCAGATTTTATGCCTAACACAGATACTCTACTCTTGTTTGCTGTAGAAAAGCTTCATGATATAGCAGTAGCAACTTCTAAGATAGCTGAAGTTGTTGATATATTTAAGAAAGCTAATATGGCAACTCAAGTAGCTCCTGTTCAAGCTAAACCAGTTATTCCACCTGTAGCTACTCCTTTTAAAGCTGTTCCTGTTGAAACTCCAACCGATGCATCTCCACGTTTACTTGAAGTAATGAAAGCTTTAAATAAAAGTAAGGATGTATTAACGTTTGATGAATCAACATCTGCCCAATATATTTTCGTTAAAACTATTCGAAAGGTTGATAATTGGAATGAAATCAATCAGATAGTTAAAGGATTAGGCGGAAGTTATGGTGAATATAAATTCACTATTCCTAAGATTATTAGTACACCAACAGCTACACCAGCACCACAACCATCTGTTCCAATTGCGAATTTAACTGCAATTGAAAAAGTGAAAGTTAACCTTAAAGAATTTGAGGATAAACTAAACTTTGATGATACAGTTTCATCTACTGTTATTATCATTAAACCAAAAGCATTCATCGGAAGCAGATTCCCTGAAATCGCTAAAATAGTTAAAGAAACTCTTGGTGGAAAATACATTTCGGATGGTCCAAATAGCCACTTCGAAGTGCCTAAATAATCTTTTCTTATCTTTTTTTGTTTAGTGTAATAGATATATTTATATACTACATTTGACTCTTTCATAACGTTGATACTCTATGGAAGACCAAATGGTTATGTTTAATTTCGATTTTACAAGTTATAGCACTGAAGTTATAGTAGAAGAAACTGCTATAGCTGGACGAGCCTTAATTAAAGGTATAATGTTACGAGAAGGAGTATCTAATAACAAGAACGTTTACACTATTCCTGAAATGAAAAATATTGTATCTCAATGTGTTGGTATGCCTATCTATGTTGGGGCGGCTACAAAATTAGATACTAATAATGGAATGATTAGACCAAATATGCATGCTGACTTTGAACCTAATAGAGTAGGTAAAATTATATCAGCAGTTTTTGACCCAATAAAACGTTGCATTAATTATGTTGCTGAAATATTTAATACTGCATCATTCCCTAAAATGGTTGAAGAAATAAAGGCTGGATGGGGAGTTTCAATTAAAGGTAAAGCTGATGCTCAATTAATTGTTGATGGTTCAAACAGAATTCTTTATAGAATTCAGAATATGATATTTAAATCTCTTCAATTACTTGCTCCACACGTTAAACTTGGTCAAGATGAAGCACGAGTGCAATCTGTTGAAGTTGAAGAAACATTCATTATGGATGCTCCACAATCTACTCCACATGCAATTAAGACACATTTTAAAATAGAACTTAGTGAAGGCACTTCAGTAGAAATTACGTAGGTTCTAAGAAGAACCAACGAATAAATTTTTCTCTTGGATTATATTGCAATAGAGATTTTTGTAGTTTACGTAAGTCTCCATTGCATATAATAGCTATATTATCTGAATTAAAATTACTTATGTTTCCATCTATATGATAGAACTGTAGATTTTCTATAGCTCCACACTTATCACATTTATCAAGTCTAAGTGGTCTATTCTTTATTCGGTCATGCCATGACATAAATAGTTTAGCTTGGACCTTAACCATTAATCCTTCTCGAAGTAAATCTCTAAGTACCTTTGATATATCACTTTCAATAAATGCGGCATAATCAGTTATTAAATTATATAATTCATCTTCCATTCTTAAACTTATTTTTGTCATAATCATCATTTGTCCTACAATTACCAATATATTTATATACTCTTAGTATATAAAGGTTACGGTAGTGAATAAATATGTCTACAAACGATGAAGGAAATAAAGGCGGTTCAACCAATGACGGCGTAAAGGAAATCAAAGTCAAGGTTGATA
>Ga0114951_10000813_pt1 | contig 41779 bp, 47 predicted proteins | sample AM7aDNAmetaG_FD_88677 | JGI IMG/M metagenome (GOLD analysis project Ga0114951, IMG submission 88677) | Freshwater microbial communities from Finland to study Microbial Dark Matter (Phase II) - AM7a DNA metaG | ecosystem: Environmental > Aquatic > Freshwater > Lake | place: Finland: Lake Alinen... | reverse complement strand
TCCTCGGCCGGCGGCCGCGTGAGTGTCTCCCAGCCGCTGGCCCCGAACATGCGCCCCTGCGCCGTCTCGTCCTGGTAGTCGACACTGGTGGAGAAGTTGAGCCACGAATAGTACCCGGGACCCCCCACCGCGTTGTACTGGGCGGTCATGATCGAGTACCGGGTCGGAACGTCTGTCGAGTGCGGCATGGACGGCCATTTCTTTCCGGGCGTTCCGTCCGGCTCGGGCGGTTGGTCGTCGTACTTCGTGCTCCCGGACTTGTACTCGTCAAAGAGCCCGAAGAAGTAGTGACCCCATTCGTGCGCCAGGGCGTACCCGGCCTCGACGGGCTTCTCCATGTAGTCCACGTTCCGCGTCGGGCGCTGGTCCCACATCACGATCCGCCCGGTGCTCGTACCCCAGCCGGACACCGTGGCGCAGACGCTGTCCCCCGTCTCCCCCCACATGATGGTGCGGGGTTTCGTTCTTGTGGGGTCGGCAAAGAACGTCACCCTACCGATGGTGATGGCGCCGTTGGATGACTCGTAGACGCCATCGGCGAAGGCTCCGATGATGCTGTCATAGATAGCCCGGTCGGACTCCCCGGGGTTTCTGTAGAGCGAGATTTCGACGTTGACCGCGCGCGCGCCGGCGGGCGCGCTCGCCGCCAGACAGGCCAGGACCACGAGCAGGACCGTGAGCACGGCGGCACTCAGGGATCGGGCACTCAGGCCCCGAGCTTCTCGGACTGCCTCCACCGACCTCATGCGATGCCTCCCATGATGCACTCGAGCTCCCCAGTAGTCCCTACTGGCCAACCTACATTGTCATTCCAGGCGCGAACAATCCTGGCACGCACAAACAACTACCATCCGCGGCCGCTATCCCGGCGAGCTCTGCCTCGCTCAACTCAGCGGTCGGAGGCAGCGGGATCACCAGGGTGCGCACGTCCTCAGAATCCACGGCCACGTTGACGGTCATGCCCTCGGGGACCTGCACCCTTCCGCCCTGAGCGTCGCCGCCGGGTCGGCCGGCAGCCTCTTCTTGAAGGCCTCGTCCTCCCAGCACTTCGTGATCACCTTCTGCAGCGGGTTGCCTTGCTCGGCCGTGGTCCTCTCCTCTTACATGGGGCGTGTCGAAAGACAGTAGCTTATCTCCAGTAGCCCCGACCATAGAACATCTGCCTCAGGCATACGCTGCGGGCTCGGGGGTCTCGACCGTGGGGGACGCTCGCGCTGCGAGGACTGCGTGATCTCAGGCGCGGGGAGGGCGCGCCATGCCGCGCCTGGCGCAGGTCTGCTCGCCCGCGACCACCTGGTGCTCTTTGACATGGAGCCCGAGTATCAGGGCACGAGATCCTCAGACGGCCTCTGTCAAAAGGGACCGGCTCGGTGGCAGCCGGACCGCGAAGGCGGACGCGGGCGCTGCCGAAACGGGATGCATCCGCGGCCGTGACCCTCCGCACTGATCAGAGGGTCTTGATCTTCACCCCAACTTGCCACATGCCGGTTGCTGGATATCACTGCATCCGGGGATGTCACTCCAGAAGCAACTTCCAGCCGCCATGCTCTCCAGCTGCTCGTCCGCCAGCCTGCCCGGCTGCGCCGGAATTACCAGGTTGCGCACCTGCGCCGTGTCCTCCACCACGTTGACGGTGATGCCCTCCGGAACCTCGACGCCTTCGGCCTTGAGCATTCCGGCCGGATCGGCCATCAGCCTCTCCTTGAAGGCCTCGTCCTCCCAGCACCGGGCGACAATCCTCTGCAACGGGTTCTCTTGCGCATCCATGGCTCCTCCTTTGTGCGATGTGGGTGGCGCGATTATGTGGAGCATCGGCACTCTGGTGATGTTCGCTGAGGGGTGCGATGAAACCGGACCGGGGTCCAGCCATGGGACAAATGGCCGGCAGGTCCCAGAAGGGCAGCGGCTGCTGGCGATGTCGGCCCCACGAGCGAGGCGCCGACGAGAGCGGGCTCCACAGCCGGTTCGGTCCCATGGGCGGCCCGCTGAGCACGGTGCGCGGGCGGCTGTTCGCGTCCGCGACAAGCGAGGCGACTGCTCTTGGGCGCGAGCAGGGCGTCCGTGCAGGAGAGGTGGTAGCGCATACGGGATTCGAACCCGTGTTACTGCCGTGAGAGGGCGGCGTCCTAGGCCCCTAGACGAATGCGCCACGCAAGGTCGAACTGCTGCTCTGCCCTGCGTCGCCGTTTCGAACCTCGGTTTCACGGTGCAGAGCCGCGTGTCCTGCCGCCGGGTAGTCCCGCAGCGACAGCGGCGAACTAGGGTAGCACAAAGCTCCCGCATCGGAAAACCCGCACGGTGTAGGCTACTCGTCATGACCGCTGCAGCAATCACGTACCGGCGCGCCTTGCCCGCAGACGCCGGCCGCGCCTTCCAGGTCTACCGCGCGGCTCTCAACGGCTATCTCGCGCCGGCGGGGCAGGATCTGGTGCCGGATGAGAACGACCGGGACGCCGGTTTCCTTCACACCTTGCGCCACGACGGTGAGCGGTGCTGGGTGGCCGAGCGGCAGGGCGACATGGTCGCCTGGAGCTCGGCCATCGTGCGCGACGACTGGTGGTTCCTGAGCTCGCTGTTCGTGCTGCCGGAGGCGCAGGGCGCGGGCGTGGGCGCGGAGCTGCTCGAGCGCGTGAGGACGGGCGCCCCGGCGCACGCCGTACGCGCCACCATCACCGACACCCTGCAGCCGGTGTCCAACACATTGTACGCGCGCCGCGGGATGCTGCCGCGCGAAGCGCTGCTCGGGTTCGCCGGACCGCCGCGCTCCGGCGCAGGCCGAGCCGGCGGACGGCCGCGACTCGGGACGCTCGAGCCCGAGCCGCTCACCGCGGCGGCCCTGCCGGATCTGCGGGCTCTCGACCTCGCCGTTCTGGGCTTCGAGCGCACTGTGGACCACCAGTTCTCTCTGAGCGAGGGCGGCCGGCGCGGCTGGCTCTTTCGTCGCGCCGGCAGGGCCGTCGCCTACGCGCTCTGTCATCTGACAGGTGGGATCGGCCCGGTGGCGAGCCTGCGGGCCGCGGATCTTGAGACGGTGCTGCGCTTCGTTCTCGCCGAACTGGCAGCGCGGGGACTCGAGAGGGTCAAGGCCGGCGTGCCCGCGCCGTGCGCCGGAGCGCAGCGCGTCTTCTGGGAGGCGGGCCTGGTGTACGACGCCACGCCGGGGCTTCTGCTCGCCTCCCGGCCGTTCGGCCGCCTCGACCGGTACCTGCCGGCGAGCTACGGGATGTTCTAGCCGGACTGGTATGCTTTGCCGTGTCGGCGACCGAGCGATGTGGAGGGATCCATGAGGCGCAGTGCCGCCGGGCACGACCACAGCACAGAGCACGTCACCGATGTGCGCACGCGACGCGTCTCCGCGAGCACGGGCGACGGCTGCGCTGCCCTCGGATGGGACTACCCCGGCAGCACCCTGCTCGAAGTGCGCGTCCTGCGCTCGGACCACGGATTCGCGCCGGCGGCGGACGGCGACGCGCCCGAGGCCGGCGCAGGCGCAGCCTCAGGCGCCGGCCAGACCGTGGTGTACCACGATGTCAGCGGCTCGTTCCGCGACAGCGGCCTGCAGAACGGCCGTGCCTACTACTACACCGTCTTCGCCCGGCACCCCGGGCGCGAGTGGGTCCGCTGGGGCGAGTACGAGCTGCGGCCGGGCATGCCGGCGCTGCCCGTCCCCGGTCGCTTCCCGGCCGCCTGGCGCCGCATCTTGCGCCGCGTCCTGCCGGCCGCGGCCCTCCTGCTGTGCCTGGCCGCCTGCGCCGTCGCGCCCGGCTCCGCCCGCGCCACTGCCGGCACAGCCCAGCAGACGCTTGATGCGGAGGCCGTGACGGCCGCAGTCGCCGACCCGACGGTGGCGACTGTGCTGCAAGGCACGACCTACGAGACGCGTGTCGCCTCCTGGGGCGGCGCCGCGGGCGCGCCGGCCGGCGCCACCGTGACCTTCACGTGGCCGGCTGCGGACGCCCACGCCGCCGCCGGTGTCTGGCCGCTGCTCAAAACCGACGACAGCGGCTCGCCGGCGCCTCCGTACGCCACGGTCGACCACCGCGTCCGCATCACCGGCCTCAGCGCTCTGCAGGTCGACGTCCTGTTGCAGGACGGGCGCGTGCTTCAGATCCTGCCGCGCGACGGCGCGACGAAGTTCAAGCTGCGCGAAGAGACCTGGCCACCGTTCTCGTGGTTTCCTTGGTTCACCGCCAAGCCGTGGGTGCTCCTGCCCCTGTTCGTGGTCGTCGGCGCGATAGTTATCGCGCGCGCCTGGCGTCGCTCCCGCGCCTGGAACCGCAGGCTGCCGTCGATGACCCGTCACGACCGCCAGTTCATCGGTCGGCTGGCGATCATCATCTTCCTCCTCGCCGGGTTCGCCTGGCAGGTCTACGAGGCCATTTACGCGGCGACGGCGCCGGCGGTCGATCCCGGCGGGCTGAACGCCGGCGACCTTGCCGCCCTGCCGCTCCTCCTCTTTCCGCCGGCCGTCTTCCTCGCCGCCCTCGCCATGGAGCTGACGCCGTCCGCGCATCGCGCGGCCTGGGGACTGATCTCCTTCCTGGCCGCCGCCGGCAGTCTCTACAACCTGGCGGCGGCCGTCACCGGCACGACCACCAATCTCAACCTGTCGTACTACATCCTGCTTGCCGTGCTCTGCGTCCTCGCCGCGCCACGCGCCTTCTCCGCCGGCCGCATGGGCTGGAGCAGGAACAGCATGCCGCGCTACGCCTGACTGGCTGTGCCAGAAGCTCGCGATGCTCGGCCGGGACGCTGCTCACAGCGACCTCACAGACGCCTCTCAGCGCCCCCCCAGATGGCCCTGCCACACTCCTCGCACCAGATCACCAATGCGGAAGAGGTGGAGGATGCGCAGATCGATTCGCGCCGCCCTCGCGGCGTCGCTCCTACTGGCCGTCGGCGTATCGGGCTTCGCGCTCGCGGCCTGCGGCGGTTCGTCTACGTCGGATGCCCAGGCGCAAGCTGTACCGGCGGGCGCTCCCTCGGGCATGCCTCAGGCCAGCGGCCAGATGGGCGACCCGAGCACGATGATCGCTGGGCAACTGGATGCACTCGTCAAGGACGGCACGATCACGAGTGACCAGCAGACGGCCGTCGCAGCGGCCATCAAGGCATCTATGGCCGGAGGCTCCAGCGGAGCGTCCCAAGGCGCGCCCCCGTCGCCGGGCGCGTCGCCGCAAGCTGGGGCGCAGCCCCCGGACCGCGGCGCGATGTTCTCGACGGCCCTCGCCGCGCTGGTCGAGAAGGGCACGATCACGGCGTCGCAGCAGACGGCTATCGAGGCGGCCCTGACGCAGGTCATGCCGGGAGCTCCCGGAGGCGCCACGGCCGCGCCGGCCACCGGCGTGTGAGGCGTTGCGCCCGGGCGCGGGCGGCCGCCGGCCACCCCGCGCCCGGGCGCCCGGCTTCGCGTCAGCGCCGGATCAGCTCGATCTGGTTGCCGTCGGGATCGGCGACGAAGGCGATCTCGGGCCCGGTGCCCTCCAGCAGATAGGGCTCCCGCAGCACGATGCCGCCGGCGGCCATGAGGCGCGGCAGCAAGCCTGCGATGTCCGCGACGTCGAAGGCGAAGTGGCCGAAGCGCTCGCCGCCCTCGTAGGCGTCGTCCTTGCCCCAGTTGTAGACGAGCTCGATGGCGAAGTTGCCCTCCGGTGGCTCGATGAAGGCCAGCGTCGCCTTGCCCTTCGTCAGCTCTGACCTGCGGGTCTCCTTCAGGCCGAGCGCCTCGTAGAAGGCGAGCGCCGCGTCCAGGTCCTTGGTGCGCGTCGCCACGTGCACGAACTTCATGTGGTCCTCCGATATACTTCGTTCATGTCCATCCATGCTTTCGGTGACAGAGTACCCGTCTTCGCCTCCGATGCGTACGTCCATCCCGATGCCACGGTCATCGGCGACGTCGTCCTCGAAGGCGGCGCCAACGTCTGGCCCGGCGCCGTCCTGCGCGGCGACGTGGAGCGCATCACCCTGGGGATCGAGACCAGCTTCCAGGACAACGCGGTGGCGCACGCCGATCCGCGCTTCCCCGTCACCATCGGCCGCGAGACCATCGTCGGTCACGGCGTGATCGTCCACGGGGCGACCATCGGGGCGCGCTGCCTCATCGGCATGGGGAGCACGCTGCTCAACGGCTGCGAGATCGGCGACGAGAGCATCGTCGGCGCCAACTCGCTGGTCACCCAGGGCAAGAGGTTCCCTCCGCGCAGCCTCATCATGGGCGCGCCGGCCAAGGTCGTGCGCGCGGTCACCGACGAAGACCTTGAGCCGCGCGCCGAGCTGCACGACCGCTACGCGCGCCGCTCGCGCAGCTACGCGGAGCTCGGGCTGGCCGCCGACCTCTCCGCGTTCACCCCGTAGCTGAGGGGCGCCCCTACGCTCACATCCGTCTGCGCGCGGGTACGTATGCTCCATGGCCGATATCTCCGACTCCGATGTCTTCTTCGCCGCCGATCGCGCAACTTGGCGCGAGTGGCTGGCCGGGCATCATGGCTCGGCGACCCTCGTCTGGCTCCTCCTCCGCAAGAAGCATGTCGCCGCGCCGAGCGTGAGCTACGACGAGGCCGTCGAAGAAGCCCTGTGCTGGGGCTGGATCGACGGCCTTGTGAACCGCAGGGACGAGCGCAGCTACGCCGTGCGCTTCACGCCGCGCAAGCCGGGGAGCGTCTGGAGCAAGAGCAACGTCGTTCGCGTCGAGAAGATGATCGACGAGGGGCTGATGACTCCCGCCGGGCAGGCGCTCATCGACGAGGCCCGGCGCCGCGGCACGTGGGACGAGGCGGTGCACCGCGCCGCCGCCGGGCTCACGCCCAGGGCAAAGGACTAGCCGGTCAAATGCTCTCGCACGCTGGCGACGAGCTGTGGCAGCACCTCGCCGCCCGGCCCCCGGAGGAAGATCTCCGCCGCGGCCGCCAAAGCGTCGCGCTCGGGGTTGACGTCGATCACCGTGGCGCCAGCCTCAGCGGCCAGAAAAGGCAGGCCGGCCGCAGGATACACGACCCCGGAGGTCCCCACGACCAGCATGACGTCGCAGGCGGCGCTGAGCGCCTGGGCGCGGTCGATGGCGTCAGCCGGGAGCGCCTCGCCGAACCACACCACATCGGGACGCAGCGGGTCGCCGCAGTCGGGGCAACGCGGCGGCTTCTCGTCCTGGCCGGCGAAGTCGTCGAGCACGAAGCCGGTGTGCCTCCCGCTCAGGCACTTGAAGCGGAGCATGTTGCCGTGGAGCTCGATGACGTCGCTGGAGCCGGCACGCTGGTGGAGACCGTCGATGTTCTGCGTCACCACGCTGACCCGGGGAAGCAGGTGTTCGAGCTCGGCGATGGCTCTGTGCCCCGGGTTGGGCGCAGCGGCCGCCGCCGCGCCGAAGCGGTGTTCGTACCAGCTCCAGACGAAGGCGGGCCGGCGCACGTAGGCCTCGTAGGTGGCGAGCTCCATCGGGTCGTACTGCGCCCAGAGGCCGGTCTCGGGCTCACGGAAGGTGGCGATGCCCGACTCCTTGCTCACGCCGGCGCCCGTGAACACCACCAGCCGGCGGGAGCGCGCCAGCGCTCGCGCCGCCGACTGAACGCGTGGATCCTGTGCCATGTCGCCTCCCGCAGTCGCGCTCCGTTGCGTGCCAGGCTGCGTCGACGACACGCAGGTACTACGCTAGCGTACAGGGTGCCGCCGGGCGAATGTCGGGAGCGGCTCGCCGAAGGAGCATGAACGATGGAGTCCGAGGGGCGCCAGGACCATCCCTACGTGGCGCACTACGACGAGCCGGACGAGCCGGACGACGAAGGGGCGCGGCGCGACGCCGAGGCGCTGGCGCAGGCCGCGCGCGACTCCGCCCGCCAGATGGACTTCGCCCGCTGGCGCGTCCTCCGCACCGTCGCCGGTGTCTTCCTCGCCTGCGTAAGCATCGCCGGAGGCGCGGTCGCCGTGATGGCCGTGATCGCCGCTCTCACGGCGCGCACGGGGCCGGTGAGCCTTGTCACCGGCCTTGACGGGGACAGCGTCCAGTCCGTGACCCTCACCAGCGTTCAGATGCTCATGTTCGCTGGGGCCCTCGTGGCGCTCGAGGTGGTGCTCATCTGGGCGGCCACGCTCCTCTTCTCCAGAGCGCTTCACCCCGGGCAGTGGGTCGCTGTGGGCGTGATGGCCGCGGCATCCACAGTCGGCATTGCGCTGGGCGGCGGCGACATCTTCACCAAGGCGGTCAACTGGCCGTACCTCGTGGCGTTTCCCCTGATCGTCGGGGCGTCGCTGCTCGAGCTTCTTCGTATCCGGCGCCTGCGCGCGCGCTGGGGCGAGTGAAGGGACTGGATCGTGGACGAGCCCAGGCAAGACGAGCGGTTGTCCGGCGCGCCGGAGAGTGAGCCCACAGGCGCGCCGCCGGTCGCGCGCTCCGGCGGCGGCCTCCGCCTGCTCGCCGCCGCGGTCACGGCGCCGTGGCTCGTGGGCTACGGCGTCACCGGCGCCTGGGCCGTCACGCGCGGCGCCCGCACAGCGGCCGGCGGCCTCTCCACCATCGACGTCGGCTACTCGCGCCTGGTCACGCCGCCGGGCGTCATCTTCGTCGGCGCGCTCCTGCTGACCGGCTTCGCCGCGCTGCTGGCGACGGCGATGCTCGTCCTCTACGACGCTCGCAGCCGCGGCCGCTGGGCCACGGTCGGCGCCGTCGCGACCGTCCTGACAGCCGGGTCCATTTGGGCCGCCGTGAGCGGCGGCCTCCATCCCGGCCTGTGGCTCCTGTTCTTCGGCGGGCTCCTCTACGCCGTCGTCCTCAGCCTCGTCCGGTTGCTGCGCGTGACGCGCGCGGCCGGGCGTGGGACAATCGCCGAACCATGAACCGGGCCTCCCCATGAGCACCAGCATCTTCGTCGGGCACGCCAAGCCGCCGGCCAACACCGTGAGCGGGCAGATGTACACGATCCTCAGCGTGGTGTGCGAGGTCGACATGGAAACCGGCGTCATCGTCGCCGCCGAGTTCACGGTCGCCACCGACCTGGCGAAAGACTACCTCAACCGTCTGCTCAGCGGGCACAACTTGGCGACCGACGAGGACGCTATCATTGAGGAGCTCGAGAAATGCTACTTCTCGGGCACCCAGAAGGCGCTCGTCCAAGCCTTTCGCGACATGTCCAAACGCTATCGCGCGCGGGTAGGCTGAGCGCGCACGGCGTCCGCGGGTCACGGGCCGGCGGATTGGCCCTCCGGGCCTTCCCCGGCCCTTCCCTTCTCACCGCCCCACACGTTGCCGCCCGCACGACCGGGTGCTAGCGTTATCGTTCTGCCCGTAGCATCGCCGCGACCCTCGGCGGCCGCCCCGCCGCCGGTCCACAAGGAGGCCCGCATGCCCAACGAAGATGGCACGCCCACCGTAGAGGAGCTCAAGGCCAAGGCGTACCAGCCCATGGAAGACGCCATGAAGCTGCACCCGTTCTACAAGGGCAAGATCGAGACCACGCTCAAGTGCTGCGTGCGCGACTTCCAGGATTTCGGCATCTGGTACACGCCGGGAGTGAGCAAACCGTGCCTCGACATCAAGGACGACCCCGAGAAGGTCTACGAGCACACCAACAAGGGCAACACCGTGGCCGTGATCAGCGACGGCACGCGCGTGCTGGGCATGGGCGACATCGGCCCCAAGGCCGGCCTGCCGGTGATGGAGGGCAAGAGCCTTCTCTACAAGTATCTCGGCGGCGTCGACGGCTTTCCGCTCATGGTCGACACCAAGGACCCCGACAAGCTCATCGAATTCGTCAAGCTCGTGCAGCCCGGCCTCGGCGGCGTGAACCTCGAGGACATCAGCCAGCCCAAGTGCTTCCGCATCCTCGACACCCTGCGCGAGGAGTGCGAGATCCCCGTGTGGCACGACGACCAGCAGGGCACGGCGTGCGTCACGCTCGCCGGCCTGGTCAACGCGCTCAAGGTGGTCGGCCGCGACATCGCCGAGGTCAAGATCGCCTTCATCGGCTCAGGGGCGGCCAACGTCGCCATCAGCCGCTTGATCTTCGCCTTCGGCGCCGACCCCGCCAAGTGCCGCGTCGTCGACAGCAAGGGCATCCTGCACAAGGGCCGCAGCGACATCGAGGCGGTCAAGGCCGAGTGGGTCGACAAGTGGAAGTACTGCCAGATCACCAACGCTGAGCAGCTCAGCGGCGGCATCGCCGAGGCGCTGAAGGGCGCCGACGTGTGCATCGCCCTCAGCAAACAGGGCCCGGACACCATCGAGAAGGACTGGATCAAGGCGATGGCCCCCGACCCGATCGTCTTCATCTGCGCCAACCCGGTGCCCGAGATGTGGCCCTGGGACGCCAAGGAGGCCGGCGCCGCCGTGGTCGCCACCGGCCGCTCCGACTTCCCCAACCAGGTCAACAACTCCGTCGGCTTCCCCGGCATCTTCCGCGGCACCCTGGACGTGCGCGCCAAGACCATCACCGACGAGATGTGCATTGCCGCGGCCGTAGAGCTCGCCAAGGTCGCCGAGGACAAAGGCCTGAGTGCCGACTACATCATGCCGACGATGGACGACTGGGAGGTGTTCCCGCGCGAGGCCGCAGCGGTGGCCATGAAGGCCATCGAGCAGGGCATCGCCTTGCGCACCGACCTGACCTTCGACCAGGAGGTCGCCGAGGCCACGGCGATCATCGCCCGCGCCCGCGGCATGGTGCAGGACGCCATGGCGGCCGGCTACATCCCGATGCCCGAGGGCAGCAGGGCGCCGGCGCCGACCAGGGCGGCCATGAAGGCCGCCGCCCGCGGCGCCGGCGACTACGCCGGCGAGGCCGTCGACAAGGCCGTCGACGCCATTGGGCCGGCCGCCCAGAAGGCCGCGGACGCGGCCCAGTCGGCGGCCGACAAGGTGGCCGACGCCATCAAGAGGGCCACCGAACGCAAGAGGGACTGAAGGTGGCCGCAATGCCCGTCCGCGAGCTCGACGTGCGCGAGGTCACGGAGGCCGTGAAGGCGCTGTCCATCACGGCCAACTACGATCTGCCCGCGGACGTCTACGACGCCCTCGTCAAGTCCAGGGAGGCCGAGGAGAGCCCGGTCGGCAAGGAGGTCCTCGGCCAGCTCATCGAGAACGCCGACATCGCCGTGGCCGACCGCGTGCCCATCTGCCAGGACACGGGCTTCGCCGTCATCTTCGCCGAGGTGGGGCAGGACGTGCACCTCGTCGGCGGCTCCTTCGAGGACGCCGTCCACGAGGGCGTGCGCCGGGGCTACGCAGAAGGCTACCTGCGCAAGTCCGTCGCCGAAGAGCCGGGGCACGCGCGCCGCAACACCAAAGACAACACGCCGGCCATCATGCACACGAGCATCGTGCCCGGTCGCAAGGTGCGCCTCACGATGATGGCCAAGGGCGGCGGCGCCGAGAACATGAGCAGCCTCAACATGCTCAAGCCCTCGCAGGGCTGGGCCGGCATGGTCGACGCCGTCGTCGACACGGTCTCGAGGGCCGGCTCCAACCCGTGCCCGCCGGTGATCATCGGAGTCGGCATCGGCGGAACGATCGACATGGTCACCGTGCTCGCCAAGAAGGCGCTGCTGCGCGACGTCGGCAGCACGCACCCGGATCCACGCATCGCGGCCATGGAAGACGAGCTGCTCGAGAAGATCAACGCGCTCGGCATCGGCCCCCAGGGTCTCGGCGGCACCACGACCGCGCTCGACGTGTTCATCGAGGAGATGCCCAGCCATATCGCCAGCATGCCGATGGCCGTTAACGTCCAGTGTCACGCGCAGCGCCACAAGACCGTGGAGCTCTGAAGGAGAGGGGAGGACGCATGGCTGCCAAGAAGATCACGACTCCTCTGACCGACGACGTGGTGCGGGACCTGCGCGCCGGCGATGCCGTCGAGATCAGCGGCGTCATCTACCAGGCGCGCGACGCCGCCCACAAGCGGCTCGTCGCGCTCATCCAGGCCGGCAAGCAGCTCCCCTTCGAGCTGCAGGGGGCGGTCGTCTACTACATGGGGCCGAGCCCGGCCAAGCCCGGCAACGTCATCGGCTCGGCCGGCCCGACGACTAGCGGCCGCATGGACGCCTACGCGCCGCTGCTCATTGAGCACGGCCTCAAGGGCATGGTCGGCAAGGGCCTGCGCACGCAGGAGGTCAAGGACGCGATGCACGCGTGCACGGCCGTGTACTTCGCCGCCACCGGTGGGGCGGGCGCCCTTCTGGCGAAGAGCATCGTCGGCAACGAGGTGATCGCCTGGCCCGAGCTTGGCGCGGAGGCCGTCGCGCGCCTCGAGGTCAAGGACTTCCCGGCGATCGTCGTCAACGACTGCCACGGCGGCGACCTGTACGAAGAAGGGCGCAAGAGGTACGCGAAGACCGTCTGAGCGGGTGGACGGGCGCGAGGCGCGGGCGGCCGGAAGAGCTGCCCGCGCCTCGCGCTCTCTCGTCACCCTGAGCCCGCGGCAATGTCCACCCCGCAGGGTCATCGGGAGCCTGTTTTCGCAGCCGGACGGCTGCTACTCTGCTCTCATGTGTATGCCCGGCCATGACGTCCCGCCAGAGCGTGTTGCAGAATGCAACCAGCACGGGTATCCTCCCTCCGAAGGGAGGCGGTCAGCTATGGCCACACTGCACGTGCGCAACGTCCCTGACGAGCTGTACCAGAAGCTCCAAGCATGCGCAGAGGTTGAGCACCGTTCGCTATCCGCGGAGGTGATCGATCTGCTGAAGTCCGGAGTTGCGGCTCGCGATCGAAGTGCCAAGACGACTGAGATACTCGAGCGACTCCGGGTCCGTCGAGAGTCACTGCCTCCGGTGCCCGCGGGCTACGCCGCCGACCTCATTCGGGAGGGCCGCGGTGAGATCGAGCCGCGTTGATCGCGGCTGCGTTCTCGACGCCAGTGCCGCGCTGGCTCTCGCCCTGGAGGAGCCGGGCGCCGCGGCAGCGGCGCGGCTCATCGCATCGCAGGCGTCAAAGCGCACCCGGCTTGTAGCTCCGCGGCTCTTCGATGTGGAGTGCGCAGGCGGCTTGGTCAAGGCGTCGCGCCGACGAAGGTTGGAAGCGGCTCAAGCCCTCGACGATCTGCTTGACCTCCTGGCTCTTCCCATCGAGCGCCTCGAGGCCACAGGAATCGAGGTCGAGGCGCTTCTCCTTGCCCTCGAGTACGGCATCTCCGCCTACGACGCGGTCTATGTGGCGCTGGCCGCCGAGGAGCGCCTGCCTCTCGTCACCGCGGATGCTCGCCTCGTGCGGGCGCTCGCGGGCAGCCCGCATGCGGTGCTTCATCTGGACGACGTCGAGCTCTGAGGCGTCGGGCTCGGCTCAGCCGCCGGGCCGATCGCGCAGCCAGAGCCGCACCATGTCGGCCAGCATCGCGAAGACGAGGTCCTGGTCGACACCCTCGGGGTCGGCGGCCACCTGCAGCGAAAGGCCGTCGATGGCGGCCACGATGAGGCTGGCGAGGGCGCGCTGCCTGCGCGCCAGCTCTTCGTCCTCGCCGGCCTCCAGCTCGCCCAGCTCCAGGGTGCCGTCGCGGGCGATGTCGTAGTCGGCGGCGATCTTGCTGCGCAGCACCGGATCGCGCAGGCCCCGGGCAAGCACCTCGGAGATGCCCACGGCGCTCTGCCCGCCCTCGACAAGCGCACCCAGTCCGCTGATGTACGCGTGCAAGCGCTCTTGCGGCGCAGGGATGTCCTTGACTCGCTCGACCAGCGCCTCCCAGGGCTCGGCCTGCAGGCGATCGAAGACCGCGTGCAGCAGACCGGCCTTGCTGATGAACTGGCGGCGCACGGTGGAGGGGTCGACGTTCGCCTTCAGGGCAACGGCCTCCAAAGTGACCGCGTCGTAGCCCTTCTCGAGAAGCACCCCGCGCGCCACTTCGACGATGTGCAGGGCGGTCGGCGACAGCCCGGCGATCCACTTGTCGAGCGGTCCTTGCGGATCGGAGTTGAGCCGCGGCCGACCTCGGGGGCGCTTCTGAGGCGTATCGCTCACGTCGTCCTCGAATTACTGCCCTTGACAGTCCCGTGCATCCTCATAACGTCGACATTGTACCGCCCGGTCCGCGCCGGGCCTCGTCCGTTTCGCTGCTGCGCACTCGAGACGCTTTGGGGGGAGACATGAAGAGGATCACACCGCGCCTGTTGCGCGGCGGCCTGCTGCTCGCTCTGGCCGCTGTGCTCGCCGGCGGGCTCGCCTGCTGCGTCGGCGGCGCCCTCGGCGCCGACGCCTCGCCCTCGCCCGCGGGCAAGACCACGCTGCACGTAGGATGGACGGCCGAGCCCGACAACCTGAACCCGTTCATCGGGTACGAGTCCTCGTCGCTCGAGATCTTTCACCTCAACTACGATTTTCTTGTCGGCTTCCGGGCGAGCGACCTGCAGCCCGTGCCCGAGCTGGCCACGAGCTGGTCGCACTCGCCCGACGGCAAAGTCTGGACGTTCAAGCTCCGCGAGGGCGTCAAGTGGCAGGACGGCGTGCCGTTCACGTCCAAGGACGTCGTCTTCACTTTCGACTACGTCATCAAGCATCAGATGGGCAACTTCACGAGCTACACCGACTTCATCGACAAGGTGGTAGCGGTCGACCCGCTCACCGTGAAGTTCGTCTGCTCCAAGCCCAAGGCCAACATGCTGGGCATGGTCGTGTGGATCATGCCCGAGCACATCTGGTCCAAGGTCAGCGGCGCGGCGGCCGCCAAGAGCTTCCCCAACAAGCCGCCGATCATCGGCACGGGGCCGTTCCAGGTCGTGGAGTGGAAGCGTGGCGACTACGTGCGCGCCGTGGCCAACAAGGACTATTGGCGCGGCGCGCCCCAGGTCGACGAGGTCATCTGGAGCCTCTACAAGAACGCCGACACGATGGCCGCCGACCTCAAGTCCGGCAACTTGCAGGTCGCCTGGGACATCCCGCAGGCTCAGTTCAAGACCCTCGATGCTTCGCCCGACCTCGCCGCCATCGGCGGTGTGCTGAACGGCTTCAACCACATGGGCTGCAACTGCTACACGGGGGCGGCCTCATTGGGCAACCCGGTGCTCAAGGACGCGCGCTTCCGGCAGGCTCTGAATTGGGCCATCGACAAGCAGACGGTGGTCGACACCGCCTACTACGGGCACGGCACGCCGGCGACGACGATCATCCGCTCCGGCTACTACAAGCCTCCGCTGGACTACCACTGGCAGCCGCCCGCCGACCAGCTCTACGCGTACGATCCGGCAAAGGCGGAGGCCGCCCTCGACGCCGCCGGCTACAAGGACACGAACGGCGACGGCGTGCGCGATTTCCGCGGCAAGCCCATCACGCTGCGCCTGTTCGCGCGCTCGCAGTCGGCCACCGACCAGATCGTCGGCAAGCTGATCACCGGGTGGCTGGAGAAGATCGGTCTGCAGATCGACTATCAGGTCATCGACGAAGGCGCCTTGACCGACAAGATCTACAACTTCAAGGGCGACGTCTTCGCTCCCGACTACGACCTCTTCCTCTGGTACTGGTACGGCGACCCCGACCCCAACTTCATCCTTTCGGTGCTCACCAAGTCCCAGGTGGGCTCGTGGAGCGACACGCAGTGGACCGATGCCGAGTACGACCGGCTGTACTACCAGCAGCAGACGACCATCGATCCGCAGGCCCGCAAGGAGCTCGTCTGGAAGATGCAGCAGATCGTGTACGAGCAGAGCCCGTACATCACGCTCATCTATCCCGAGTGGCTGGAGGCTTACGATGACGCAGGGTGGAAAGGCTGGGTGAGGACGCCCTCGGGAGACGGATCCGTCATCTACACGTCATACAACATCGACAGCTATCTCTTCGCCCACCCCGTCCCGGGAGCTCCGGCGAAGTCGTCGTCCAGCAGCACCGGGACCATCGTCGCGGCCGTGGTCGCGCTGGTGGTCGTGGCGCTGATCGTCGTCCTCGTGGTGCGGGCACGTCGTCGCCGCACGGTCGAGGAATGACCGGCCGGGAGGGCTGAGATGCACACGTTGACCTGGGATGAGATCGACGAAGTACTCGTCGGCGCCACCATCATGGGGTGCGGCGGCGGCGGCGAGCTCGCGGAGGGCCGCGAGTTGATTCGGCGCGCCTACGAAGAGGGGCGCGCCGTGACCCTCGCGGCCCCGCACGAGCTGCCGGACGAGACTTTGGTCGCCTGTCCCTATGGCGTCGGCGGCCTGATCGTCGGCGATGAGGCGGAGTACGCTGGGTTGAACTGGGCGAATGAGCACCCCGGCGTGCTCGCCGTCCGCGCCCTCGGGGCGCATCTGGGCTGCGAGTTCGGCGCCCTCATCACCGGCGAGCTCGGCGGCACCAGCATCGCGGACGCGTTCTATCCGGCGGCGATGCTGGGCCTTCCGGTGGTGGACGCCGACCCTGTCGGCCGCGCGGTGCCGGAGCTGGAGCACTCGATCTTCAACCTTCACGGCGTGCCCATCGCTCCGCAGGCCGTGGTCAACGAGCTCGGCGACACTGTCATCATCACGGTGGTCGCCGACGACCGCCGCTCCGAGGCGCTGGTGCGTGCTCTGGCCGTCGCCAGCCGCAACGTCGTCTGGGTCGCCGATCATGCCATGCCTTGGGGACGCATGAAGGATGTCGTGATCCCGGGGGCCATCTCCCAGGCGAAGCATGTGGGGCGGGCATTCCGCCAGGCCGTGGCGGCGGGCGAGGACGCGGCCGCGGCGGCCGTGGCGGCCGCGGGCGGCGGCGTGCTCTTTCGCGGCCGCGTCACCGCCTTCTCGTGGGAGGAGAAGGACGGCTTCACCTGGGGTGAGCTCGAGCTCACCGGCCAGGGTGCCGACGCCGAGGCCACGTACCGGGTCTGGTCCAAGAACGAGAATCTCATGGCCTGGCGCGACGGCGCGCCCGACGTCACTGCTCCGGACCTGATCTGCTGCTTCTCAGGTGAGACGGGTGAGCCGATCACCAACCCGCACCACGAAGTCGGCCTCTCCGTGACCGTCGTGGGACTGCCGGCCGCCGATGCATGGCGCACGGCGCGCGGCGTCGCCGTGCTCGGACCCCGCCACTTCGGCTTTGATATCGACTACGTGCCGCTGGAGGACAGGCTCTCCGCGCGCTAACAGGTACACTGGGGTCATGGAGGCAGCGTCATGACCGCCTGGGTGTTCGCCGTGGGCCGCATGCTGGGTCTGGGGAGCGTGGCCGGGGTGCGCCCGTCCATGACCCTGGCCGTCATCGGCGTCGTGTCGAAGCTCGGCTGGGGGGCGGGTCTCAACCCGACGTTCTCGTTCCTCAGTCATTGGCTGGCGATCGTCATCTTCGTGGTGCTCGCCTTCCTCGAGTCGAGCTTCGACAAGATCCCTAAGCTCGACCGCCTGCAGGACCGGCTCCTCATGCCCTATCGGCTCGTCGCCGGGGCGGTGGCCGGGGCGGCCACGATCCCCTTCGGCTGGCAGGGCGTCGTCGTCGGCGCCGCCGTCGGCGCGGGCGCGGCATGGACCTCCACCTACGTCAAGGGCCTGACTCGGCCCAAGACGGTGTCCAGCGACACCGTCCTCACGCTCATGAGCCTGTGGGAGGACCTCGCGGTCTTCGCCGGCACTCTGCTCACGCTCATCGTGTCGCCGGTGGGCTACGGCATCGCCGCCTTCACGGGGTTCATGTATTGGCAGGTGGGTTGGCGCCGCAGGGCCAAATACCGCGCGATGCGGCGCCGGCAGGCGTAGCCGCCACGGCGCGGGCAGGATGCGAGGTCGGCGATGAACGATGAGAGCGCTGAGTACGGGCTGCGGCGCGTGCGCATGGTCGACAACCAGCTCGCGGCTCGCGGACTGCGGAACGACGACGTGCTCGCCGCCATGCGCTCCGTGCCGCGTCACCTGTTCGTGCCGCGCGAGCTCGTCCCCAAAGCCTACGCCGACGCTCCCCTGCCCATCGGTCTCGGCCAGACCATCTCGCAGCCGTATCTGGTCGCGCTGATGACGGAGCTCCTCGAGCTCGACGTGCGCAGCCGCGTGCTCGAGATCGGCGCGGGCTGCGGCTATCAGACGGCGGTGCTGGCCGAGGTGGCGGGCGAGGTCTACGCGCTCGAGCTGCTCGCGCCGCTCGCCGAGCGCGCGCGCGCCGTGCTCGCCCGCCTCGGCTATCAAAACGCGCACGTCGCCATCGCCGACGGTTCCGCGGGGTGGCCGGAGATGGCTCCGTTCGATGCCGTGCTTGTGGCCGCCGCGGCTCCGGCGCCGCCGCCGGCCCTGCTGCGGCAGCTCTCGACCGGCGGCCGTTTGGTGATGCCGCTCGGGGACCCGCACCGCGACCAGGTGCTGACGGTGTTCCAGCGTGTCGGCGACGGGCTCCGCGAGCACCGCGACACGCGCTGTCGCTTCGTGCCGCTGGTGAGCGACGAGCCCGCGGGCCAGGCCCGTCCCGGCGCGGCGCGGCGGGGCGCGGCCGCGTCCGCGGCGCCGCAGTTCGCGCCGCGGGGCGGGGCGGCCAGCCAGGAGGAGGTCATCGTGACGAAAGCGGTCGCCGTGCGCGTGAGCGGAACGGTGCAGGGCGTGTACTACCGGGCAAGCGCGCGCCGGGAGGGCGAGCGCCTGGGCCTGCGCGGCTGGGTCGGCAACCTGAGCGACGGCGGCGTCGCCCTGCACCTGCAGGGCCAACCCGCCGTCGTCGACGCCATGCTCGGCTGGTGCAGGGTCGGCCCGCCGGCGGCGCGCGTGAGCCGCGTCGAGGTCACCGACGCCGAGCCCGACGAGTCCCTCTCCGGTTTCGAGGTGAGATAGATGACCGTGACCATCGACGACGTGCGCCACGACCACGAGGTGCAGGTCTTCATCGACAAGGCAAACGAGAAGCTCGGGGTGCTCGGCTACACCGAGCACGGCCCGCGGCACGCGGGCATCGTCGCCGGCATCGCCCAGCACGTGCTGCTCAAGCTCGGCCATCCGCAGCGCGAGGCCGAGCTGGCGGCGGTGGCCGGCTATCTGCACGACGTCGGCAACGGCATCAACCGCCTGGATCACGGCATCGCGGCGGCGTTGCTCTCGCAGCACGTGCTCGAGCGTCTGGGCATGCCCCCCGAGGAGTACGCCGAAGTGATGTGCGCCATCGGCAACCACGAGGAGGAGTACGGTGAGGCGGTGAGCCCGCTGGCGGCGGCAGTCATGCTCGGGGATAAGTCGGACGTGCACCGCAGCCGCGTGCGCGTCATCGACCCGGACACCGACGACATCCACGATCGCGTCAACATGGCGACTACACGCTCGTTCCTGGCCGTCGACGGAGAGGCGCACACCATCAAGCTCGAGCTGGAGATCGACACGACCATCATCCAGGTGATGCAGTACTTCGAGATCTTCCTCGCGCGCATGGTGATGTGCCGGCGGGCGGCCGAGTTCCTGGGCTGCTCGTTCGGCCTCCTGATCAACGGCTCGCGGCTGCTGTAGGCGTGTGCTATATCTGAGGGCAACGCAAGCAAGTGGAGGTGCCACTGTGGGCAGAGCAGAGAGAATGACGGCGAAAGCCGAGAAGAAGGCGGCGAAGAAGGCCGCGCGGGGCAAGCGTCGCGGCGGGTTCCTCATCGGCGCGCTCGCCGGCGCCGCGATCGGGTTGCTCCTGGCCCCAAAGAGCGGCAAGGAGACGCGGGCGCGGCTTTTCGGCGAGGGCGGGATCGGCAGCCAGGTCGACCGCCTGAAGGGCGCCGTCGGCGCCGGAAAGGACTCCGCCGCGGATCAGTCCGAGGCCCTCAAGCGCAAGATTGAGGAGACGCGAGAGCGGCTGCGCCGGCAAATGGACGTCGGCGGCGAGGACGCTCCCGGCGGCGAAGCGCCGGTCGAGTGAGCTGAGGAGCCTGACGAAGAGCGTATTCAAGGCCGCGGCCGTCCCTGCCGCGGCCGCCGCCTTGGGCCTGATGTACATGTTGCACGAGGCGCAGTGGGTGCGCCGCGTCGACCGGCGCCTTGAGGCGCCGGCTGCCGCGGCGGACCTGCGCGGCCTGACGATCGTGCAGCTCTCCGATTTCCACGTCGGCTTCAGGCCCAGTTTCAACCTGCGTGCCCTGCGGAAGGCCGTCGCTCTGGCCCTCGCCGCGCGGCCCGGCCTCGTCCTCATCAGCGGCGATTTCGCCTGCGGCCCGCACGGCAGCGCCGAGCTGCAGCACCTGCTGCGGCGCTTGGCTGATGCGGCCGCGCTCGGCGTGTTTGCGGTGCTGGGCAACCACGATCACGGCGACAGCAAGGCGCCGTTCGTGATGCCCACCGACCCACGCCTGATCGAGGCTTGCGGGGTCCGTCTGCTCGACAACGAGACGGCGAGCGTCACGGTGGGGGCCGCCACCGTGCAGATTGGCGGAGTGGACGACACAGACGGCGGTCACGACGACCTGCCGCCGGTGCTCGCCGCGCTCGACCGCCGACCCGGCGTGCTGCGCATCCTGCTCACGCATCACGCCGAGGTCGTCCTACAAGCCGCGCCCGGCGACTTCCACGTCACCCTCGCCGGCGACACGCACGGCGGCCAGATCTGCCTGCCCCTGCCCGGGCGTCGCATCTTGCTCAGCGACCTCTCGGCGACGTTCGCCGAGGGTGCCTACGACGTCGGTGGCCGGCAGCTCTATGTCACCCGCGGAGTGGGCACCAGCATGCTGCCCTTGCGCGCCTTCTGCCGCCCCGAGATCGTGGTGTTCCATGTGGAGGCTGGCGCGCCTGCGGCCGCCGGCGCCGCTGGAGCACCGGCGTGAGCCGCGCCGCCGGCCGCCGGCGGAGCGTCGTGGCGGGTCTCGGCGCAGCCATCCTGCTCCTGGCCGTCGCTTTGCCACTCGTTGCCTGCGGCGCGAAGACCGACCCGTTTACCGGGCTCTGGTGGGAGCCGACCACGGGGCGCCGCATCGAGATCACCAAGGACGGCGGGCAGTACCGCCTCTTGTACGGCGCCGCGCGGCGCCCGTACCAGGCGACGCGGGAGGGCGACGAGCTCCGCATCCGCCAGCCCATCGGCGACGACATCGTGGTGAAGGCCGCCGCCGATGGGCGTCTGAACATGGTGATCGGCGGGAAGACGAGCCGGCTGGTGCGCGTCCCGCAACATCAGTAGAGCGGCTCGCGGCGGTGCCCTTCGGGCTCGCGACCCGCGAAGCGGGGCTGCCGGCGCCCTCAGCCGCGGGCGCCGAAGAGGCGCGCCACGCGCGGCGTGACGTTGTCGATGGCCGCCGTGGGGCAGACCTCGGTGCAGGCGTAGCAGCGCACGCAGAGGTGGTCGTCGAACGTGGGCAGCGGCGCCAGCGAGATCGCGTCCGCGCCGCAGATCGTCTCGCAGTCGCCGCAGCGCGTGCAGACCGCGGCGTCCACGAGCCGGGGCCGCGCGGTGATGAGATTGCGCGCCGTGCGGTGAAGCGATGGCGGGAGCAGCTCCTGCAGGTCGCGGCGCGTCGGTTTGAACTCATTGTCCGGCTCGATGGGGTCGCCGGCGAGACGGAACGGCGCGTCCAGGTCCACGAGGCCGCGGCGCTCCGACGCCGCCACAGTGTAGACGCTGCGCCGCTCATGCGCGGTTCTGTCGGCCAGGGCGACGTCGAGGGCCACGGCGTCGTGCGCCGCGAACAGCGAGCCGAGCTCGCGCGGCGTGCCGCTGCCGGGGCCCTGCCCCTCCATCGCGATGATGCCGTCGATGATCGTGAAGCGCGGGCGGATCGCCAGGTGGAGGTCGAGGAGCATGTCCGCGAAGTCGGCGCGCTTCTGCGCGCGCACGTGCAGCTTGGCCTTGGCGAGGCCGGGGATGCACCCGAAGGTCAGCTTGACGCCGCCCGTGAGACGCATCAGCTGATGCGTCTTGAGAACGCCGACCTGAACGATGGCGTCGGCGTCCAGAAACGCCTTGCCGACGGGGAAGCTGCGGTACAGGCGGGCTTCTGGTGCCCGCAGCTCGACCTGGTCGTCCTCCACGTCGACGATCTGCACGCCTTCGGCGGCGCAGACGGCGCTCATGCCGCTGATCTTGAAGGCGCGCGCCACCTTGGCGGGGCCGTTGAGGCCGCCGGGGCTGTCGGCGACGAACGGCACCGCCCCCGCCTGCTTGAGCGCGCGCAGCACGCAGCGCAGCGTCTCGGGATGCGTGCTCACGGCCTTCTCGGGCGCCGCGCCGCGGAGCAGGTTGACCTTGACGGCGACGCTCTCGCCGGGCGCGATGATCGCCGCCCAGCCACCGAACGGTTCGATGAGGCGGTCGAGGGAGGCCGCCAGCCCTGTGCCATGGACTGCCCGGACATGGCTCACCAGCGAGGGCGCGCCGGCCCGTGCCTGCGGCCCGCCGGCGCTCACGACGCCGGCTTCTCTGCGACGATGGCCAAGTGATACAGGCCGACCTCGCCGGGCTCGTACGCGGCAAGCACCTTGAGGCCCATGCTCTCGACGACGGCGTGCAGCCCGTCGGCGGCCAGCACGCGTTCGTTGGGCGGGCCCACAGGCCTGTCCATGCGCGCGAACTCGACGGAGACAAGGAGGCCGCCGGGAGCCAGCAGACGGGTCACCTCGGCCAGAGCGGCCGGCTCGTCGTAGATGTGGTGCAGGACGTTGACCAGGAGGATGCGGTCGCCGGCACCGTCGGGCAGCGGCACGTGGTTCTCGACGTTGAGCAGCGGCTCGACGCGCCCGGCAGGCGGCTGCGCGCTCAGCTTTTGCCGCAGCCGGTCGAGCAGGACCTGCTGCTCGTCGACGGCGTAGAGCGTGCCGTGCGGAAGCGACTCGGCGATGGGCAGCGAGTACATGCCGGTGCCGGCGCCGAAGTCGATCACGGTCTCGGCGCCGCGGAGACGCAGGAGCCGTACGAGCGCGGCCGGCGGCAGCTCGACCAGGCGCTCGGGGTTCTCGAGCTTGGCGGCGTGAGCGGGGTCGAATTTCTCGGCCACGAGGCGAACGCCTACTTGACGCAGCGGGCGTACTTGAGAAAGGCCTCGAGGGCCTTCTCAACGGCGGCCGGGGAGGCGACCTCGTCGCCGGATTCCTCGGCCAGGCACTCGCGCATCTTGAGGGAGATGAGCAGGACGCCCACGCGGTCGAGCGCTGCCTTGGTGGCGGCAAGCTGGGTGAAGATCTCCTCGCAGGGACGGCCCTCTTCGATCATGCGCTGCAGACCGCGAGACTGGCCCTCGACGCGCCTCAGCCGATTGATGAGGCGTCCCGCCTCGCCCGGATCCATAAGCTCCTCCACGAGGCGACTATACCCCCGGGGGGGATACGCGGCAATCAGAAGAAAGCCTGAGGCTGGCGAAACGGGTACCCGTGGCGGGTAGGGGTACTTTGGGCGGCGCCGCGCGTCAGCTCCGCCGGTCGTCCACCGGCTGGCGTTCCAGCCTGGTGAGCAGCTCGTCCGGCAGCGGCAGACCGGCGGACCCGATGCCCAGACGCGCGTCGGGCTTCACCGAGCCGTGGTAGTCCGAGCCGCCGGTGGGCACGAGGGCGTACTTGTCCGCCAGCGCGAGGCAGAACGCCACCGTGGCCTCGTCGTGCAGCGGGTAGTAGCACTCGATGCCGGCCACGCCGAGCCTCGCGGCCTCGCGGACGATGTGCTCGAGGCCGGCGGCGTCCGTGCGGATGATGCCCGGGTGCGCCAGAACGGGCAGGCCGCCGGACGCGCGGAGCAGGCGCAGGGCGGCCCCCAGCGAGAGGCGCCGCCGGTCGACCCAGGCGGGGGCTCCGCGGCTGAGAAAGCGCTCGAAGGCCTCCGAGATCGAGCCCACGTACCCGCGGCGCACCAGCGCCTCGCCGATGTGCGGGCGGCCGACGGCGCCGTCCCCGGCAGCCGCTGCCAGGTCATCAGGCCCAAGGGGATAGCCGAGCTCGGCGAGGCGCTCGACGATGCGCCTGTTGCGCTCGTCGCGATAGAGGCGGAGCTCCGCAAGCTCCGCCTCGAGCTCCGCGCCCGGACGCCCGCCGAGGAAGTAGCCGAGCATGTCCATCGTGATGCGCTCGTGCTCGAGGTTGATCTCCACGCCGGGCACGACGCGGATGCCGAGGCGCTCGCCGGCGGCGAGCGCCTCGGGCAGGCCGTCGATCGTGTCGTGGTCGGTGACTGCGACGGCCGTGAGGCCCAGAGCAGTCGCCTCCTCCACGAGCTGCGTGGGGGTCAACGAACCGTCCGAGAAGGTCGTATGCGTATGCAGGTCGATCACGCTCCAAGCCTACCGCACGAGGTCGCGACTCGCGCCCGCCCGCGGCCGCCGGATACTCTCCGGCCGCCGCGGGTATGAAACCCGTAGCGCGGCGCGGCGCAGCCACAACCGCGCGCCTCGTCTGTCCTGTTACCGCGCCCCCGGAGGTCCGCGATGCGCATTGGCATGATCGCCCCGCCCTGGTTCCCCCTGCCCCCCCGGCGCTACGGCGGCATCGAGTTCGTCGTCAGCCTGCTCACCGAGGGTCTCGTGCGCCGCGGTCACGACGTCACGCTGTTCGCCAGCGGCGATTCCTCGACCCAGGCGCGGCTGAGCTACATCTTCGCGCGCGCGCCCTTCGAGCAGATCGAGAACGGCGGTCACCTCGAGGTGATGCACAGCCTCGAGGCATACCTCAGGGCGCGGGAGTTCGACGTGATCCACGACCACGACGGCATGTCCAGCCGCGCCATGGGCGCCGTTGTGCACCGGCTCCTGGGCACTCCCGTCGTGGCCACCCTGCACGGCCCCGCCGACCCCACAACGCAGGAGATCCTGAGCTCGCTGCGTAACGATCTCGCCTTCATCGCGATCTCCGAGTACCAGCGGGGCGGCTTTCCCGACCTGGACTTCGTGGGCACCATCCCCAACGCCATCGACGTCGAGCACATGCCGTTCTGCGCGGAGAAAGACGACTACTTGCTGTTCATCGGCCGCATGACCGCCGACAAGGGCGCCCACACTGCCATCGAGGTGGCGCGCCGTCTCGGCACACGTCTCATCATGGCCGGCAAGGTCAACGAAGGACCCGAGCGTGAGTACTACACAGAGCACGTGGAACCGTTTCTCTCGGACAACATCCACTTCCGCGGCGAGGTCGATCACGACACCAAGGTCGAGCTCTACAGGCGCGCCAGGTGCACCTTGTTCCCCATCCAGTGGCCGGAGCCGTTCGGGCTCGTGATGATCGAGTCGCTGGCCTGCGGCACGCCGGTCATCGCCATGCGCCACGGCTCCGTGCCGGAAGTCATGGAGCACGGACGAACCGGCTTCATCGTCGAGACTGCCGACGAGATGGTCGAGGCGGCGGGGCGGATCGACGAGATCGACCCCGCCGAATGCCGCCGGGCAGTCGAGGAGCGCTTCGGCAGCGACGCCTTTGTCGCCGCCCACGAGGCGGCCTACACGCGGCTGCTCGAGGCCGCGGCGCAGCCGCCGTCGCGGTAGTCTGGACGCGATGAAGCTCCCCTACGACGACGTCCATCTCATCGCCGATCCGCTCTACGGCTACCTGCGCATCACGCTGTCCCGCGCCGGCGAGATCGCCGAGGCTGACGTCATCGACAATCCGTGGGTGCAGCGCCTCAAGCGCATCCATCAGCTGCAGAGCTCGTGGTGGGTGTTCCCGGCCGCCGAACACAGCCGGTTCGCCCACAGTCTCGGCGCGATGCATCTGGCCGGTCAGCTCGCGCGGCAGGTGTACCCCACGCTGGCCGCGGTCGAGGCGGGCACGCCGTCCCTGCCGCTGGTCGAAGAGACCTTGCGGCTGGCGGGCCTGCTGCACGACCTCGGCCACGGCCCGTTCAGCCACTTCTGCGACGAGGAGTACTTCGTGCCGGTCTTCGGCATCGACCACGAGCAGATCTCGCAGTACCTCATCGTCAACGAGCTCGGCGGGCTGGTCAGCGAGCTGCGGCGCAGCCCGTCGGGCGCGTTCGCCGCCGCTGAACGGGTCGACCCTTGGCACGTGGCGTTCCTGGTGCGCGCCGAGGAGAGCTCGGGCGGGGCGGCCGGCGCGCCGTCAGGCGCGGGAGCCGCTCCCGACGGCGGACCTATCCCGCGCTGGGTGCGCCTGCTCCACCGCGCGCTCTCCGGCGCTGTGACGGTCGACAACATGGACTACGTGCGGCGCGACGCCGCCATGTGCGGCGTCGCGCTCGGCTCTGTGGACGTCGACCGCCTCATCTACTATTCGTTCTGCACCGCCGACGGCCTCACGTTTCACAAGCGCGCGCTCAGCGCCCTCCGGGCCTTTCTCAACGCGCGCTTCTACATGTACGAGAACGTCTACTTCCACAGGGTAGGTCACGCCATCGACCTGCACCTCCACGAGATCTTCCGGCCGACGATGGAGCTGGTGCTGCCGGTGGGCCCGCTGGACGACCTCGCCGCCTACCGGCGCCTCACCGAGTGGTCGCTGTTCACGACCGTCGAGGACTGGCTGGGCGAGCCGCTGGGTAGCGAGCGGCGCGAGCTCGCCGGGCAGTGGCAGTCCATCATCCACCGCCACGTGAAGTACAGCATGGTGTACGAGCACCACGTGGAGCGGCAGCAGCCACTGCCCGCGGCACGGGACCTGACGGCGGAGGAGTTCCGCGCCGCCATCGTGCAACGGCTGCCCAGTCCGCTGAAAGACCTCGAGTTCGTCGTCGACATCGCCTCTCAGGACCCGCGGCCGCTCAACCCGCTGGTCGGCCCCAAACGCATCGCCGTCTACGACCCCGCCACCGACGCTATCGAGGAGCAGCTTCTGAGCGGCATCCTCGAGTTCGTGCCGGCCAAGGCGCATCTGTACAGGGTGTTCGCCGTGGGTCATGAATACGAGCGGGAGCTCGCCCTGGCCGCCAAGGCTGCCCTGGACGAGGCCGAACCGCAGAGCCTCACGAACATCTGACAGGCACGGGGGTCCGCGTGAAGAAAGCCGCTTCCCTCGCCGCCGCGGCCCTGACCGCGGCAGCGTTCGCGCTGGCATTGGCCGCCTGTGGTGGGAGCGCGCCCGTGACGAGCAACTTCACCCCCACGCCGTCGCCCAGCGGGCCATCGTTGCCGCACGATACGTCGTCGCCGGCCAAGGCCCTCATCGGGCACTGGAAAGACGCCAACGACATGGACCAGTACTTCGACGGTTCCGTTTGGTCCACCGTCACGGGGGGCAGCGAGAAGTGGAAGTACGGCTATACGGTGAAGTCGCAGAGCCCCGGCAAGCGCCAGGTCATCCTCAGGACCTTCGCGCTCCAGAACGACGGGAGCACGGGCACCGACGTCCAGGTCATCAGGTTCGCGTTCCTCAACACGGGCCTGACTCAGATCCAGTGGGGCGTCGGCGGCCTGACCGCGGACTACGTGGACGGGCAGATCAGGCCGTGACCCCGGCGGCTTGAGCCGCCGCGGCAGCGGCCGCTAGCGACCGTCGGGGTGCGTCATGTCCGCGGGGCGTACCCACAGCTCGAACTGCTCGGCCGTGACGTAGCCGAGGCCGAGCGCCGCGCCTCTGAGCGTGAGCCCCTCGACGTGAGCCTTCTGGGCGATCTGCGCCGCCTTTTCGTAGCCGATGTGCGGGCTCAGCGCCGTAACGAGCATGAGCGACGCCTCGAGGTGGCGGCGAATTACCGCCGGCTCGGGCGCGATGCCGCGCGCGCAGAAGCGTTCGAAGGCGCGCGCGGCGTCGGCCAGGAGGCTGATTGATTCCAGCAGGTTGTGCAGCATCACCGGCTTGTAGACATTGAGCTGGAGATTGCCCTGCGAGCCGGCGAAGGCCACCGCCGTGTCGTTGCCGTACACCTGCACGGCGACCTGGGTGAGCGCTTCGGCCTGCGTGGGATTCACCTTGCCCGGCATGATCGACGAGCCCGGCTCGTTCTCCGGGATGCGCAGCTCGCCGATGCCCGCCCGCGGCCCTGAGGCGTAGAGCCGCACGTCGTTGGCGATCTTCATGAGGTCGCCGGCCAGGGTGCGCAGGGCGGCGCTGGCGTTGACGATCGCGTCGTGGGCCGAGAGCGCGGCGAAGAAGTTGGCGGCCGGGTGGAAGGGCTTGCCGGTGAGCGCTCCGATGTGACGGGCGGCCACCTCGGCGAAGTCCTTGTGCGTGTTCATGCCCGTGCCCACGGCGGTGCCTCCGAGGGCGAGCTCGCGAAGCGGCGGGAGCGTGCCGCGGACCGTCGCGAGGGCCTGGTCGAGCTGGGCCACCCAACCGCCGATCACCTGCCCGAGCGTCAGCGGCGTGGCATCCTGCAGGTGCGTGCGGCCGACCATGACCACGGCGGCGAACTCCTCCGCCTTGTCGTGCAGCGTGTCGCGCAGCTCTGTGATGGCCGGGATGAGCTCGTCCTCGAGCTGCTCCACGGCGGCAATGTGCATCACGGCCGGAAACGCATCGTTGCTCGACTGCCCCAGGTTCACGTCGTCGTTGGGATGGATAGGCCGGCCGGCGCCTCGCGCGAGGCCGGCCAGTTCGGCGGCCCGGTTCGCGATCACCTCGTTGGCGTTCATGTTGCTCTGCGTGCCGGAGCCGGTCTGAAAGACGACCAGGGGAAACTCGGCGTCGAGGGCTCCGTCTGCCACCTCCTGAGCGGCGCGGGCGATGAGCTCGGCCTTGTCGTTGGGCAGCAGGCCGAGCTCCGCGTTGGCCCGCGCCGCCGCCAGCTTGAGGATGCCGAGCGCGCGGATCACGGGCCGTCCCCAGCGGAACCTGTCGGTGCCGATGGGGAAGTGCTGGACGGCGCGCTGCGTCTGCGCGCCCCAGTAGTGCTCCGCGGGGACGCGCACCTCGCCCATGCTGTCGTGCTCGCTGCGCCATGCGTCGCTCATGCCGCCAACACTACCCGGTTCGCGACGAACGTAGTGCAGCCGGCGCGGGCGCTCTGCCGGAGGCGGCCGGCGCTGCGCTCGCGCCTACTTGCGTTCGGGGCGGGGCCGGCCGTACTTGCGGCCGGCGAGGACGAAGGCCACGGCGCCCATCGGCATCGGCATCCAATACGACGCGAGCCTGTAGACGAGCGTCGCGAGCAGCGCCTGGTCGGCGCCGATGCCGGCCAGGCCCAGGGTGCCGACGAGGCCGGCCTCCACGAAGCCCAGGCCGCCCGGCGTGATGGGGATCATGCCGAGGAAGGCGGCCACCACGTAGGCGAGAAGCACGACGGAGGCCCGCGGCTGGGCGCCCACCGCGGCCAGCGCGATGAGCAGCACCGTCAGGTCGAGCAGCCAGTTGCCGGCGGCGTAGAGCAGCGCCTTCCACCAGCCGGCGCCCAGCACTCGGCGGATGAGGTCGCGCTGGTCGACGAGGTGGTCCGCCAGGCCGTGCAGCGGCGGACGCTTGCGCAGCAGCCGGTTTCGCGCCCGCTCGGTCACGCCGCCGAGCCACAGCAGGGGGCGGTCGGCGAACAGCAGCACCGCCCCGCCGGCCGTCGCCGCGAGGCACACGACCACGGCGATCGACCCGACGCGGAAGAGGTTGTGCTCCACCGACGCACCGGTGATCAGGATGGCGATGATGCTGATCACCGGCAGGCCGAGCAGCGTCGCCGTGGAGATGAGTGAGACCGCCGTCACGCTGGTGGCGGCCCAGGCCGTGCCGATCCCGGCCTGGCGCAGCATGTCGAACTGCATGGCGCCGCCGGCCGCGGCGCCGCCGGGCACGATGCGGCTGAAGGCGTTGCCGGCAAGCTGGGCGGTAGCGATCGGGAACCACGGCTTCACGTCGAGCGCCAGCCGCAGCAGCGCCCACATGCAGGCGAAGCTCGCGACCTCGGCGAGGACGATGGGGATGCCCCACAGGGGGTTGACCGTCTTGAGCTGCGGGCCCGAGGAGAAGACGGCCGCAAGGCTCGGCCACACGACGTACAGGCCGATCCCGGTGGCCGTCAGCACGACCGCGCGCTTGATCCACGTGGCGTGGACGCTGCGCGCCCTGACGACGCGGACCTCGGGCTGCTTTCGCCGGCCCTCGGCCGGCTGGTCGGTGGCCGTGACGCCCCCTTCCTCGGTGGGACGGCCGGGCGCCCGCGCGCAGCGCGGGCGCGGCGCCGGCGTCAGAGCACGTTCGAGAACAGCCGCGCAGCCTGGTTGCGGAACTTCCTGAAGCCGCGCACCGAGAGCACGTCGTCGAGAGTGACCTCGTGGCAGCTTTCCATGTCGTGCACGAAGGCGTCCGCCACCTGCTGCGCGAATCCCCGGTCGAACACCCAGAGCATGAGCTCCTTGTGCAGCTTGAGGCTGCGCTGGTCCATGTTCATCGTGCCGACGGCACTGACGAGGCCGTCCACGACGATCGTCTTGCTGTGGAAGAAGCCGGCCTCGTACAGGTACACGCGCCCTCCGGCCTCGATGAGCTTCCTGTAGTAGGTCTGCGCCGCCCAGAGCGCGATGGGCTTGTCGGGGATGCCGGTCATCATGAAGCGCACGTCGAGGCCGCTGAGCGCCGCGTTGATCATCACGTCGTAGATGCTGTAGTCGGGGACGAAGTACGGCGACTGGATCCACACCGACTCCTCCGCCTGGCCGATGGCGACCATGTGCGCGCGCCGCGCCGCGCTCCACGGGTCTTCGACCCCCTGCGCGGCGATCTCGACCAGCGTGCCCGCTTCGACCGCAGCAGGATCGGGCGCGGGCATGTACTTCGCTGTGAAGAGGTTCTCGTGGTCCTTCTTCTGCTCGAACCAGCGCGACGCGTACAGCTTCTCGAGCCCGGCCACGGCCTGGCCGGTGAGGCGCAGATGGGTATCCCGCCACGTCGCGAAGCGCTTGCCGCCATCGATGTATTCCTGGCCCACGTTCATGCCGCCGGTGTAGCCGATCTCGCCGTCGATGACGACGATCTTGCGGTGGTTGCGATAGTTGATGCGCAGAAGGTCGGTGACGTCGGCGCGCACGATCGCGCCTGCCTTGGCGAGCTGCTTGAGCTCGCGCTTCTTGAAGGAGATGCAGCCCATCCAGTCGTACATGATGCGCACTTCGACCCCAGCCTTGAGGCGGTCGAGGAGGATCGGGACGATCTCGGCGGTGAGGCGGTCCTGCTCCCAGATGAAGTACTGCAGGTGGATGAAGCGCTGCGCTACGGCGAGGTCCTCCTTGAGGCGGGCGAACTTGGTGGCGCCGTCGTTAAAGAGCTCGAGCGAGGACGCGGGCAGCACTCTGGCGACGTTCTCGGCTGAGATGGCGCGCGAGATGGGCTCGGCGATCGCGTCGCCCCACTCCTCGTAAAATCGGGCCGTGGCGCCGGCGTTGCGCTTCCAGATCGGCGCCAACTCCTCGATCTCGACCCGCTTCAGCGTCTCGAACCAGCCCTTACGCCGCGCCACGACCTTCCAGTCGCGGCCGAAGAAGATGTAGAAGAAGACCCCGATGAGCGGCAGGAAGACGAGGATGAAGAGCCAGGCCAGCGTGATGGAGGGCTCGCGGTCGTCCATGATGAGCAAGACGATCGTGACCACCCAGTAGACGATGAAGACGAGCTCCAGCCAGCCGGGAAGCAAGTTGATGAAGATGGACATGAGCGCACGCTATCTGATGCCGGGGGTCGTGTCACGCACGGGGCGGCGGGGCGTGCCGCGAGCGCCCCGCCGCCCTCTGCCCCGCGTCAGCTTCCGCGGCGCGAGCGCCTGGGCTGGAACGCCGCGGCCAGCGTCTCGCGGTCGAACGCTCCGGTCTCGCCGCCGACGGCATACTCGTACACGGCGGCGGAGTAGATGCCGTGCAGCGTGGCACCCAGCAGGCTGATCACCATGATCGCGATGACCGCCACGGCGATCACGGCGATGCCGAGCGCGACAATGCCGGCGCTCATGATGAGGACGCCGAGCGCGACGCCGACCACGCCGACGGCCAGGCCGAGCAAGCCAAACACCAGCCCGATCCCGGCGCTACCGATGATCTGCTCGCCCCAGGTCTTCTCGAGCAGCGCGGCGCTGCGCTTGATCGCCGTGATCGGCCCGACGTCCTCAACGACCAGGACGGGGACGACGAGGAAGGTGATGATGTTCCAGGCCATGCCGCCCAGAGCCGCGATGATGACGCCGGCGAAACCGGCGCGTTCGCGCAGAAGCTGAAGGATGAGGCCCACGGTGGCGGCGATCGCCGCGTAGCCGAGGATCGCCCCGCTGTGGCTCCAGGCGCCGCGCAGGCCGTCGCCGAGCGTCGGGTCGCCGCCTTCGAGGCGGATGATCGCGGCGCTCACCAGGGCCGCGTTGAAGAAGATGATCACGAGGTACTCGACCAGGTAGAACAGGACGATCAGCACCCAGAGGCCCACATTCGTGCCATTCTCGCCGATGCCTTGCCAGAAGCCGGTGAAGAACCCGGGGACCACGAACGAGGCCGTGACGATGAGCACGGCGATCGTCGACACGATCGGGAAGACGACCAGCTCCTTGTCCTGCTGCAGCACCCGCCAGCAGAGTTTGACAAGCGCCCAGCTGCGCGCAAAACGACCCATGCCCGCTCCTCTCCGGTTTGTTGCCCTGAGCATCCTATCGGCCTTTCGCGCGCGGTCCTGAAGCGCCTTGGCGCGCGGTGCCCTTTGACGCAGGGTCGCGCAGCAGATAGAACCCGGGCATGAGTCTGATTGGGTTGCCGGCGGTGACCGGCGGCGCCGCGACGATGGAGGTACGTGAGCATGGCGAAGGGAACCGTTCACCTGTGCGTGGGTATTTACGACGGGCTGGAGACGGCCGAAGGCGACTACGCCGACCTGAACAAGCTGCATCACGCGGGCCTGGTCGGCGCCTACGACGCCGCCGTGGTGGAGCGCGGGGCCGACGGGACGGTCAGCGTCGTCGAACGCAAGAAGGAGACTGCCCGCGGCGCCTGGACCGGGCTCGGCATCGGCGCGCTCGCCGGCCTGCTCTTCCCGCCGGCGATTATCGGCACGGCGCTCGTGGGCGGGGTGGCCGGCGGGCTCGTGGGCAAAGCGAGAGAGAGCCTCTCGAAGGCCGACGCCGAGGAGCTCGGCGCCGCCCTGCGCGAGCACGAGGTCGCGCTGGTCGTGGTGGGTGACGCGGCCTTGCTCGAGCACGTCGAGCAAGTGCTGGCCGGGGCCAGGCGGCGTGTCGCGAAAGAGCTCGACCTGACGAAGGAAGACCTCGGCCAGGCGATGCAGGAGGCCGAGCAGGCGGAGTGATCGCCGGCGCGGGCAGGTGCCGGCCTACGCCTTCCCGAAGAACCGGGAGGATCTTGCCGTGCTGCGCATCGTGGTGCGCCGGGGCTTCACGATGGACGTGGCCGACATGCTGCTGCACGACCTGCGCACAAAGCTCAAGGATCTGGAGAAGCTGCCGGCGCCGCTGCATGACAAGGATCCCGGCGGGTTCCATCACTGAGACGCAGCGAGGTATCATCCCGGCTGCGTGGGCGCGGCGACCAGGGGAGGAGCGGCTTTCATCATGTGGAGCATCATGGCCTATGTCGTCCTCGGGATGCTGGCCGGCTGGGTCGCCAGCCTGCTGGTGCGTCGCGACATGCACCCCTCCGATTGGGGCACGCTCTTCATCGTCGGGGTCGCCGGCTCCCTGATCGGGGGCATCGTCATGGGACTGATCTTCGGGCAAGGACTGGAACTGCACCCCGGCGGCGTGATCTCGTCGATCGTGTTCGCGTGCCTGATACTCTGGATCGTCACGACCGTGAAGAACCGTGGGCAGGTCAAGGCGCGGAAGCCCGACGACGGCGCGCACCGCGAGCCCAAGGGCGGCTCCCGGCACCACAAGGGCTGAGGCCGGGGCCGCGCCGGACCGCCAGCGAAAGGGGTGGCAGATGGACTTCAAGCAGTTCATGGACGGCGTTTCGCGCGCCTTCGAGCTTGTCGGCATCGCCGTGCTCGTGATCGGCTTCCTCGCCGGCCTCTTCCTGGCCGTGCGCGACCTCGTGCGCGGTGAGCGCAGCGGCGTCTACCGCATGATCCGCAAGTACTTCGGCCAGAGCATCCTGCTGGGCCTCGAGGTCCTCGTGGCCGCCGACCTCATCCGCACCGTCGCCGTCGACCCGACCCTGCGCAACGTGGAGGTACTCGGGCTGATCGTGCTCATCCGCACGTTCCTCAGCTTCTCGCTGGAGATCGAGATCGAGGGTATCGTGCCGTGGCGGCGCTGGCGCCTGATGGCGCCCGGATCGCCGCCCCCCGAAGGCCGCGACGATACCGGCTGAGGCGCTGCGCCGGGCCGTTCCGGAGGTCCCTATGCACGGAGGCACTCGGCTTCCCGCCGTGGCCGCACTTGTCGTCGCGAGCGTGGCGTGGGACGCGACGGGCGTCGGCCCATCCCCCCGAGGGCGCCGCTGAGCGCAGCCGCCGCGCTGGAGCGCAGCCGCCGCGTCAGCCGGCGACCACGACCGTGTTCTTGCCGGAGTGCTTGGCCTCGTAGAGGGCGGCGTCGGCGGCCCTGACGAGTGCACTCGCGTCGCCCATCTCCGGCGTGAGCAGGGCGACGCCGATGCTCACCGTGACGATGCGCGGCACGCCGCAGGCCTTCTGGGCGGCAGTGACCGCGACGGTGTGGCGGATGCGACCGGCGACAGCGCTGGCGCCCCCGCGGTGAGCCATGGCACGAGCCATGCCGGCGGCGGCCGACGGCACCTCAAAGTCGGCCGCCGGGCCGGAATCGTCCGGTGGCGTGTTGGGCAGCATCACCGCGAACTCCTCGCCGCCGTAACGCGCCGCCAGGTCGATGCTCTGGCGTAGCCCAGCCTGCAGGAGCCGGGCGACGATGCGCAGCACCTCGTCGCCGATCAGGTGGCCGTAGTCGTCGTTGAACGTCTTGAAGTCGTCGATGTCGATCATCAGAAGCGTGAGCGGCAGACGGTAGCGCCGAGCCCGGACGAACTCCTCGAAGAGGCGCTCGCGGAAGCGGCGGTGGTTGCACAGGCCGGTCAGCCCGTCGGTGTCGGCTTGCTCCTGCAGCGAGCGGTAGAGGCGCGCGTTCTGGAAGGCGAGCGCCGCCTGCTCGCCGATGGCGCGCGCCAGCTCGATCTCGTCGTCGCTGAAGTGGCGCTCCTCGCGCGTCTCGACGAGGCGCATGAGGCCGAGGGGCAGGCCCTTGAAGATCAACGGCACGTTGAGGCTGCTGCGCTCGCCGCGCTCGGAGAGCTCCTCGCGGGCGGCTTCGTCGAGCTCGGGGTCAGACGCCTGCTCCACCTGGGAACCTCGGCTGAGGAGCAAGCCGCCCGACGCACGCGCAGCCGGGAGGCCGCGGCCGCCTTCCGGGAGGCGCTCAAAGACGACGAGCGGCGTCAGCTCGTCACCCCCTTCCGAGCACGCGTTGATGATGCAGCGCGAGACGCCGAGAGCCTCGGCCGCCACACGCGCCATCACGTCGAGAGCCTCTTCGAACACGAGCGTGGAGGTGAGCGCGTCGCCGATCTCGCGCAGCGCCTGGAGCTGGCGGTTCCGCTCCTCCAGCCGCCGGAAGGCGCGCGCGTTGTTGATCGCGGTCGCCGCCTGCACAGCGAGCTGACCGAAGAGCTCGCGCTCGGCCGCCGTGAAGCGGCGCAGCTCGCGCGTCTCGACGAGCCCGAGCACGCCGATCACCCGGTCGCCGTAGACGAGCGGCGCGTCGATCGTGGTCTGAAAGCCCCACTTGTCGAACGACGCGCGGTCGGTGGGCTGCAGGTCGGGGTCGTCGGCGTGGAGCTCGACGGTCTGCCGGCCTTCGACGACGGCCAGCATGCTGTTCCAGCCGTCGAGCTCGGCGGTGTCTCCGAGGGAGTCGCCGTACGGGTTCTCATCAGCGGCGCACCAGGTGGCCACGAAGGTCACGTGCCGGGCGCCCGGCTCGTGCTCCCAGATGTCGCAGGAGAACACGCCCATAGCTTCGCCGATCTGACGGGCGACCGTGGCGAGGATGTCTTCGGCCGCGAGGCTCGACGCCAGCGTAGCGCTGACCTCGGCGAGGATGCTCTGCGCCGACTTTCGCGTGACCATGACGCCACACTATCACTTCGGGTCGTGAAGTGGCTGCTCAGCACGGCTCTCCCGGGCTGAAGTGAACCTTCCCGCCGCCGTCCGCAAGCGCGCTCAGGTCGACGTCACGAAGGTTCAGCTCGCGACGGCCGATCTTCGAGAGCGAGAGCAGCGCATCCATCAGCTCGCCCAGGTGCCGGGCCTCCGCCCCTCTCTCGCAATGATGGCCGCTCGAGCGGCATCCGCAAAGTGGGCGGGCCTCGAGCGGGGGACCGGCTCGGACGCCGCGCGCCGGCCGGCCCGGCGGGCCGGCCCTTTCGCTTCACCTGCTCCTCGGGTACGCTCCTGCGCGAAGTCACCGCGACGGAGGAGGGGGCGTGGCGCAGCGGGCGAGCCGGCCGCCGGCGGCCGGCGGCGTGCTCGCCGCCGCTGATCGCCGGCCGCCTCACGCCGGACTCGTGCTCGCCACGCTGATCCTCGGCGCCATCGTCGCCAACATCAACACCTCGATCAGCAACGTCGCCTTGCCCGACATCGGCCAGGCGCTGAGCGCCTCCAACCAGCAGCTCACCTTCATCACCGACGCCTACCAGATCGCCATCGCCTCCACCGTCCTCTATCTCGGCGCGGTCGGCGACCGCTACGGGCGCAAGAAGCTCTTGCTGCTCGGCGCCGCTCTCTGCATCCCGTTCTCGATCCTCTCGTCTCTGGCCCACGGCTGGCACGGACTCGTGCTCGCGCAGATGGCCACCGGCGTCGCCGGCGGGATGATCTATCCCACCACCCTCTCGCTGATCACGGCGCTCTACTCGGGCAAGACCATGACGCGTGCCGTTGCCCTCTGGATGGGCATCGGTGCCGGCGCCTCGGTGTTCGGACCACTCGTCGGCGGCTTCCTGCTCGAGCACTTCTGGTGGGGCTCCGTGTTTCTCGTGACCACGCCGCTGGCGGCCGTCGTGCTGGGGCTCGCGCTGTTCGTCGTGCCCCGCCGCTCCGGCGAGCACAACGGCAAGGTCGATCACCCCGGCGGCGTGCTGTCGGTGCTCGCGGTCTCGTCGTTTGTGGTCATGGTCGTGCTGCTGCCGCAGGGGATCACGCCCGTGGTGCTGGGCTTGCTGGCGACCGCCGCGGTGACAGGCGCGCTCTTCGTGCTGCGTGAGCGGCACGCCTCCGAGCCGCTCTTCGACCTCAAGCTGGCGGCGGCGCCGACGTTCTGGGTCGCGTTCGTGGCCGGTCTCGTTGCCTTCGGCGCCCTCGTCGGCGCGGTCTTCATCGGGCAGCAGTTCACCCAAAACGTGCTGGGCTTCGACCCGCTCAAGGCGGCGACGATGACGCTGGCCATGGCGGCCGCCATGATCGCCTCGGCGCCCGTCGCCGCGCGCCTCATCGGGCGCCTCGGCACGCGGCTCACGCTGGCCGCGGGGCTGAGCGCGATCGCCCTCGGCTTCGTCACGATCGCGCTCACCTGGCGGCCGGGCGCGTCCGTCGTCTGGGTGCTCGTCGGGTACGCGCTCCTGGGCTGCGGCGTCGGCACCGCGGGCACGCCGAGCAGCCGCTCGCTGACGGCCTCGCTGCCCGTGCGTCGCGTCGGCATGGGCTCGGCCTCGGCCGACCTCACCAAGGACCTCGGCGGCGCCGTCTTCCAGGCGATCCTGGGGACGCTGCTCACGATCGCCTACGCCCAGTACTTCGTGCGCGCCTTCGCGACGCTGCCGGCGGCGCACGCGCAGAAGCTCGGCCGCACGGCGGCGGCGGAGATCTCGGCGTCGTTCGCCGGCGCCCGCCACGTCGCCGCAAGGCTGCCCGGCGCCGACGCCGACCAGCTCGTTGCCGCGGCCCGCGATGCCTTCACGGATGGCAAGACGCTGGCCATCGGCTTCGCCCTGGCCGCCGCCCTGGTGGGCATCGGTCTGGTGCTCTGGAAGTACCCGCGCCACAAGGCCGAGCGGGACGAGCTCTCGGCGATCGCCGCGAAGAACGAGGAGTACTTAGCGAAGCTCGAGGCGGCGCCCGGCGGCGAGAAGGCGGCGCGCGAGCCTGCGGCTCCGCCGCCGACCACGCCGCCCACCTCGCCGCGCAGCGCGCCGCCGCCCGGCTGAGCCAGGCTCGCGTGAGCCGGGAACGGTCAGGGCGACGACATGGATGAGATCGAGGCCGAGGTCGCGATGGACGAGGCGGCAGGCTGAGCCTCGCCGCCGCGAGGCGGCGGCCCACCGTTTCGCCGCCGCGAGGCGGCGGCCCGTCGTTTCGCCGTCGCCGCCCGCGCGTCAGCGCGTGTAGTACTTGATCAGCGTCTGCTCCTCGGCAGCCGAGACCGCGGCGCCCTGCTGCACCATCGCGTCGATGAGGGCCTTGGCCTGAGCGGCGCTGGACGCGTGGTACTGCAGGGCGGGATCGGCCGAATGGCACGAGCCGCAGCGCGCGTTGATGACGGCGGTCGCGCCGGAACCCGAGCTCGCGGCCGAGGGCGACGGCGCCGGCGTGCTGCCGCCCGCGTTATCTGTCAAGGAGGCCTGGAACCCCCGTACCAGCGTCTGCTTCTCAGCGTCGCTGAGCTTCGCCTGCGGATGCAGCAGCGTGTACTGCAACGGCGGCATGTTGCCGTTGATGGCGTGCCGCAGCCCTTCGGTGGTCAGCACGCCGTTCCAGTCCGAGAAGTTGGCGATCTCCCGGGCGCGGCGGACGTCGTGCTCGGCGAGCCACGAGAAGGGCGCGATCTTCACCGCCCACCACCACGTGGTCTCGTTGCTGTGGCAGTCGTAGCACGATGCCTTGGCGATGGCTTCGGCCGTGGGCGAGCTCCACTGGAAGGGGTTCGCGGCGGCCACACTGGTGCGATCGCGTCCGTAGGGGACGAACTGGATCACGACGAACAGCGCGATGAGCCCGACGATCGTCCAGAGAGCGATCTTCCTGCGGGACCGTTTGGGGCGAGCACTCGCCTTGGCCACCGGAGGTCTCCTTGTGTTGCGGGATCGCTTGCGACGGGCACCGGTCTTGGTCAATGCAGGTCTCCTTGTTCGGCCAGGCGGTGCGCCATTGTACCCGGGGCGCCGGGGCGCTTCATCCCGGCCGGTCGTCTTGCAGGCGCGGGGGATGCTCAGTCGGTGACCGGCTGCACCGCGGGCTCCTCGTCGGCCGGGGACGGCCGGCGGCGCCCGGCCGCGAGCCCCCGCGCCGCGAGGACGGCGAGCGCCCCGACGATCAGGGCCATGCCGATGCCTTCGACGAGCGTCGGCACCTCCCCGAGCTGCAGCCAGGCGGCCACCACGCCGACCACGGGGATGGCCAGCGTGCCGAGTCCGGCGGCGCCGGCCGAGAGCGTGCGCAGGGCATAGAGCCACAGGACCCAGGCGACCGCGTTGGCGAAGATCACCGTGTAGGCGAGGCCCCAGACGAACCCCGCCGTCCACTCGGGCCCGCCGCTGTACGTGAGCGCGGCGATGAGCATCAGGGGGAGCGCGCCGATGGCCATCTGCCAGGTGGTGAGCGAGATCACGTCGACGTGATGCTTGCGCTGCATGAGCTTGACGACAAGGGCACTTGCCGCCCAGGCGAAGCCGCCCGCCACCGTCAGCACGCTGCTCATCAGGCCCTGGATCTGCCACGGAGCGACCACCAGCAGGAGCCCCGCGAGCGACAGGACAACCGCGGCCCACTGCACGCCGCGCAGGCGTTCCCCGAGAAACCCCCATGCCAGCAGCAGCAGCCAGAACGGCATGGTGTAGGTGAGTACGGCGACCTTGCCGGCACCCCCGCTGTGCAGCGCCACCATGACAAGGCCCACGAAGGCCGTGGTCTGCAGCAGGCCGATGACCGTCGTCCAGCCGAGCGGCGGCGGGCGCAGCGGGCGCCGCGTCACGATCAGCACGAGGAACAGGCAGAGCGCGGTGAGCACGAGGCGCAGAGCCGCGAAGGTCAGCGGCTGCGAGTACCCGAGCGCGACCTTGGTGGCCACCCAGCCGTAGCCCCAGATGGGTCCCAGAAGGACGAGCGCGAGGACGCCCAGGTCGCGGCTGCGGGCGGCCTGCTTGCCCTGCGTAGTGGTGCTCTGTGCGGGCGGCGAGGACGTGCCGGTCTCCATCGTCGGAAGGCGTGCGGGATCTGCGTGCCGCCAATCCTACGCGATGCGCCGGCGGCTCGCCGTGGCCCGCCGGCCGTCTCGACATTGTCAAAGCGGCGGGGCGTGGATGTCTTGGCGGGGTCCGGGAAGGGGGCACATCTTCACCGCGCACGGCAAGCTCCGCTCGCAGGGCGAGACGATGCCGTTCGCGCACGAGGTGGCGGACGGAGAAGACGCGCTCGACTGGGTCGTCGCCCTTCCATGCGCGTGTACGCGACGCGCGTCGAGGGCGGCGCTCCCGGTCGTCGGCACGTCACAGGCGCTCGACGGCCGCCCGGAGCCGTCACCACTGCGCCGAAAACCTCGGACTGCCGTTCGGCCTCCGGGTGTAGGCTCTCAATGCGGCGTTCGCCGCCGCAGACTCAAGAGATCGCGGCCGCCGTGCCGATACTGGTAGAAGCGGGCTGTCTCGGGAGAGCAACCGACCCCGGGCGGACCATCCAACGCAGGGGGTGCACCATGTCTCAAGGACACCGTCCGGGGATCGGCGCTTCACTATGCTTGGGGGTGATGCTCGCCGCCGTCGTACTGCTGTTCGCCGCCGCTCCCGCGGTCTTCGCAGCCCCGGCGCCGGCGCATGCTCAGACAGTCGTGGGTGCTGCCTACGGTCACCTCAGGAAGTTCATGGGCGACTTCGACAAGGACGGCTTCGCCAAAGTCGTCGATCTCGGCAAGACCGACATCTATCGGGCCACGCTCGCCGGGCTTGAGATCAAGATCGATCCCACCCTGAGCGCGGTGGCCAAGTACGACCCCGTCACGAAGACGATCACGTTCTCCAAAGACCCGCGCACGCTTAAGCCGTCCGATTCCATGGCCTTCGGCGAGACTGCGTGGCATGAGTTGACGCACGCCATCGAGGACCAGCATGGGGACATGGGGGTGTTCGACAGCGAAGCATATGCCGAGCGCAACGTCGACTACATGACGTTCATCACTCGTGACGCCCTCCCCGTGCTCGAGATCATGGAGAGGCAAGCGAAGGCGGGGGCCTCTGCCGCGAAGCTCAAAGCGTACTGGGACAGGTTCCTGGTCGAGGTCGCGGACGCCTCAAAGCTGCCCTCGACCTCCGCGTACCCGCCCGACCTTGCGCTCATGCACACGTGGTTCGGCTTCAGCGCTGACCCTGATGGGATCAGAAACCTGTACCTCACCGACAAGGCGTTCGCCGGCAAGAAGTGGGCGAATCTGAGGGCGGCGCTCTCGCAGGTCGACTGGAGCGGGGAATGGCTTAGTTTCACATTCAGCCCGGTGAGCTTCCATCAAGTCGGCAGCACAGTCACGGGCGACTCCACGCAATGGGATGTGCACTGGTCTGGCACAGCCAGCGGGAACATCCTTACGGGGACCGGGGAGTACTCCTCGCCGGCCGACTCCCCTCCCGTGCAGAAGAACAACTATGCGTTCACGATCACCATGTCGGCGGATGGGCAGACCTTCACCGGCACCATGACCTTGGTCTCTGTCGATGGCGTACCAATGAACCAGACCGACAAATGGGAGGGTTGGCGGCCCTGACGGTCGCGATCGAGCAGGGTGCCACCTGACGGCCGGACGGCGACCGCCGCCGCGCCGGTCTTCAAATGGAGCAAGGTGAACGGCGCCACCAGGTACGAGCTACGCGGTTGTGAAGACAGCCAGCTTGGGGTCACGGTGATCGAATTGCGCAGGCTCATGTGGGAATTGAGCAGCGGGCAGGAACTGCACAAGAACGTCGATCTCAGCTTGAAGGTCCGGGCCAGCAACTCCAGCGGGAGCGGCCTCTGGAGCACGACCATCGCGTTCAGGGTCGTGACAAACTGACCTCATGAGAGCCGGCAACGCCGGCCCGGGGCTGTCCGCGAAAGCGGGGCGGCGCCGGGTGGAGCTGGAGTCCGGCGAGAGCTCCTCAGAATTAGCGCGGCTGTGACTCCGCTCAGGCTGGCCTGAAGCCGTCGGCTTCGATCGAGT
>Ga0114951_10000811_pt1 | contig 41927 bp, 36 predicted proteins | sample AM7aDNAmetaG_FD_88677 | JGI IMG/M metagenome (GOLD analysis project Ga0114951, IMG submission 88677) | Freshwater microbial communities from Finland to study Microbial Dark Matter (Phase II) - AM7a DNA metaG | ecosystem: Environmental > Aquatic > Freshwater > Lake | place: Finland: Lake Alinen... | reverse complement strand
CGTCAGGGTGGTGGACCCCGTCAGGGTGGTGGACCCTGTCAGGGTGGTGGACCCCGTCAGGGTGGTGGACCCTGTCAGGGTGGTGGACCCCGTCAGGGTGGTGGACCCCGTCAGGGTGGTGGACCCCGTCAGGGTGGTGGACCCCGTCAGGGTGGTGGACCCTGACGGGGTCCACCACCCTGACGGGGTCCAAATGAAATTTCGGCGAAAAGTCCGTCCAATTTATATTTTCTTAAATTTGGCATCTGTATTTTGCCCCGGAATAACAAATATCACCCCATGAACCTGAAAATTAAAACTTCTTTCGCCTGCCTGCTTCTATTTTTATTACTTACCGGACGTGCAACGGCCAATGATACCCTGCTCAACAATGCGGTAAAGGATTCAGCAGCATCGAAGAAAACAGTGAAAGGCGCTGTTGTTGCGCCGTTCGGCCAGCCTGTGTTTAATATCTATTCACGCCTTGGCCCTTTTTCCCCGGCCGAACGGGCAGCAGCGGTTGAAAAGAAGTTAAAAGCGATGGCTGAGGACCCTTTTTTCCGCAGCGACTCCGTCAAATTATTTAAAGGAGCGGAAACCTGCGATGTGATGTTCGGCGAATCGGTGATCACATCTGTTGACTCCAGCGATGCCCGTGCCGAAGGAACCACCCGGGAACTCGTTGCCAGGGCCAGGCAAGCCAAAATTATCTTTGCCGTTCAACAACGCAGAAGCGTGACCAGCATGGGCGAAATTCTGAAAAACGTTGGGATTTCTGTGGGAATATTGTTGTTCCTGATCATCCTTATTACACAGATCAACAGGCTTTTCCGTTTTCTGAAAGGCAAAGCCATTTTCTGGCAGGAAAAAATAATGACAACCATTCACCTGAAAGATTATGCCTTTTTTAACCGTAAAAGGCAACTGGTCATCTTGCTTGTGATTCTGAAAATACTAAAATGGCTGCTAATCCTGATACTGCTCATCATAACCCTGATCACGATATTCTACCTGCTGCCCTGGACAAAAGCCATTAGCATCGGTATACTGGGGTTCTTTATCAGGCCCCTGAGAAACATTTTAACCGGTTTCTGGGGGTATATCCCCAACATGATCACCATCATCGTAATGTTAATTGTTTCCCGCTTCATTATCAAGTTGTTCAAATTCCTGAAAAGTGAGGTCGAAAAAGAGGCACTTAAAATTCCCGGATTTTATCCCGACTGGGCCTTGCCAACCTTCAACATTTTCAGGGTGCTGATCATCATCTTCACCATTGTTGCTATCTGGCCCTACCTGCCGGGGTCAGGCTCCCAGGTCTTCCAGGGGGTTTCGGTGTTTTTCGGGTTGGTTTTCTCCCTCACTTCTGCCAGCTCACTCTCCAATTTCATGGCAGGCCTCACGATTACCTATACCCGGGCTTTCAAACTGGGCGACCGGGTGAAAATCGGCGATGTAACCGGCGATATCATCGAGAAATCAATGCTTGTAACTAAAATCAGGACTATTAAAAATGAAGAGATCACCGTTCCGAATACCAAGATCATGAATTCAGAAGTGATCAACTACAGCACCTGCGCCCCTGACCACGGCTTGATTATCCATACCACCGTCACCATTGGGTATGATGCACCCTGGCGGCAAATCCATCAGCTCCTGATCACCGCAGCGCTGAAAACCGACCTGCTTCTTGATACCCCTGCCCCCTTTATCCTTCAAACCGAACTGAATGATTTTTATATCAGTTACGAGTTGAATGCTTACACGCGGGCACCTAACCAAATGGCTGTAATATTCTCAAACCTGCATCAGAACATCCAGGATACCTTCAACGAAGCTGGTTTAGAGATCATGTCACCTCATTACAAAGCCGTACGCGACGGCAACACCATCGCCATACCAGAAGAATACAGGGAAAAGGACTACGCGGCACCTTCGTTCAGGGTGGAGAAACCTTAATTCTGTTCCGCCAGCACCTTGTGTGCTTTTCTGCGGCGATTTGTCCGCTTCTTGAAATCATTGGAAAGGACGCTGATATTACCATCCACCTCAAGAACAGCCAGGTCAACGTCGCTGAGCAGTGCAACGCCATGCTCCCGAACGGCCTGCATCACCTCCTCCTCAGTAATACCCGCCATGCGCAGGTGTGAAGGAATGATTTTACCGTGGTATACCAGCATAATCGCATCACCCTGGATCAGCCTGCCGAACTTCGGGAATTTAAACTGGAGCCGTTTAAGGATGAAATTCATGATGAAAAGGGAAAGTGCCGCAGCAAGTCCGCCAAAAAGTGTATTGTCGCCCAGCACCATTGCATTCTGTACGGCATTGCTGATAAGCAGGATGAAAACGAGGTCGAAAACCGAAAGCTGCGACAACTCCTTCTTCCCAAACAAACGAATAGCCAGGATAATGAAGAGGTAAACCGCGATCGAACTCAGGATGATCGATACGTATGAATTATGAAAAAACTGCATGGTTTGTTGGTCGTTAATGAAAAACACTACATGTTCAGCGCCTGCTTTAAAATCTTGTATCCTGAAGTACTCGCCCTAAGCTTGGCCCCGGTTTTGGTAAGCACAGCGTAGTTTTCCTTGTCGTAATACTCTATCCTGTCGATAAACTGTGCATTTACAATAAAGGACCGATGAATGCGGATGAATTGCGCCGGGTCAAGGTGGGTCTCGAAATATTTCATGGTTTTCTCCTTCAGATGCTTGGCATCCCTGGTATAAATCATGACATAATCGCCTTCGGCTTCCAGGTAAACGATGTCATCGATGGGCACTACACTGACCTTGTGACGCGATTTCACCGCGATGCGTTGAAGGAACTCCGGGTTCTCCTCCAGGGTTTTAACCAGGCTCTCAACAGGGGCCGACAGCCGGATTCCGTTGCCCGCCAGCGTCATTGCCTTTTGCACTGCCTGGATAAAACGTTCTTTTGAATAGGGCTTAAGGAGGTAATCGATGGCATTCATCTCGAACGCCTTGATGGCATATTGGTCATAGGCTGTGCTGAAAATGATCAGGGGTGGCTGATCAAGGAGATCGAGCAATTCAAGTCCGGTGAGCTTAGGCATCTGAACATCCAGGAACACCAGGTCAGGCTTCAACTCCTGGATGGCCTTCAGCCCGCTGAAACCATCAGCAAATTCACCCAGGATCTCTATCTCCGGAAAATCCTTCAGGTAAAACTTAATAACATCCCTGGCGGGTTGTTCATCGTCAATAAGAATGGTGCGAAGGGTCATAAAAATATGGTATTAAAAATAGCGAAATAGCGAAATTGAGAGGTAGCGAGGTAGCGAAATAGTGAAATGTAGAAATGGTGAAATTGCAAAATAGTAAATTGGCGAAATTGCGACCAGGAACTGTATTTGAAGAGAAATAGACATGTATTTAGCAATTCTTTTGCACATTGTTGCCTGGCCACCTGTTCACCCGCACACCCGCTCACCTTTTCCCCCAACCGCTTATTTTCCTTCCGTATTCGGCAGGCTCAAAAATACGGAGAATCTCGTTCCTTCCACGACCGTGCGGAGGAGTTTATCGTTTTTATAGAGCAGGCGCAAACGCTCCCTGATGTTCTTCAGACCAATGCCCGTCCCTTTCCGTGCATGGGCATTGGGATCAAAATCATTCACGATCGTGATCTCCAGGTAACCCTCCTTGTATTCGCAATCCATCTTGATGCTCACCTGTTCCGTACTTTCGTACACCCCGTGTTTAATAGCATTTTCGAATAACGGTTGCAGCAGCATCACCGGGATCAGGTGATTGCGGCAGCTCCCTTCAAGGTTAAAACTGAAAATAAGTTTATCTCCGAACCTCACCTTTTCTATTTCCAGATAATGGCGGATGTTGGCCATCTCCTTCTCCAGCGTTGTGAAGCTGGTTGCATTGTGCGAGACGGAATACCTTAGGAAATCGGATAATTTGATCACCATTTCACGCGCCTTTTCAGGATTTGTGATCGTAAGCGAACTGATTGAATTGAGGCTGTTGAACAGGAAATGCGGGTTGATCTGCGATTTTAGCATGTTAAGTTCTGTCTCCTTCAGCACTTCGCGCAGCCGCGATTCAACCTTCACCTTCTCCTGCAAGTTGATATAATAGATAAAAAGATAGTATACCAGGGCAATGACCGTGTAAAAGATGACCCCCATGACGATCTCATAAGGTATGGAAACAACGAGGAATTCCAGGAAAACATGGTTAGCATGGAAAATCGTGCTAAGGATGGTATAAGAGAGACCTATCCACACCACCAGGGTAAGCGTCATGAATGACAGGTGGTTGAATATAACATTCCAGAGATTGTTCTGGTTCGGGATGGAATACCTTACGATATACCACATGGATATCCCGGCAGCACCGAAAAGTGTATTGAAGACGAGGCTGTGGGCAATGGATACTTCGATCGAAAGAAAAAAGACAAAATAAAAAACGGAAAAGTGGACCCCCGCAATGAGGGCCCACAAACCAAAATAAACGGAAACGGATCTTTTGTTCAGGAAAACCGGGTGCTGCATGTTGCTCAGTTTGCTGATCAGTAACTTTTTATTTCACCACCGCCGAAAATCGTGCTTCCCTTGATGATCAGCATCCGCGACGGATCAGGATTTTCTTTGATGTATGATCTTTTATCGGAGAAACCACCCATGATCGAGGTCATCTTCATCTGGACTTTCCAGTCGGCCGGAACAATCAGTGTTACACCGCCGAAGATGGTGTTTACCTCCAGTTCGTTTACGCCTTCGCCCAGGGTAGCCTGTGTCAGATCGACTTCCGCCCCGCCAAAAATACAGTTGATATGGCCTCCGCGGAATACCTGGTTAATGACACGCTGTTTTCCTCCGCTGAAAATATTTTCTTCATGTATAAATCCATCGTCGAGACCCTGACTGGTTGTTCTGGCAGTGGGCATGGTCCAGCTGTTTCCCGGTGATCTTCTGATGAGAATTACTACCCCGATGGCGATCAGTATAAGTGGCCAGGTGAGGTGCATTACGTTGAATGACATTTCAAAAATGCGGGAGATCAGGAAAATACCGCCAATGGCGATCAGGATAGACCCGGGCGTACGGCTTTCACTGCTGAAAAAACTGATGACCCCGATGGCGATGAGGAACATCGGCCAGGATATTATGATATGTTGAATTTCAAATGGCAAAAAGCCGGTTTTGTCAAGGAGTAACAGGATGCCGGCAATGATGATCATAACGCCGATTGCATATTTTTTCTTTTGCTGACCATCGTAGTTCTTAACTTCGTTCGGTTCCATGGCTGTGAGGTTTTAATAGTTAATGTTTGATGAAGCAAAAATATCCCGATTTGTTAGGGTACCAAACAACAAATCGACGGAGAGCGGCAAAATCCCGACGAACAGGCAAATCCGGTCAGTACAGATCAAGGTACTCGAACGTATTCCCGGTAAAAGTAAGGAATTTTTCAAAATCTCCAAAGGAAACAACGATGGAAGCCGTATTGATGCAGGGGTGAAAACTGATCCTGGCCGACTCGCGTAAATGCTGGTCGAGGAAAAGGTGAACATGCCTTCCAGTATCATTGATCAGCCCGAATGGGGAGACAGAACCAGGGGTCAACCCGAGATACTTCTGCATGCGTTCACCCGATGCGAAACTGAGTTTCCCCTGTTTGAGCCTTTGTTCGAGATCGCGCACCGCCAGCTCCTGCGAATGTTCGATGATAACCAGGTAATGCCGGTTTCCCTTGTGATTCCGGAAAAACAGGTTCTTGCAATGGGTTGCGTCGATATCTTTCCAGTATTGCCGGGCAATCTCAATGGTGGGGGCCGGCGGATGGGCATGGTATTCAAAGGCTATTCCAAGACTGTCAAGCAATAAATAAAGTGCGGGATCGCCATTCATTATTATAAAAGTTAGCAGACCGCTTCTCCAACCAGGTTGTACATGATGGATACGGCAGGTCAGAAGATTTCCTGTGCCTGGAGGTAAAATCCCTGGGAAAACTCCCCGATTCCAAAGTCAATTAATATGTTGGTCCGGTCGTGTTTCCCAACCATGATCCGGAAACCGAACCCGGCTCCCGGTTTCAGGTAACCGAACAGGGGAACGTGGACATCCCGGCTGGATGCCGTCGAAACATTGGCAAACAATACACCGCCCAAGATCCTTGAACAGGGGGAGATCGGGAAACGATACTCGGCTTCGCCATAAACTATATCTTCGCCACGCCAGCGTCCCTGGGCATACCCGCGACCCGATGAATTCATCTGGTCGAATCCGTTCGACATGAGGTTAAGATAGGGCAGGTCGCCGCTCACCTTGAAACAGCCGTATGCCCAGAAGGCCAGCACATGCCGGGGCACCTTCCCGTCGAGGCCGATATAGGTGCGGAATTCCGTCCAAAGGCGGGAGCCGTTGCGATTGCTTCCAAGAAATGTGAAATTGGAAAGATAATTCACATTGACATATATCCCCTTGTATGCATTGATAATGTTGTCGCGGGTATCATAGGCGAAGTTGACGCTGATACCCGACGTAGTATACGTTTTAGGGTTAAACTTATGGATCAGGGAGTAAGCATAATGGGGGGTCATAACATAATGGGCTGAATCGAGGTTGAGAAGGTCGTCCTGGATATCGTAATAGTGATCGAGGTGATAACCCAGCCCGGCAAAAAAATGGCGGGAGACTTCCATGAATAAAATATTGTGGAGCCTCACCCAGTTGAACCGCATCGGGTACCGGTCGTTGTTGTCATAGCTGTCCTCATCGGCAGGGTCAACCGGCAGGTTCGGGTTGTACACCTTGGGCCCGGTTCCTAATCCGTAAGTCGGCAACCTGAAAATATACCATCGCCAGTCGGTTTGAATGAACCATTTGTTCTGATCAAGGAACATATTGCTGCGGATCAGGAAAATCAGCTGCTTATTGGTGGTCCACATCAACTGCGTTGCCCCGGCCGACAGTTTCGTGGCAGGATTGTGCCCCATGGGCCACGATACCGAAGCCCCTGCACCGAGCTGAAACCGGGTTGTGGGCGAATAGCCGATGAGCGGGAGCACAATGGCCCGCACCTTCAGGGAAGGGATTTCCGGGTCGATCACCTTTTTCTTCGACAACACATCGAAAATATCCTTCTGGGGGCAAATGTCGATCGTTGTTAATGAATCATGCACCAAACGTTCGCCCGTTCCCTGGCACCAGGAAAAATAACTAAATCCTAACAGGATGAAAATGAAAATATAGCGGAAAATCGTCTGCATGATCAGCCATCAAAAGTAATAAATTAATTGCTTTTCGTTAGCTTTGTAAGCCAATAACAATGAAAATTCAATTTTATAAATACCAGGGAACGGGCAATGATTTTATCATCATTGACAACCGAATGATCAACTGGGCACCCACCGTGCAGCAGGTTTCGGGGCTTTGCGACCGCCGCTTCGGGATTGGCGCAGACGGACTGATGCTGCTCAATGAGAAACCCGGGTTCAGTTTCACCATGGCTTATTACAATTCCGATGGCCATGAAAGCACCATGTGCGGCAATGGCGGGAGGTGCATGACCGCCTTTGCCAGGTCGCTCGGACTCGTTGGCAGCACAGCGCAATTCTGGGCAATCGATGGCCGGCATGAAGCGGAAATCAACGAGAGCCCTTCTCGCCTCTACCGTCTTAAAATGAAGGATACATGGATAGACAAGGTATTTGCCGACGGTTTTTTCTTAAATACCGGATCACCCCATTTTGTGAAATTCACCACAGGAGTGGCACACGTGGATGTTGTTGCTGAAGGAAGGGTATTGCGCAATGATGAGCGTTTCGCCCCTGGCGGCACGAATGTCGATTTCGTTGAGGTCCTTGATGAAGAAATCTTTGTGCGGACTTATGAACGGGGGGTGGAAAATGAAACGCTTTCGTGCGGCACCGGTGTTACTGCCTCCGCCATAGTCTCCGCCTTCAGGAATCCCGATCATCCCGGAACTTACAATATAAAAACGCCTGGGGGATCGCTAAAGGTCAACTTCATCCAGCAAGGCGATATTTTTTCGGATATCTGGCTCGAAGGTCCGGCGGAGTTTGTGTTTGCGGGCGAAGTAGAGGTAGCGAGGTAGCGAAATAGAGAAATGGTAACATTTTGTTGGTTGGCTGAAAATATGAAGTTAAAATGCCGGAGAATATATTAAATGGTAAAAACATACGACTTCGGGCACTGGAGCCAGGGGATGTGGAGGTGCTTTACGCCTGGGAGAATGATACTTCGGTTTGGGGGGTTAGCAATACATTAACACCGTTTTCAAAATTCCAGCTGGAGGAGTATGTGCTGAGCACGCAAAATGACATTTATGCGGCAAGGCAATTGCGGCTGATGATCGTCATTCCCGGTCAGGGGGTGGAGGAAACGCCGGTGGGTACGATCGACCTGTTTGATTTCGACCCGTTCCATCTCAGGGCAGGTATCGGGATCCTCATCAGAGAGCCGTTCCGTTCAAAGGGGTTTGCATTGGAGGCGATGCAGGTGCTTATCCGGTATGCTTTTGTAACGTTGCGGCTTCACCAGCTTTACTGCAACATCACGCCCGATAATGAAGCGAGTCTCCATTTGTTCGGGAAAACAGGGTTTCAGAAATGCGGACTGAAAAAAGATTGGATCAATGATGGGGTGAAATGGAGAGACGAATGGATGTTACAATTAATCAACCATGACATTTAATTTTTTTTCGCTATATAAAAACAATGCCAGGCGGTCGCTGGCAGGCGACCTGATGCCGGCATTTCTTATCACGGCCACGGTACTAATCATCATGGCTGCACTTTTCCGCCTATACTATCTGACCATCCGCCCTATGATCGATCTGAAAGGCAGGCAGTCCTGCTATTTCTACATTCATACTGGTTCCGGGTTCTCAGCAGTCAGGGATTCACTAGTTAAACATGGATACCTGTTAAATCCAAAGGAATTTGAATGGCTGGCAAAGCGGAAGCACTATCCCGAAAAGATCAGGGCAGGCCGTTATCTCCTGGAAAACGGGATGCGTAACAATACTTTGGTGAACCTCCTTCGATCGGGAAAACAGGAACCCCTGCGGATTACCATCCAGGGTTTAAGGAGCCCGGAAGATCTGGCCGGCACATTCGGGAGACGGCTGGCGGTTGACTCGTTGCAGCTGATCACCCTGTTCAGGGACCAGACCTACCTTTCCCGGTTCGGAACCACACCCCCTACCCTTTTTACCTTGTTTATCCCCAATACCTACGAATTTTTCTGGAATACCTCTGCCGACCAGCTGTTCAAAAGGATGAGCAGCGAATTTGAACGCTTCTGGACCCCGCGAAGGCGATATGAGGCGGATTCACTGCACATGTCTATCTCAGAAGTCGTTACCATGGCCTCGATCATTGAAAAAGAGAGCAACAAGAATGATGAAAAACCGGTGATTGCCGGCGTATATATCAACAGGCTGAAAAAAAAGATGCCGCTGCAGGCCGACCCAACGGTTAAATTTGCGCTCAATGATTTCGGTCTGCGGCGGATTCTTAAGAAGCATACAGCCGTGAAGTCTCCTTATAACACCTATCTCAATGCCGGCCTGCCCCCAGGGCCGATCTGCCTGCCATCCATTGTTTCGGTTGATGCCGTTTTGCAGGCCAGGAACCATGCTTATCTCTATTTTTGCGCCAGGGAAGATTTTTCGGGATACTCCAATTTCGCAGCCACGCTCGACGAACATAACCGGAATGCGCGGAAGTACCAGAAAGCGCTTGACGCAAGGAACATCAGGTGACCATCATGACGGCCTGCATAAAAACAAGGTTATTCGCGCTCTTGCTGGCTTTGTTCCTGTTTGTCCCATCATGGCTGAATGGCCAGGAGGCGGCGAAACAGGACACTTCAGGCATCCGCAGGGGCCGCCTTACCGGGGTGCTGGCCGTGGAGGGAACCCTGTATGTTGCTTCGCTCACCGGCCTCTATTTCGCCTGGTACAAGGACTATCCCCAAACTACGTTTCATCTCTTCAACGACGATGGCGAATGGATGCAGGTAGATAAATGCGGACATGCCATTACCGCATTTTATATCAGCAGGATAGGATATTCCACCTACCGCTGGTCAGGTGTAAACGAAACAAAGGCGGCCTGGTTCGGCGGTTTGTTTGGCTTTGCCTACATGCTCAACATCGAGATCCTGGATGGGTTTTCATCGCAATGGGGATTTTCATTAGGCGATTTCACTGCCAATACCCTGGGAAGCGCAATTTTTGTCACGCAGCAACTGGCGTGGCACGAACAGCGCTTTTCGTTGAAATACTCCTTCCACCAAACGAAATACGCGCAATACCGGCCCGATCTGCTTGGCGACAACCTTATCCAGAACATGATTAAAGATTACAACGGACACTCTTACTGGATATCCGGGAACATCTCCTCCTTTTTGCCTGAACGATCAAAGTTCCCCCGCTGGATCAACGTTGCGGTGGGATACGGAGCTGAAGGCATGACCGGGGCTTTCGGCAACTCAGCAAATCACAACGGGCAGCAGATTCCTCCCTTTCCACGCTACCGCAAATTTTTCCTTTCCCTCGATATCGATCTAACCCGGATTCGGACAAAGTCAGCCATACTCAGGGGTATTTTCACCGTAGTGAGCTTTATCAAGATCCCTGCACCCACCCTGGAATACAACACCCTTGGTCAATTTAAAGTTCACGCCTTATATTATTAAAAAATCGCGTATCTTTACTGATTAATCCAAACCGGAAAGTCTTTATTGCCGTTAAGGCCGGGACCAAGAAATATTCTCAGAATATGAAAATCCTACCCATTCCACTTGTCCGGAAAGCCGACGCGTACACCATCAAAAACGAGCCGATTGCCGATATCGACCTTATGGAACGGGCTGCCGGTGCATGTTTTAAGTGGATTGAGTTAAAAATCGGCCGCGACAGGAAAATCAAAATTTTTTGCGGGTCGGGAAACAATGGCGGGGATGGACTCGCCATCGCCCGGATGATGGCCGGGGCAGGGTACAATGTGGAGGCCTTTGTCATGGCGCCACCCGAAAAAATGTCGCCGAACTGCCTGGCTAATTACATGCGAATGCAGGAATGCAGAATTATAGAGGATGTGGATGATCTGCCGGTGATTGACAGGTCGGATGTTGTGATTGATGCGGTTTTTGGCAGCGGGTTGACCCGGCCGGTTGAGGGATTTACAGGCGCCGTGATTGAGCACATCAACTCAAGCGGGGCGCTGATCGTAGCCATTGACGTGCCATCGGGTTTGTTTGGTGATGAAACCACCCCCTCGGGCAGCAAAGCCGCGGTGATCAGGGCCGATTATACGTTAACCTTTTCGCCTCCGAAACTGGCCTTTTTCTTCCCCGAAAACGATCGGTTTGCCGGTGACTGGCAGTTGCTCGACATCGGCCTGGCGCAGGAATTCATTGACTCAGCCTCCGTCGCCAATTTCACGCTTGAGAAAGAGGATGTACGCCATATCCTCAAAAAAAGAAACAAATATTCACATAAGGGAACCTTTGGCCATGCCCTGCTGATCTGCGGATCAACGGGCAAAATGGGGGCTGCCGTCCTGTCGGCCGGGTCATGCCTTCGTTCGGGATCCGGGCTTGTCACTGTCAGCGTGCCGCAGTCGGGTGTCGCCATCCTGCAAACGGCTGTTCCTGAAGCCATGCTGGCGATTGACGACGGCCAGGATTGTTTCACAAAGGTACCCGTACTGGCAGCCTACAGCGCCATTGCCGCAGGCCCCGGGCTGGGCACCTCCCCCGAAACGGCTTCTGCCCTGAAGGTCCTGATACAGGAGACGAAGATCCCGCTGATTTTTGATGCCGATGCCATCAACCTGCTCTCGGAAAACAGGACATGGATGGGGTTTATTCCCGAAAATTCAATATTTACGCCCCATCCCAAAGAATTTGAGCGTCTGGTTGGCAAAAGCAGCGATAATTTCGAGCGAAACCGCATGCAGCGGGAGTTCTCGCGTAAATTCCGGTGCATTGTCGTGTTAAAGGGAGCTAATACCGCCATTACAACCCCAGATGGCCGGTGCTTTTTCAACACTACGGGCAACCCTGGGATGGCTACCGGCGGCAGCGGTGATGTACTTACCGGGATCATTGCCGGGCTGATGGCGCAGGGATACACGCCGCTCGAATGCTGCCTGCTTGGGGTTTTTATTCATGGAGCCGCCGGAGATCTTGCGGCAGAAACAAACGGCTTTGAAGCGCTGATAGCCGGTGACATAACGGAATACCTGGGAAAATCATTTATTTCACTTTATGGAAAATTTTGAAAAAGACCTGCTGGCCGGCATGGTCATAGCACCTTATTTTCAGAAGGCCACAGCCTTGCGTGGTGTGAAGAGGTACGTTGGTGGCAACCAGTTCCGCCATGCCTTTGCTACTTTTGCCATTTTGATTGATTATCACTACGTTGACCCGGTTTTACTAAAAGCATCGGTCATTCATGATCTGATCGAAGATGTGAAAGGCACCTCGCATGAAGAAATCCGCAACATCGACAGCGACGGTCCCGCTGTATTGAAACTTGTGCTTGAAGTGACCCGGCGGAATTCCGAGTCAAAGGAAGAGTTTCTCAGGAGGATCCTGTTTGACGGTTCGCAACTGGCCATGGTTTTGAAATGCGCCGACCGGATCAGCAACCTCACCGATCTTCATCCCGATATTTTTGAAAAGGAGTACATCAAAAACACCATTGCCGATACCCGGAAGTGGGTCGTTCCCATGGCTGACCAGGTAAACAAGGATATGTTGTTTGAATTGCAGGACCTGATCAAGCGGCGTGAAACGAACCTGAAATTCTCCGCCATGATCTGGCCATTGAAACGCAAGGACTAAAGCAACGCCACTTCGGCATCTTCCACGATGTCGGCTTCGACCCTCAGGTTGTCGATGATGAAATTTTGCCGTTCCGTCGTATTTTTTCCCATGTAAAAAGTGAGCACGTCAAGCACGGCCGATTCACGGGTCAGGATGACCGGGTCGAGCCGGATGTCTTTGGCGATAAAATACTTGAACTCATCGGGAGAGATTTCGCCAAGTCCTTTAAACCGGGTGATTTCGGGGTTTGCACCACACTTCTCCATGGCCGAAAGTTTCTCCTGGTGCGAATAACAGTAAAAAGTCTTTTGTTTATTGCGTACCCTGAAAAGTGGTGTTTGCAGGATATAGAGATGGCCATTCCTTACCAGGTCGGGATAAAACTGGAGGAAGAAAGTGAGCAGAAGCAACCGGATATGCATGCCATCCACATCGGCATCCGTGGCAACCACGACATAGTTATAGCGCAGGTTCTCAAGTCCCTCTTCAAGGTTGAGCGCAGCCTGGAGCAGGTTGAACTCTTCATTTTCGTAAACAACCCGTTTGCTCAGCCCGAAGCAGTTGAGCGGTTTTCCCTTAAGGCTGAATACCGCCTGGGTGTTAACATCCCTGGCCTTGGTGATCGATCCGCTGGCCGAATCACCCTCGGTGATGAAAATGGTTGATTCGTAACGGCGGTCGTCGTGGTTGTTGTAATGGATGCGGCAGTCGCGCAGTTTCTTGTTGTGAAGGCTGACTTTCTTGACACTCTCCTTGGCAATTTTTTTGATGTTCGCCCACTCCTTCCGTTCCTTTTCGCTCTGCATGATCTTTCGCAGGAGGGCTTCGGCGGTATCCGGGTTCATGTGGAGGAAATTGTCAAGATGTTTTTTGACAATATCCATGATGTAGTTGCGGATAGTAATCCCGTCGGGCTCGATGTGAACTGAACCAAGTTTGGTTTTCGTCTGCGACTCAAAAACGGGGTCCTGCACCTTGATGCTGAGCGCTGCGATAAGCGACGCCTTGATGTCGTTGGTGTCGAAGTCTTTTTTGTAAAATTCGCGGATCGTTTTTACCAGCGCCTCCCTGAAGGCAGCCTGGTGGGTGCCTCCCTGGGTGGTGTGCTGCCCGTTTACAAACGTGTAATACTCTTCGCCGTATACTTCGCAATGGGTGAAGGCACATTCAAAATCACCATCACGGAGATGAATGATCGGGTACAGCACTGGCGTGTCGATATAACTGTTGAGCAGGTCGAGCAGCCCGTTTTGCGCATGGAAGCGTTCACCGTTGAAAATGATCGTCAGCCCGTTGTTGAGGAACACGTAGTTCCACAGCATTTTCTGAACATATTCAGGAATATAGTGATATTTCCCAAAAATATCCTCATCAGGAACGAAGGTGATGATCGTGCCGGAACGCATTTCTGCGGGCTTTTCCGCATCATCCACAACCACATCGCCCTTGCTGAATTCAACGATGCGGGTTCTGCCTTCGCGAACCGACTGTACCTTGAAAAAGGAGGACAAGGCATTGACTGCTTTTGAGCCAACCCCGTTGAGACCAACCGCCTTTTTGAAGACCTTGGAGTCGTATTTTGCGCCGGTATTGATCTTCGAAACGCACTCCACCACCTTCCCAAGCGGGATGCCGCGGCCATAGTCGCGCACGCACACAAGCTGATCTTTGATGGTCACTTCGATGGTCTTCCCGTAATTCATCACGAATTCATCGATGGAGTTGTCGAGAATTTCCTTGATCAGCACATAGATACCGTCATCAGGCGACGAACCGTCGCCCAGTTTGCCAATATACATACCCGGTCTCAGGCGGATATGCTCACTCCACTCAAGCGATCGTATACTGTCCTCGGTATAAGTTTCAACGTTGCTCATTCAGTCCATCCGGTTTTACCCGGCAAAGATAATGGAAAGGCCTGTCAACACTACATAATTCCCGGTCAATTTTCAATTAAGTTATTCACAGTCCGTAAAAAAAGCGTTACTTTGCAACCTGTTAAATCTTTAACTGACAAGAAGACATGGCGCTGGTATTAAAAGAATTAAAGGATCAGATCGGGTGGATCACCCTGAATCATGACGCAAAAAGAAACGCCCTCAGCGTTGACCTGCTCACCGAACTGTTGCAGGCCCTCAAATCATTTAAGGAAGAGAAAGCCCGCGTGATCATCATACGTGCCAACAGAGGGATGAAAGTGTGGTCGTCAGGTTTTTTCATTGATGAGCTTCCCCGCGACGGGAGCGATCCGCTGGCGTATGACAACCCGCTTCAAAAGGTGATCCGGGCCATTCAGGGCATCCAGGTGCCGGTGATCGCCATGGCCGAGGGCAGTATCTGGGGCGGTGCCTGCAATATTGCTTTTGTGTGCGACATGGTCATCGGAACCAAAGATACCTGCCTGGCAATCACCCCTGCGAAGATCGGGGTTCCCTACAACACCTCCGGGATACTGCAGTTCCTCGATATCATCGGGTCGCACATCGTGAAGGAGATGTTTTTTACCGCCGAGCCCATCAGCGCTGACAAAGCCCTGGCCCTCGGGATCATCAACCACCTGGTTGACGCCGGCGACCTTGAGAACTTCACGGTCAGGCTGGCCAACAAGATCATCGCCAATTCACCGCTGAGCATCCAGGTGATCAAGGAACAGCTGAACATCCTCGGAAATGCATTGCCCATGACCCCGCAAACCTTCGAGCACATCGACATGCTGCGCCGCATCGCCGGCACAAGCAACGACTATCTCGAAGGCATCAAGGCCTTCTATGAGAAGCGCAAACCCGACTTTAAGGGAGAATGATGATCTAAGGATTCCTCATTTTCTTTACTTCGCTTACCAACAGCCTTATTTCGTGGCGCGTCAGCATGAAATCCCTCAGCCTGAGTTTTGTCATCCGCGAGAAAATAATGAATTGGTAAAGGGTAAGAAACGTATAGGACACTGTAGCCGAAATACCAGCCCCAACGATGCCATAGACGGGGATTAGCACTACCCCGAGCCCGATGGTGAATACCAGCCCGATGGCCGAACTGATGGTATTATGGTACGGTTTGTTGATAGCAGAGTAAAAGCCGCTGAATATCATAGAAACGCTTAACACTACGATGCCGATGGCCAGCGAAGCAATCACCAGCTTTACATCTCCGAACCGGGCTGAAAACACCCAGGTGAATACAAACCTGGGAATGGCCAGGATCAGGGCCATGCCAATGGCAGTGACCACCCAGGCGATCTTTGCCAGCGTCAATGTCAGCCGTACCGAGTAATCATAATTCATTTCATTGGAAAGCCTTGAATACTGAACCGTGGCAAGGCTGCGGCTGATCAGCCAGAGCCCTTCTGCCAGCTGCATCCCAAGCGAAAGCACACCCACTGCGGCCCGGCCCGTATAATAATCCACAAATTTCAGGCTTAACCGGTAGTTCATTGACTGGAACAGGTTTGCTACCTGTACATAGGTCCCGAAGCGCAAAATTTCAAGGACCAGCGCTTTCATATTGGTCAGCGGAACTTTTTTGAATGCCGGCCACAGCTGGATAAAGCTGAAGCCAAACGAAAGCACCCAGGAGATGAAAACAGCCCAGTAATAGGCCATCACCTCGCAGGAATGGATGCCCGGCAGGCAGAACAACAGAATCCCGAACATGACGATCACCTGAACCAGGCTGATGATGTTGAAGGTGTTTAGTTTTTCGAGCCCCAGCAACAGCATGTTGTTGACGGATGCAAAGGAAAGGACCAGCGAGAGGCCAAGCACGGGCAGGAAATACCCCGCCGGGATGACCTCCGCGATGGGAAACCACTTGCCAATGGCCCACATCACGCCGGCGCTCAGGGTGGCAACAACCATTGTCCAGATATAGGCCGGGATAATCAGCTTATATATCCCGGTTCTGGGGGTCATATAAACCAGGGCCGACCCTGCAACGAAATTCGTAAAAAGCTGGATGATCGCCACGGAAAAGATGATCAGGCTGATGGTCCCTACTTTTTCAGGACCCAGGTAATGTGCGTTCATGATCCAGGTGACAAATGCCAGGATGGCCGTCAGGGCCCGCGTGCCGATGGTACCGATGATTTTTTTAAACATTTCCGGGCCCTTTGATCTTCAGTTTCGACTGAAGCTGTCTCACGAAAAAGTGTCGGTTGAACCTGTAATACTTCCCGTCGATGAGGGTATGTCCTCCAACCCCCGAAACAGTATGCAGCCCTTTGTTATATTTCGAGCCGGCCACCGGCATTACAAAACCGACCGGCAACTCATCAAATTCACTGGATGAAAGTTTCAGCACTTCATTGACTTCCACCCGGCCGCCATAGGTAACTGAGCAATCCTGCGCGGGGCGGTATAGCCTGCCATTGTGGATAAACGGAGTTCCTGCCGGGCGAGCCGAGCGCACATCGATCTTTACCGGATTACCGGCATGCGGTTGATAGTCGCCTGCAAGTTGATCTGAATAATATATAAAGAGATGGGTTGTCGAATATTGTTTCACAGTAAAAAAGAGCCACCATAGTCCGTTATAAAAAAAGAGGGTCGGGTCAACCGCTTCCACGTCGGCTATCAGGATCTTCTCCGGGGTGAATTTTCCATTCTCCGCATTGCGTTTGAACAGGGTGATGGCGTGCGATTGATATGATTCAGGCAAACAGTAAGTTGCCCCGTTCAGTTCAATTACAAACGGATAGGAAAGGTGGTATACACTATCGATAACGGGGATGGGGCCTGTGACCGGGGTGATCTCAGATATGCCGGCTATTCCGGTTTTATAGTTGTATTCTTCGGCGAGGATGTGAAGTTGATTGTTTTCAATAAAACCCGACGGATCGGCCAGGTATTTATCCCTGCCTGCACCGCGCAGCCATGTTACATCGCCTTTTTGCAGGGTGCCGGTACCCAGAGCGATCTCATGGATCGGCTTACTTACCATGCCGACATTCCATACCTCAGAGCAAAAAAAATCATCCCGGTAAAACCTGAGTCTATTCAATAAAAGTTTACCCAGGAACAGGATCATATTCCAATTGCCCGGCACTTTAAACACGGGTGCTACTGTCTTACTTTCCGGGAAGTCCGCACCCCGGTTCCTCGCAAGTTTATCCGCTACCATCGCCGGCCAGGCTGAAGAAACTGTAAGCAACTGTTCCAGGTTGCCCCGGTATGAATGACAGACCGTTTTCAGGTATCCCTTCTTCAGGATGATCCCTCCGTCGAGCTTGTTGGTGAGCTGCTGCATGATCGCTCCATTCACCGGATCGCGATTAAAAATCTCCCAGAAACCGGCAGGCCCCCCGCGGTACTTTAATTCATCATCATGATGGAATGACCACACGCCAAAACGCGCAGCGGTGAGAATATCCCCGCGGATGATGTTGAACCCGAAACGGAGGATGAAATCCACCTTGCAATTCCTGATGAAGTCGACGTCGGCGCCTGTGAAATACTCCGAAAAGCCTTTTTGTTCCACAAGGCAATGGAGGGTTTTAACACCCTCGGTCCCGATATTCAGGGTGCACAGCCTCCGTGCATCCGGTTTAAAAACCCGGTTCTCAAGAAAAGAAAAAAGAAAGGTGCTCCATTTTTTCTTCAGCAAGCTCCTGAAACGCGAGGTTTCCGGCGTGCTGCGCGCATCGACGACCAGCAGGACGAGTTGATGTCCGTGCCGTGCAAGGTCGTTTATAGCATCCGTCTGCCATCGCTGGAACACAGTTCCGTTGCACATAACCCCAAAACGGAGGGAAGAACCAGCTTCTGTCCTGGAATTCAACATCTTGCACCTCGTAATTTTTAATTTTTAATTTTTAATTTTTAATTTTTCACCCACTGTCAAAACCTTCCGATAAAGATCCACAATCTCCCTCCCCACATTTTCCCTTGTATATTTAACCGCCACACCTGCACGAATGGCTTCACGGTCGAAGGAGCCGCAACGGCCGATCATCTGTCCAAGCGCCTCCGTCATGGCAGTTTCATCGCCCGGAGGCACCAGGATTCCATTTCCTGCATTGATCACCTCAGGGGCAATGCCGACATTGGTTGTTACAACGGGTATTCCACAGGCAAGGCTTTCAATCAAAACGGTTCCAAAGGTTTCATACCTGCTCGAAACCACCGAAAAATCAGCTGCAGCTAAAATCCCGGCCAATTCATTGTCAGCTTTCAACCCGGTAAAAAACACGACTGAGTCACGGATGCCCAGGAATCCGGCATAGTCTTTCATCTCTTCCCAATCAGGTCCCTCGCCAACCATCAGGCAGCGAAAATCGCTGCGCTGGCCTGCCAGTTCCTTTATTGAACGCAAAAATCCTGAAATATTTTTTGATTTATCTTCAAAACAGGAGATATGAACCATAGTTTTCACAGGATGCGCCCCAAAGGACGGGCCGACCCGAAAAATTTCCGTATCAACCACATTGGGAACGACCTTGAATTCCTCGTTCTTCAGGTTGCATTGCTGCATGGCTTCCCTGAGTTTTTCTGAAACTGCGATGACTGCCCCAGCCTTCTTCACAATAAAGGAGGTCAGCAGTTGCCTGAAAAATCCCCGATAAGTATTGTTTTCAGGATAATAGCGCGACCAGTGTTCGGAAATAACCAGGGGAATATGCCTGCTGCGGCTCACTTTCATGCCGATCAGCGCCATCCGGGTAAGGATGTGCGCATGAACCAGATCCGGCTCAAACTGGCGGATGCTGTATATCGCTTTGAGGTTTGCCCGGTAAAACTTCCAGAAATTAAGTGCTTTGCCTGCCATGGTTGCCGGCTGGCCTTTAACCTTGTAATATACCCGTAAAACCCGCACCTCGTTTTCTTCGCTGAACTCGGCTTCAAAGTTGTTCGGGCAATCGGGATCAGGATGTACATATATTACGGCCACATCACAAAAAGGGGTGATGGCTTCAGCCTGCCTGCGGATAAACAGGCCGGGCATGGGATCATACCTGTTAGGATACCACTTCGGTAAAAAAAGAACCCGGATTTTTCTATCCATATTTGTCCTGTTTTGAAAAAAAGAACTACATCTTTGTGATTCGGTTAAAGGCGAAGTTTTCAATAAATTCAACTGCATTCTGAAGTCGCGCGGGCCCTGTTCCACGCACGATACGGAACGGGTATTTTCGTGATGTCAGTTCGTTATGGTATAGGTCAAATAAAAACTGCCGCTGGTCGGGATGCTCTCGCAACGGATCATATTGCCATGGGAGATCTATGTCGCACAGCAGGTATAGGTCATAGCAGTGCTGCTCGAAGGCGTCTGAAATCCAGGGATGGCAGCGTTTATATTTCACTTCACTCCAGATTTTGGTCACCAGCATTTCAGTATCGCAGAAAAGGTAACCGGCTGCCTTTGTCAGCTGTTCAGCTTCACACGCCAGCTGTCCCTTTGCAATCTCCAGGATATCGTCTTCCTCATAGGGTCTGCCGATCTCTTCGAGGTATTTGCGGGCATATTCAGGAACCCAGGTGGTTTTATAATGAGCAGACAGCTGTTCAGCAAGCATTGATTTGCCTGTGGATTCAGGCCCGGTGATGGCAATTGTCCTGATCATCGCACCAGTTTGGTTCTCCATTCCCTGAACCCCAGGACGGCTATGATGGTGAATACGAGGTATTGAAAACTGCTGAAATAGAGTCCTTCCCACGCACACAGTCCGATCATGACTGAGTCTGCTGAAATCCACAGGATCCAGTTCTCAATTTTTTTCCGCGACAGCATCCATTGGGCAACCATGTAAACAGCCGTTGTTGCGGCATCCCACGACGGGATCTCGGTCGCAGTGTACTTTACAAGCACAACACGGATGATAATAAAAAAAACGATGGCTGCCAGCGCGTTTAGCAGCAGCTCACGACCGCCGCAGCGCGAAATCCTGAGGGTGTTGTCGGTGCTGTCTTTTCTCGTCCAGTTGTACCAGCCGTAAGCGCTCATGATGAAGAAAAATCCATTGATCGCCGCGTTGGCATAAAGCCGGGCGACGAAAAATATGTATACGTAAATGAGCACATTCACGATGCCGATGGGGAAGGCCCAGACACTCTCCTTTTTCATGCACCATACGCAGACCAACCCGAATGCGACTGCGATGAGTTCGATGAAACTGGTTTGAAAAGGTCCGATTTGAAAAACCGAGGTCATATCCATGGGCGCAAAGGTAATATTTATAGGTAAAGGAGGACAAGGAATGGTCGCAACCTTTTTTCTCCGGTATCGGAAAAGGCATTACATTTGCACAAGATTCAGGAATCCCGGCCCATATGTTTCATGTAGACCATTATCAGCTTCCCTTCATTGTCAACCTGCTGATACTCTTGCTGTCTGCAAAACTCCTCGGGGAGCTGGCCGAGCGCTTCAGGCAGCCCTCGATGATCGGCGAGGTCATCGCCGGCGTTATTCTCGGACCCTCTTTGTTTAATGTCATCCCTTCGCCGGGAGAGATCAAGGTCATTGCCGAACTCGGCGTGTTTATGCTGATCGTGCTTGCCGGCATGGAAATCGAAGTCGAGGAGATCAGGAAATCCATCCAGGGAAAAAACATCTGGATTGCCCTGCTGGGCTTTATCATTCCCATGATCAGCGGGCTTGCCATCGGACTGGTGTTCCATTTTTCAAACACTTTTACCATCTTTCTCGGCCTCTGCATAGCCATCACGGCATTGCCGGTCAGCATCCGGATTCTGATGGACCTTGGCAAACTAAAAACGGACGTGGGCCAGCGGATCATTTCAGCCGCAATTTTCAATGACATTGTTGCCCTGCTCATCCTCGGGATCATCCTTGACTTCAATGATGAAAGCAAAAATATCAGGGACCTGACATTTTCCATCCTCTCTGCCACGCTGAAAATAAGTGTTTTCACCTTCATCCTGGTGATGGCCTACCGTTTTTTCAAACTTGCCAAACGAAAAGTCAACGTCATTAATCCCAGGATGCATAAATTTCTGCATTACCTGCGCGGGAAGGAATCGTTGTTCGCGCTGGTCATCCTGTTCGTGATGGTCTTTTCAAGCATCGCAGAACTGCTGGGGCTGCATTTCGTGGTCGGGGCGTTTTTCGGTGCCATCCTGATTCCCAGGAGCATGTTCGCCAACCGCGATTTTGAGCGTGTTCAGCGCAGTATTTCAGGCATCACCATGGGTTTCCTGGCCCCGATATTCTTTGCCACCATGGGCATCTCTTTCAACATTGAATCGCTCACCAACTGGTGGCTGTTGCTGGTCGTGCTCATTGCTTCGTTTTTCAGCAAAATTTTCGGAGGCTATCTTGGCGGCAGGCTCGCCGGGCTGAGCCGGAGCAAGTCGGTCACCCTGGGTCTTGGCCTGAATGCCCGCGGTATCATGGAGCTTGTAATTGCCAACATTGCCCTGGCAAAAGGATTTATCGACGTCCCTGTTTTTTCGATCCTTGTGCTGATGGCACTCCTGACGACCATCACCACCCCGTTTTTATTGAAAAAGGGGTTCAATTTGATCGACATGAACAACGGCAGGAACAATAATACTTATACATAATTTTTAACAATCTCTTGCTGGTCGGGATTTTCTTTTTAATTTTCCGCCTTCGATCCCATATGCGGGTTCTGTATCCACTAACGATTACATCATGTTTGGTCTCGATACCTCCTACACAGTTTTACTATTAATTTGTCTCCTGGCCGCCGCTGCCTTCGAATTTATAAATGGGTTCCATGATACCGCGAATGCCGTGGCCACCGTAATTTATACCCACTCGCTAAAGCCTACCACTGCCGTTATCTGGTCGGGACTCTGGAATTTTATCGGTGTGAATGTGGGTGGAATAGCAGTCGCCATGGGGATTGTCAACCTTTTACCCATGGAGGCACTGATTGACCAGAATCTTATGCACAATATTTCTATGATTGCTTCGCTCATCGCGACAGCAATTATCTGGAACCTGGCAACATGGTACATCGGCATACCTTGCAGCAGTTCTCACACGCTGCTTGGTTCTATCTTCGGAGTAGGCCTGGCATTCATGCTTTTACCCGGCAGTCACACCATCGCACTAAACTGGCAGAAAGTGTTTGATGTGATATTATCTCTGCTCATTTCCCCGGTGTTTGGCTTTGGATTTGCCTTTCTTCTTATGTTCATCCTCAGGAAAGTTGTAAAAAACAAAATCATCTTTAAGGAACCACCAGCAAAGAAAGCTCCTCCAAGGTGGATTCGCGGAATTCTTATACTAACCTGTACCAGTGTTAGTTATGCACACGGTTCAAACGACGGGCAAAAGGGAGTTGGTCTTATCATGTTGATTCTGATAGGTTTTGCTCCTTCCTTTTTTGCCATTGATCGAAGCAAAAAAGCTTCCGACCTTCTGTCAGAAACCAAGCAAATCGAATGGACCATTAAAAAAATGGATACCAATTTCCTAAGTTCAGAAAACCGCAAGAATCATCAGGTGGTCCTGCAGGATTTGCAATTAATCAAGACCGAGATCAACGGGGTCACCTCTTTTAGTAATCTTGACAAATCCGTCAATTTCAAAATACGCAAAGCTATTTTGTCGGTGTCGAAAAAATCCGAAAGCATTGTCAAGAACCTGGGAGAATCTCCGAAATCCCGGATAAAACCAGCCGTTCTCGCGGTTCTGACATCCAACCTTGAAAAATTCAGGGCAAACACTGAGTATTCCCCGCGTTGGGTTATCCTCCTGGTATCAATCTCCCTGGGTTTTGGAACAATGATCGGATGGAAACGGATCGTGGTCACCATTGGTGAAAAAATCGGCAAGACCCATCTGACTTATGCGCAAGGTGCAAGTGCTGAGCTCGTTGCTGCAAGCACAATCGGCGTTTCCACCTATTTAGGTCTTCCCGTAAGCACTACGCATGTTTTATCATCCGGGATTGCAGGTTCCATGGTTGCCGGTGGTGGCAGGCAAAATCTTCGGATGGGAACCGTGAAAAACATTCTCATGGCATGGCTTATCACGTTACCGGTTACCATCCTGCTTTCAGGGCTGATGTTTTTTATCCTCCGCATGATCTTTAAATAATCCCTTATGCTTGAACTACTGAAAAATTTCCTGGATATCATCCTGCACATTGATATTCACCTTTTTAAATGGGTTGACGAGTATCATACGTGGACCTACCTGATCCTTTTTTTAATCATTTTCATGGAAACCGGATTAGTTGTAACGCCTTTCCTCCCGGGAGACTCCCTGCTATTTGCGGCCGGAATGGTTGCAGCAGGGAACCTTCCTGCAACGGTCAATGCCGGGACCATGGCTGCGGCGACAGGCCACCCGCTGAACATCCTGGTGCTGATCCTGTTGCTGATTTGTGCCGCCTTCAGCGGCGACAACACCAACTACTTCATCGGCAGGCTGCTTGGCAAAACTGTGTATGAAAAGAACTACCGGCTGATCCGGCGCGAATACCTGGATAAAACCCATGCCTTTTATGAAAAACATGGCGGCAAAACCCTTATCATTGCCCGGTTCATGCCCATCATCCGGACGTTTGCGCCATTTGTAGCCGGGGTGGGAACCATGCGTTACTTTCGTTTTATCTCCTTCAGCTTTGTCGGAAATGTACTCTGGGTTGTTTCATTCAGCCTGGCAGGCTATTTTTTCGGCAATATCCCGGTGGTCAAGCATAATTTCACCATTGTCATTCTGAGCATCATCTTTGTATCGCTGCTGCCTATGATCATCGCCATGGCGAAAAAAATGCTGGCGAAAAAAACGGTCTGAAACCGGTTCCGAAAAAAGCTTACATTTGCATATGGTTAACACCAGAGGTTAAACCATTAAAAATATGCGGAATACCTCACATAAATCTCACGGCCAGGCTATCTCAGCGGCAGGTTTGCTGATTACGCTCGGAATCATATACGGCGACATCGGAACCTCACCGCTGTATGTCATGAAAGCCATTGTCGGCGGCGCTAATTCCATCACAGCCCCCTTTATCATGGGCGGACTGTCGTGTATTTTCTGGACCCTGACGCTGCAAACAACGGTCAAATACATCATCATCACGCTGCGTGCCGACAACAACGGGGAAGGCGGTATTTTCTCACTGTTTGCCCTGATCAGGAAACGGGCCAAATGGGCATTTTTCTTCGCGATCATCGGGGGCAGCACCCTGCTGGCCGATGGCGTGATCACCCCTTCCATCACCATTGTCTCTGCCGTAGAAGGACTTTCGAATGTAAACCCGCGCATCCCGGTCATCCCCATTGTAATCATGATCATAACAGGGCTGTTCTTTGTTCAGAAGTTCGGCACCAAGGCTGTGGGCGAATCGTTCGGCCCCATCATGTTCATCTGGTTTGCCATGCTGGGTGTGCTTGGATTTTCGCAGATCATCAAGAGCCCGATGATCCTGAAGGCCATTGACCCGCACTACGCCTATGTGTTTCTCACGAAGTACCCGCAGGGATTTTTGCTGCTGGGGGCTGTTTTTCTCTGTACCACCGGCGCCGAGGCGCTCTATTCCGACCTTGGCCATTGCGGCCTGAAGAACATCCGGATCACCTGGGTCTATGTCAAAATCGCGCTGTTGCTCAACTATTTCGGGCAGGGTTCATGGATTCTGTTAAATTCCGACAGTGTCACCGAATGGACCAACCCGTTTTTCGCCATCATGCCGCACTGGTTCCTGATCATCGGGATCATCGTATCAACCGCAGCGGCCATCATTGCCAGCCAGGCCCTTATCAGCGGTTCCTTTACCCTCATCAGCGAAGCCATCTCGCTTAATTTCTGGCCAAAAATAAAAATCAACTACCCTACCAACATCAAGGGGCAGATGTATATTTCCAGCATAAACTGGATGCTTTATTTTTCATGTCTCTTTGTGGTACTCTGGTTCCAGCATTCTTCGAACATGGAAGCTGCATATGGCCTTTCGATCACCATCACCATGCTGATGACCACCTGTTTGCTGACCATCTACCTCTATTACAAGAAGATCCCGATTTATATCATTATCGTCTTTTTCCTGGTTTATCTATCCATCGAAGGATCATTCCTCATCGCGAACCTCAACAAGTTCATGCATGGCGGCTGGTTCACCCTCATGCTCGGCGGCATCCTGTTAATGATCATGTATGTGTGGTTCAGTGGCCGAAGGATTAAAAACAGCTTCATTGAATTTTTAAGGATCGAAAATTACGTGGAGGTGATCAAGGAACTCAGCCACGACCAAACTGTACCGAAATACGCCACCAACCTGGTATTCCTCACCAAGGCGAACAAAACCACCGATGTCGAATCAAAGATCATCTATTCCATCCTGAACAAGCACCCAAAGCGTGCCGATCTTTACTGGATGCTGCATGTTGACATTCTTGACGAGCCCCATGTGCTGGAATACAAGATCACCCATATCATTCCGGAAATCATGATCAAGGTTGATTTCAAGATCGGGTTTAAAGTGCAGCCGCGGGTGAATTTATTTTTCAGGCAGGTTTTGGAGGAATTGAGCCACAACAACGAGATCGACCTGTTAAGCCGTTATGCCTCATTGCGGAAATACCACGTATCGGCAGATTTCCGGTTTGTGGTCATCGACCGGATACAGAACTACGATTTTGATTTCCCGCCCAGGGAGCAGTTTATCATGGACCTTTACTCCATCTTCAAGAAATTCGGCATCAGTGAAGTAAGGGCGCTTGGACTTGACACCAGCAATGTAACCGTGGAGACTGTGCCCCTTTATGTAGACAAGGAGATTCCAATCCTTTTAGCCCGCAATGATCTTACAAAACGGATGGGCTGATCGCCGGTAACTTATTTTCTTGAAATAGCCTTCAGGGCTGCGGCAACGATGTCTGGAACATCAAGACCGTATTTCTTAAGCAACTCTTCCGGTTTCCCGCTCTGTCCAAACTGGTCATTTACGGCAACCATTTCCATGGGGGCAGGATGATTGCGTGCCAGCAACTGGGCAATACTATCTCCCAGTCCGCCATTTCGCAAATGTTCTTCAGCCGACACCACGCATCCTGTTTTCCTGACTGATGCCAGGATGGCTTCCTCATCAAGGGGCTTGATGGTGTGTATATCGATGATCTCAGCATGGATGCCCTGCTCTTCCAGCACCTGGCAGGCCTGAAGTGCGTTCCACACCAGGTGCCCGGTAGCAAAAATGGAGACATCGGCACCTTCATTGAGCAGCAGCGCCTTCCCGATGATAAAAGGTTGGCCGAGGGGGGTGAAATTAGGCCATTTCGGACGACCGAACCGCAGGTAAACGGGTCCCTGGTAGTCTGCAATGGCCAGGGTGGCGGCTTTTGTCTGATTAAAATCGCACGGGTTGATGACCGTCATATTGGGAAGCATCTTCATCAGGCCGATGTCTTCCATGATCTGGTGGGTAGCACCGTCCTCGCCAAGGGTGATCCCTGCGTGGGAGGCACAGATCTTGACGTTCTTTTCCGAATAGGCCACCGACTGGCGTATCTGGTCATAAACCCGGCCGGTCGAAAAATTTGCAAAGGTTCCGGTATAGGGTATTTTCCCGCCTATTGTCATCCCGGCTGCAATGCTGATCATGTTTGCTTCGGCAATACCAACCTGGAAAAACCGCTCCGGGAAATCCCTGGCAAATGCATCCATTTTCAGAGACCCGGTGAGATCGGCACACAATGCCACCACGTTCGGATTTTGCCGGCCTAACTCGGCAAGACCTTCGCCAAACCCTGAACGGGTATCTTTGGAACCAAGATTCTTATATTCTGTCATTTCAGTTCGTTTATAATTTCAGATTAACCGTTTGACCGGGTTCAACTCTCAGGGATTTTTCAACGGTATAGGATGATTGATTTGAATATTTCGAGCGGAATACAACGCGGTAATTCCCTGGCTGAAGGTACAATGTTTCCTGTTGCTGCTGGTTATCGCGCAGGTTATACAACCATACAAGCTTGTTTTTATCCTCCTGGTAGATGCTGCCATAGCCATTGGTTGGTTTCTGGATCACCGCGATGCCGGGCAATGGCATCTCCACCGTTGTGGTGTGGCTTTGCTGAATTTCAACGTCTTTGACGATTATTCGGGGAAGACACAGGATTTCAACATCGTAGGAACCGGTAAGGTATTTCTCGGTCTGATCAAACTGCTGCACGGTGATAGTTTCATAAACCCCGTGTTTCCTGATGATGCATGGCAGGTATTTGAGCGTGCTGTTTCCGGTCGCCTTGAATGCCAGATAGCCCTGCGGGGCATCGACCCCGATGACATTGTGTTTCCCGGAGGTCAGCTTTACCGTATCGATGTGAACCGGTGGAATGGTATGCACAACAATGTCGTAGGTCATAAGCGGATCAATGTCGAGGGTATCGGGGAAGCCCTTGTTATTGAAGGAGTGTATGAAATTATATTTTATCATCCCCGACAGGTGGTCATAAAAGGTCATATTGACATTGGTCTCAGTTGGTTTGCCGTAAGCGTCGAGCAGGTTTACCTGCGCTGTAGTCGGGTTCAGCGAGCGGGAGATGATTATGTTGAGTGCATTCCTGAATTGTGTTTCGTTGGAGGCATCGAAATAGGTTCCGACGCATTCAAACTGGTCTTTGAAATTCTTCCCTATCCCGATGATGAAAGGCTTCAGGACGATCCCTTTTTTCTGGAGCTCCAGGGAAACAGCACACGGGTCGCCGCCGCACTCCTCAATCCCATCTGTGATCAGGATAACGATGTTCCGGCAGTTGTCGCAGGGTGGAAAATCTTTGGTCGCCTGCGAAAGGGCGTAGGCGATTGGGGTTGTTCCGTTGGGCGAGATCGTTTTCAGGACGTGTTTCATCCTGGTTACATTGTCTTTCCCGAAAGGCACTTCCAAACGGGTATCATTGCAGTCCTGCGGGGGATAGTGTTTCTGATGGCCATATACACGCAGCGCCAGTTCAAGGTTCGGCTGCGTGCGCAGGCTGTCAAGGATACCTGAAAAGAGTCTGACCGCAATGTTGAACTTTGTATCGCTCTGCCATTGTCCGTACATGCTTTGCGAGGCATCAAACACAAACAGGATTCTTGTTGTTGGTTTTGGTTTCGCCTGCTCTTTCGTACCCTGGGCGAAGAGTGTGCAGGAAAGGAGGAGGAGAAGGACGAGGGACGAGGGGCGAAGGACGAAGGACGAAGGACGTGGGACGTGGGACGTAGGACGTGGGAAGTGGGAGGAGCTTAATGCTCCCCGGTCTGAAAAAGTTGGTTGTGCGTTTTTTTTAGTAGTCTCCAAGGGTCTCATTTAACTGGGCCAGTGCTGTTTTGGTTTGTTCATCGTTTGGGAAAACACCATGCCATTCATGGTTATCCAGCATGAAGTCGACGCCGAAGCCCATGTGGGTTGTCATAACAATAACGACGGGCTGGCCCTGTAAGGTATACCATTGTGCTTTTTTAAGGGTATCGACTACTTCGGTCATATCGTTGCCATACATGGTCAGCACTTTCCATCCAAATGCCTCAAACTTGGCCGGGATATCACCAAGCGGCATCACCTTGTCGGTGGGTCCATCAATCTGGATGCCGTTGCAGTCAATTACAGCAATCAGGTTATCGACTTTATGCCCGGCGGCAAACATCATCGCTTCCCAGTTCTGGCCTTCCTCGAGTTCGCCGTCGCCCAGGAGACAGTATACCAGGTGCTCATCGCTATTCAGTTTCTTGGAGAGTGCCGCGCCAATGGATACCGACAGCCCCTGCCCGAGAGAACCGGAGCTCATCCTGATCCCGGGCAACCCTTCACAGGTAGCCGGATGTCCCTGGAGTCGTGTGCCTAGTTTCCTGAAAGTGGCAAGTTCGCTGGTGTCAAAAAAACCATAACGTGCCAGCACGCTGTACCACAAGGCAGAGAGATGCCCGTTGGAGAGGAAGAAGAGGTCCTCCCCCGCCCCGTCCATGGTAAACTGTTGTGGATCTGGTTTCATTATTTTGAAATAGAGCGCAACAAGAAAGTCGGCACATCCCAACGGCCCGCCGGGATGGCCTGAGGATGCACCATTGACCATACGCACGATATCGCGGCGGACCTGGACGGCGATTTTTTCTAAATCCTGTATTGACAGCATGTTGAGAATTGAAATTTGATAAATGAATGTCGATATTTATTTTCAAACCCGACAAGCAAAGATAACAATTATACAGGATGTTAATAATTTTCGAGAATAACTTGCATTGATGTCTTAGTTTTTAGTTCTTTTGCGCCGGTTCACTTTACCCCGCTGCATGACCAGATCATTTTACTTCCTCCTGCTTTTTTCCACACTGGCGCTACCTCTGAGAAGTTTTTCAGGGCCGGCGGATTCAACCTGGGTTGACTCTGTTTACAGATCATTATCCATGGAACAGCGGATCGCACAGCTTTTCATCATCCGTGGATGGTCTTACCGCGATTCGGTTTACGGCGACAGTCTGAACCAGGTCATTCGGAAATTCAACCCCGGCGGAATCTGTTTTTTCAAGGGATCCCCGGTCAAACAGGCGATCCTGACGAACCGGTTGCAGCAATCGGCGGCAACACCCATGCTTGTCTCGATGGATGCGGAGTGGGGATTGGGCATGCGGCTCGACAGTGCCTTTTCTTTCCCCCGCCAAATGGCGCTGGGGGCGATTTCCGATGATTCGCTCATTTATGATATGGGCCTGATGATTGCCCGGCACTGCCGCAGGCTGGGCGTACTGATCAACTTTGCACCGGTAGCTGATATCAACAACAATCCAAAAAACCCGGTGATCAATTTCCGGTCATTTGGCGAAAACCGCGAATTGGTGGCAATGAAAAGCGCCCTGTATATGAAAGGATTGCAGGATGGCGGCGTTATGGCGGTAGCCAAGCACTTCCCGGGGCACGGCGACACCGATACAGACTCGCATCTCGGGCTGCCGGTGATCAGCCATTCCATCCGGAGGATGGATTCAGTTGAATTGTACCCGTTCAGGGCACTCATAGGCGAGGGCCTGCGCGGCATGATGATTGGCCACCTGTATGTTCCAAGCCTTGATTCGGCCAAAAATATGCCGGCCACCCTTTCCCACCAGGTAGTCACGGGATTGCTCGTCAACCAGCTCGGGTTTCACGGGTTTGTCGTTACCGATGCACTGGATATGCAGGGCGTGGCCAAGTTTTTCAAACCCGGCGAGATCGAGGTGAAGGCGCTGGAAGCCGGGAACGATATCCTCCTGCTGCCACAACACCTGGATGTTGCCGTGCATGGTATTAAAACGGCCATCGACAGCGGGCTGATCTCACAGGAGGTGCTGGAGCGCAAGTGCCGGCGCATCCTGGCGCTGAAATATGAAATGGGTCTGGCCCAAAGGCCTGTAATCGACCTGAAGGACCTGGTTCAGGAAATCAATCCCCCACAGGCGGAGGTGTTGCGGCAGAAAATGGTAAACGGCTCGGTGACGCTCCTCAAAAATGATCTGCAGGTAATCCCTGTCACAATGCTGGATCACCGGAAAATTGCGGTACTGTCAATGGGCGACAGCCTGCCTTCGGTTTTCCAGAAAACATTGTCAAGGTACATGCCCGTTGCTATTTTCAATATCCCGAAGAAATTCTCAAAAGCGCTGGCCGACAGCATCCTGAAGCAGGTTTCGCCTTTTGATTTCGTCGTTGTTGGAATCCACGGCATCACCAGCAATGTAGCCGACAGTTTCGGAATGACCCACCACATGCACACCTTCCTCGACACCCTCCTCCGGGCAAACCGCACCATCGTGGCCCTGTTCGGCACGCCCTATGCCTTGGGGCGGATTCCCCTGCTCGCCAAGCCCGAGGCGATCATGGTTGCGTACCAGGATAATGAGTCAACAGAACTTGCTGCTGCTGAGATTATCTTTGGCGGCCTGGGCGCCAGGGGAAAACTACCGGTTACGGCTCCGGGTTTCCAGTTCGGGGCTGGTGAAAAGACTGAAAAGTCAAGGCTGGAGTTTGTCAGACCTGATGATATTGGTTTGCCTGCTACCGCGATGACGGTCATAGACTCCCTGGCACTCGGCGGTATCAGGGCAAAGGCATACCCGGGATGCGAAATCCTGCTGGCGAAGAATGGAAAGGTTTTCTATGACAAAGCCTTTGGCAATCCCCGTTATGAAGACACCGTGAAAGTCACCCCCTCCAGTCTCTATGACCTGGCTTCCGTCACGAAAGTGGCTGCAACCACCCTGGCTATTATGAAATTGTATGATGAAGGGAAAATAAGCCTGGAGGACAGTCTCGGCAAATATCTTCCGATGCTCAGAGGCAGCAACAAGGCCAGTATGCTTATCCGCGACATAATGGCGCACCAGGCAGGTCTCCAGGACTGGATCCCATTTTATAAAGCAACCCTGGTGAACGGGCAGCCGGACCCTGCGCTCTACGCGGCTGAGGAATCGGATGATTTCCCGGTGCGTGTTGCCTATCACCTTTATATCCGTAGAAATTATTCCGATACCATTTTCAAACGGATAGCCAATTCACCCCTGCGTGAAACGCGTGAATACAAATACAGCGATCTCGGGTTTTTCCTGCTACGACTGGTGGTTGAGCGTATCAGCGGCCAACTGTTCGACAAATACCTCGATGCCGTTTTCTATAAACCGCTGGGATTAAAAACCATGGGTTTTAATCCGCGCAACCGTTTCAGTTTATCTGTGATCATCCCGACCGAATATGATACCGGTTTCAGGAAACAGCTTGTATGGGGCGACGTGCATGATCCCGGCGCGGCCATGCTGGGCGGCATTTCAGGTCATGCAGGGTTGTTCAGCAACGCCGCCGACCTGGCAGTCATCCTGCAGATGCTGTTACAGGATGGCACTTATGGCGGCAAACAATACCTATCGCCTGCCACCATCCGGGAGTTTACCCGGGTTCAGTTCGCGGGCAAGGGAAACCGCCGTGGGGCCGGTTTTGACAAGCCGTTGTTAAATTTCACCCCCGACGGGCCGGTTTGCAGGGGAGCATCTCCAGTCAGTTTCGGGCATTCGGGGTTTACCGGCACCTACATCTGGGCCGATCCTGAAAACGGGCTGATTTACATTTTCCTCTCAAACCGCGTTTATCCCAGCGCTGCAAACCAAAAATTATCGGAGATGAACCTGCGCACAAACATTCATCAGGCTGTATATGACCTGCTGCGGAAATATAAGAGCAAATAGTTATCTTTGCGGGCCGGTGGGAAGTCCTGGTAAACAGGTAAACGGGTGAACGGGTGAACGGGTGAACGGGAATTGAAACGGACTTCAGTTTACTTTGAATTTTTCCGGAGTACAAATCATTTAATTCGATCTGAACATGAATTCAACTTTGAAACACATTTTAATCTGGTTTTTTGCAATTGTTTTTACACTTGTAAGCGCCGTATATCAGAAGATGACCGGCCCGACTTACCCGGTTCGGGGGCATGCCGAAATTGGTGGCCAGGAAGTTAAATATAAACTCATCAGGTCATATGACCTTTCCGATGGAGCCCGGGTCACTGTAGTGGTTCCCGATACCAGTGTTAAAGGAGAACTTAAACTGCGCCGTTTCAAAAGTCTCGACAGCTGGCAAACCCAGGTGATGGTACGCCATGGCGATACGCTCATCGGCACCCTTCCCCACCAGGCTCCTGCAGGGAAAGTGATGTACGACGTCACCCTGGTCAAGGGCAGCCAGCGGGTGCTGCTCAATGCGCAGCCTGCTGTACTGCGTTATACCGGGTTTGTGCCCAGGTATATCCTGTTCCCCCACATCCTGTTCATGTTCATGGCCATGCTGCTCTCGACCCTTGTCGGCCTGCTTGTCATTTTCAGGGGAAAGAACAGTTACATTTATGCGTGGCTTACCGTTATTTCTGTGGGTATCGGCGGGTTGATCCTCGGCCCCATCGTACAGAAATATGCTTTTGACGCTTACTGGACCGGATGGCCCTTTGGCCACGACCTCACCGACAACAAGTCGATCGTGGCATTCATTTTCTGGGTGATCGCCCTGGTGGTGATGAAAAAGAACCGTGAAAATAAACTCTGGCCCATCCTGGCTTCCATCGTCCTCCTGGTTGTTTTCATGATCCCCCACAGTGTGCTTGGTTCTGAGATCGACTTCACAAAAGATCAAAAAATTCAAACCACCAAATAGTGAACTTGTAAAATGGTGAAATGGTGAAAATGCGAGGTAGCGAGGTAGCGAGGTAGCGAGGTAGCGAAAAGTGCTTAGCAGCCAGGTCACCAGACCACTTGTCCGCCTGACCGCTTGTCCACCTGTCCACCAAAAAAAGACTACCCAACCAATGAACATCACCATCATCATCATAGCAGTCACAGTCCTGGTCTCGATTCTGGCACTGAAAAATGAGGAGATCTTTGCCCGGTTAAAATTCAACGCATACGATGCCAAGCACAGCAACCATTGGTACCGGTTTTTCACTTACGGGTTTGTGCATGCCGGGTATGTGCACCTGCTCATCAACATGTTCGTGCTCTATTCGTTCGGCGTCATTACGGAAACCTATTTCGGCTATTACTTTCCCGGGAAGGGCGGGTTCTATTACATCCTGTTGTACATCGGTGGTCTGATCCTTTCGATCATCCCTGCTTTCGGCAAACACAAAAACGATGTCTTCTACAACGCCGTGGGGGCGTCGGGCGCTGTTGCCGCGGTACTCTTTGCAAGTATCATCCTCTATCCACTTGGCAAGATCTACTTTTTCTTTATCCCGGTGCCCATCCCGGCGCCCATTTTTGGCGTGTTTTATGTCGCTTATGAGTATTACATGGCAAAAAGGGGACAGGACAACATCGGGCACGACGCCCACTTGTGGGGAGCCATCTTTGGCGTGATTTTCACCCTGGCGCTCAAGCCCGGGCTGCTGGTGATCTTTTTGCAGCAGATAGGGATCGGGTGACGGGGGGACAAAGGACGAAGGACGTGGGACGAAGGACGAAGGACGTGGGAGGTGGGAGGTAAGTTGAAGGGTTTTTTGAACTCAGTCTTTAATAAACTTCCCTGTTTCAAATGTCATTCCATTGGTTATCCTGACAACACAGCCCCCCTTGGAAAACATGAAATATCAACCTGGGCTGCCTGTCCGGAGAAGGAACCATTCCATATTTTAAATCCACTACTGGCATATACTGTCAGAAAATGCCGAATTGATTTTTCTGATATTTTTACGGTTATTTTATCCCTTGCCGGGTTTGGGTTGATTTTCTGAAGTTCAGAAAGTTAACCTGTTCCATGTATCCCGGCACCACCGCCATTGCAGGTTTTCAGAATGGTACCGTTTTCACCGACTTCAAAATCAGTAGCGGAACCGTTGAAAATAACTGAAGTAAGTACCTCTGTGGTCCCGGAAACCTGGGGCTGCCAGTTCTGCCCGGATGCAAAATACGTGACAAGTAATGCAACCAGGGTGTTGGTGATGTTTTTCATCATGGATTCAGTGAAGTAACCGGATTAATAAAAGACCAAGATAATATAAAAACTAACACCATGCTACGGTTGGTGTGTTTACAAAAAATCAAATTCAAACGCAAGTAGCTGGTTAATAACGAATCTCAACTGAAATGTGATTATCAGGTCAAAACAATTTCCAACAGGGATCCAGACAACTTATTCATTTTTAGTAAAACAAATTCTGTTACTATTCGCGATATACACGGGAGTTACACACCTGCGTGACAAGATTGGCGTCAGAATATTTTATTTTTCAAATATTCTCTGTGCATTTTTATGCATTAAATGATCCGTTAAATCTAACGCATCGCTGATCGTTATCCACTTCTCGGCAACCAATTCTGTCAACGCCCGGGCGATCCCCTTGCGGGCTGTATAAGCATGCCCGATTACATTTTCAACGATCTTCTCATCACCTCCAAATGTGAAAATTTTATTATTTGGTACCATAAGGATGAATTTTTTCAAAAGATCTTTAGCTGCCAAAGGATTTAAGGACCAGGACCAGCACATGTCAATGTAAGCGTTCGAGTAACTCTTTGCCAGGGAAAGCATTTCCTCATAATGAGGATAGCCTAAATGAAAAAAAATAAATTTTGTATCCGGAGATTTCCTGCACAGTGCTGCACAATCAGAAGGATTATCTCTTACCCAGCGCATGTTCATTACATTATTCATGGCCCATTGCCCGGTGTGCAGTTTCACCGGCAGCGCATATTCAGTGGCTTTATCAACGCAGTACCAAAACAGATGGTCCTGGAGTTTTTTCTCTTTTCCGGGACTTACCACCTGCAATTTGATTTTTTGTGTAAATATTTTTTCAACTTCTTCCGCTTCCATTCTTTCAAAATCGAGTTTTCTGAAATAGGCATTCCCGATTTTCACGCCTGCAGCCGTCTTGCCGTATTCAGAAAACCACCAATCAATAAGGTCGTGCCAATCAGATAAACAATTAATCTGAAAGTTTTCAGGGACTGAATATGGATTTATGGCAACCTGTAATAATCCGTTTAATGCAATATCATGAAGTAATAAATTTGGAGATTCGCTCTTTTTACATGCGATATTCGGCGCGTGGACATGACAGTGCTTAATATTTGCTATATCCTGAATGACATGTTTATAAAATCCCTTCTTCCTTGTTTGTTCGTACCTGTTTTGTAAGTGGGGAATATTTTCCTTAGAGATATCATCGATACCGTAAAGTTTGCTGATTGTATGTTGAAAAACGAATCCTGAAGCTGTATTTTTCAGATAAGGCCAATACTCCTTTATGATTCCCCATTTATCAATCGGATCAACCTTTGTTGAAAATAAACGAACAATATGTTCATGAGCTATACCTGCCGAAATCAGGTCAAAGCCAAAATAATGGTTAAGCAATAACGCCCAGTCATCGCATGGAATGATTGGGTTCAGGCAATCCAACCGTTCAGACTCATCGATCAGATGTTCATGCGTATCAATGAACGGTGTATTAAAAACCTTTTCCCCGATTAAATGCTGAATCCTGTCCATTTTACGATTGCTTTGACGTGGTCCGGTGATATTTCGAACGTAAATATCACCCTTTACTTTGCCTTCTGCTCCTGAACCAGTTTTTTGTATAAATCATAGGAATCATCCTGGGGTTCAGGTTTATTGAAAACAGAAATCTCTTCCTGGTTTTTCATCCATCTGTAAATCCAGGAAATACCCCATTTTTTATGATAATTATCTTTCTGTCTGTAAACAGGATCCTGCAATGCTTCGTCAAAGCCGATAAATGTATATTTTCTCTTCTGCAACTCATGCAATAAAACCGGCAGATAATCCGCATTTAACCTGCTGTCATGGCATAAATAAACCTGGTTTACCGGTCTTCCATAGATTTTTAATGCAAGAGAATCAAAAAAAGCAAAATACTCCATCGTCTTTGCAATGTATTTGCCGGCAATTTCATTCGCCTTTGACGCATCATTCCGCGCAAGGTAATATTCATAGATGTAATCAAACATCCAATCTGCACTTTCAACAGTGAAAGGTGCTATTTTAAATTTTTCGGAAGAGAGGTAATTTTCGAGAATTGCCTTACAATTTTTTCGCCGCTTTCCACATCAATTCTGAAAGAATCCAAGCCAACCTCAGAGTACCGGGAGTGTTTTGACGAATGGTATCCAAGCGTGGTATACCGTCTGCTTATCCATTGATTGATCAGTTCAACGTTTTTGGATATACTGTCTCCCTTGTAAATCAACCCCTCAACAATAAAAATGGCAACAGGAATATTCAATGAATCAAGCTTTTCTAAAAGCCTGGATGAAAAGTTCTCATTTTTGCTTTTGCCGGTATTTGGCACATCATCGATCGTTATCGCAACCGCCGGCTGTCCGTAACCATTCCCGGAAATACAAAGAAAAAAGAAGAAAATTAACCAATAACCCCGCCAGTATCGATCCATTTGATCAAAAAATAAAATTTCCTATGATCCTGAATATCCTGTCCACCTGCCCACCTGCCCACCTGCCCACTTGTCCACCTGTCCACCTGCCCACCTGCCCACCTGCCCACTTGTCCACCTGACCACTTGTCCACCCGTTCACCCGTTTACCCGTTCACCCGTTCACCTGTTCACCCCTTCACCTGCCTCCCCTTCCCGCTCCAGCCTGATTCTCGCATCCACCACCACTGCCATGTCCCCACTTCCAAGCAACGGGTTAAAGTCAAGTTCCACTATCTCCGGTGCCGCTTCCAGCAAGGCCGAGAGACGAAGCATGACATCCACGATAAGTTCTTCCTTAACGCCCTGTTGTCCGCGGAATCCCTGTATGATTTTGTAGCTTTTCAATCCCCTTACCATGGCAAGGGCTTCGTCATTCCCGATCGGGGATAAACCCCGGGCCACATCTTTGAATACTTCAATAAAAATGCCGCCCATGCCGCACATGACAAGGTGGCCGAATTTTGGCTCAAGTTTGGCGCCAATGATCAGTTCGATCCCTGAAAGCAGGGGTTGAATGAGGATGGCGGTCGTTTCGGTGACCTGTTCCACCCCATCAATTTTTTTGATCTCCCTGAGCCGGATCATCCTTTCAAACTCCCGTGCAACGGAAGCTTCATCCTTCACATTGAGAACAACACCTCCCAAGTCTGATTTATGAACCGGGCCAACAACTTTCATCACCACCGGGAAACCAAGCCTGGTAGCTGCCTGTATGGCATCGCCGGCAGAGTTGACAACCGCCTCGTGCGCCCTTGGGATCCCGCAGGCATCAATGAGCCCCATAACGGATCCGGGGGCAAGATATCCATCGCAAGAAGCATCAATAATGGATCGGATTTTTTCGTGATTGACTCCTGGCAGTTCCACGTCTGCTGGCGCCGGTTTGGGCGTATGAAAGACCCTGGCCAATGCGTTCCCGAAAACAACCTCATCAGGAAAAAAAACATTGCCTTTTGCGACGAATTCTCTAACCTCGCCAGCCGCCGTAAGTAACGATGGCAGAATAGGGAAGATCGGCTTGCGGGATGATTTCATTTTCAGATCGAGCAGGTCGTATACATCGAAGATCGGCGTAAGCCCGGGGGTTCCAAAGATAACTGCCATCCCGTCGATGTTGTCGAATTTCTGATCGGTATAATCTATGATGGTTCCAAGCTGTTCGGCCGTTCCGGTGGCGAGGAAGTCGATGGGATTGGCCACGGAAGATCCTGCATAAAGTTTAGCAAGGAGTTCCTGTGATTCGGCACTGTCTATTTTAGGCACGTTAAGCCCGGCGTTTGAAAGCGCGTCGGTGAGCATCACCGCGGGACCGCCGGCATGGGTGATGATGGTCATGTTTTTCCCCATGAGTTCAGGGAAGGTAAAAACAGAAGCCACGCTGACCAGGTCTTCCCTTCCATAGCACCGTACAATGCCTGCCTTGCGGAACAGCGCATCCACTGCATCATCAGGACTGATCATTGCACCCGTATGCGAGGAAGCCGCACGGCTCCCGGCTTCGGATGATCCTGCCTTGATGGCGGCTATTTTGCACCCCTTGCGGATGAGCGAAGCGGCGTGTTTGAGTAGCATGAGGGGTTTGGAAATGGTTTCAATATAGAGCAGTTTGATCCTTGAACTGGTCGCCGGGTCGAAACTTTCATCGAGGTGAGCCAGGATCTCCTCAACGCCAAGTTGTGCACTGTTTCCCACGGAGAATACCTGCGAGAATGTAAGCCCTTTCGGGATTCCGGCTTCCATTATGAACACGGCGGTGGCACCGGAACCGGAGATGAAATCACAACCTTTAGGGTTGAGCTGCGGAATGGGTTTTGTAAAGACCCCGTGATATGAGGGGGTAAGCACACCGATGCAGTTTGGCCCGATGAGCGATCCGTTCACGCTGTCGATGATCGACACAACTTTTTGCTCCAGCAATTTGCCTTCAGGACTCTCCTCGCTGAATCCTGCAGAAAGGATAATAAACCCACGTGTATTTTTCTCGTTTACCAGCATTTCAACAGTACCGGGGATGAATTTTGCGGCGATGGCCAGGATAGCCAGGTCAACTTCGGGCAGTTGCGCCGGATCCTGGAAACTTTGTATCCCCTGGACTTCCGTCTCCTTGAGGTTTGTTACATATAAATCTCCTTTGAAATTTCCTTCTATCAGGTTGCGGAGAACGGCTCCTCCTGGTTTCTGAACATCGTTGGAACCACCAACAACGACAATACTTTTGGGGTTGAGCAATGCCTGGTTGATCATACTGGATTTTTTTTGCTAAAATATCAAAATTATTCCTGAGGGCAATCACCGGTAGCCGGCGGTTTTCCAATATTTTCCGCAGTCAGGTACCCTATAAGCAGAATTGTTAATAAAAAAATGCTCTTAACCATATTACCTTTTGGGCCTGAACCGGATTAAGCAATGTCAGGAAAAATTCCAAATCAGGCTGACACCTGCAATTAATATTTCGGCTATCATCCCAAAAATAAAAATAACGTCAAAAACTTTCGATCATGGAAAATGAAAACAATAAGCAACACCAGGATGTTGAATCAATCATTGCCGGCAGGAGGATTTTACTCAAGCTTCCAAAGAACCAGGCAGATATCACGTTCATACGTTCACTTGGATTTGTAAGGTGGGATGCAACAGGTTTCTGCTGGGTCATACAAAATCTCCCGGCAAACATCAGGAAACTGAACGACTACTTTTCAGGGAGGATACATTGGAACGACCCTGATGCAGGCAGCAATCCGAAACCCTCCCAACAAATTCAGGCAGAAGCAAAAACACTGCTGGTTGTCAGGTTCCGTAACGGCAGGATACGTTTGATCTTCCAGTATGACCAGGAAATGATCACCCAGGTAAAGCGGCAACCGCTCTATTCTTGGGACCAGGAAACAAAGTGCTGGACATTGCCCCACACTGAAAAGATCCTGGGGAATTTAGCTGGCCTGTGCCTTGCCCGCAAGTGGAAATACAGGTACGTGGACGATATAAACCAGATCAACCGCAAGCCAAAGCCAAGACCTTCTGAAATTGTGAATTACCGCAAGTGCCCGGAAATCTATATCGAGCGGATGGTCGTACTCAGGTATAGTCCCAGGACGATCGAGGGCTATGTTTCCTGTTTTACTGAGTTTATGAATTATTTCAATGAAAAAGAGCTTTGCGATATCACTCAGGATGAGATCAGAACCTATTTGCGGTATCTCATTGAAGACCGATGCATTTCGACATCATACCAAAACCAGGCCATCAACGCGATCAAGTTCTATTTTGAGAAAGTTTTAGGCGGAAAACGGGAGACATATTACATTGAGCGACCCAGGAGGGAAAAATTCCTGCCCGAGGTATTGAATGAGGATGAAGTCAGGTTGATCATCGGAAGTATCGTAAACCTGAAACACAAATGTATGATCATGACGGCCTATTCAGCGGGGTTGCGTGTTGGAGAACTTCTGAACCTGCGCATTGAGGACATTGATTCAAAAAGAATGCTGATCCGTGTTAACCAGGGCAAAGGCCGGAAAGACCGGGTAACGCTCTTGTCTCAAAAACTTGTGGAGATGCTCCGGGTTTACTATCGTAAGTATCGTCCACGGGAGTTCCTGTTTGAAGGGGTTACGGGTGGCCGTTATTCCGAGCGAAGCATTCAGAATGTGCTGAAGCGTGCCTGCAAAGAGGCCGGCATCATCAAACACGTTACCATGCATACGTTGCGGCATTCCTTTGCCACCCACCTGCTGGAGCACAACACGGATCTGCGTTACATCCAGGAACTGCTTGGCCACACGAATCCCAAGACTACGCAGATTTACACGCACATAACAACAAAGGGGCTTGACCAGTTGAAAAGTCCGCTTGACAATATTGATTTTTAATTTTTCGAAACTTTATGATAGATTGTAAAATTATATATATTTGTCATAACAATATTTCAATATCTCCGTATGGGTTTTTGTGTGACCCAGGAGGAGAATCTTTATAGAAACCCCAGGTAACTCAACTTTTGGATGTCCTATACATGCCATAAATCGGCTATCACCCCAGTTCCAAGGTTCGACTATCCCCCTGGGGGAAGTACAGCCGTCATTTGGCGGCTGTTGACTCGTTGAACTAAACCGCCCTTGGCGGTAGTTTTTGAGGTTTCCCATCTTTTTCACTTTTCGTCGTATAAGGCAATATGTTAAACCTTAAAACATATTGCCATGAGCACATTACGACAACAACTG